>Ga0172363_10000715_pt1 | contig 25878 bp, 14 predicted proteins | sample LakKivs2_kivu2a2_FD_114541 | JGI IMG/M metagenome (GOLD analysis project Ga0172363, IMG submission 114541) | Sediment microbial communities from Lake Kivu, Rwanda - Sediment s2_kivu2a2 | ecosystem: Environmental > Aquatic > Freshwater > Lake > Sediment | place: Rwanda: Western Province, Lake... | reverse complement strand
GATGTCCATCCCGCCCTCCACGTCCTTTGATTTCTCAACAATCGTGTAGGAGCGGCCGTCGGGAAGCCATTTAGCCGGCCCGAACCTCTCGGAAACAAACTCCCGCGAAGAAAAAATTCTTTCCAGGGTAAGGAGCCCCTCATCAGCTTTTTCCTGATTCAACAAAATGCCAGGCGTCAGGGTTAGGACTAAGACCACAAGAATTAAATTAATTATTCTTCTTTTCATTTTATCTTTTCCTCTCCAGTTCATCACAAAGTTATGAAAACCTTCATAACTTTATCCCCCAACCTTTCTATGAATTTATAGGCCCGGGGATATTCTTTGAAAGAAAAATTTTTTGACATTAAAGGTTTTAGTTTAATTTTGCCTGACGAAATCAGCTTTATTGCCCTGTCGTAGTCCTCAGCCTTATACATCAAGCTGCCTTTCAAAATCAGTTCTTTGTCCTGGACCAGGCCGATGTCCACGGGCGGTTTCTGGCCAAAAACTCCAACCACAATTATTTCAGTTCCCTTTCTGGCCAGGCTGATGGCTTGATTGATAGTGGTCCCTTCCCCGGCGCACTCAAAAATAACATCTGCTTTATTCTTGCCAAAATATTTCTCAAGCTGTTCGGCTAACTTTCTCTTTTTTACATTGACAACATAATTAACCCCACATCCCATGGCAATTCTCAACCGGAAATCACTGAGGTCGGTAATCATGACTGAACTGGCGCCAATAATCTTAGCAACCTGAGCCGTTAGATTCCCGATGGTCCCGGCCCCGAGCACCAGAACCTTTTTCCTCCGGACCGATTCGGCCTTCAAGACGGCATGGACAGCCACGGCCACAGGCTCGACCATAGCTCCTTCTTCAAAACTCATCTTTTTCGGAAGCTTTACAACTAATTCCTGATTGACCCTTAAAAACTCCTGAGCCGCGCCTTCCGCCTGACAGCCAATCACCTTCAGATGTTCGCAGATATTATAATCGCCTTTCCGGCAAAGATAGCATCGCCCGCATACCAACTGCGGTCTGACAGTCACTTTATCCTTTATGGCCACATTTCTTACAGCTTTCCCCTTAGCTTCCACCACTCCTGAGAATTCATGTCCCTGAATTATGGGGCATTTAATATAGGGATGTTTTCCGTGATAAGCCTTTATATCTGAGCCGCAGATTCCTATTTTCTTTACTTTAATAAGAACTTCATTATCTGACACCGCGGGTTTCTCTGCTTCTCTGAAAATAATCTGCCCCGGTTTGGTAAGAATTGCCTGCCACATAATTTCCTCCTTTCTTATTTATGAATCTTATGAGTTATTTTTATTATACCGGCATTAAATCAATAGCTTTCCGAAAGAAGTCTCTCCACCTCTTCAGTTTTCACCACATATGGATGATTTTTATAGTCAGGCAGTTCAAGAGAAGCTCTGGCCAGCAAAGGCAATTCTGTCTTTACTACACCAATTTCTTCAAGAGACTTCTTAATTCCAAGATTTCCAATGAATTTATCTATTTCAACGCTGAAACTCTGGGCAGCTAATCTATCTGCAGCGGCCTCCAGTTCAGGGTTCAGCAGGCGAGCCACCCTGGCGAATTTCTCTATCGCATACTCCTGGGTTAATTTCATAACGGCCGGATAAATTGAGGCCAGCGCCTGACCGTGAGCAATCTGAGGATACAATCCGCTCATAGCCATGGCTATCCCGTGAGGCAGGGTTACGGCCGAATTGGCAATGCATAAGCCGGCCAGCGTATCAGCCCAGGCCATTTTTTCTCTGGCTTCCAAATTATTTGATTCCCGGACTGCTTCTGGTAAATGTTTAATTATTAATCCCAGACATTCCATGGCCAGAATCTCGGTATAGGGAGAGCATTGCCTGGCGATAAAGCTTTCAAAAGCATGAGAAAAAGCATCAAATCCCGTAACCGCAGTCATATAAGGAGGCAACGTTACCATTAACTCCGGATCTACTATTGCCACCTTTGGGAAAAGCCGGGGATGATAAAGAGCCGATTTTTTTCTTTCTGAGGGATTGGTAACAACTGCCACCTGGGTGACATGGGAACCCGTTCCAGAAGTTGTGGGGATGGCAATAACCGGTAAGGTCTTTTCGGTAGGCTGATTTTCTCTAAAAAAAAGATAATCCCAGCAGCTTCCATTGTGGGTTGCCTCAACAGCTATGGCTTTAGCAGTATCGATGCTTGACCCCCCACCCAGGCCAATCACAAATTCCGCTCTGAACCTACTGGCCAGTTCAGAACCAGAGGTGACCACTTCTACAGTCGGGTTGGGAATTACCCCGTCGAAATGTTCTATTTCAAGCTTCTCTTTGCTCAGGACTGACTTTATCAGTTCAACAACCGGTTCGATCTCCGGAAAGACGGGAACCGTGACTAACAAACAGCGCCGGCCAAATCTCTTAGCTACAGCGCCAATCTCATTTAGCCGACCCTGTCCAAACAATATTTCTGTTGGTTGATAATAATTGAAGAAAGGCATAAGCTCCTCCCCAACGAATTTTCAATAAGACTCTCTTTCATTCTTCTCAAAAAACACACGATTTAATCCAGCCTTCTATATCCACCCAGGCTCCTTTTTTGGTGCAGACATAGCTGGCCAGCTGGTTGGCAAATTTGTTAATTTCGCCCAGGTCAAAACCTGACAGCAATCCATGAACTAAAGCCGCCGTAAAAGCATCTCCGGCTCCGACCGTATCCACCACAGGAACAAAATTTCCAGAGTGGTGATATGCTTTCTCGGGCGATATTATCCAGCTGCCCTTCTGGCCTTCAGTTATAGTTAAAAGGCGAAGAGAAAATTGATCAATCAAAGTATTAAAAATATCAGATTCGGTTCCCTCCAGCGAAAGGAGCTCAGAGATTATATTTAATTCTTCAAGATTTAGCTTGACAACATCTGCAACTTTTAACGACGACTCAATAACCTGCCGGTCAAAATGTGGTGGCCTTAAGTTAAGGTCCAGAACTTTGAGGCAGTCAGTTCCTGCCCTGCTCAGCAATCGCTGAATTGTCCTTCTGCTTTTGGCCTGTCTCTGGGCAAGAGTGCCAAAATAAATAATTTTTGCTCCCTGGACAATGGGAATAAGGGCTTCATCCTCTTCTAAAAAATCCCAGGCTGCGTTCTCTTCAATCTCAAACAGCGGTATACCTTCGGCATCAAGTGTGACCCTAACCCTTCCTGTCGGATAGATTTCATCCCTTTGAATAAACTCTGTTGCCAGCCCGGCAGCCCGGCAGCATTGCAGAACTTCATCTCCCAGACCATCCTGCCCGACCCGGCTGATCAGAACAGTCCTCTCTCCTAATCTGGAAACGTAGTAAGCAAAATTAGCCGGTGCGCCTCCAATTCTTTTTCCATCAGAAAAGATATCCCATAATATTTCCCCTATTGCCACTACCACAGGTTCCTTCCTCTCAAACAATTGCTTTTTCAAGAATCATCTACCTGAAAATAAAATAGAGTATTACCATTAAAACAAACAAAAGGCCGGCCAGAATTTTCGGGTCAGAAAAACCTGCCAGAGGTTTTCCCGTCAAAATTTCACGAGGATTTCTCCAGGTAATCCCCTCAATCTTAGCAGCTTCCGGTTTGGGGGTAAGCAGGCTTACCGTCACAAAAATCAGGCTGCAAATAACGAACATCCACCAGGCCTGCATCATAAATGGTATTCCTAATTTGTTAGTGATAATCTTTTCTGTTCCAAATACCGGAAGGTCAATAATGAAAGCTGTAACTCCCATCAGAAATCCGGTAATCAGAGTTATCAGAGCAGCCTGTTTCGTCCCGCGTTTCCAGAGAACACCCCAGAGAAAGACTGTGGTGATGGGCGGCGCCAGGTCGGCAGCAATGGCGTTGATGGCCTCAAAAATACTCGAATATCTTCCCCCCTGAGTGGACCAGGCGATGGCCAGTATCATTATCAGGACGGCACTGACCCGTCCAATATTTACCTGAGTCCTGTCCGATAGGCCCGGCTTGATATTTCCTGCTATATCTATTGCCACCAGAGTGGCCGCGCTGTTCAAGGCAGCCGATATGGTGCTCATCAGGGCAGCCAGAAGAGCAGCCGCGATAACCCCTCTAATCCCCGTTGGGATGAGATTTATGATCAAGACCGGCAGAGTCTCGTTGGCGTTATTACCGATGACATCTCTGAAGAGAACATAACCCAAAACTCCAGGCAAAACCATAATGAAAACCGGAGTTATCTTTAGCAGGCCGGCAAAGAGTGGCCCCCGCTGAGCATCCTGTTCTGTCCTGGCACCCAGCACTCTCTGTACAATGGTCTGGTCGGTACACCAGTACCAGATTCCCAGAACAGGATAGCCAAGAAATACCGCATACCAGTTCAATCCGACCTGGCTGTTGGTATGAAGCATGCTCAACTGATCCGGTCTTATGGCCTCTCTCAACTGGGCCAGATTGGTAATCCCGTGAGCCGGAAGCGCAAGAATACAAAAAACGGTTGTGACAATCGCTCCGAGCACCAGAATAACAGTTTGAACTGACTCGGTAACCACTACGGCTTTTAGCCCCCCAAGGATGGTATAAATTGCTGTTATGACAGTAATTATCAAGATTGAGATTATGACATCAATCCCAAAAAATGTTTTGAAAACTATGGCCCCTGCATAGATGCTCATTCCAATGTGAATAAAAAGGGCGGCCGCTATGGCCATAACCGCCACCATTAATCTGGCTCCCCGGCTGTATCGCTTTTCTAAAAACTCAGGCAGCGTAGAAATTTTTGTTTTGAAATAAAATGGAGCAAAAATGATTGCCAGTATTATCAAACAGAAGGTGGCCATCCACTCAAAATTCCCCCAGACCAGTCCTTCGTTATAACCGGAAGCAGCCAAACCGACAAGATGGATCGTGGAGATGTTAGCAGAAAACAGGGCAGCCCCTACCATAAACCAGGGGAGGGATTTTCCGGCCAGAAAGTACTGCTGACTTGACAACTTCATCTTTCTGACGGAAAGCAGGCCCAAGGCTAAAACCATGATGATATAAATCACTATGATAACGAGATCCAATACAGGCATCATAATTCCGTTCTCATTCATATCGTTCTACCTTTTAAATCATTAAATTTTTTATCCGATACCCCTAATTTCATTTTTATTTTTGACTTGAAAACATCAAATCCTGATTTTAGTAAATAATTAAAGCTCAGCAAGGCAGCTAATTTATTTTTCTCGGGTATTTTAACCGGCATCTCGATAAAATGTATCATTTCTTACTATTACTTTCTTATGTTAAGTAATGTATTTACAAAGAGATTCTTTGTCAAGTATTTTTTAATTTGAAAAAATTCTATAGAAATCAGGCGACCAGACTCATAAAGACAATTAAAATTTTTTACCTAACCTGTTTGTGGCCGGCCAGATAATGCTCCAACTCTAAATTAAGCAGCTTGTTCATGACCAGGGATACGGCCCCAATTGCTGCTGCTTTAAGCCCAAAAGTAGCCGGGCGTAAAGGCACATCCCGCGAGCTTCTGTTAAGAGCTCTGGAGTTCACGGTTTTTCTAATGTTATCAAATAAAAATTCCCCGGCCAGGGTGACCCCGCCGCCAAGGAAAATGGCCTCAGGGTTAAACAGATTTATGAGAGCCGAAATACCAAGACCGATATATTCGGCTGCCTGACTGAAAACATTCCAGGCCAGGATATCACCTTTCTTGGCGGCGTTGGCTACCATCTCGGCATTGATTTTATTAAGATCCCCGCCGCACATCTCAGTCAGAATGCTCTTGGCGCCTCTTTCTAATTCATTACGGGCGGCCCTGGCTATTCCCCGCCCCGAAGCCAGGGCTTCCAGGCAGCCAAAATTGCCGCAATCACATTGTGTTTTGCTATTCAGATCAACCGTTATATGGCCGAACTCTCCGGCCATTCCTACAGCTCCCAGCAAAGGCTTCCCGTCAACTATGATCCCGGCCCCGATGCCGTAACCGATATTTATTAAAATAAAATTTTTATAATTCTTGCCCGTTCCATAACACATTTCTCCCAAAGCCATTACCCTGGTTACATTATCAAAATAAATGGGCACAGAAAATCGTTTCCCAAGCGCTCCAATTATGTCTACGTCATGCCAATGAAAATTCGGCGAAAACTCGACAATATTTCTATCTTTATTTATCAATCCTGCGACCGCCAGTCCGATGCCGCACAACCTCTTTTTCTTTTCCTCTATTTTCCGATTCAGGATATCGATAATCTCCGAGGTTTGATCTATTATTTTATAAAAGCCTTCCTCCAATTTTGTTGGCCGCTTCTCCTCATATATAATGTTGGCATTCAAGTCGGCCAGGACGCCATAGACATTAGTAGTTCCCAAATCTATGCCTATTATGTAATTATCAGCAGCTGCTATTCTTAATATTATCGGCCGCCGGCCGCCTGTTGACTGACCGGCTCCGACCTCCTCCACCAGACCCTCTTCTATAAAGCCGTCAACAATCCTTGAAACAGTCGGAGCACTTATTCCGCTTAGCCGGGTTACTTCGGCCCTGGAAATGGACTTGTTATCATATATCAGATTAAGAATCTTCCTTTTATTAACTCGAAGAATATACTTAGAGTTTCCAACGGGAATCATTTTTCCTTCCTTCCTTTAGGCCTAATTCAAAATGCTCCAAAATAGCTACATCCGAGATTGTTCATTAAGTAACAATAATAACAAAGTTTCTTGACTGTCAAGCCCTCATTTCGTCCTATCTTTTAGGATGACGAAACTAGATTTTTAATTAGCATAAAAGAGGATATTATATTTTTCAGTAAACCAGGCTGAAAAAAGGCCAGCCGGAAGAATTTCAGAACCTTCCCCTTTCAGGTGAAACCCCGCCGGGTGACCTCAGATCAGGTCAGGAAGGCCGAAATTTCAAGCCTGTTTTTTTTCGCTCCAGAGTCACAAACTCAGCAGTCCGGCCTGGTCGACAACCTTCTGCCCGGGCATCGAATTGGACGAACAGTGGAAAGAGAGTTAAACCTTATCCGAAGGTTCGAGTTCATTCATGCTGAATCCTGGAATTCAGGTAATATTTGATAACAGGTAATAATTCATAGACAATAATAAAGACCTCGTACGTTCTTTTCAGTATCCATCATCGATCGATATAGCTCTTGGCCAGCTCTTCAGAATCCCCGTAGTATTTTTGAAGTCGGACCAGCTCCGCTTTAAGCTGTTCAACAACTTTTCGGTAGCCCGGGTCCTGGTAAACATTATTAATCTCATTGGGGTCGTTAACCAGGTCGTAACACTCCCAAGCCTCGAGGTCATAATAAAAATGAATTAACTTATAACGCCTGGTTCTGAGACCATAATGACGTCTGACATTATGCGGGCCGGGATATTCATAATAATGATAATATATCGATTGACGCCAGTCGGCCGGAGTTTGGCCGTATAAAATCTTCCGGAAAGATTTCCCCTGAACATCGGGCGGAATCTTTATGCCAGCCAAATCCAAGAATGTCGGGGCCAGATCCAAATTCAGCACCATTTCTTGGCTGACAGCCCCAGGCTTAATAAACAACGGACAGCGCATTATCAATGGAATTCTCAAAGACTCTTCATACATAAACCTCTTATCAAACCATCCGTGCTCGCCCAGGAAAAAACCGTTATCTGAAGTATAAACAACCAGAGTATCCTCTGCCAAACCGTATCTGTCCAGATAATCTAAGATCCTGCCGACACTATCATTGACCGCAGCCACACAGCGCAAATAATCTTTTATAAACCTCTGATATTTCCACTCTACCAGGCTTTTCCCTTTAAGATTTGCTTTCCTGAAATACTCTCTTTCCTGGGAGTAGGCCTTATCCCAGGCCTGACGTTGTTCCAGATTCATTCGCTCAAGAATCTTAAGATAAGCCAATCCGAGTCCCGTTAGCTCTTCCTCTCTATCAGGGAGAATCTTCAGGTCATAGATTAAATCCAGATGGTTAGCAATCGTCATTTCCTGGAGGCGGGCGGCATCACTTCGAGTGGCATAATTGTCATAAAAAGTTTCTGGAATAGGAACTTCAATGTCATTATAAAGCCTAAGATACTTTTCGTCCGGCATCCAGTCGCGGTGGGGAGGCTTATGATGAACCAGCAGACAAAAGGGCTTCTGCCGATCACGACGGTCGAGCCAATCCAGAGAAAAATCGGTTACCAAATCGGTTACATATCCCGTATAGTTTTTAAGATCCCCCATTTCATTGAATACCGGGTTGTAATACTCTCCCTGGTCAAGCAGAATCTTCCAATAATCAAAGCCGGTCGGATTGCTTCTCAAATGCCATTTGCCAATCAGTGCGGTTTGATAGCCGGCAGCCCGCAGCAATTTTGGAAAGGTCATTTGACTGGAATCAAAGGCCACAACATTGTCTATCTGGCCATTAAGATGGGAATATTTCCCGGTCAGTATTGTGGCCCGACTCGGCGCACATAAAGAATTGGTAACAAAACAATTATCGAATCTGATGCCCTCCAGCCCCAAGCGGTCAATATTGGGGGTCTTGTTAATCTGACTCCTGTAGCAACTGATAGCCTGATAAGCGTGATCGTCGCTCATAATGAATAAGATATTGGGGCGCTTTGATGAGCTACAGCTTTTCAAAAAAGAGGGCAAGGTAACGCCGACAATCGTCGCCGTTTTTATGAATTCACGACGGGTTATATTTTTTTCTGCCATCCTGAGCCTCCTATGATAGAAGCGAAATTTTTGTCCCTTGATTATGCCCCTGCCTGAGCCGCCATAGCTCGAATGTGCTGATGAGCGAACTTATACAGACCCGCTGTGACTGGCCCGGGAAAAGGCCCCGGCCGCGGCGGTTAATAAAATTATAGTTTTCTATTTCGGGATAAAAATAAGAGTTAAAATTACCATCACGGACAGGGCTGAAAAGCTTGTCGAGGACGCGGACAGGAATCATTAAAAAGATCATTCCCAGCAATTTTTTGAGAATTTTCATCATAAACAAATAGAATGCCCAGAAATACCCGGCTTCAGAATAGTAAAAATAAATATCATGAAAAGCAATTATTCCTTCTCCTGTCTGGTCACGATTGGCACATAGCCGACTTCCAACCCGGGGGGCGGAGTCACAATTAGAGCCGGGTCCATTCTCACCAGCTTGCCTCTGGAAGGAGGGGCCATATATTCCCTGTTCAGAGGCCAGTTGGCATGAATATTCTCAATTAGAGTCTGCAGGCTCGACTTTTTTTTCTCATTCCAGGCATATTGCTGAAAAGCAGGCTGGTCAACAAAACGGTACCAGAAGTATGTTACTACCGAACCATCCGCCAGTTTAACTTTGAACGGGCCGAGTCTTGGTCCGGGCTTGGACCAGGCTCCTTGGCCGGGAGAAGTATAAGGTTTTCCGGGCTTGGCCAGCAGAAACTTCTTCTGAACAAGCCCCGTTTCAGGCGGGACTTCGGATTCCAGCACCGGCACATATTTGCCCTCAACATATTTGTAATACTGAGGCAAAGAGCCTGCTTTAAGTTTATCCGAGGTCAGCCATTCCATTCCCCAGTTATTTCCGGCAAAAATCTTCATATTAATTACTTGATCTAAATCAACAATTTCTTTGCCGGCTATGTCTAAGCCCAGGGGATGCCTGGAAAGCTCCGGCCTCCAGGCACCTTGCTCTTCAAACCGGCCTGAACAGAAACTTTTCCCGTCACGCCAGGCCTTAAAGACATCATAAAGGGAAGATTGATTGTAATAAGTGACATCCTGAACGAGAATTGCCCGACCATTTTCATCCACCGGAAACTGCAGAAAAGGTATTTTAACATAAAGCACACCTCTGGCGTCCCGGGCTTCAAATCGCGGGACAGTATTGATTTCCATGGCCCCGCCGCCGGCAATGCCCGGCCGGGCATCAAGACCGCGACCAAAAAGAAAAGGATAATTAAATAATTTGCCAATCTTACTCCAAGTTTCAGGTATGAAGGCAGCAATCGGCCCCTTAAAATTTTCACTGCTCAGAAAACAGGTCCACCACTGCTCGCCCGTGGGCAGATCGCCTGTCGTTGGGTCTGTAAAGGGCAAAGCCATCCAGGCATAGCCTAAGAATTCGCCGTTTGGATTCCCCTCAAAGGTAAGACCGTCGGGAGGAATTAAAATGCGATTACTAATTTGGGCTATACCCAAATGATCGTCAGGCAAGGCTGCGTCGAAATAAAAGAATGACCAGCCGGGTGAGCCAATTTCATAATCATAACACTGTGGCGTGCCGTTTAGGCTGAACTTTGGCGGGCCATAACGGAAATGATTGCCAGCCCAGTAGCCTATACCGCCTTCTATCGTCTGAAAAACATCCCTGAAGGTCGGCCCGCGTGGCTTCCACTTACTGGCCAGCGTTCCTTCGGGGCAGAGCGGTTTGTCTTTGTTGTCAGAATTATCCGGTATGATCCAGGTACTCGGGAGCCCAATCTGGAAACCGGCCAGCGGCTCCTTGACCAGCGGCCAAACGGCCGCGTAAAATCCCATGCCGGCGCTATAAGAAGGTTGAGCAGGCATCAGTTCATGACCAAAACTGATATATCCATGAAGCCCGTCAGGCAATTGCTTGCTTTTGAGTAACCCGGCTTTATTTTCAGTCCTGACATACTGGAAAACAATAAAAATTAAACTTACCATGAAAGCAAGCTTTAGAATTAGAAGATTTTTCTTTCTCATGCTTTGTCTCCATTGATGTTAATAAATCAAATTCAGCGTTGCCAAAGCTGAAAGTTAATAATTTTCGACTCCTCCAACCTTTCATCTTTTTCTGTCCAAGCATTACATTTATTATTTCTCAAAGACTGCAATCTCAGCCAGGCCGGCATTCCTGGTCGATGGCGAAACTCCCGTTACGACCATAGCTAACCAGGTTATGCTCCTTTGAGGAAACTTTATTTCTCTCGCTCGGCCGGCATCATTTGGCAGCTCAGAAAAAGGAATGGTAGAACCGTCACTGAAAACTAACATTCCGGAAGTTATCTGATTATCAGGGTCAGGACGATCAAAAAGCCAGACCCTGGAAACTTTTACAGGTTTTTTCCACAATAAGCGAATAAAAGCTGAATTCTTTTCTTCGCTGACCCACTCCTGAAGTTTACTGTTATTTTCCACATCTACGACTCCATCCACTGCCCCTTCTCCAAAGAATTGAATCACCTCTGTAAACTGCCTGGCCTTTCGGGCAGCAGATGAAACTATGACCTCCGCTCGAAGAGCCAGGTTAGCTTCTGATTTTATCGGGTCCGGTTGAGCTTGTTCCAGCTCTTTCTTTAAGCGCTCTTCTTCTTGCGGCCCTAATAATTTAATTTCCTGCAAATTCCAGGCATAACGGCTGCCCTGGGGATCCGCTTTCGTCCGATCAGCAAAGTAACCTTCATAGAAATTGGCCGAATAGCTGAGCCAGAGGGTCCGGCCATCGTCGCTGATGAATTTTGAAGGGAAAGTGACGAAATAGCCCTGAACTCCAAAGTTCTTCATATAGGTAATCATTCTATAAGGTCCTGTGATTTTATCCGATTCAAGAATGTAAGTGCTCATTTCAGCTATTCCTGGCCAGCCGTCTGTTACGCACATCAGATATTTTTTAAGAGGCTGGTTATAAGTGATGTTGACGCAGCCCATATGATCATTCCAGACGAGAAGCGGCTTCAGGTCTGAGAAATTTTTTGACCACATAGCTTCGCCCTTTTCATCGTAGCCGCTGAAAAACTCATAGCTCGAAAGATTATTAATCATCTCGGGTGAAGGTTTTACCCGAGCCAAATAAATTGCATCCCCAGCTATCCAGGAAACACCGGCCACTCTCGGTGTAGGATCATTATCAATCGCCCCGTGTCCTACCAGATATGCTTTGCCGTCAGGGGAATTTTCCATATTGCGGCCAAAGTCAACAAAGTGAGGCGTTCCCATTTTAGCCCGTTGGCCGTTCTTACCGGATTCCGGGAAAAGGGGGTTAGAAGGAGTCAAAGGACAGGGAATCCAGGTCTTGCCATAATCCTTAGAAATCCTGAAGCCAGCCAGAGGCCCAGTAATGGCCCAGGAGTACTTTTCATTTTCAGGATCAGGGTCAAAATCGATAACGTAGGTTCCATAAAACCAAACCCCTTCATAGACAAGATAGGCGCAGGGATATCGCCCCCTATAAGGAAGAGCCGAGGCTCCTTCTGTTCCCAGAGATATGATCTTAAGATTCATGGGGTCATCACCTTCAATTCGGGCATTACCTGTTCTAGCCCTATCGCCGCCGCTGGAGTGACAGCTTTCCAGTCCGATTTCACCATCCGTCCACCCGCTATACATGTTCCCATCTTTGGCCCAGGAAGGATACCAGGTATCGGCATCTGTATAACTTATGTGCTTTCCGGTAAAGGCTATAGCTGTAAATTCTTTTGATGGCGGAATTGGACAACCCTCAGGAGGTTCATCTTTCCAGATACGCGGAACCCAGGGCTTAGAAACGTACAGCACTTCTCTTTCCTCAAACCATGTCTTTTCCTGCAGGGTCTCTGTTTGTTTATAATTACATCCGACAACAAAGAACAGCAGGAACAGACCAAGAAATAGGGCGGCAAAAAATTTTTCATTTTTCATAATTCTTCACCTCGATAGATGCTCTTTCAATTTTCATCAAAGGATTTTTTTATCATCCTTTTTTGGATGCTCTTACCTTCTCTCCGGGCTGAGATGCCTCCGGAAAAGCGGAAATTAAAGATTTTCTTCATCTCTCTTTGAACTCAGAATTGCCTTGAATCCCAGTAACTCCATTCATCTCTTTATCTCAAAAAAAGATTATTGTTTTATTTCCTGCCTGATAATTATGGGCACACAGCCCACTTCCAGACCCTCAGGAGGAGTGACCATCAGAGCAGAATCTATTTTTATTCATCTATCAATGACTTATTTTCTTATATAAAATAAGTTAGTAATGATTTCATTCACTGTCAAGCACTTTTTTAGTTGTTGTTTCGTAAAAAACAAAAATAGACATTCTGAATAAATCAAAAGTAGACGCCAGGAGAAAAGCTATAAGGGGAACTCAGCCACTTTCTGGTCATTTTTCAGTACATATAGTTCCTGGCCCAGAACTACGGCCACGGCAACCTTTTCCTCCGCCAGGTGTTTCAGCCCGTACGGGTGTCTCTGGAAAGAGAACGATCCATCTTTTTTCATCGAGCGAAGGAAATGAAGGCTAAGGGTTAAATCGAGGCATCTGTCATCAAGAATAGGTTTGATATACCCCTTCCGGACTAAAGTCCTTCGTTCCATCGTGTCTGGGGCACCTCAACCGTTTCCTGGTGTTCCTTCTCGGTGTTACAGTAACTACAGACTTCATCCAAAACCGGTACAGCCGGATACGCTTGCTACCTAATAACTCGCAAGCCTTCTCCTGGCTCAGCCGATGCTCATTGCGAGCCTCATATACCCCCCAGAACAAAATTTAACGGTACTCTCTTATTAAGCTGTCTCTTCATGGCGAGAGAACCTCTTTTAATCTCCCTGTTCTATCACACCCCCTTCCCACTATCTCTACTTCTTGTCCACCTTTTACATTATGTATACTGCTGATCATTGTGAGACAGGAGAGAAAAAAATGTCTTGATTATTGGAGCTTATAGTAATTATATTTTATAAAGTTTGGTTATTTGGAAATTTGATCTTCTTAACAAAGCAAGTGATGTCTTATTAAAAAAATCTCTTAGCGAGGAAATTATGGAAAACATTTTCCGTAGGCGCAGCATCTTTCTGGCCATAGCAATCGTTGCTGGCTCGCTGCTTGCCACGCCGCTTTCTGCCGGGCCGCTCCTCTTCGACCGCGCTGAGTACGTCGCCCGCCGCGCCAGGTTAATGGATAAGATCCCCGGCGCCGCCGCGATTTTCCTCGGGGCTGCAACCTCGGCCAGCGACAGGACCTTCTGCCAGGGCCATGATTTCGGCTATTTCACGGGCGTCGAGATCCCCAACGCTTACCTGGTCATCGACGGTCTGAGGCGGCAGACCATTCTGTTCTTTACGATCAGCGAAAAAGAGGCCGAAGCCGAGGGACTGCCAGCAGAGCTTATCCGCAATCCCATAGATGTCACCGGTGTAGATCGAATTCTGCCGGCTGAGCAATTCGGAACTTTTATTGCAAGTCTTGCTCAGAGGACTCCGGTCCTCTATACGATGTTCAAGCCCGAAGAGCTTGGACCCGAAAATTCCAATGAAAAATTCAATGTGCTGCAAAAAACGATGACCTTGAACCCATGGGACGGCCGCCTAACGCATGAGCTCCAGTTCGTCCGCCTTCTGCGCGAAAGGTTCCCCCAGGTCGAGGTCCGGGATTGTTCTTCTCTGGTCTGGGATCTGCGTAAGGTCAAGACTCCGACCGAGCTTGAAGTGCTCCGACGCACCGCCCGCGTCGGTGTTGAGGCCCACATCGAGGTCATTCGCTCGACGCGGCCGGATGTTCCCGAAAAGGCTTTGGAAGCGGTCTTCCAGTTCGTTTGCCGCTTGCGTGGAGCCACAGACATGGCCTATTATCCTATCATCATGTCCGGTAAGAACCATATTTTCGGGCACTATCACAAGTACGACCGGACGCTTGCTGCCGGCGACTTTGTCATTCTCGATGCCGCCCCCGAGGTGGATGGTTACCACGTTGATATCTCAACGTCTTTCCCGGCCTCAGGCAAATTCACTCCTCGTCAAAAGGAGCTCTATGAGGCGGCGCTGGCGGTGCGTGACGTCTGCTTGGCGACCTATCGCCCTGGGCTGACCTTGAGGCAAGTGGGAGCGGCAATCGAGGCCATGCTCAAAGCCAAAGGCTTAGAGAGGTTCATGAAGGATTTCCAGGGAGTCATCCGCTACGGGGGCTATAACCACATGATTGGTTTGGCCACTCACGACGTCATAGGGACATTTGCCGGGCCTGAAGAGGTCCTCGTTCCCGGGCTCGTCTTCGCCTGTGACATCCAGCTTTTCCGTCTCCAGGAGAATATCGGCATCCGGATCGAAGACACGGTGACAATTACCGAGACCGGCTGTGAGAACCTGTCTGCAGGTGTGCCCAGGACAGTGGACGAGATCGAAGCCATGATGAAGAAGGAGGGTCTCCTCCAGCTTTATGACAACACTCGCTCGAAGCGTTGAGCAAGAAGGTAAAATATGAAAAAAAGATACTTCTTTCACATCCTTACAGCGGTCTTTATTCTTATCGCTTATCTGCCCGTACTCGGTCAGAGTGTTGACTGGTCGACCAAGCCCTTGCAGTCCGAGCGCAGCCGCTCCTATGACGCGCTCCACTACTTAATCAAAATCCGGTTGGACCTGGAGCGTAAAACTTTCGAGGGGGAAACGACGATCATCGCCTCCTCCCTGCGGGAAGCGCTCACGACCTGCGTTCTCGATGCTGAAGAGTTCGTCGTGACCTCAGTCCTTGATGCCAGCGGCCAGCCGTTGGCCTTCGAACAAACGCCTACTGAACTTGTGGTTCATCTTTCGCGACCCTTCCGGTTCGGAGAGGAGTTTACTTTCAACTGCTTCTATCACGGGCAGGATCCAAAAATCGGTCTGAAATTTGTTGAAGAAAGCGCCGATAATCCCCGTCTCGTTTACTCCGACTCCTGGCCCAACAATGTTCACCATTGGTTTCCCTGCTTTGATTACCCTAACGACAAGGCTACAAATGAGATCGTGGCCACGGTTAAGCGCGGGCTCAAGGCGGCTGCTAACGGCCGGCTGGTCAGCGTGATTGAAGACAAGGCAGCCGGCACCGTAACTTACCACTGGTTGCAGGATCAGCCTCATTCAACCTACCTTATATTTTTGGCGGCAGCTCCTTATGTTGTCGTCAATGATTTTTATAAAACTTTGCCCATCAGCTACTGGGTCTATCCTCAGGATGAGGCCAAGGTCGGACCGACATACGGCAAAACGCCCAGGATGATAGAGTTCTTCAACCGTGTCTTCAGCTACGATTATCCTTGGCGGAAGTATGACCAAATTTCAGTCCCTTTGGGCGGCGGGGCCGAGAGCACCTCGGCAACAGCTATGACCCACCAAATCATGGTTGACGAGCATTGTGAACCGGATTTCACAGCTATCGGCATCGTTTCACATGAGTTATCCCACCAGTGGTGGGGCGACCTGGTCACTCTTCGTAGTTGGGCCCAGGCCTGGATCAACGAAGGATTTGCCACCTATTCTGATTACCTTTACCATCGTTACCAGATGGGAGAGGACGAAGGGGCCCTCAACCTCAAAAATAAGCTTGACGCCTATCTCCGGGAGGCCCACACGCGCTACATCAGACCGATAGTCACCAACCGCTACCAAAAGCCCGCCGATATGTTCGATGCCCACTCTTATCAAAAGGCCGCTTGTGTGATCCACATGCTCCGTTCCTTGGTTGGCGAGGAGCCATTCTTCAAGATAATCAGCCATTTCCTCCATAATTATGCCTTCGATGTCGTTGATACCGGTGACTTCATCCGCTCCGTCAAGACTGTCACCGGACAGAACCTTGATTGGTTCTTCGATCAGTGGTTGTTTATGCCGGGACATCCCGTCTTCGAGGTAAGAAGCGAATGGGACGAAGAGGCCAAGGTCGTCCGGCTCCAGGTCAGGCAAGTCCAAGACTTCTCGCGCGGGGTGCCGGTATTCCGTGTCCCCGTTTCCATCAAGCTGGTCACTGCTCGGACAACCGAGATCCGAAAGATCTGGGTCGAAAGGCAGGAAGAGACCTTCGAGTTTCCGCTTACCCAGAAACCACTCCTTGTGCGGTTCGATAGCGATAACGTCCTCATCAAGGAAATCACTTTCCCCAGAGAGGTCGACGAGCTTATCTTCCAGCTCAAGAACGACGATGTTATTGGCCGTATGGACGCGGCTTCTGTGCTCGTAGCCTTTGGCCGCGATCCGCGGGCAGTGGCTGCTCTTGTTTCAAGCCTTCAGACTGACCCCTTCTGGGCAGTCCGCAAGAGCGCTCTCGAATCTCTCGCAAAAATCGAACCTAAGGATGGTAAAGCCATTTTCTTGAGAGCCCGTCAGGATTCACACTCGAAGGTCCGTGCTGCAGCCATTGCTGTTCTTGGAGATCTCAAGGACCGCAAGCTCCTCGAGTTATATAAGGAGACCTTCCGAAAGGACCCAAGCTACCTTGTCAAAGCTGAGGCGCTGAAGGCCATCGGCAAGTTAGGTGACCCATCAACCGCTTCCTTCTTGAGGCAGGCGGCGACCCTTTCATCCTACCGCAATATGGTAGCCCGAGCCGCCGAAGCCGCCCTGAAGCTCATCGGAAATCATCAATGACCCTTGTTTGCGGGCCAAGCATCGCTTTATCTTCCGGCCATAGGACTTAGGGCCTGGGACTTTAATTCAAGACCGCCGATCGTGTCAGGAGGCGTCAATGGCATCCTCTATTACCCGGCGTGTTTCGCGATTCGCTTCAGTCTTAGCCGCGGATATGTTCTTCCCAATGCTATCTTGAAGCTATTGAGACACTCTGGGAAAAAATATATCGGCCCCTCTTCTTGGACTGCTGGGCCCAGATCATGTCAGGGTTCTGGGATAATCCAAACGGTAATTATGATAAATTGAGCAATCGATTTAGGTCAAGACGGATGTTCTTTCGGGCACAGACATAGTATCCAGGGTAAGGATAGTAAATGGACAAGGCGTGGTGGTTGGCCGGCTGTTGGGATAGGAGTTGAAAAAGCGAACGGATTTATCAGACTGGTATTTGGAAAAGAAGGGCTTCCTCCGGCAAAAGTTTTGTTAAGACTTTTCTTTCTGCCTGGATACCATGTATCTGCCTACGGCCTAATTAATCACTTTTTATATGTTTTCCGTGGCAGCTTGATGTCGGTCATGGCCGCTTCGTAAGCAAAGGCAGCCATAACGGCCGCATTTTTCATCAAATCTTCCGCCGAAAGAGTATCTAAAAAATCCAGATTCGAATGGCCGGCTGTCCCGGCAATCCGGTCCTGTATAAATTGGAAGGCCGGAAGTCCCGCCTCATCAAAAGGCACATGATCTGTGCTGCCCACGCTCCTTATAGAGACGGCGGTCATCCCGAAATCATGAAAGGGTTCCATCCAGGCCTGAAAAATTCGTCGCACATACTCATTTCCTTGAAGATAAATACCTCGATACTGTCCCGCTCCGTAATCCTGGTTAAAGTAAACCTGAAATTTCTCGTACTCTTCAGTCGGTTGGTTCGACGGGTCGTTCGGGCTACCGAAATGTTTTTTAACGTATTCGGTGGAGCCGAATAGTCCCTGCTCTTCACCGCTCCAGAGAGCAATGCGGATCGTCCTTCGGGGCTTTACCCCGATAGCTTTAAGAATTCGGGCTGCTTCCAGCACCACGGCGCAGCCGGAAGCATTATCGCTGGCATTGGGGCTGGCATGCCAGCTGTCAAAATGAGCGCCGATCATTACAATTTCATCTTTCAGATCAGTACCTGGAATTTCGCCGATAACATTGGAAGCTTTTTCTGTTTTTTCTCCAATCTTATTGCGAATTTCAAGGCAAACTTTGACCGGGAGTTCTCTTTTGACAATCCAGTACATTCGATTATAATGTTCAGGAGTAACAGCCACAATTGGCAATGAATCCAGAGTTTTTTCTCTTGACCACTTATCTTTTCCGCTTCCCGGTCGAGAATATCCAATCGCGACGCCCGGACGGCCGCCCTGACATTGAAAGACGGCTACCGCTCCTTCTGCTTTGTAAAAAGCTATCTTTTCTTCCTGACTGATTAAATCCGGATTTTGGGGGACAGCTTCGCGATTACGAGGACGGGGAATTACATCTTCTTCTAATTTCCTCAAATCCTCCTCGGTCAGTCGAGTTACGCCTTGAGAGAGCTCGGCCTGGGTAATTGGCAACGGCGGGTCGCTCAAAACAACGGCTCCTCTGAGCTTCCCCTTGAGTTTATCCGTTTGCGACTTCAGCCTTATGTCGCCTATAACCACGGGGCAGATTACTTTTCCCTTTGTCCCAGGAGTATGTGCCAGCGGAAACCCGGTCATCGGCTGATAGTCAGGTTCCATCAGATGTAATGAAAAATATACATTATCCCAGGTCACGCCATAGTCCATATATGGTTCGATAGTTACATTTTCCAGCCCTATTTCTTTCATTTTAGAAACCGCCCAGATCTGGGCCTTCTTCATAGCTTCTGAATTTGTCAAACGGGCGCCAAGGACATTAACTATATAACCGGCTATTTCCATCAGCTGAGAATGCTGGAGGCCCTCTTCTCTTATTTTGGCTATGGTATCCCAATGTACCCCGATTCTATCCTGGCTACTTAAAGATGGATATATCAAAGAAACCAGGATAACGATGGTTACCAAAAACTTTCTGGCCTTACTCATAATTCAGTACCTTCCTTATAAATTAAGTCTGTCTTTCAATCATAAGCGCTCAACCTTAATCAGAAAATTCTAAGGTGATATCTAAGGCTGAAAGTAATCTGACCGGACCCAAAAGACCGGCTGGAAGAAGAGGCCACTCGGCCCTGATATTGGTGCGGCAGAATCTTTTTTCAGGCGGAAGTTTCATATCCCCGCAGAGGCGATTGGTCCACATATTCCTGACTTCGATTTTTATATCATTGGAACCGGGTTTAAGGAGAGATGTAATCTCAGCTCGAAAAGGAGGGGCCCATAATATTCCGGCTGATTTATCATTTACAAAAACCTCGGCTACCTCATGAACTTCACCTAAATCCAGATACACCCGGCGGCCGCAATTCAGCCAGTTCTCAGGTACATTTAATGTTTTTATATAAAATCCAGCGCCAGAATAATACTTCACACCATCATTTTCGTGTTCCGTCCACGACATAAGTCCCGACAAGTTAATACTGGGTGGCGCCCCCCAGGCGGGATCAAACTGAACCAACCATTCGCCCTCAACAGCCAGCGGATCAGGCAAGGAATCTATCTTTATAGTTTTTTTATTACCTTTTCCGTCATTACATTCATATTCTCCGTTTTTCCAGGCTCTTATTGTGGCCGAGGTTTTACTGACGCTTACCAATTCTAAAGGAGGCCGGGTGGCGTCATATTCATCTTCATGATGAGCTGCTAAATAAGCTCCGGCAAAAGAAGTTTGTTTGGTGAAGACTACAAAAATCGATCCGTCCGGCGGCAGGAAGAGATTAACTCTTGTTCCTCCAGGTGTTTCCTCATAACTGGTTGCCGGTTTGATGCTGCCATCGACCGGATCCCATAACTGAGGTGTTTTGCCTTTAACTCGAAACAGACACCGGGTGTTAAGATAGGCTTGTGATTTATTTCTCACAAAATATATATCCATATCTTTATGCCGGCGGTGGATGTAATCAAGCTGCGAAATATGTTCTTCACTCTCACTCGAAAAATCCGGTCCAACCGAGTTCTGGAGCAACCATTGACCTGGAGTTACACCCCAGATAATCTTGCCCCGTCCATAATTATTCTGCTTGACTGAAATCCCATCACACCCTCCCCACATCCTGTCAGCTATATCCCGGAGCTTAGAAGTCCGTTCCTCATAATTTTTCATCCCGGGGACATCAATTGGCTTGGGTCCGATAATCGTCGCGCCGGCTTTAACCATTTTTTCCAGCTTCATAAGCACTTCAAGAGGCATAGATCGCTCATCAGGAAGAACCAGAACCCGATATGACAGACCATCAGGAAGTGTTATCAAGCCATTTTTCACTGACATCCGATTGAGGATAACATCGGTGTTGACAACATCATAATCGTACCCATCACCCAGCCCTTCAAGAAGTGGCTTCTCAGGAACATTGTGATAGGCCGGCCAGAAATTTGGAGCCTTATCCCCGTAATAATAAGCGACATCGGCTACAAATAAGCCTTGCTGTAAAAGGTAACAACAACGAGCCAGATAATCCATGAATGGTCTGGCCTTGGGCCACCAGACTTCACGCGGGTTTAAGTCTACCCCGGCATGATAGCTGCGTCCGGGAAAACCGTCCTCTTCGGGCGAATGGGCAAAAACATGATACGTTATCCGATTCAAGCCCTCACCAAAAGCCCTATCAACCAATTGCTTTAACACCACCGGGCTGTTTTGCCATCTCAACCAGGTTGTCCAGGCTTCAGCATCAACGTACTTCTTGCCGTAAATATGGGAAGCCGAGGCTACTTCTTTAACCAGAAAAATATTATGGCGATTCTTTATCCAGAATTCGCCTCGAGGTATATCAACACTTCCCAGAGCTTTGAGAGCATCCACCGGACAGGTATCCCAGATGGGAGGCCCCGGCCCGCCTGCTTCACCTACCAGCTTGACACCGTATTCAGCGCAAACTTCACTGCCCGTGGTATAATGGCTAAAAATCAGAAGGTCGCTAATCGTTTTTCGAAAATCGTAGAGAAATCTATCGCTGGTTTCTCTGTCTTTTACTGTCCACCCGGTCAACACCGGCAGCCAGATGAGTGGATCGTAGCCGTGGAACTTATTAAACCACCGGGGAAATTTTGCCGTCCATTGAATACCTTCTTCAAGTTCCATGCTATCCACTTCGAGATATTTGAGTGTATAATCGGGGTTCCGACCTTTACGCAGTCCCACCTGGCCTAAGACATATTCAAAGTGAAAACGCGTAGCTTCAGGGTCAAGAAAATCTATAAACAACCCTTTTGAATTTGGACTGACGGCGATCAATTGTTGACCGTTATTGGTACATACAAAACGAACTATTCTCCACTTGCCGGGAGGAACATCCCAGGATAGTTGACCATCGACAAATTTATCGGTCAGATTGATAATTTTTGAAGTGTCGGGGATGAATCTTTCTTCATTATCAGGCCAGGCCAGAACAGCTACCTCCAGATACCATCTCGGGAATCCGTCTTCCCGTTTGGGGCAATCCTGGGGAATCTCAGGAAACGGAAGTTGTTGTTTAATTTTAGCCGGCCCGTCAATAATCAGGGTTGAATAATGAAGATTTTTGCTGGCCATTTCCGGTTGCACCCAAGACCCGCCTGCATTCCAGCCACTGGAAGTGACCAGGCCCAGGTCCAGACCCAAGCGGCCAGCCTCCTTCATTGAATGACGAATAGCTTCCACAGATTCAGGCCCCAGGAAGGGAGGGCCTGTGGGGACAAAACCGTCAGGATTCCGTAAGGCTCCAGTATCCCAAATTTCCAGACCGGCCAGTCCTTTGTCTTGGGCTTCTTCCAGGTCGCGGCTCAGATCTTCAAGTTTAACTGAACCGTTCAGCCAGTTCCAATAAGCCCGAGGTCGAGCCTCATGACCAGGTTGTTTAAAACCGATTTCAAGCTCTGACTGAAAACTTTTAGGCCTGCAACCGGGAATAAATAGAAGTCCAATCACCAATATAAAGCCTGCGACTATGTCTGCGGTAATCGCCTTCTTTTTATTCTTTCCCATATGATGGGTTCCTTTCTTTTATTTCTTAACTTTTTCTATATATAAAATATTTACCAGACTGTCAAAAGAATTTAACAGAAATTAGAGACCGGCCTGAATTGCTCATTAGTTCGAAAAAGAGATTCTGTTTTCCGGAAAGACCGTTAAGAACAGGCTAAGAAGGAGACATCAATAGATTTTACCTTCGTTGGGGAACCCTCTTATTTTCTTCATGATAGACATAAGAATCCAAAATCTTAAGCCTGCTTTTTCGGCTTTTATTAAGGCTACGGCCTCCAAACCGAGACCGCGGAGATGGCTGAAAAATAAAGTTTTAATAGGCTCTTCTTACCCTCTGCATCTGGGAATCAAAGTCATGATTAGCTATCTCAGGTATGATTTAAATCGCATCTGCCAATTATGGTGTTTAAGGGCTTAGAATAGGCAATCCCCGAGATCTTATTATTATTTTCTTGCAATAAATAACTAAGCTGTATATCATAAGCTTGATTTGTAAAAGCTAATTGGCATCACCCAGCAAAAAAACAGTTTTCTCATAATTATGGGAGTAATTCAAAATGAAAAATAGCGGAAGAAAAGGTTGGAGAATTAAAGTTTTTTTTTCTGTTTTCATTATTATTACTTCATGCGGCGCCTTTAATCAACCGGCAGCCGCCCTGGAAAAACCAGGCCTGACTTTGACGGGAAATCGCTTTATTACTCTTGGTACAGTTGTCAGGGTGCGTCAGGTTGAAGTATCGCGCGAGGTAGCTCTTGGTCCGGATGAATCCAGTCTCCATACTCCGGCCGAAGCCCGCCGGTTCAGGGAAACGATTGAAAAGGTCTGGCCGGGAGCCAGGATTACCTGGGCTTTTAGCTGGCTGGCCCTAAAAGATAAAACTCCGAATTATACCGACCTTAAAAGGCTGATTGTTTCGTATCACGAAAAATACGGAGACGAGGTAACTTTCATTCCCGGTGGCTATTTTTCTCCGATGTATAACTCACGTGACCAAATCAATCGCGACCTGCATGAGGGGTTGCAGATGGTCTCAGAAATGGTAGGCGGCGGATATCGCCCCCTGGCTGTTATCGCCGGCTTTTTAGCGGCTGAAAATCTTAGGTACCTGGCAGAAGAAGAAGGAATTCATGTCTGTCAGGGAAATATCTGGAGTCAGTATTCTGTAGATTATGGCGATGGCGAGGGCTCTATATCATATCCCTATTATCCTTCGCGCCAGCACTTTTGCAAACCAGCACAGGGTAAAGAAGATTTCATTGACTGTGTCAATCTCGACGGCTGGACTGTAGATTTTATAAACGCCACCTATCCGGGCGCCAAATCAATAGATGGAGTCTATTGCGGCAGCCGGCAGGGTGTGGGGCCCATAGAAACCATTCTGCGTTTACGAACAGTAGAAGAAGGGGTAAGGGAAATGCTTCACTGCACTTCCAGCCATTTTGACAAAGGCTTTGAGCTGAATAATTTCGCCTGGATTACCGCCAACTGGGAGCTATGCCTTGTGGAAGGCAGAAAAATATACGGATATAATGGAAGAACCGTGCTGGAGGGACTGGAAATGTGGTTGACTGAAGTGCGTAACCGATGGCCGGAAACAAAATTCATTACTCATGGAGAATTCGGATCCCTCTGGAGGAAACATTTTAAGAACAACGATGAGATAAATTACCGTTTTGTCCAAAGAGGATCAGGGATCTGCGGATCTGATGCCGACCTTGAAATTCGCTGGTTCATGAATAAAGATTTCAGATTGGCGCTGCTGAGAAACTGGAAAACCAATTCTTCGGAGAAAGTCATTGATTTTACCATCTACAATCTGCCAGCTCAGGAACCGCCCGATCCAAAACCCGGGCAGGAGATTCGCAACTGGAGCCTTATAAACCGGCTCAATCAAAAAGGAACTCGCCCCCAGGACAAGCCCATTGATATTAAAGAATTAAGCTCTGTAGAAAAGGAGATGATCAGGCACCGTTACCCGGAATTGGTCAAGAATTAATCCAAAATAGTTATAATTATGAATATAAGAACCCTGGCCGTTAAGTTTTCTTTCTTCTGTCTTATAATTTCATCATTTGCCTGCAGTTCCGAAAGCAACACAGAAACTGCGATTTTTTATCGTAATTACAAAACCAAAGAAGCTATATCACTGCAAAAAAAATTAGCCCGAGGCTGGAATACCTGGTATACCGACAGCGTTTTAACACCCGTTCTTTTGCCGGATGGCCTGGCTATTCATCTCTGGCTTAAAGAAAGTCAGTCAAGCGAGATACTTAAGCAAGCGCTGATAGGAAGAGAAGATTTTGCTTCCCAAGAGCAAGTCATTCCCGGACCACGGTCATATGACGGCTCATATACAGAACTGGAATTAAAATGGAAAAACATTCATCTTCGTGTTCAGAGTTCCGCCTCGGATGACAATTTATATTTATTAGTCACTCCCCTACAAGCTTCTCGAAAGGATTTGTTGATTATCGCTCCGAAAATGTTATGGGGCCGGAAAGGCGACCTAACTGTGAATCAGAATAAGATAACAGCGGAAACGCCAGTCCATAAGATCCGGCTGTATGTGAACGGCGATCAACCCATAATCAATTCCGACAGAATTGAGGTTCCGCTGGATAAGGCCATTACCATTTCAGCCAAAAAGGCAATCTCGGTGGAAGATATTGAAAAAAGGCTGAAACAGGCTAAAGCAAAATTGCCAGATAGTAAATCAATATATCCTGAGGCACCGGAAGTATATGAGGCTATGCATTCAGTTTTCGCCTGGAATACCATATATGATCCACTAAATGATAGGATAATCACTCCGGTAAGTCGCAACTGGGCAGCCCCGTCAGGCGGCTGGGTTCTGTTTTGCTGGGATACTTATTTCGCAGCCTACATGCTATCCCTGGATAGCCAAGATTTGGCCTACGCTAATGCCATTGCCATCACTAAGGAGATTACTGAGAGAGGATTCATCCCAAATAACTCCCAGCCCGGCCATAAAAGCGAGGACCGTTCACAGCCTCAGGTGGGTTCTGTGATTGTCAGGGAGATTTACAGAAAATACCGCGACCGTTGGTTTCTTCAAGAAGTATTTGATGAACTGCTTAGCTGGAATCGCTGGCGAGCAGCCAACAGAGACATTGATGGCTACCTTGTTTATGGAAGCGATCCCTACGATTATGGCGATAATAAGCTCCGCTCTGCAAAAGAAGCAGGAAAAATACAGGCGGCCAAATGGGAATCCGGTTTAGATAATTCCCCAATGTGGGATGAGGCTGTTTTTGACCCGGTAAGTCATCGCCTTCTTCTGGCCGATGTGGGGTTAATGAGTCTTTACATCACTGATTGCTTTTGTCTTTCAGAAATTGCTACCATTCTCGGCAAAAATGAAGTTGCCAAAGAATTAATACAGAGAGCAGAGAAATATGCGCAGAAACTGGAAAGCCTCTGGGATGATAAGTTCGGTCT
>Ga0172363_10000712_pt1 | contig 25894 bp, 21 predicted proteins | sample LakKivs2_kivu2a2_FD_114541 | JGI IMG/M metagenome (GOLD analysis project Ga0172363, IMG submission 114541) | Sediment microbial communities from Lake Kivu, Rwanda - Sediment s2_kivu2a2 | ecosystem: Environmental > Aquatic > Freshwater > Lake > Sediment | place: Rwanda: Western Province, Lake... | reverse complement strand
TAGATAGCTTCGTCGGCCGCCACCGCAGCCGCAGAGCCGCCACTGCTGCCTCCGGGAACCCGACTTAAGTCCCAGGGATTGTGGGTTGGGGAAAAGGCGGAGTGCTCCGTGGACGAGCCCATGGCGAACTCGTCCATATTAGTCTTCCCGATTATGACCGCCTGCTGTGCCTTCAGCTTCTCTATCACGGTGGCATCATAGGGAGGAACAAAGTTCTCGAGCATTCGCGAACCACAGGTGGTTCTTATTCCTTTGGTGCACATAACGTCTTTGATTAGGGCAGGGATGCCAGTCAAAGGGGAGATTTCGCGGGAAGTCCTGATCTGGTTGTCTACTTTCTCCGCCGTTTTCAGGGCGATGTCCTCAACGATGGTGACGCAGGCGTGGACCTTCCCTTCTATTTCGCCGATGCGCTCCAGTACCGATTTCGTCAGTTCCGTCGAGGAGATTCTCCTCTGTTTGAGAAGCTGGTGCGCTTCGTGGATGGTTAGTTGCCGTAGTTCGCTGGTGGACATAATGTTAGAGTCTTTCTCTTAAGCTGCTGCGCTTGACGACCCTGTGCCAGTCGCCGCCGGCCTTGCCGTGCATCTCTTTGAGCCTGGGAATGTATTGTAAACCCAGGAACACGCCCACGCCAATCGAATAAAACACCAGAGCCAGGGGTGCGCCGTAGTGGTCGCGGTAAATGAAGCCAGCAACAAACGGGAAAACGAAAAGAAGAAGAGCGTAACTAAAAGTAGGATTACGGGTAACGAATACAGTGAGGAAAAAGACAAGGGCCAGAAACGGAACTGACCAGGGCATTAAGAAGATGAGAACACCGATGGCCGTAGCTCCGCCTTTGCCGCCGCGAAACTTGAGAAAGACGGGAAAGATGTGGCCCAATATAGCGGCTGTGCCCGTGATCCCGGTCAGAATATCGAACTGTGAAATCAGCGGCATGCCGACCAGAGAGCGCACCAGAAGAACCGCAGCTACGCCCTTGCCGAGGTCGGCCAGGGTTACGAGAGCCGCATCTACCCGTCCAACCTCGTAGTAGACATTCATGGCCCCCATGTTCCTGCTTCCGACCTCCCGGATGTCTATCCGCTTCCTGAGACGGCCGGCAAGATACGCTGACGGAAATGAACCGAAAACGTAACCGATTAGGACGGCCATGGCCACAATTACGGGGGGAATACTGATGGAGGCAACTATGTTGCTGGTCATCTACCCAACGCCCTCACTCCAGTATTGCCTGAACCTTAAAGCAATCTTCTTCTTGCCTTGGTGCATTCGCCAGGATGTCAGCCTGGGAGTACGATTCCGTTATAGCATCTTTTCTGAAGACGTTCTTCAGCGGGATGGTGTGGGTAGCCGGGGGCACATCGCCCGTGTCCACCTGCTTCAGTATTTCAAAGTTTTCGAGGATATTGGATAGCTGGAGGCTGAACTTCTCTACCTCCTCCTCGCTCAGGCCCAAGCGAGCAAGCCATGCGATGTGCCGCACCTGTTCGTGGCTCAGCTTCATCTGAGTAACACGTACATTATAGCATCGCACCAATGAATCCGACAGAGGTTGCTTATCTGTGGGAACAAGATTATAATGGGGGGTCATGCAGATTCGAAATGTCGCTTTGCTATCACATCAAGGGGCGGGGAAGACTTCACTTGCCGAGTTTATACTCTTCACATCGGGCGCCATTCAGCGTCTGGGCAATGTTAAGGACGGCACTACGACCTCCGATTTCGACCCTATCGAGGTAGAGCGGCACATCGGCGTTAACCTTTCCATGCTTCCGGTACAGTGGAAGGACGCAAAGGTTAATATCATTGATACCCCGGGGTATGCCGATTTTATCGGTGAGGTGAGGTCGGGATTGAGAGTGGCCGAAGGAGCGATAATTGTGGTGGATGCTGCTTCGGGAGTTGAGGTCGGCACGGAACAAATGTGGAATGATACTGAAAGAACGGAATTACCCCGGCTGATATTCGTTAATAAGATGGACCGCGACAATGCTGATTTTCTGGCCACCTTGAAAGGAATTCAGACCAAGTTGGCGGCAAAATGCGTGCCTGTTCAACTGCCCATAGGTTCGCAAAGCGATTTTCGGGGCATCATAGACTTGGTGACCATGAAAGCCTACACGGGCGCCGGCTCCGAGGAAGCGGAGATACCGGCGCCACTCCGGGAACAGGCGGAGGCCAGCCGCGAGAAACTGTTAGAAGCTGCGGTCGAGATTGACGATGAGCTCATCAATAAATACCTGGAGGGTGAGTCCATAAGCAACGAGCAAGTTGTTGCTGCTATAAAGAAGTCTACCCTTGCCGGCAAGCTGGTGCCCGTTCTTGCCGGGTCTGCTTTGCAGGGAATCGGCGTCCGGCAACTCTTCGACGGCGTTTGCCAGTATCTACCTATGCCTGAAGAAAGAGACGCCGCTGTTGCCAGGAATGTCTCGACCGGCAGCGACGAGGAGATCAAGGCCGACCCGCAGTCTCCGTTCTGCGGTCTTGTTTTTAAGACCAGCGCCGACCCCTATGTTGGCAAACTCAGCTACTTTCGAGTGTACTCTGGCGTCATCTCCGGCAACTCCCAGGTCTGGAATGCAAACAAGAACGGGGTTGAACGTATCGGCCAGCTCTTTACCATGCTGGGGAAAAACCAGCAGACGGTCTCGCAGGTGACGGCCGGCGATATTGGGGCCGTGGCCAAGCTGGGCTTGACCACTACCGGCGATACCCTGTGCGCCCGCGAACATCCTGTCATACTCCCCGGTATCGAATTTCCTAAAGCGAGTTTCAGTATGGCAATCCAGCCTGTCGCGAAAAATGACTTGGATAAAATGAGCACCGTTTTGCCCAGGATTTGCGAGGAAGACCCATCTCTTCAGACGCGTCGGGAGGCCGATACCAGCGAGTTTATCTTGTCGGGAATGGGTGACAATCATCTGGAGATTATTAGGGAGAAAATACGACGCAAGTTCGGCGTCGAGGTCAGACTGGATCTGCCGAAGGTACCTTATAAAGAGACCATCACAGTGCCGACCAAGGCGGAGCATAAGCACAAGAAGCAGACCGGCGGCCACGGTCAATATGGACATGTCCTGCTGGAGTTGGAGCCTCTCCCTAGAGGAGGCGGATTCGAATTCGCCGTGAAAATAGTCGGGGGAGCGATACCTCAGAACTATATTCCGTCGGTAGAGAAGGGAGTCAATGAGGCCAGGCAAGAGGGAGTTCTGGCCGGATATCCCGTAGCTGATGTAAGAGTGAGTCTTTACGACGGCAGCTTCCATGCGGTAGACTCTTCTGATATTGCTTTTAAGATCGCCGGAGCCCAGGCCCTCAAGAAGGGATTGTCTCAGGGCCAGCCGGTGCTGGTTGAGCCGGTAATGAGACTCACCATAACCGTTCCGGAGGCATATACCGGGGATATTACCAGTGACCTTAACACCAAGAGGGGGCGTGTGCTCGGGATGAATCCTGGGAACGGGTTCAATGTGATTGAGGCCCAGGCGCCTTACGCAGAGCTGCTTCGTTATGCTTTGAATTTAAGGTCGCTTACACAGGGCCGCGGCAGCTTCGTTATGGAATTCGACCACTACGACGAAGTGCCCGCGCATCTTAGCCAGAAGATCATCGCTGACAAGAAGAAGCCGGAATAGGGCGGTGATCCTCTCAGATGCTGCCTGTTATTTCGACCGGCTGATAGATCTGTTTCTAAGGCTGGTCTAGCCAGCCACCAATTCCTTAAGCTTATTGGTGAGGGCTGGCACTACGTCTTCCCACTTACCCACCACTCCGAATTCCGCCTCTCTGAATATGTTTGCCTCGGGGTCCTTATTGATGGCTATGATGTGCTTAGAACCGGAACACCCTGCCGTGTGCTGGCTGGCGCCCGAAATAGCTATGGCAAAGTAGATGTCGGGGGCGACGATTTTTCCGGTGAGGCCGATATGCAGTCCCTCCGGCACCCAGCCGTTGTCGGCCGGGGGGCGCGAGGCGCCCACGGCGCCGTGTAGCAAATCTGCCAACGCCTTCAACGTGGTCTGGAAGGGCTGAGGACCGCCCATCCCTCTGCCTCCGGATACGATCACAGGAGCGTCTTCAAGCTTGATGCCTTCGGCCTCTTCTTTGACGGTTTCCAATATCTTGGTCCGGATCCCCGCAGTGTCTATGGCGACCTTGGTCGGTATTGCCTCTCCTTTTCTCGAGTCATCGCGCTCCAGCGGCGACATCGCCTTGGTCCTGATGGTGACCATCTGGGGCATGAGTTCGCTGGTGAACACGGCTTGAGCATTGCCGCCGTATACGGGGCGCGTCCGCACCAGCAGCTTCTTCCCCGGGTCCACCTTCAGGTCGAGACAATCTGTGGTCACGCTGGTGCCTAGCCTGAAAGCCAGGCGAGGAGCCAGGTCTCTACCCATCAATGTTTGGCCCATAAGTATCACGCGGGGCGAAAGGTCTTTCGCCATTTTTCCGGCGACCTGCATATATGAATCAGCCTGATACTCCTTTAGGGCCGGGTCTTCCACGACATAAACCTTGTTTGCCCCGAAGGCAACCGCTTCTTTCGAAGCTCCTCCGACGGTATCGCAGGCTAACACGCAACACAAATCCTCTTTCAATTCGTCAGCGAGTCTCCTCCCGCACCCCAGCAACTCAGTGGTAATAGAGGCCAGTTTCCCATCTGCCAATTCACCGAAAACCAATATGCCTTTGTACTCAGCCATCGTTTCCTCCTTCGCTCTAAAGTAGTTTCGCTTCCCTCAGCCTCTTGGCCAGGTTAGCTGCGGCTTCGGCGGGTGTATCTCCTACCACCATTTCACATTTGCCCTCCTTGACCGGCTGGAAGAGCTTGTCCAGCTTGCTGTGCCTCCCGGCAGCGCCGATTTTGGAAGGGTCCAGCCCGATATCGGTCGGCTTCCAGACCACGGGCTGTTTCTTGGCTGCGGCCATGATTCCTTTCAACGTGGCGTAGCGAAGCGTCAGCCCGCTGGTCTCTGCAATTACAGCAGGAAGGGTGACTTCAACAACCTGACAGCCATCGGGGATGACCTGTTGGACTTTGGCCTTCCCATCGGTGACCTCCACTTCGCGAGCCAGGGTCACGGCCGGTATTCCCAGAATCTCGGCAATGCCCAGCCCCACCTGACCGGTGTCCCAATCGGATGATTGCCTGCCGCAGAAGATAATATCGTAGGTTCCTATCTTCCTTATTGCCGCGGCCAGCGCGTTGGCCGTTGACCAGCTGTCGCCCTCCTCGAAAGCCTTGTCCTCCAGAAGGACAAGTTCATCGGCTCCCACGGCCAGTGCCTTCTTGATTACGTCGCGAACGAAATTGTTACCTAGACTGAGCGCGGTAACTTTGCCGCCCACCTTGTCCTTGATTTTGAGGGCCGCTTCCAGGGCGAATTCCTCATACTGGCCGATTACTGGTTTCACGTCCGGCGGTAATGTCATTCTGTTGTCGACCACCTTGAATACGGCCGGTGGCGCCTCAGGGTCTGGCACTTGCTTGCAACAGACGATCATATTGACTGGCATTTTCTGACCTCCTTGAAGATTCTCGCAATCTGAGGATGATACGTGAAGATGCGTCTTTTGTCAACGGGCCGAATGGGTTGAATCAGCCATGATTAGTCTAGATGGATGGATGGATGACAACAGCTACTTTAATGCCGAAATTAGTGCTAGAATAGGCGGCAATTGCCGTTTCGAGGCTTGACATGTCGTATGTCGAACAGAAAGAACCGAATGTCCATTCCATCACGGGGCGCAAGCTAACGTGGTTCTACATCGAGAAGCCCACTTCCAAAGAGGTGGAATTCTTGGGTCAGCGTTTCCATTTCCATCCTCTTGACCTGGACGATGTCCTCAGCCGCATACAACGTCCGAAAATTGATGAGTACGATGATTATCTGTTCATGGTGCTGCATTTCCCCGTATTCGACAAAGAGAGCCGCATAACCAGGCCCAGTGAGACGGACATCTTCATCGGTGAGAATTACGTCGTGACTATTCAATGTTCCAGTAACCTCAAGCCGCTGGCCAAGTTCTTCGAGGAGTGCGAGACCGACAAGGAAAGCCGTGAACGTTACCTGGGGCGAAGCTCGGGGTTTCTCCTGTATCATATCCTTGATAGGCTGGTTGGCTCTTGCTTCCCCATACTTGACAAGATTACTGAGAACATTGACGATATCGAGGATGTCATTTTTGAGAAGGCTGTTCCGCGAACCGTCCAGCAGATTTCACTTATTCGGCGCGACCTCATATCTTTTCGCCGGGTCATCCACCCCCAGATTGCGGTGATTGAGACACTGGAGAGAGAAGAGTATCCTTTCTTCAAAGAGGACCAGGAGGTCTATTTCGGCGATATAGCCGACCACATTCTCAGGATTTGGGATGGGCTGGAGGAGGCAAAGGAGGTCATAGACGGGCTGGCTGACACAAGTAACTGGTTAACTTCGCATAGAATTCAGGAGATAATGCGGATACTGACTATCATAATGGGACTTCTGGCGCCACCTACCTTGATAGCCAGCATCTACGGTATGAATGTCGCACTACCCGGTGGAGTCAACTCCGGAACCCTTTTGACTCTGGGCATCCTGTTTGCAGTTATGGCGGTCACGGCGGGAGGCATATTTCTCTACTTGCACCGTCGGGGATACCTCTGAATCGCCCGACCTAATCAATTCTCCCTACTCCGACGGGCCATGGAAACTAGGTTCATTGCCGATAACAATGTGGGCAAACTAGCCCGGTGGCTAAGACTGATGGGCTACGACACTCTGCTCCTTATGCAGAAAGACGACAGCCAAATGATCAAAGCAGCTCTAAACGAGGATAGAGTGATTTTGACCAAAGACGGCGGATTCATGAAGAGGCGGCTGGTCTCAAACGGTAGACTAAGGGCTATGCATATCAAAGAGGACGAGGTGGAACGGCAGGTGCGAAAGGTGGTGGCGGCTTTGAATCTGGATTCTCATTTCAAGCCTTTCTCGCGTTGTCTCGAATGCAATCGAACGCTGATAGCCCGGAGCAAAGAGGAGGTCAGAGGCCTGGTCCCTGACCACGTTTTCGAATCCCAAACTGCTTACACGCAGTGTCCGGCCTGTAATCGCATCTACTGGCCGGGCACACATTGGCAGGCTATGGTCAGGAAGCTGGACCGCCTGGCGGCCGGAGGAGGAGATGATGATGCCGCCTGATTCCGTGCGGGCTCGAATCTTTGATGGTGGCGCAGACTAGCTGGTAATGATATACTCAATCGTAGCCACAGGAAGATAAGGGCGAAGCTAGACGCTATGTTACTGGCAATTGATATTGGAAACACCAGTATTGCTATCGGTTTTTTTGAAGGTGAGAAACTCGATGCCGCGCGTCGCATGGCTACGAGTATTCAGCACATGGCAGATGAATATGCCACCTTCTTACTCAATATACTAAATCACCAGGGGTTTTCTGCGTCCGATATAAAGGAAATAGCCATGTGCAGCGTCGTTCCCCCGCTGACAACCACCTTTGTTGACCTGTCGCGGCGGTACTTTCACATCACACCTCTGGTGGTGGGGGCCGGAGTCAAGACCGGCGTGCGCATTCGGATGGACAATCCCCGAGAGGTTGGGGCCGACCGTATCGTTGATGCCGCCGCCGCTCACCATCTCTATGGTGGTCCGGTGATCGTTGTTGACGTGGGGACGGCAACCACCTTCGGCATTGTCTCGAAAGAAGGCGACTACATTGGCGGCGTCATCGCCACCGGCATCGCCACTGCCGCCGAGGCGCTGGTGACGAGAACAGCACAGTTACCTCGTGTGGAGTTGGTGCGTCCCAAGTCTGTTATCGGGACTAACACTGTGACTGCCATGCAGTCGGGGATTATCTTTGGCTATGTCGGCCTCGTCGAGGGCATGGTAGCCCGTATCCGGGAGGAGCTAGGCGAAAAGGCGATGGTGGTAGCTACCGGCGGATATGCGGAACTCATCGCCAATGAGACTCCCGTGATTGATAAGGTGAATCCTGATTTGACGTTAATCGGGTTGCGTCTCATTTATGAAATGAACAAGGAGCAGTGATGCTTAAAGGGAAAAGCATAGTCGTGGGAGTCACGGGAAGCATCGCTGCCTACAAGGCTGCAGAGCTTGCCAGCCAGTTGACCCAGGCGGGGGCGCAGGTGACCGCGGTGATGACCAAAGAGGCCATACAGTTCATATCGCCGATGACCTTCCGAGCGCTCACTGGCAGGCCCGTAGTTGCCGAGATGTTCGATTTGACTTCCGAATTCAGTGTCGAGCACGTATCCCTGGCCAGGGCCGCCGACATAGTCGTCATAGCGCCGGCCACGGCCAACATAATTGCCAAATTAGCCGCCGGCATCGCCGATGATATGCTGTGCTGCACGGTCCTGGCTACCAGAGCGCCGGTGGTTATCGCCCCGGCCATGGACACCAATATGTACAACAATCCCGTGACTCAGGATAATCTGTCCAGGCTCAAGGCACGCGATTTTGTGATTATTCCTCCGGCGACGGGCTGGTTAGCCTCAGGCAAACAGGGATTGGGACGGCTGGCCGATATCAGCGATATCACGGGGACCATCTGTCAGGTGTTGGGTAGAGGGGGGGACCTCGCCGGCAGGCGCATTGTGGTTACGGCCGGAGGCACCCAGGAGCCTGTAGACCCTGTTCGTTATATCGGCAACCGTTCGTCGGGGAAGATGGGCTATGCCCTGGCGGAGGCCGCTCGCGACCGGGGAGCTGCAGTGACGTTGGTTGCCGCGCCCACGTCCTTGCCTCAGCCGGCAGGTATAAATGTCATCCCGGTCGGCACAGCCTGGGAAATGCATAAGGCAGTAGAGGATGCGGTTCTCAGGGCCGATGCCTTGATTATGGCCGCCGCGGTAGCCGACTATCGCCCGAAGAGGGCGGCCCATGAGAAAATCAAGAAAGGAAAGGCCGGGCTGGCCTTGCGGCTGGAACGCACCCCGGACATTCTAGGCTCGATGAAGGGGAATTTCATAAAGGTGGGCTTTGCTGCTGAAAGCAGCGATATCGAAGAAAACGCCAGGGAAAAGCTGAAGCAGAAGAAGCTTGATCTTATTGTGGCCAATGATATTACAGCTGGCGACAGCGGATTTGGCACGGACACTAATCGGGTGACCATCATTGGCCGCAGGGGCAAGATTGATGGATTGCCTCTTTTGTCCAAGCGGGAGGTGGCGGACAAGGTATTGGATAGGGTGGTTGCGCTTCTGGCAAAGCCAAAACCGCGGTGACCGGGCAATCCTCAATGTACGGTCTATTCGAATTTTGCCGGGTCTTTCCGCTGAAGTGGTAAACCGGCGGGAGTCTAAAGTCAATGTCTGAAATACCTAAAGCATATGAGCCGGGGAAGATAGAAAGCAAGTGGTATGATTTCTGGCTCAAACAAGTCTACTTCACTCCTGAGATAACCGGGGGAAAGAAGCCTTTCGTCATCATCATGCCGCCCACCAACGTCACGGGCGAACTGCATCTGGGTCATGCCCTGACCGCGACGCTGGAGGATATCATGGTCAGGTGGCACAGGATGCAGGGCGACCCGACCCTGTGGCTACCCGGCACCGACCACGCCGGCATCGCAACACAGGTAGTGGTGGAACGGCAACTGGCCAAAGAAGGACAGACCAGGGCCGGGGTCGGCAGAGAGAGATTCACGGAGTTGACCTGGCAGTGGGCCAACAAGAGCAGGGAGAACATCAGACGGCAGCATCAGCTTCTGGGGGCTTCCTGCGATTGGACCAGAGAGAAATTCACGCTGGATGAGGGGCCGAGCAGGGCGGTACGTACCGCTTTCGTGCGCCTGTACGATAGGGGGTTAATCTATCGCGGGGAGCGGATGATAAACTGGTGTCCCCGCTGTCAGACTGCCCTCTCCGACCTCGAGGTCGAGCACAAAGACGTTGCCGGACATCTTTACTTCGTTCGCTATCTGATGGCTCGGGGCAAAGGTCATATTACGGTAGCCACTACCCGGCCCGAGACCTTTTTCGGCGATACTGCTGTGGCGGTGAATCCCACAGATAAGCGTTACAGGAACCTCATAGGCAAGAGTGTCACCCTTCCGATCATAGACAAGGAAATCCCCATAATCGCTGATGATGCCGTTGATTCGTCGTTCGGTACCGGGGCATTGAAGATAACCCCCGGACATGACCCCACAGATTTCGAGATAGCCCAGCGACATGATTTGCCGCTCGTGGACATCATGAATCCGGATGGCACCCTGAACGAGAACGCCGGTCCCTGCCGCGGGCTGGAAAGGTTCGCCTGCCGGGACAAAGTACTGGCGGATTTGGAAAGCAAAGGCCTTCTGGAGAGGACCGAGCCCCACTCTCATTCGGTGGGCCATTGCGCCCGCTGCCAGACAATGGTCGAACCGAAAGTCAGCCTGCAGTGGTTTGTCCGGACGCCGCCCTTAGCTAGGTCCGCTATCGAAGTGGTCAAAGAGGGCAGGGTCAAGATAATCCCCGAGCGCTTCACCAAGACATACTTCGACTGGATGGAGAACATCAGGGACTGGTGCATCAGCCGGCAGCTGTGGTGGGGCCACCGCATCCCGGTATGGTATTGCCGGGGCTGTGGCAAAGTGACGGTCGCGGTGGACGAGCCGGCGGCATGTGCCCACTGCGGCTCGAAAGAAATCGTCCAGGACCCTGATGTTCTTGACACCTGGTTTAGCTCTGGGCTGTGGCCTCATTCCGCGCTTGGTTGGCCGGAGGACACGGCGGACCTCCGCTATTTCTATCCCGGCTCGGTACTCGAAACCGGCTACGACATCCTGTTCTTCTGGGTGGCCAGGATGGTCATGATGGGCCTCGAGGACACGGGCCAGATACCGTTCCACACTGTCTATCTCCACGGCCTGATTCGGGACGAAAGCGGCGACAAGATGAGCAAATTGCGGGGCAACGTGGTAAATCCCTCTGAAGCGATAAGCAAGTACGGCGTTGATGCTCTCCGCTTTGCCTTGACTGCCGGCAGTTCAGCCGGCAATGATATAAATGTGGGTAGAGGCAGGCTTGAATCCAGCCGCAATTTTGTCAATAAACTGTGGAATGCGAGCAGGTTCATCCTTCAAGACCTGAATACTGCGGGACTGATGCCTCAGACACTGGACCTTCCGCCCCAAACGATAGAAGACAGATGGATTGTCAGCCAGTTGAACCGGCTTATCAAGAGTGTCAGAGAACTCATGGGAGACTTCCAGTTCGGCGAAGCCGAGCAGCAGATTTATGATTTCGTCTGGTCGAAGTTCTGTGACTGGTACATTGAAATCGCCAAGATACGCCTTCGCAGCCACTCGACCGATTCGCCCCTGCCGTTCCTGTGCGGCACACTGGAAAAGTCGCTACGCCTATTGCACCCCTTCATGCCTTTCGTCACCGAAGAGCTGTGGCAAAACCTGAAGCAGCGATTGCCTTGCCGGATGCCGGATTCCATAATGGTAGCGCCTTATCCGCTCGCCGATGAGCGGACTTTCGCTCCCGGGGCGGAACGGGTCATGGAATCGGTAATAGAAGTCGTCCGGTCCGTTCGGAACGTTCGGGCCCAATATGAGGTGAAATCGAGCAAATGGATTGAGGCCCGGGTCTATGCCGATGAACTGCTTTCCAGTCTTACGGCCGAGGCAGGCGTGATAGAGACATTGGCCAAAGTCCGGCCTCTGACAATACTGGGCCGCCAACAAAGAGCGCCGATGAAAGATAAGGCCCTGGTTTTGGTACTAAAGGAAGCTGAGGTGGTCGTGCCTCTGGCGGGCGTAATAGACCGGCTGGCCGAAGAACAACGGCTGGTGAAAGAAAGCGAGGAAATCATAGCCAGAATCGCCCAGCTTGAAGCCAGGTTGAAGGACGGTGCTTTCCTGAGCAAGGCGCCGCCCCAGGTTGTGGCTAAAGAAAAGGAGAAACTCGCTGTGCTTGAAGACAAGGTGAGGAGGCTGCGACAGGAATTGTCCCAGCTGCGCTCATCGTCGGCCGGTACCTGATTGCCTTCAGCTTTCAGGAGTGGAAAGGTAGGCCGGCCCGGACTTCCGGTTCAGAATCTCACGGAACTTCGTCAGCGCCTTCTTCGTGTCGCTGGCTACCCGGGACTTATCGCGGGTCTTTACTCGACACTTGAACAACCAGTACGTAAATTCATTCAGCTCGTTCGCCCTTATGGACCTGAGTTGGCGATAGTGTCTCTCTTTTCTGAACAGCTTCAGAAGAGTGGATTCGGGGGCGCCATAGATGCGCTGGTAGGCCTCGTCTGCTACGCCGTTATCGTTGTGCACGCCCAGGACTCTCTTCTTCTTCCGTATCTCTTCGGTCACGGACAAAAGAAGGAACCTTTCTACGAGGATGCCGTAGAAGAAATTGAGATGGGCCTGGTATTTGGAGGCGCCGATTAGACTCTTGAATTCATCTATGGAAAGTTCTACCGGTGGTACGCCGGAGAAGAGAAGACGTGTGCGCTCCCTTTCGGGAACAAGCCCGTCGAGTTCTTCGCATAACCTCTCTGTCAGAAGAAGCCAATCGAAGGCTTCGTTGTCAACCAGATACTGGTAATGCCGCCCCCCGTAATCCTCTTCAGCGCTCTGCCACGCACGAATGGCTTCGAGCAAGGCCCCGTACCAGTTCCTGCCTTGAGCAACGGCGCCTTTCAGCCCTTGAATTGCCTGAGTATCCTGGCTGGACACTACTGCCTACCTCCTGACTTATTCGACATGGCAACATTATAGCTCCGTCTACTCGAGGCCCCAAATCAGAGTGTTCTCAGTTTGATTAATCAGCCATAATCCGTGCGGTTATGGCCCCCATCCATGGCTGGTACGCTTAGCTACCTCGTGGCCTCGGCCGGCTTACGCAGCGGCTTGAAAACGCCGCCTGCGGTTATCTTGGAAACAACCTCTTCGGCTTCCTTGATTATCCTGTCCACCAGTTCTTTGACGGTGGGAATGTCATGGACCAGGCCTATTACCTGACCGCAAGCTACTATTCCCCGGTCAAGGGCACCTGTCTCGTAGAGTTCCAGCCCTCTCTTGCCGCTGAGCAGCGACGCCATTTCCTCTATAGTGGCGTTCCGTTTTTCCATCTCTACGACCTTTTCAGCCGTGGCATTCCTCAACACCCTTTCGGTGTTGCGCAGAGAGCGCATTACCAGCATGGTGTCGCGCTCCGATGAGCTTACCAGCCATTCCTTGACTTTGGGATGGATGTTGCACTCCTGCGTCGTCATGAACCGCGTGCCCATGTTGATCCCGCTTGCTCCCAGCGCCAGGGCGGCAACGAAACCCCGCCCGTCGCCGAAACCTCCCGAAGCGATGACCGGAATATCGACGGCGTCCACGGTCAGTGGAATCATGACTATGGAGGTGACATCCTCTTCTCCGGGTGCTCCGGCGCACTCGAAGCCGTCAATGCTGACGGCGTCGCAGCCTATTCTCTGGGCGGTGCGAGCGAAGCGAACCGCAGTGCACTTGTGTATCACCTTGATGCCGGCGGCTTTGAACCGCTGCATGAATTGTTCGGGGTTGCGGCCCGCCGTCTCCACAATCTTCACTCCTGAATCTATGACCGCACTTACATAGCCGTCAACATCCACGGGACGAAGAGTGGGCAGCAACGTGATATTTACTCCGAAGGGCTTATCCGTGAGCTCCCGGGTCTTCTTTACTTCGGCTACCAGGTCCTTCGGGTCCGAAAACGTGAAAGCCGTGAGGATGCCCAGAGCCCCGGCATTGGACACCGCGGACACCAGCCCCGCGCGGGAAATCCACATCATTCCGCCCTGGGTGATGGGATACTTTGTGCCCAGAAGCTCCGTTATACGTGTCTTGAACATGGTCTTCCCTCCTTGTGATGTTTGCCGTGATTATAGCATTTGCGCCGGCACCCCGGTGCATTCGCATAAGCCCGAGTTTGCCTACTTTACCTTGAGAACGGCGCTCTTCTCCCTATGACGGCCCTGAGATGTTCGAGGTTATCCTCTACGCGATACGAAAGATGACTGGCTACTTGCCCTTCCAGCGGGGCTCCCTCTTTTCAAAGAACGACACGATGCCTTCCCGGACATCCTCCGTCTTGTTGCTCAGCTGGAAACAGTAGCGCGCGGCTTCCTGGTGGTCTTCCATCGTCTGCTCGAGTCCTCTGTACATCAGTTGCTTGGCCATCTGCACCGCCAGAGGGGCGCCCCTGGTCAATTTTTTGGCCATTCGTTTGGCCGCGGATATCAATTGCGCGTCCGGCACAACTTTGCTCACCAGTCCTATTCGCAGCATCTCCCGGGCGTCAATGATTTCTCCCGAGAACACTAGCTCGCAGGCTTTGGAGAGGCCGACAATGCGAGGCAGAAGATAGGTTCCGGCGCCCGTGTCAGGTGTCATTCCTCTCAGGACGAATACCTGTCCCCACCTGGCGCTTTCAGCGGCAATTCTTATATCACAGTGGAGTGAAAACTCGGCTGCTATGCCCACGGCGGCGCCGTTGATGGCGCAAATCACGGGCTTAGGAATGCTGTTGAAGAACCAGAGCGACTGACGATACTCGGTGGACGTCTTCTCTTTCATGAGGTTTATTTCCACTTCCGCCGTTTGCGGCACCTCGCTCGAGATGTCGGTCCCCGCGGAGAAGGCGCGACCGTTTCCGGTCAGTATGACGGCTCTCACCTTGTCGTCTCTTTTGACGTCCTCGATGATGGAGTTGATCCTGGACAGCATGTGGTGCGTCAGCGCATTGAGCTTCTCGGGGCGGTTAAGCGTTATTATGCCGATGTTGTCTTCCCTGTCGTAGAGTACGTTCTGTCCTGACATATGCACTGTACCTCCTTTTTCTGGCGGCCTGGGCGGCCTGTCTGCATCCGGCGTGCGGCAGGATTGAAACCGAGAAGGCCGCGACGCAGGTCACCTCTTCTTATTGAGAACGGCAAGCAATTCTTCCACGGACAGAGTATTTAATATGTGCTTCGGCTCGCACCAGGCCCGCCGGGCCACGCCCACCCCGAATCGCATAAAGCCCAGATGAGCGACGCTATGAGCGTCAATGCCGATGGCGAGCTTCAGGCCCAGCTCTCTGGCACGGAAGGCGTGAGTGTCTCTCAGGTCGAGGCGCTCCGGCATGGCGTTAATCTCCATAATCTTATTGTGCTCAGCCGCGGCCCGGAACACGGCTTCCAGGTCTATGGACACGGGCTCGCGCTCTCCGATAAGCCGGCACGTGGGATGGGCAATCATGTCAACGTCGGGATTCGCTATAGCTTCCATCACTCTCGACGTCATCTTTTCTTCGCTCTGATTCATGCCGGAGTGCACGGCGGCAATCACTATGTCCACTTGGGAGAGGACCTCGTGCGGCAAGTCCAGGCTGCCATCAGCGCGAATATCCACCTCGAGTCCGGTAAGCACGCGAATGCCGGTCAGACGCTTGTTGAGAGCCTTGATTTCAGCAATTTGCTCTCTCAGCCTGTCCACGCTGAGCCCGTGGGCGATGCCGCGTCCGGCTGAATGCTCCGTGATTGCGATGTACTGATAGCCCATGTCCCTGGCGCCGGCGACGAGTTCTTCGAGGGAATCACGCCCATCGCTCCATTTAGTATGCGTATGAAGAACTCCCTTGATGTCGTCAAGCTCGATGAGCTTCGGCAAGGCCTTTTTCTCCGCCTTTTCTATTTCGCCCTGGTCCTCTCTGATTTCCGGCGGAATATACTGAAGTCCCAGCCGGCGGTAAAAGTCTTCCTCGGTGGAGAACTTCTCCAGTTTGTCCGTGGCTACGTCGGTTATCCCGTACTCGCTCAGCTTCAACCCGTGCTTATGTTCCCTTTCTCTCAGGGAGATGTTGTGCTGTTTGCTGCCCGTGAAATACTGAAGCAGGGAACCGAATGAATCGTGCTCCACCAGCCTCAAGTCCACCTGCAGGCCGCCGGCAACGATAACGCTGGCTTTGGTTGAGCCCCGTGCCAGCACCTCCGCTACGTGGGGCAGGGCAATGAAGGCGTCTATGACCTTCTTTGGATTGTCGGCGGTGCCCATGAGGTCTATATCCCCCACCGTCTCACGGAAGCGCCGCAGGCCGCCGGCGGCGGTGAGGTTCCTCACTCCGGAGATAGTGTGGAGGGCTCCGATAATCTCGTCAACAACGGGCAAAGCTTCGCCGATGGGAATGCGGCGGTCTTTGCGACGCAGCGCCTGTATCTGGTGCAGGATGTTATCAGCGCTCTTCTCACCAAGACGAGAGAGCTGGGCCACTCGCCCCTCACCGATTGCCCGCTCCAGTTCGTCTACGGAGCTTACTCCTAATTCCGTGGAAAGCTTGCTGGCCGTCTTGGGACCGATGCCCGGTATGACCAGGAGATTGGTTATGCCCTGTGGAAACTCGGCCTTCAGGTTCTCATAGTAAGCGAGCTTACCGGTGGTTATCAGCTCGGTAGCTTTCTTGGCGATTGCCTCGCCCACGGCGGGGATGTTCTGCAGGTCCTCCCCGTCGTCGATCATGACCTTGAGCTCCCTGGGGTGGTACTCGATAGCGCGGGCTGCCTTCTGGTAGGCGCGAATCTTGAAGACGTTCTCTCCCTTGAGTTCCAGGAGGTCGGCGATATCCCGAAATACCTTGGATACCTCGCTGTTTTTCAAACCTTACTCGTCCCTTCCAGCCTCGTCCATTATACCCTTGTTCTCCGGACCTGTGATAGGCGAAGGCATCTCGACGCAGTCCCCGCGTCAACCCTGGGGGATGTCGTGATGAACAGCGCCCGGGAACCCGCGGTGTCGTCAGACGGCAGCGCGTTCGTCAATTGGTGGCAGACGGGCAAACAAAGGAGCCGGCCGTTTTCAGATACGGCCGGCTCCCTGACGTCGCAGCTATGACGCTCTACGGTGAGTTACTGCCTCGCCTCTCTATCGGTGGACGGCACTCAGCACCATATTAGCTCTGCCACATATTCTCGGTGGCCTGAGCCACCCAGACAATGGGGTCTATCAGCAGCTCCCTGACCAGCGTCCTCAAGACTTCGTGCCGCGATATGAAGTCTGCGATGGGAGGGCTGGTCTGGTAGTAGAAGTCAACAAGGCGGGACCCCACGGTGCTCTTCAGCAACACCTCATCCCGGAAAGCTCGAAGCACATCAAGCTGTTTAGTGGTCGAGGTCCCGTAGGCCGCCGTGGCGATGAAGCACCGCCCCGATGGGGCTGTAATCTCCTCGAAATTGGCCGTGATGGCGCAGTCGCGACTCATCGTAATACTGGTGCTGGCGGCATGGCTATCGGCAACAACGCCGCTACCAGTCCATCTGACAAACTGGTAGCCGCTATCCGGAGTGGCCACGAGGTTGACCACAGTGTTGATGTCGTACGTGTGGGTGCCCTCGCTGGGAGTAGTTACCGAGCCTCCGGTAGTGCTACTTAGTGTCAGGTCGCACTGGGATATGAAATTGGCAGCGATTTCGTAGTCTGTGTTCGGCTGGACGGTGATGGTAGTCGTGGCGCCATCAGAGTCGTCTATGTCATCGATATCACCGGTCCACTCGCCAAACCTGTATTTGCTATAAGGGACGGCTGTCAGGTCGACCAGAGTGGGGTCCATGCCGTCCCCGTAAAAGAATGATCCCTCGCCGGGAACGGTCACTGAGCCCCCAGAGTTGGTCTCGCCAAAAATGTTGGGTACGCCATCATAGGCACTGGATATCCTTAGATAATACTTGGGAGCCGGTGGCAAATACTTTCATATTTGTCCGCTGCCGTCGATATGAGTCGTTGAAGGGCCAATTATGAATGCCGGCAGGTACTGGGGGCCACCAGGCCAGCAATGGCCGCCCCCGTCGACCTTGAACAAAATGACCTCGGTCCCGCCCGTCCCTCCGCTGTACACATAACGAGTTACTGACGTCGGGTCTTTGGTGGTTGGTCCCCAGGTAGTCACCTCCGGCCCGGGATCTGTCATATTTATGCCGTCCACGTCACACCAGTAGGCGATCGTCTCATCAACGGAGTAAGTGACATTACCGCCCATACCGCCATAGCCATCGTAAGAAAGGATGGGGTCGGCCGTGCCATGCATCAAAATCACAGTCATGGGGCTGGTCTCGGGGTTTCCAAAACCCCATGGCATCGGCCCACAGACCGGTGCGATACCTGCAAAAGTCCCAGTCAGATTCAGGGCCAGCAAGTACGAGAACAGGGCGCCATCGGACATACCCGCGGAATAGATACGACCGTTGTCAACGTTGTAGTTAGTCTCGAACCAGTTGATCATGTCCCCGACAAATCCCACATCGTCAATACCTGCATAGTACTGCAGCGAGCCGGCGCCCAGATTCCACTGGATGTTTGCGCCGGCGAGCGGCGGCAACTCTGCCTCAGGGTAGTCGTTCGGGTTCAGTACCGTCGCGTCAGGGAACACGGCGATAAATCCTTCTCTCTCGGCAAGTACGTCAGACTTGGTCAGGTCTTGCTGCTCATCTCCGTTACTGCCCAGGCCGTGAAACGAAAACAGCAGGGGGACTTCTTCTGAACCCGTGTAACTGGATGGGATGTAGTATTCAAAGGTACGGTTATACGTGCCGGAAGTGTAGTCTTCCGTCATCCAACCGGTGTGGAGCCCGGCCGTGAAGTTGGGTGACCCAGAATCCAGCTCGGCGGCAACTGGAATAGCACCGCCCAGGGGCAGCAGCATCGCCATTATCACCACGAGAGCAAGTACGCGATATTTCCTTAAGGTCATTTGTTTCTCTCCTCCCCTTCGGATCTTCCGCATAAGAAGTGCCTGATAACACCGACGACACTCTGTTTGCCCTATAGTCACCTCCTCTGCGCTATGTGTTTAGCGGATGCCCATAATTATACGCAAATTCATACGTGACGTTCGAAGAGTCTGTTGTGGCGGCACAGTTGAGACTGTCGAAGACAGCGTCTACCCTTCAAGAGAAACATGATGAGACCTTCCTCCGGAAAGTCTGACAGATCCTGTATTGTATCAGGTTTTAGCTACGAATGTCAACTGCCTGTGCTCGTTCAAATGATTAGTAACACATTCTTCTCGCCATTGCGAGGAGTCCCGACGAGGCCGGGACGACGAAGCAATCTCGATGGAAAGGCGATGAGATTGCCACGCCCCGATTACATCGGGGCTCGCAACGACAGGTGGTATCAGCCGGTCTCGTTCACCATGTCACCAATCTATCTGAACTAGGACGCCACCGGTGCGGCCCGGCTCACTGCGGAGGAGGCCGCCCGGCCGATTGTTTGTGGTACACTGATGTGATTCAAGCGATTCCGAGGCCGTAGATTAACGGGGCAAGATACCCGGCGCCGGCTGCATGCAAACGTATATCAAGAACAGGACGTTAAGGGGCTACGACCTTAACCTTATTGCGGTGGTCGGCATATCCACGCTTGTATTCGTTTTACACAAGTACTATCCTTTGCGTATCGATTTTCCGGAGGCGGATGAGCTTGTCTACTACCTGTTGATTCCCATGGCTGCGGGCGCGCTCCTTTTTCGAGACAAACCGTCGGACTACGGTGTTCGCGTCGGTCACTGGAAACTGGGAATTGTTGCGGTGGCAATCGGCCTGGCCATCATGGCACCGGTCCTCTACGGAATCGGTAACTTACCCGATTTTCGCGCTTACTACCATAGATATGCCATAGATTGGCCGGAATTGCTGCTACGGAACGCGCTATATATGTTTTCCTGGGAATTCATATTCCGCGGCTATATGTTATTCGGACTGGAGAAATCGATAGGCAGAAGTGCCATCCTTGTACAGACCATTCCTTTTGTGGTGCTTCACTTTGGTAAGCCCTTCCTGGAGACGCTGGCCTGCATCCCCGGCGGTTTTATTCTTGGTTACGTGGCGTACAGAACGAGGTCTTTTCTGCCCTGTTTCGTGATCCACCTGGGCATTTACGCGATGATGGTGTTTTTCACTAATTCCTAGCTTGGCGGCGCGGTCTTGTTTTGCGTCCAAGGATCAACTACCAGCACTGCGTGGTTTCGCTTGAACCGGCTGCCCGGGCAATCGTCTGTGGTATACTAAGCCACTGAACTGACCGACGGTATTGGGAACCTTTGGTCGGCAAAATGCGTCTGCGTGCCAGCTCGATGCAGAAGTACATCGAAGACATCAAAAACATCAAGAACAGGACATTATGGGGCTATGACCTCAACCTTGTGGCGGTGGTCATCATATCCACGCTCGTATTAGTATTGGCCCGCTACCACGATTTGAAGCTTCCTTTTTCCGGGTCAAATCTCATTTATTACCTGCTTATCCCACTGGCGGCGGGTTTCCTGATATTTCGGGATAAGCCTTGGGATTACGGCGTCCGCCTCGGCCGCTGGAAGCTGGCAATAATCTTAACCCCGATTACTATTGCTGTCTTCTCACTGATTGTCTACGGGGCAAGCAAAATACCAGAAGTCTACGCGTACTACCACAAGTACTCCATAGACTGGGCCCCGTATATCCTGACCCGGGCACTCTATATGTTTGCCTGGGAATTCTTATTCCGCGGGTATATGCTCTTTGGACTCGAGAGATCAATAGGAAAGAGTGCCATCTTTGTGCAGGTCATTCCTTTTGTACTGCGTCATTTTGGTGCGACCGATTTAGAAACGCTGATTACGATACCCACGGGCCTCGTTCTCGGCTATCTCGCATACAAGACGAGATCGTTTTTGCCCTGTTTTGCCGTGCACATTGAAATCGATGTACTAATGGACGTTCTTACTTACTAGAGCGTTGGTAAGGTGCTCGGTTCCGTCTAGAATGGGAATGGAGGAAAGTAGGGGAGCACATGGGAAGGAAACAGGGCGAGAAACACACCGACAAGTACAGGCCACTGGGCAAGGTATGCCGCCAGCGGATGTCTTCCCGGCAAAGTCAGCGCTGAGAGGACCGGGTTGCTGAATTCCGGAATATCGAGCAGTCTCTTCCCTTGCGGGTACAGCATCTTGCCCATAAACATCGCCACAAGGAACAGGCCGAACCACGACAGCAGCGGCCAGTAATCGAACGATCTCATGGGGTACGGCCATAGCCAGAGCAACCAGGGAGTGGGGGCATAGATTCCATGTTGTATCACGTAAGACTCCAGCGCCATCAGAGCAACACCGAGTATCAGGTTGACGTAGCGGAATCTTAGAAAGAAAGGCGCGAGCATGAATGTGATGCCGAAGAAGTGGAGCACGCCGAAGCGGACGAATTCGCTCGGGGAGATTACCCATGTGACCAGCGTAATCAGCATGCCCCATCCCAATATTTGGAGGCCTCTGAGAACAAACCCCGATGTTTTCTTGCCTCTGGAATAGGTGATTGTGATAGACAGTCCCGCCAGGAAAGTGAAACCTCCGATGACCACTCTGCCGAACCACCACCAGAAGCTATAGTACGGACCGGGTATTGCTGTGCTCCGGATGCCAAGCCAGTCAAGAATGTAGAGCGCGTGGAACGTTACCATCATCCCGATGATCACGGTGCGCAGGGCGTCTATCTCCCAGTAACGCCCGCGCCTGGCTACGGCAACCTCAGCAGCGACTGCCATGTGTCGAATTTTCCACATGATTTTAGCATCTTTTGCTTCGCAAGGCTCGGCGAAGGTGACCTGGGTCGTTTCTTCATGTTCAGGGTTTCGATAGAGCCATAGTATAATGGGCTTATGGCCGGAGACCACGAACCTCTTCTGCTGCTTTTCGACGGCAATGCCCTGGTCCATCGCGCCTTTCATGCCCTGCCACCGCTGACCCAGCCCAGGACCGGAGAACTGGTAAATGCCGTCTATGGCTTTGCCAGCACACTGCTCAAAGTATTCGCCGATTTCAAACCCACTCACTGGGCCGTCGCCTTCGACCGCCCCACCCCGACCTTCAGACACGAGATATTCGAGCAATATAAAGCGCAGCGCCCAGCCATGCCCGAGGAGCTGAAAGGGCAGATAAAGAAGGTGCATGAGCTGGTGGAAGCCTTCCATATTCCTGTCTTCGAAATAGACGGTTTTGAGGCCGACGATGTCCTTGGGACCCTGAGCAAACAGGCCGACGAGCAGGGCATAGATACCATCATCGTTACCGGCGACAACGACATGCTGCAGGCTGTTCTGCCTCGGGTGAAAGCCCTGGCTCCGCGGCGGAGCTTCACCGATACTGTCCTGTACGACGAGGGGGCGGTGGAGCAGAAATACGGCATCAAACCCGGGCAGTTGCCCGATTTCAAGGCGCTGGTCGGTGACGTCTCCGACAACATACCCGGTGTGCGCGGCATCGGCGAGAAAACGGCCGCTAAATTGCTCCAGGAGTATGGCAGTCTCGAGGGAATCTACGACCATATCGGGGATGTGGCGCCCTCCAAGCTGCAGGACGCGCTCCGTGAATATCGCGACCAGGCGTTTCAAAGCAAGAAGCTGTCCACGATAGTCAAAGACGTTCCTATCAAGCTGGACCTGAAGACCTGCCAGGTAAGCAACTATGACCGCGGCGAAGTGGCGCGGCTTTTCCAGGAGCTTGAGTTCATAAACCTGCTGCCCCGGCTGCCCAGGATGGAGGCCGGGGGCTCTCCCTCCGCAGCCGGGACCGTTGCCCCCGTAGGGGCGGGTCCTGCACCCGCCCGCCCACCGGCAATCGAGTCTCATATGGTGAATACGGACGCGGCTGTAGGGGCGCTCGCGGCGGAACTGGGAAAAACAAAGGACTTCGCCATCGAGGTTGAGACCGCAGGGGAGAAGGCCATGACCGCCGACCTGGTGGGCCTGGCGCTATCACCGGAGCGGGGACAGACCTTCTACATTCCCCTGCGACACGAGGGCCTGAACCAGCCCCCGCAGTTGCCGGTGGCCCGGGTCACAGCCGGTCTCAAACAGGTTCTAGAAAGTACCGCCAGCGGCAAGATTGCTCATGACGGCAAACGCGTCATGGAGGTACTGGCCGGCTGCGGGCTGCAAGTCAGAAATCTGAATTTCGACCCCATGCTGGCAGCCTATCTTCTGGGCGACAAGAGCCTGGGTCTTAAGGCGCTGGCCTTCAGCAAGCTGGGCGCCGAGATAGTGACGCCGGCGGATTTGGCAGGCACCGGAAAGAAAAGGAGTTCCCTATCGCTACTGGACGCGAAGCGGGTCGCCGGCCATGCCTCCGCAAGCGTAGACATCCTCTGGAGTCTGAAGGAGAGCCTGGAGGCCGAGCTGCGACAGCAGGGACTGTGGCAGCTCTTTACCGAAGTGGAAATGGCCCTGGTGCCGGTGCTGGTGGCTATGGAGGAGGCCGGCATTCTTCTGGATACCGGCCTGCTTCGCGAGATGTCTCTGGACCTCGGCCGCCAGCTTCTCAGGCTGGAGCAGGAAATCTACGGCAGCGTCGGACACGAATTCAACATCAACTCGCCCCAGCAGTTGGGCAAGGTGCTTTTCGAGGACCTCAAGTTGCCCCAATCTCGCCGGACCAAGACCGGCTATTCCACCGAGGCCGCCATCATGGAAGCTTTGAGGGACGCGCACCCTGTAATCAAGCTCATACTGGAATACCGCCAGCTCAGCAAGCTCAAGTCAACCTACGTTGACGCCCTGCCGGCGCTTATCAATCGTAAAACGGGCAGGGTGCACACCACTTTCAACCAGACCGGCACCGCCACCGGCCGTCTTTCCTCCAGCGACACCAACCTCCAGAACATTCCCGTGAGAGGGGAGCTGGGCGGCAGGATACGGAAAGCCATCATAGCTCCTCCCGGCGCGCACCTGTTGAGCGCCGATTATTCGCAGATTGACCTCAGGGTGCTGGCCCATCTCTCCCGGGACCCCGGCCTCATCGAGGCCTTTGCCAACGACGAGGATATCCATTCCACGACCGCCGCTAAGCTCTTCGGCGTCCCTGTCGACGAAGTGACCTCCGCGATGCGCCGGAATGCCAAGACGGTCAACTTCGGAGTTATTTACGGCATGAGCGACTATGGCCTGGAGCAGGCCACCAGTCTCAACCGGGAGGAGGCCGCCCGGTTCATCGCCCTGTATTTCGACAAGTACCCTAAAGTTAAAGAGTATCTCGAGGCCACCAGGCAGCGGGCACGCAAGCTGGGCTGTGTACAGACGATACTGGGCAGGCGGCGGTTCCTGCCCGAAATCAATTCCGCCAACCGGATGGTCAGGGAAGCCGCCGAGCGCATGGCTATCAATGCCCCCGTGCAGGGAAGCTCCGCCGACATCATCAAAGTCGCCATGATCAATCTGCACCGCGAGATGGAGAAACGGAAACTCAAGAGCAAGATGCTGTTGCAGATACACGACGAGCTGCTCTTCGAGGTGCCGGAGAACGAAGTGGGTGAGATGAAGTCCCTGGTCGGTGACCTCATGCCCCACGCGGTCGAGCTTAGCGTTCCCGTCAAGATAGATATCAAGCTGGGCAGAAACTGGGCCGAGATGAAATAGGCTCGTGCCCGTCTGAGACTAATGGTCCCGAAAGGAAAGGAGGCAAAGATATGCGGGATAAGATGATTGCTTTCTGTGGAATCGTATGTACCGATTGTCGTGCGTTTATCGCCACGCAGACAAATGACACAGAGCCGAAGAAAAAGGTCGCCAAGGCCTGGTCTACGAAGGAGGAGCCTCTCAAGCCGGAGGGTATCAACTGCGACGGGTGCCTGACGAGCGGGCGAAGACTGTTGGGATTTTGCAGCACCTGCGAGGTGCGTCGGTGCGGACACGAGAGGGGCGTCGAAAACTGTGCGTATTGCCGCGAGTATCCCTGCGTGAAGCTGACCACCCTCTGGAAATCCGTGACCGAGAGCAAGCCAAAAGCGACCCTCGATAAGATAAGGGAAGGACTCAAAACTTGATAGCCGGCAATGTTCAGAGAATATTGTATTTTTGAGTTTTCCCTTTCAGTGTTTTGTTTTGCCTGCTGCACAGGCCCACTCTGGGCAAGTTGCCGCACTGATTTGATATGCCTGAGCTGCCCGAAGTAGAGACGATTAGGAAGGAGCTTTCGCCCTGGGTCGTGGGGCAAAGCTTCACTCAAGTTGACATCGTTGATGCCAGGGTGGTATCGGGGGGTTCCGCCGGGAAAGTCTGCCGCGGGCTGGTCGGGCAGAGAGTAGAAAGCCTGGAGCGCCGCGGGAAATACCTCATCTTTCACCTGTCGAATGGCAGGGCGCTGATCATCCATCTCAGGATGACCGGCAGCCTGCTGCTAAATCCCAAAGAGGCCAATCGCTACGCCCGGGCGGTCTTTGGCCTCTCGAATGGACAACGCTTCGTCTTCACGGACCGTCGCAGGCTGGGGGTGATGTGGCTGGTGGACGATGCCGGGGTTGTGGTCGGCAAGCTGGGTCCCGAGCCGCTCGATAGGGATTTCACCGCTGACGTTCTGAGACAGAGACTGGGCCGCCATCACGTCCCCATAAAAGCCGCGCTTCTCGACCAGCATGTCGTGGCCGGAGTCGGCAATATGTACGCCGATGAGGCCCTGTTTGCCTCGCGGATTCACCCTCTGAGAAAAGCGGACGAACTGTCGCCGGAAGATGTGCGAACTTTACATAATTCTATCCGCAGAATCTTGAAGGCCGCCATCGGCAACAAAGGCGCCAGCGTGGATTCCTACGTCCGTCCCGACGGCGAACTGGGCACAGCCCATTTCGATTTCAAGGTCGCCCACAAAGGCGGCGAGCAATGCCCTGCCTGCGGCGGCGCCATCGAACGCATCGCGGTGCAGGGCCGCGGCACGTATTTCTGTCCCGGGTGCCAGCGTCTCCGCCGCAGGCCCCTGAGATGGTCTGGGAAGTGATATAATGAGTCAGGGCGTATTGTGCGGTTGATTGGCTGGCCGGTGAATTCCGGGATGGGGACTGCATACGTCCGGGAAACGAAGCCGTGCCGACTTGCCCTATCTGTGGAACTGAAATAAAGGAAGGCGCTGGATTCT
>Ga0172363_10000711_pt1 | contig 25902 bp, 22 predicted proteins | sample LakKivs2_kivu2a2_FD_114541 | JGI IMG/M metagenome (GOLD analysis project Ga0172363, IMG submission 114541) | Sediment microbial communities from Lake Kivu, Rwanda - Sediment s2_kivu2a2 | ecosystem: Environmental > Aquatic > Freshwater > Lake > Sediment | place: Rwanda: Western Province, Lake... | reverse complement strand
CAAGGGTGACGTACACCTTCGGCGGCATCTGAACCTTGCCCTCGCCCTTGTCCCTGAAGGCTCCCTCTACAACGTGTATCGCTTCCTTCATCGTGATCAAACCTCGGACCTGCTTGCCGGTCAGCACTAGCGTTGAGCGCGCTGAACCCTTACGAGGCATTTGGCGTCAGGACACGAGTGCGCCTTATACGCCTTGTTGGATTCTCTGTCCCGTTGCTTGAAGCATCATGCTGCAATCAATCGTTGATGCCCTATCACAGGATGCAGAGGCGAGCAGCATCCCCCTTGCGAATACCGAGATGTCTCCTGTAGGTGCGGTCAACCAAGATCACAGAGGACTCGCTCACTCTCTTTGTGATTCCAGGTTCCCTGCTTCGGAAGGGAGCCAGCTGAGTGTCGTCGATCGAAAGAAGGGAGACCCTAGCTCGCCTGTTGCTCTTCGGGTTGAGCAGAAAGGCCAATCTCCTCTCCTCAAATTCATTGCACAGTTTCGTGGACGCGACCGTCACGTGTTTTGTGTTCAGCTCCTTTGTCCAAGTCGGCTTGCCCGATGGCAGCTCCTCCGGGATGGGGTAGACCGTGACCTCCCTGCCGCGCAAATCGAACGTCTTCTCAAGCCTACCGTCAACATCGATCATGGATTCGCCTCTTGTGGCTCGAGTGAGTCCCTCGAGAACGGTTGTGAAAGCGTCCTCTCCTAACGAGATCGTTGACACTGAGATCGCCCTTTCCGACAGTCTCTTGGCCAATCGTAGTATCTCGTTCTCGACCAATTCGTCTCCCTCCGTCCCTCCGCCATCCAGAGTGGTGTTGGCTCTCCCGTCGCTGAGGAGGACTATCCTGCCGCCTTCCTCTGACAGCACTTTGCTGGCGCTCTCAAGGCCTAGGGCTATGTTCGTGTTCCCCCTCTGATGGATTCCTTCGACCAGTCCGCCGATCTCAGGAACAGATCTCTTGACCGAGAGTGGGAGCGAAGTCTCTGCTATGTGGTCGACGGAGATAATACAGGCCCCGTCGTCCTCGGCCAAGTCCCGAATGTTTGAGCGTGCCAGCTCTCTCGCTCTTGCCAACTTGTCGTCGTATGCCATACTGGCGCTCCTATCCAAGAGAATGACCAGAGCTGCCATATCGGTTGGGCACTGCGCCGCATCAGTACTTATGTGTGGTTACTCGCTAACGTCAAGAGAGACTCTCGCTTGAGGACTATCTGCTCATCGCGCCTCGTGGGCGGGAGACTACATCGGGTGGATCCTTGCGCTCACATTCTAGTGCTAGCAATGATACAAGGGCTAGGATTTGGGCGAATGTGTTTTTCTCTTGGCCAGCACGATTATCACTGCTGCCAACACGATTCCCCCTCCCCCGGCCAGAATCAGCTGTGTGTAGTCGTCCCTCCAGACCACCTCCACTTCTGTTGGCCCCTCAATAGTAACCGTGATCGTGGCCCCGCTGACGGGCGAGCCATTCACCACCCAATGGTCGAACACGGACTGTATGAGAAACCCGATTGTCTGCTGTGGGATGGAAAGGGTATGATTTGACGCCGATGACCACTGGAATGTCTTTGGGAGTTCGGACGGCTGATGAGTCAGTCCATCCACGGTGATCGCCCCCCTGCTTGAGACTGTGATGTTGAACGCCGCGTTCGCGAAAGCCATGAGTTCGTCCCCGAGAAAGACATAGAGGACGCCATTTACGACTACGGCTTGGGTGGCTCTCCAGCCTCCCGAGTACTCCCACAGCAACATGCCCGACTGCGCCGAAAGGGAGTAGATCTTTCCGCCGAAGTAGTCCACTACGTACAAGACTCCATTTGCCAGGGTCGGGGTCATGAAGAGGCAGGTGTTGCTGGCGCCGCCGGAGCGCTCGAACCTCCACAGCAGTGCGCCTGAGGAGGAGTTCATCGCCAATATCCTCGATGTCGTCATGTTCGCATCGGCAACTGAGACGTACAGCACACCATGCCCTTCGGCCATGAATCCCGTTCCCGACCACGCTGGCTGAAATCCGCTATCCACTGCCGTCTTCCACACTTGGCTGCCGTCGGAAGTCGATAGAGCAAGGATTGAGTACCCACCGCTCTCACCTCCTGCGATGAAGACATTCCCCCCTGACACAAGGGGGACATCGAGTGACTGAGTAAGTACAGACTTGTTCCACCTCAATGTGCCAGTGCTACTGTCAAGCGCCATCAATACAGGACCTGAAGCAACCGTCGAGAGAGGCACGAACAACAGGCCATCAGAGACGGCGGGAGCCGCGAAACTCCGCACCCCGGTCAAGTTCCACCTGACTGATCTAGTCACGGGATCGATGGCATACAACGCATTGAAGCGCGTGCGCAAGTAGACCAGTCCGCCCGCCGCTATGGGTGGGGCGGCGAATATGCAGCTGGCCAAGTTCATGCCCCAGATGAAGGCGCCGTCCGTCGCGTTCAGAACGTCAAATCTCTTCGCGTATTGGCCTCCTGCGTAGATCTCACCGTTCACGTAGGTAGGTGGTATATCGTTGGCTGAAGTCGAACCCTGCACCTCGTAGGTCCAGATCTCCCTCCCATCAGTGACGTCGAAGCATACGACGAGGTTGGGGGCACCTCCGACGCCAGCGAATATCCTGCCCGCGGCTACCGTGATGGCGTCGACGGTGTAGTTCAACCTGCGGCTCCACTTCAGCATCAGAGGGGGTGACAAGAGGCTCTCCGTTTCGGCAAAATTGCTCCTGCTGGGGTCTCTGCTTCCCATCGGCCAATCCCCACTCGTCGCATTCAACGCCATGATGGCAGGACTCACCGGACAGACCAACAGTAAGGACAACAGGAGAGCCTGAAGCAATGTCAGACCGCGGCTGTTCTTCATCCTGCTCGCGGGTTCTGCTTCTTCTTATAAAGATTGGATTAAGGCGCGAGGCGGCAGCATCGCTTCATTGACCCGATTGGTGCACGCACAGAACAATGACCGGGCCACATCCTTCACACGACTCCTGCGATTCCCAACGGGAGATGATGTCGCTCTTCGGGTCACCGAACGGAGGGGATATCTCAGCACGGATCACGAATCGGGTACCGCCCCCACTTCTCCGCGGTGCTGTACATGATGAGCGCGTTCTCGGGGCGGGTGTACCTCGTCAGGACGTTGGTCGAGCTCAGGATGTAACCCCCGCCCGGGCCGACCTGGGATATGAGTCGCTTCACTTCGCTCTCAACCTCCTCCGGCCTCCCCAGCGTCAGCAACGTGTCAAGGTCGACATTTCCCATCAGACAGAGCTGCGCACCCCATTCCCTCTTGATCTTCACTATGTCCACTCCACAGCTGGGCTGAAGACTCTGGAGGCCGTCGAACCCAGCGCCCACGATCTCCTTCATAAGTGAAGTGATGTTGCCGTCCGTATGAAGCATGACTGGCAGGCCGAGTTCATGGGCCGCGCTTGCCTCTCCCTTAAGGTATGGAAACACGTACTGCCCAAGTAGCTTGGGTGGGATGAACGGTCCGCTGTCGTACGCGAGGTCATCTCCCACCAGTATCACGTGAGCCCCTGCCTCGGCGTACATCTTGATGACCTTCAGGTTGAAACCGTAGACCTCTTCGATCACATGTTTCAGGGCGCCGGGGTAGGAGTAGAGGGCTTTGACATAGTTGTTGAAACCGATCATCGGGTATATGGAGTCGAACACGCCGCCCACCTGAGCGAACACGCAGAAGTCTGTGTCTCTCGACCAATGTCTCACGCTGTCGGCCTGATAGAGTGAGATGTCCACCATCTCAAAACTCTCAAGGTCTTCTTCCGTGTGCAGTGCGTTCTTCAAGTAGGTTCTCGTCTTGCCGCTCTCAACCCACTCATTGCCAAGCCAGTCCCTATGGATGGCGTATCCCTCACTGGTCGTGCCCACTCGCTCAGTCCTTGGGCCGCCTCCTAACCCAGTGTTCATCAGGTCGATGTGAAGCAGGTCTCGCACCCTGACATGGGCTTCGAATGAATCCTTGATGGGTTCCCCGAGCAGAGCTTCGACCAACTCGTCGTGAATCTGGAGCTCTCCCTTAGGCACCTTGTCCGGCTCCTCGTGACGCAAAGCACAACGCACCCTCTCGATCTTGTCCAAGGCTACCACCGGGCGGTCTCCGCGGGGACGATTTCTGACTCCACTCTATTAAGTCGTTAGCGAGCCCTTCAGACGGCTGGCTAGCCTTCATCCCTTGGCCCTCCCGGCAGTAAGGGTTTATGAGTCGTATAGGTGAGTCTCTCACAAGAGTGGCGAAGATGTTAACGAGGCCAATTGGGATTATCCACACCCCCTACAAGAGCAAGAATGAGATTCCGATACAGGCCAGCTACTCGGAGACAACCGGGGAGGTAGAGGTCTTTGAGCGATACGTGCCGGGGCTCAAGGACATCGAGGGCTTCTCCCACGTGATCCTCCTCTACCTCTTCCACGAGTCACCTGGGCCTTCACTACTGGTGAAACCGCTTCTGGACTCAGTCCCACGCGGAGTTTTCGCGACAAGACATCCTGACAGACCAAATTCAATCGGACTGTCGATAGTGAGGTTGCTAGAGAGGAAGGGCAACATGCTATACGTGAAGGGCATTGACACTCTTGATGGTACGCCCCTCGTAGACATAAAGCCGTATGTCCCCGCCTATGATCAGGTCGTGGATGCCAAGATAGGTTGGCTCGAGGACAAGTTGCGTCCCAAGTGATGCTGGGCAACTGGTCCCTAGTGCGACGTAGGCCCGGATCAGCACAAAGCAGTGGGTCGAGTCACATAGCGGCTGAACCTCCGTGCACGCGGAAACAGAGTCAGCGCTACCTCTCACGCGCCTGTCGAACTACTTCAAGTGGATGGCGAACTCACACTCCTTTGCTCCGGACACTGCAGAACGCAGCAGCTCGACCCGCACCGGCCTCTCTGGAACGCCCTCCCAGAACTTGCGGACAAAACCCTTCGAACACTGGCAGTATGTCGGAGAGATGGTCTCTTGGGGTGGTAGACCCCGAAGCAGACTGCAATAGCATCTCATGGACTTCGAGTATGTCAGGGGAGTGTAGATCTGGTGGAGCACGTCACCTTTTCTGACCAACCTCGTGCCGCGCGTGGGCTTACGTTGTTCCGCGTCCAAATACTCATCAGTAGTCTTGAACTTCCGGCGCTTGGCCAACGCTCGCCGTATCATCGCCCCGTGTTGCCGCGCGCACTCGAAGCCGCAGTTCTCCATGATCTCAGCTCTCACCTTCTCATCCACAAGGTCGTCCATTCTGCTCATCGTGCCCTGCAGGAACTTGGCGATTCTCTTCTTATCCGTCCTCTCTGAAATCCCTTCACTTCCTTTCATTACCTCGTCCCGTGCTGACCGACCGGCGAACCTCTCGATGCACTTGTCCATCGTCACGAGCATCCCGTGCTTTTTTGCCATGCTGTGAAAGCCCTGATGGGGCGTGTTTGGTCGAGCTATAAGAGTTGCGACCACGATTCAGACGAACGCGACTTCCCGTGCCACTATGCCCGCGGGATATCCATCGAAGCGCCCTATTCCCAAACCGAACCGTGCGCTCAACTCCTTCCTGTGACCCATCCTGCACATCGCGTTCCACCTGGGCAGAAGGGAAGGCACTCCACCCATCTCCCACACCAGTATCGCCTCGGCCCCCTGATTGTACAGGTCGTTCGCGTGTCGCAACAGTCGCCAGGGATCGAGCAGTGGGATCATCTTCCTGGGCCACCCGCCGAAGTAGTCCTGCCAGTCGTAGTCCTCTGGAAAGAGAGTCAGGTCGGTCTGCCCCAGAACCCCCCAAAGTCTGCATTTCCTCCCCTTGGTCATTTGGCCATAGTAGTCCAAGTTGATGTTCGAATAGGTCCTCTCCCTTGAGACCGCCAGCACATCTATGAGACTCTCGTCAACCCATGTCTTGAGGTCCAAACCATTGGTGAGATTGACGTCGGCTCTCGCGTTCGGGTTCGTGATGAAGGCCGGCTGGCAGTCCACTTGGGCTATCAGTGTGATGTCACTACCCGTCTTTCTGCTGATGCTCCCCAGCTCCTTCCTCAACCCTCTCATGAATTCAGTCATGTATCCGGCCCTGTGCCTAAGCCACCCACTATCGTTATCAGGGAGTTTCCTCGGGTCTTCCCCGCACTGGTTCATGAAACTCTCCACAACGGGAGGCTCGTAGAGCACCCAAGGCGGAAACCTCGTGAAGTCCAGATAGATGCCGTCGACGCCGTGCTCGGCCTGCTCCTTGAGTGCGGCTGTCTTCTCAGCGTTGACCTCGGGATAGGCATGGGACAGGTGTACGTTGAGGCTGCCGTCCTTGTTGATGCACCTGAGATGTTGGTTCTCCTTCTGGAATCGTCCCGTGAAGTCGTCATTATATGTTCCGAGTGAATATGAGTGGTCCATCCTGTAGTCAGCGTATATCTCAAGACCGTTCTCGTGACAGTAGTCCACTGCCACGCGCAAGGGGTCCCAACCCTCCCTCAGGCTTGTTGCCAAGAACTCCGCGCAGAACCTATTGCCTTCGTTGACGAAGCTTGTCTTGCCCTGTCCGAAGACCTCGCCCACTTTTGTGTGGTAGAGATAGGTGTAGGTGCTGCAGGTCGTCCCCCAGCAGACCCTCTTGAAGTCCGTCCCGACAAGGGGCTCCAAGTTCTTCTTTATGGTGTCTGGCGTGTAGGGCGGACTTGCGCAGAAGATCTCATGAACGTCAAAGACCCCACCGCATGTCTTGGTGCCCTGTTGCTCCCGTTCTTGCTCGTCCCGAGCGATGTGCTCCGGAGCCATGGGTACCAGTCTGATGTAGGCGAGGTAAGCTCTGTCTCTCTCGGCTTTGAAGAAGTGGAGGCTTTCCCCCGCGAGCTCAGCGCTCTTCCACAGACCCTCCATGATCCATCCGCAGTGTTCATGAAGGAAGGCACATCCGGTCACAGCGCGTCGGACCTTGTCGCTGGTTAGTCTGATCTCCAGAGAGCAGGCCCTCTGATCAGGCTGATAGACGCCTACGTGAATGGTGTGCCACCCGCTAAGCCTCAGGGGATATGTGATCTCGGTGACGGCAGCTCCAGGCTCAGCTCCGAGCATGCTTCCCTCCAAAACTCCGGCCTTGTAGCGCCTCAAGAACCACGTCTTGTCGCTCTGCTCCTGCGCAATGGCGTCGCTAGGCACGCAACGGTTGAAATCCGATATGAGGACCTGTCCACGGTCCGTGGGATCCTTTGCAACCATCGTCTCATCAGGCACTGCATCTCATAAAAAGCATTGGCCGACTGAGGACAGGTGCTCTGGTCTAGGTCCTGTCAGACCAAGCTCTTCTGAGTTCCCGCGCGAAGCCATCCTCGTCCTCGGCTATTCTTTTCTTCACCTCTCTCCCAACGGCCGGGCAGTTCTTGTACCTCTTCCTGACGAGCCTGTGGATCACCTTGTCAACCTCGTCCTTGTTGTCGCTTGTGACTTGTATGCCGGCCTTCTCAAAGACGCGGCCGAGGATCCTAAAGTAACAGGTCATATGTATAGTCTCACGGCGTCCGCCGCCGTCCTATTTAACGTGTTTCCGCTCGCATCGCTATGGTGGTTCCCAAGAAGAGGGGAGTCTAGATGGGACCGACTATCGTTGCGGAACGTTGATATGCTCACTACACCAGCAATGCTGCGAGGATCGTTGCAGCAATGATCAAGATCACGTATCTTGGAGCCGGAAGCGCGTTCGCGCCCACGCTAAGCAAGGACATCTTCCAGATCCCTGGACTGGACGATGGCGAACTGTGCCTCGTGGACATAGACCCCGAGCGCCTGAGGCTCTCGTGCGAAGCCACCGAAATCGTGAACAAGAAGCTGGGCAAGAAGTGGAAGGTCACAGCGTCAACCGACCAAAGGCAGGTGATGGCGGACTCCGACTTCATCATAAACACAATAGAGGTCAGCGGCGTGAAGACCGTGAAGCACGATTACGAGATCCCCTTGAAGTACGGCGTAGACCAGTGCATAGGTGACACCATCGGCCCCGGCGGGATCATGAAGGCGCTGAGGACAATCCCGCCTTGGCTCAAGATCCTGCGAGATGCTGAGGAACTGTGCCCAGATGCTAACATCCTGAACTACACGAACCCCATGTCGATGATGATGCTGGCTACGTTCAGGGCGTCCAAGATGATGGCAGTCGGGCTGTGTCACTCCGTTCAGGGGACTTCCATGACCTTGGCTGACTACCTGGAGGTCCCATATGAGGAACTGGAGTGGCGATGCGCTGGGATCAACCACATGGCTTGGTTCACCGAACTCTCTCACTTGGGAAAGGACATGTACCCTATTCTGAAGAAGAAGGCCAAAGAGGACAAGGAGCTGTATGAGAGAGATCCCGTGAAGTTCGAGGTGCTGTTTCACATGGGCTATTTCGTGACGGAGTCCAGCGGCCATATGTCTGAGTACTTGCCGTACTTCAGGAAGAGACCTGAGTTGATCGACAAGTACTGCCGGGAGGGATATAGGGGTGGAAGGGGATTCTATTCAAAGAACTGGCCCCAATGGAGGGAGGATCTAGACGAGACCAGGAGGAGGATCATCCGCGGAGAGATTGAGCCGGACTTGGAAAGGAGCGTTGAGTACGCCTCGGAGATCATAGAGGGAATCGTGTTCGACCGCCGCAAAGTGATTCATGGAAACGTGCTGAACACGGGCCTGATAGCTAACTTGCCTCAGAACGAGGTGGTTGAGGTCGCGTGCTTGGTTGATCGTCATGGCATCAGTCCGACCTACTTCGGCGAACTGCCCCCACAGCTAGCAGCGTTGAACAGGTCGAACATGGCTGTCTACGATATGGCCGTGAGGGCGATCATGAACAACAGCTACGAGATGGCAGAGCAGGCTCTCATGCTTGACCCTCTGACGTCCGCCGTCTGCTCCTTGGCGGAGATAAGAGAGATGTTCGCCGAGTTGTACGAGGCTGAGAAGGATTACATCCCAAGGCTTGAGTAGGATCGTGACGTGCTAGGATATGCAGGGTCGTGAGAGATGTTGAATTCTAAGTGCGATGAATAGCCGCGGTAGATAGCTCCTGCTCGATGGCAGGGTAGTACTGCTGCGCAGTGAGGACAGTCCTTCAATGCGACGACCTCTATTGGTTGCGATGATACCTCATGCTTCTGGATGTTCTCTCAACATATCTCTTGCCTTGCTCTGTTAGAGTCAGCTCGCCGCCTTCCTGAACCAACAATCCCTTGTCTAGCAGTGGCTTGATCAGGTCGTCGAAATCCCGTCCGAAACTGAATTCTCCCCTTGAGTCCAGCTTGAAGTCGCTCAGTATGGGGACGTATTTGGATCCAAAGGTTCTTTCCAATGAGTCGACTATCTCATCTCTCTCGCTCAATCCATCTTCGTTGATCGAATACAGCACCCAATTCCGGTAGGTATCCATCTTGGCCAGCCGCCAGTGCTTCTCAAGTGACATCTCGTACTTTGAGAAGTCAGTCCCTTCTCCTTTGACGGATGACATTACTTCGCCCGACAAGCCAATGGCATCTGCGAGAATTCTCAATGCCACAAGAGCTCCAAGCAAGGCGTCCACCAGGTATACTCCGAAAATCGAGAGAACTGCGCCTATGATGACAGCTCCTGCCACATAGACGTGGTTCTTGGAGTCTATGGACTGCGAGATGAGTGCGAGGCTGCCGTGCCTTCTTCCTGCGACGCGTTGGTAGACCGCAAGCACGACGGCAACAACAAGAGATATCGCCTCGGCTACGATGACTAGGTAGGGCATTGATATCGGGGACATGGGTGCAATCATGGCTTCCATGATCCTGACCGTTGATTCATATCCGACGCTGAAGGCAGTCACGACCATCATTGAGAGGATGATCAGAGTTCCTAGAAGTTCTTGCTTGATCTTCGTCCCTATCCAAATAGTGGAAGCTGTCGCGGTATCGACGGTCGCGTCTGCTCCATCTGCGATCAAGCCGAGACTCCCACTGAGGAAGCCAGTAGACAGCTTGATTGCTGCCAGAAAGAAGTCGACTACGACTGTGTTCCTTGCCACAACGCTCGGATCAAGAGTGCTCTGCTCCATCCGGTTCGCTAGGTTCTGCAGTCCCGCTGAGCTTCTCGCTGCCTCTTTCCTGCCATCTTGAGTCAGCTCGTACTTGTTGTCTTGGTTCAACGCGGCAAGCTTCTCGCTGACTAGGAGGTCACATCCAGTCTTCGCGTCGAATTTCTCTCCATGGATTTTGTCCCTCCTTCTATGATGAGCTTCAGGGTGAAGTGGGTGAAGCATGCTCCCGACGAAACTCTCGAACTGAGAGACGAAGAGAAACGTCCTGTTCTCCAACTCCTCTAGGCTCAATGGTCCCTCCTTGAATAGGGCCATCAAGATGAACATGCGCTCTCCATGTTGTTGCTCTTCGTCCTCCCTTGTCAATTGTTTCCCATCCTGTTGGGGCACGGGTCGGCGGCGATTGCGCAAGCGTCACTCTATTAAGCGTTGGCGGGCCGTTTGCCAGTCAGACACATTCTCTTCATGGCACAAGTTGGCAGGGACTCCGTGAGGGTTCTGCGGCCTGAGCATGACGATCCAACCACGATTGGTTGGTTTGAACCGCATCCAAATGCGGGCATTACTCGCATCTTCAGTCATGCGTCTCAGCTAGTCAGCGTTCAGCTCCAGTTGATGGCTTCGTTGACTTCGGACCTGCCACACCACCTCATCCGCACGCGAACCTAGTGCGACCCCTCAAGACCCGCAACATGACAAGAAAGACTTAATATGATGTAACGATGTCTGCCCTCAATAATGGAGAAGAGGAGTTACATTTCGTTTACCCTTCTCCTGCTGATTGCGCTATCCTGCGGGCCGGCCTCGATCTCACCGACGGTTGGCTCACACGGGCGCACTGCCGAAGCACTTGTGCCACAGGAGACCTCGGTCGGTCCCACTGCGGTGACCCTCACCCCAATCGCTGATTCCTACGTGAGCGAGTCTGAACCTGACGCTAACTTCGGCCAAGACCAGTCGCTGCAACTAGGAACAGGGGAGACGTGCTATCTGATGTTCACGCTTCCGCTGCTGGAAGCGAACGCGACCATATGCGAAGCCAGGCTCAGGGTGTACGCCACGAGCGGATCGACATCAGGTTACATCGAGGTTCACTACTGCCCAGACGACTCATGGACGGAGGCTGGCATAACTTGGGGCAACAAGCCGACCTACAATGCCACGAGGGTTGACAGGATCTCCCCGAGCTTCTGGACCGGCTGGGAGCACCCATGGGATGTCACTCTGGATGTGAGGCGCAACTACGCCTCAGGAGATCCGACGATAACTTTCGTCTTGGTGTCCGGTGGAGCTTGGGCAAGGTATGTCTCGAGGGAAGGCAGCAGCAAGCCCCAGCTCATCATAGAGTATCTGACCGGCCTCTGCTTCAGAGTGTCTGTGGAATCAACTGACCAGATGGGCAGATACGACAACCTTGGGAGCGTGTTCGTTGGGGCGACGGAGATATCTCTGCCGGGACCAGCGCTCATCAAGTCGGGGACCTACTCCCTCCAGTACGTCGGGGACTACGAGTTCGTCAGGTGGGAGACGGAGGGCGCTATTACCGTGGCCAACTCGATCGCTGAGAGCACTACTGTGGATATCCGCGGCTCCGGGTTGATCAGAGCGGTTGGGAAGAGCGCGGGGGTCGTGCTTCAATCAGTCCAAGAAGGCGGGATCACCTCGAACCTGGGTTACATAGTCTTCGATGACGATCCTCACTTCCTTCCGGAGGAAGTCTCGATCGTGAAACCAGGCCAGCACACGATATCGTATGAAGGCGGGTATGCGTTCATCAGGTGGGACACCCTCGGAGATCTCTCCGTGTCGGACCCGTTCCAGTCGGCGACGACCGTCAATGTCGGCCCTGGCAACGGAACCATAGTCGCCGTCGGGAGCGCAGACGTGATGGAGTACGCCTATGATGACGGGCACTGCGAATCATATCAGTACAAGGCCGAGGATCCCGGGTCGATGTGGGCGGTCAGGTTCTCGCCTCTGTTTTCGGGCATGTTGCTCAAGGCCAGGGTGTACATCGCGGGTAACCCGGCGGGCCTCACGATCCATGTGATGGACGAGAACAGGGAAGACGTCATCTCCCCCTTCTTGGCAACCCCGGGCTCCGAGGGATGGCTCGACGTTGACCTATCCGGCCATGACATCCACGTTAGATCGAGGGAGGATTTCTACATCGGGGTCGAATGGATCACGGAGGACTCCCCCAGAATAGGGTATGACTCTCGGGATCCGACGGACCACAGGAGCTGGGCCCGAAACGCCACGAATTGGGAGGCCACCTCCTACTATTACGACATCATGATCAGAGCGGTAGTCGAGACCACCATGCTCGGGAGCGGAGTCACATGCCGGCTGAGCCCAGGATCCGTAGGCTACATGAACGCGACGACCATATCGGGGGCGATCTCGCCTGCAGACCAGGACACGGCCACAGCCACTGTGGTTCTGCAGTACAGCTCGAACGGAGTCTCTTGGTTCAACATCACGAGCGTCAGGTGCTCCGCCTCCAGCTACTCCTATTCATGGAGGACAAGCCTGTCAGTGGGCAACTATCAGGTCAGGGCCCTCTGGTACGGCTCTCAGACGTACTTCGGATCGAGCAGCGGCACACAGCCGCTGCAGGTCGTGAAGGCGCGCACCACACTGACGTGTGGATTTCTGGATCAGACGGTCTCAGCCGACACGAGCGTCACAGTATCAGGAGATATGAGCCCCGTCCAAAGGGCCACCGCCATCGTGTTGACCTTCACCTATCCCAGTGGATACAGTTCAAACCGGACCGTGTACACGTCAAGCAGTGGCCACTTCAGCACGCAATTCACGCCATCACAAGAGGGGACGTACGGGGTTCAGGCATACTGGCAAGGCGATGAGAACCACACGGGTGCGCAGAGCAGCGCCTCAGAACTCAACGTAGTGGCGCCATTCCCCTACGCCATCGTGATAGGGGCGGTCGTCGTCTTGGGAGGAGGACTTGTCCTCATAGTCTTCCTGCTCCGAAGGCGGTCCTCTAGGCCGCAACATCGGCTGCCGCCTCCGCCCCCGAGCATGAGCTTCACAGGTGGGCCGTCCTAGCGGAGAGGTGGGCCAGTCTTCAATGAGCTGCTCACTGTCAAACTGGCAAGTTGGATGACTCAGATGGACGGGCATGTACAAGGGCCTGAGCGCGCGCGATCCAGCTGCAACGCTTATCACGCGACCTTGAATGCCGTGCACACCGCATGAGCAAGACCAAGGTGCTCTTCGTTTGTTCCGGCAACATCGACAGGAGCCCCACGGCGGAGGAAGTGTTCAAGGCTCGCCAGGATCTGGAGGTGAAATCCGCGGGAACATCGATACTCGCGAGAAGGCGGATCACGAAGGAGATGATACAGTGGGCTGACAAGATATTCGTCATGGAAGAGAAGCACGCCGAGCGCATCAGATCGATGGACCTGAGGGCCGCTCAGAAAACCGTCGTCTTGAAGATACCTGACGTGTATCACAGAAATGACCCAGAACTGAAGCAACTACTCATCGATCGAGTGACTCCGCACCTGCCATGACTCGGCCCTCATAGGCGTGCAGCTTCTGAGGACCGGCTTCTCTCCGGGGGATGATTTCGCCTTAAGTACTTAGGAGAGAGAGGCATTGGCGGCTGAGGTATGTCAGCAGAACAGACACTAGGAGCAATGAGGTGGTGGGTGGAGGCGAGGTTTGGCATGTTCATTCACTGGGGCCTTTACGCGATTCCTGCTCGCGGCGAGTGGGTTATGTTCTGTGAACGCATCCCGAAGGCCGAGTACGCAAAGCTGGCCGACAGGTTCAACCCAAAGAAGTTCAACGCTGACAAGTGGGTGGCCCTCGCCAAGGAGGCGGGGATGAAGTACATGGTGCTGACTACTAGACATCATGATGGGTTCTGTCTCTTCGACAGCGATGTCTCCGATTTCACCTCGGGCAAGACGGCCTCCAAGCGCGATTTTGTTGCGGAGTATGTTCAGGCCTGTAAGAAGGCCGGGATCAAGGTGGGTTTCTACTACTCCCTGCTCAACTGGCGATGGCCTGAGTATTGGAAGGGGCCAGAGAAGGATCCCGAGGGCTGGAGGAAGTTCAGGGAGTACGTGCACGCTCAAGTTCGGGAGCTCATGACCAAGTATGGCAAGATCGACATACTTTGGTACGACGGCGCCTGGCCGAACAGCCCCGAAGCTTGGGGGTCGAAGGAACTCAACGCCATGGTCCGAAGCCTCCAACCCGACATCATCATCAACAATCGATCTGGGCTGCCGGAGGACTTCGATACGCCTGAGCAACGAATAGAGGGATCGAAGAGGCCTTGGGAGTCTTGCATGACGATAGATGACCTCTGGTGGGGCTACTGCCCAGGGGATCCTAACCTGAAGTCGCCGATGCAGTTGGTCAGGAACTTGACGAAGTGCGTGGCTGGAGGCGGCAACTACCTCCTCAACGTCGGGCCGAGATCCGATGGGACCATTGCGCCGGAGCAGGCGAGCAGGCTGAAGGCCGTCGGAAGATGGCTCAAGAAGAACGGTGAGTCGATCTATGGCGCCGGCTCCGCTCCGTTTGCTCAACCCCACCTAGGGCAAGTGACCGCGAAGGGAAACAGGGCTTACGTCCACGTCATGTGCTGGCCCGGGAAGGAGATGTGCGTGGCGGGCGTCAAGAACAAGGTCCTGAATGCCTCCATGTTGGCGAACGGAAAGAGGCTGCCCTTCGAACAGGAAGCGGATCGTCTTTTCATCAAGGGTCTTCCCGCGCGATCTCCTGATCCGATAGACACTGTGGTCGCCCTAGATTTGGATGGAAAGCCGGAGGAGATGCCGGCTTCGTTCTGGATGTGACTGGTCACCAGACTTCTTCACACGGAGCTTTGGCCATGCGCCTCGCAGCACTCATAGCACTTTTCTATGGTTGACATGACCCGCCGGGCGCTCTCAGGGGTGACTCCGAGTGGGCTCCCGCGGCGCAATGTACCGTATAACGCTTCGTAGAAGGCGAAGTCGCCTGGCACGCTGTCTTTGCCTTGCTCCCAAGTCTCCTCGGTCCATCTCAGCTCCTCCGAGTTGAAGCTTCTGTCAGGCGTGGGCTTGGCCTCCACTGTTCTCGGGGGAAGAGTTTTCAGGTCAACGTACTTCCAGCGCAGAGTTGTTCCCCCTCCAGTCAGTCCCCCCGCTGTTCCCATCACAAGCCAGCAATCTTGGGGGAACGCGCAGGCGTGCGAGACCTCTATGTCCACTACTGGCGACCCGGGGGCCTTGAGAGTAAGCTTCACATGATCTTCAGCGTCGCCCAAGGTTAGAGTGCGTTGCAGGTCGCAGAAGACCTCGGGATTTGCGTCGCCGATCAGCTGAAGGGCCTGGTCTATCAGGTGAACCGCGTTGTTCCTGAGCTCGCCGCCCCCAAACTCGGTCAGCGTCTGCCAGTCCCACCGTCTGGCGAAGGAGTGCAGCGAGATCTTCACGAGGACTATTCGGCCGAGCTTTCCTGATTGTATGACCTCCTTGACCTTGAGGAAGTCCGGCCAGTAGCGCTTGTTCTGGAAAATCGTGAGAAGGTTGCCTGTGTCTTTGGCTGCCTTGATCATGGCGTCGGCCTCAGATAAGCTTGCAGCCATGGGCTTCTCGCAGACGACATTCTTTCCTGACTTCAGGGCCTTGATGGCGTGAGCTGCGTGCAGATACGTGGGGGTAGCTACGACTGCGAGTTCAACTTCGCCGTCGGCTGCGAACGAATCGAAGCCGCCGTAGGTCTTGCATCCGAACTTCTTCTCTGCTTCATCCAGCCTTTCCTGAATTGGATCTGCGGCTGCGACGACCGTGTACATCTTGGGCTGTCTATCAAACACTCTCGCGTGGATATCCCACCCGCTTCTTCCCAGACCCGCAATCCCGACTCTAACGGCCTGCCCCATTTGCAGGTTACGCGCTCGTCTTCGCGGTATTTAACGCTCCGATCGAGAACTTGTTTGTGCTTCGCCGATAGGGTGGCAGCCCGGATGTACTGCGCCTCGGAACTCTGCAACTGATGGACTCGCGCGGCATTGGTCCGGTGAAGCGGGCCCTTGATGGCCGCACGCGAGAGTCGCGTACCACTTATTAACAAGGGCGTCTTCTCTTGCACCAAACAATGGGAGAGGTCCCGTGTGGGATCTGCGGCAAGAACGTGACTCCGTCAGCTCAGTGGGGTAACGTCGGGGGGATCCCCTACTGCTTGGGGTGCCTGAGTGTGGCGAGGATATGGTCGGATGATTGGAAGGGATGTCCGATATGCGGTGCACCTGCAGGAGCAGTAGGACAAGGGATCGAAGTGACAGAATCATCCTTCTTCGGGGCGACGTTCTCATGCAAGTCCTGCCGCGCGCGGTGGAAGATAGTGACGGACTTCAGGACTATGAAGGCGAAGGGGTTCTTGGGCTTGAGCGGCAAGGATCAGTTCTACATCAAGATCGAGGCGCAGCTTGTCGGCCTAAGCTCGGACGGCAGGGGCACCTTGGGGCAGAAATGGCCAGTGGAGTGGATGATCGCCAAGGACGGGAGGCCACAATTGATTAGGAAGTGGACGGAACTGCCGCCCGATATCAGGGACAGGTTGGCGCAGCCGAAGTAGTACCTTGACCACGAGGATCATGACGATTCGAAAGACGAACATTGGGGCGGCTAGGAAGCCATTGCCCCGCGATGGGGATGCTAGCCGACACGAACAAGTTCGTACTCTGCAGTCCCGCACCCGAGCTCCTCACAGGCACGAAGCCCTCTTCGCCAGTCTATGTCCGGGAATATGGCCCCGAACTTGTCTGACCCGGGGGCCAATGCGCCCACTTCCTCCGCCTTCGATCCGGGAATTCCAGGGGCTGAATTCACTAGATCCATCGATGCCATGTCGAGCGCCACCGGGTCTCTGGATGCAACGATGCCTATGTCCGGGACTATGGGCATGTCCGACCATCCCTCTTGGAAGTGCTCGCAGTCGCACAGCCAGTCCACCTCAAGCAGGAAGTTCACGAACAGTATCTTGTCCCTGCCCACCTCGTTCACGATCGCCGCAACGATGTTCGCCATCTTGAGCTGGAGGTCCTCGGGTTCGCTCCTCTTCGCCGTTATTGCCTTCGGTTCGCACTTCTTCATGCAGGCAATGCACCCAACGCAGAGATCCGGGATGATCTCTGCCTTGTCATGCGCCAACTTGATCGCTCCTTTCACGGGACAGATCTCCAAGCACTCGCGGCATGAGTTGCACAGCTCCTTGTTCACCTTCGGCTTGCCCTCATAGTGGAAGTTGAACTTGCCCTCCTTTGAGGACAGACCTACTGCTATGTTCTTCAGAGCACCACCAAAGGCGACGTTGATGTGACCCTTGAAGTGAGCTAGGCTGATGAGCGCGTCAGCATTCCCCAGGGCGCTGGCGAGGAAGACATCTCCCTTGGGGCCCTTCGCTCTCATGCTGGTCAGTCCCCCCTCCCCATCAGCTATCAAGATCGGCGCTCCGACCACTTCCTCAGTGAAACCGTGAGACGCAGCTACCTTCAGGTATCTCTCTGCTGTCCCCCTAGGATCTAACAGCCCCAAGCCGGTCGTCTCCACTATCACAGGTTCTGCTCCGATTGACTTCACGTCCTCGACAACTTTCCGCACGTAGATGGGCCTGAGGTAGCGCGTGGCCAAGGGAGCGCCCATGTGGGGCTTGATGAATATCCTGTCTCCAGGCTTGACAACCTCCCTGAGGCCCGCCGCCTCAGTGAGCCTTCCGAGCTTCTCGATCAGGCTCTCCTTGCTGCTCCTCGATCTGGCGTCGGCGAAGTACACGAGCGTCATATGGACCCAGCGAGCCTGTTCTGCAGGTCTCTTAAGCATGATGTTGCTGGTTCCTGATTATGTCAGGTAAGTCGCTGCTGCCACCCACCAGAGTTCCAACTCTCATCACTCTCCCGATTGCGCCACTGAGACGAAGCTTCCGAAGGCTGATGCGGGTTGAAGGTTTAATTAGGCTTACCTAATTCCACAAGCCATGCCCAAGGGATCCCGACACAACGAGGACGAGCGTCTGGAGGAGTACTTGGAGTGCCTGTACGAGCTTGAGGAGGCGGAGGGGATCTGCAGGACGAAGAAGATGTCGACGATATTGGGTGTGTCTCAGGCGAGCGTGACCGAGATGTTGGACAAGCTAGCTGGCAAGGGGTACATCGCCTACTCGCCGAGGCGAGGCGCTCGGCTGACCAAGAAGGGCCTGAGAGAGGGGAGAAGAATGGTCAGGAAGCACAGGCTCTTGGAGGTCTTCCTCCACGAAAAGCTGGGCGTCGACAAGCGGAAGGTGCACCGGGAGGCCTGCAGAATGGAGCACTCTCTGTCTGACGAGACCGAAGGGAAACTGATTGTCTTCCTCAAGACCCCTGCCCCTTGTCCAGACGGCAACAGACCCATCCCATATGACCGACCGGATGTCACGAGGGAGGCGAACTAGGAATGACTCTGGTGCCTCTAGCGAGTCTCAGGCCAGGAGACGCGGCAACGGTGGAGTCGATTGACGCCGGCTGGGGGCTGGCTCGGAGGCTGCTGGACATGGGTGTCACTCCAGGAGAGCGCATCGAGGTCGTGAGGTCGGCTCGATTCGGCGGCCCCGTGGAGATCAGGGTCAGAGGATCGATCCTATCGATCGGCAGAGGAGTGGCCATGAAGGTGTTGGTCAGGCCGGACGGAGAGCCCACAGTGTGAGCGAGGATTGGCCGCAGCAGGGAAAGAGAAGTCGCCCCCGAGCAAGATCACCGTCGCTCTAGCTGGCAACATGAATGTCGGGAAATCGGTGGTGTTCAACCAGCTAACTGGCTTGCATCAGCACGTAGGGAACTGGCCAGGGAAGACCGTTGAAAGGGCTGAAGGGACCATGAACTTCGGCGGTCGCACCATCGACGTGGTTGACCTTCCAGGCATCTACTCACTCTCAACCTATTCGATGGAGGAACGCGTCGCGCTGGAGTACATATCGACCGAGAAACCCGACGTCGTGATCAACGTCGTCGACGCGTCTCTGCTTGAACGAAACCTGTACTTTACGATTCAGCTCTTGGAGGCAGGAGTGCGGCTCGTCATAGCTCTCAATCAGGTGGATCAAGCTCAGAAGAAGGGCATCTCGACCGACACGACCAAGCTCGCAGAAAGCTTGGGCGTCCCCGTGGTTCCGATGATAGCTGTCAGGGGCATAGGGTTTCACGAGCTGATGACAGCTGTGGTGGACACTGCAGAGGGAAGGGTGGAGCGAAAGCCGGTTCGCATCAGGTATGGGGCCGAAGTGGAGGCCCATGTCGAGGCGATAGCAGAGGCAGTTGGAGAGAGGTCAATTGGGCTACCGGCTAGGTTCACAGCTATCAGGCTCCTTGAGGGGGACGACTACGTGAGACAGCTTGTGGCTCAGACAAACGAGAAAGCGATCGCAACTGCTGAGGAGAACGCCAAGGAGCTGGAAAAGGAGCATGGCCACAGCGCGGCAACTGTCATCGCGTCAGAGAGGTACGAGCTGGCACGCAAGATGGTCAGCGCCAGTCAAAGCGTCGCGCCCACAGCCCAGACGTTTGCGGACAGGCTGGACGAGATCACGACAAGTGGAGCCCTCGGCTACATCATCATGGCGGCCGTAGTAGCATCGATGTTCGTGATCGTCTTCAAGGTGGGAGATGAATTGTCATCCCTGTTGGGGGAGTTCTTCCTGAGCCTAGAGCCATCGGTGATGTCGGCCCTAGGCGGAGGGGCAGTCGGAACGCTTGCTTGGGGAGCAGTCGAGGGGCTCATAGCAGGCATCACCATAGCCCTCCCGTATATCGTCCCATTCTACGCGATAATGGCCATTCTGGAGGACTCGGGGTACCTTGCAAGAATGGCGTTCATGATGGACAGCGTCATGCACACCGTGGGACTGCACGGCAAGGCGTTCATACCCATGGTGCTCGGCTACGGCTGCAACGTTCCTGCTTGCTTGGGCTGCAGGATAATGGAGACTGACAGGGAAAGGACGCTGACGGTGTTCTTGACCACCTTGATTCCTTGCGCAGGACGAACGATCGTGATACTCGGGCTGGTGGGCCGGTATGTCGGCCTCGAATGGGCGCTGGGCCTCTATGCCTTTGACTTGCTGCTCGTGTTTGTCCTTGGAAGGCTGGCATACAAGACCCTTCCCGGGGAGCCATCTGGGCTGATAATGGAAGTGCCCACCTACAAGATGCCTCACGCGGGCACTGTTCTGAAGAGGACTTGGTTTGAGACGAGCAGCTTCGTCACGATAGCCCTGCCTCTCATGGTCTTGGGGAGCGTGGTCCTGAAGGCTTTGGAGGTCGGAGGACTGTTGGCGTCTCTGTCAGGTCTCCTGAGCCCCATCTCCGTCGGACTGCTGGGTCTCCCACCGGTCGCAGGGGTTGTCCTGATATTCGGCGTCCTTAGAAAAGAGCTCAGTCTCATCATCCTGGCTGCTCTAAGTGGGACCGCTGACTTGGCCTCGATTCTCACTGCCCCTCAGATGATCGTGTTCTCCGTGGTCACCATGTTCTACATACCTTGCTTGGGCACGGTAGTCGCTCTTTACAGAGAACTCGGATGGAAGAAGGCCTTGGTCATCATCTTGTCCGAGGTAGCCTTGGCCCTAGCAGTGGGCGGAGTACTGTCAAGGGTCCTTCACTAGCGCTCAGTAAGCAACTCTTATCTGTGGAATGCGCGCGAGGGATGGCTATGCCAATTGTGGATCTTTCACTCGACGAGCTCAGAAAGTATAGGCCGGATCTGACGAGACGCGGCGACTTCTTGAGCTTCTGGGGCGAGAACATCAAGCAGGCCGAGGACCAGCCCTTGAATGAGGTCGCGAAGCCAATTGACTGCTTCTCTCACAAGGTTGAGGTGAGCAAGGTCACATATGACGGTTTCCTCGACGGGTCTCCGATTGTTGGGTTCTGGGTGCATGGCAGAGAGAAGGTCGAAGAGGCGCCGACTCTGGTGTTCTATCACGGCTACGCGGGCAACAAGGGCACTATCTCCGACTACTTAGGCTGGGTGATGCTCGGCTTCTCAGTATTTGCGGTCGATGTGAGGGGCCACTCGGGAGAATCGTACGACTACGCAAGATACGGTTCGGGAAACGCGTTCGCCAACATCACGAGGGGAATAGCCGACCCGGATTCCTACTACTACAGGTACGTCTACATGGACTGCTACCGAGCAGTGAAGTACGTGATGAGCAGGGACGGACTTGATTTGCGCAGGATAGGCGTGACTGGCGTCAGCCAGGGCGGAGGATTGGCCGTCGCGGTCGCGGCGCTTCACAAAGGGGTGACACTTTCGATGCCCTGCGTTCCGTTCCTCTGCAACTTCGAAAGGGCAATCAATGTCGCAGCAGCCGGGCCGTACATGGATGTCCTGAACTACATCAAGACCCACCCGGACCAAGAGACGACCGTGATGAACACTGTCTCCTACTTCGATTGCATGAACCTAGCGCCTGAGGTGAAGGTGCCGACCCTCACCTCCGTCGGACTTGTCGACACGATCTGCCCTCCGTCCACCGTCTTCGCAACGTATCACCACTTGGGGTCGAAGGAGAAGGAACTCGCGGTGTACCCCGGCATGGGGCACGAGGAGCCCAACTTACACGTCGAGAGGAGAATGATCTGGGCCGCCAAGCATCTCATGGACTAGCGCTTCCTTCCCAGCCCCGTTGAAAGGCTCTGCTGCATTCGCTTCGAGACATGCGAGTAGCCGTTTCAAGTCGATCTCCACGGAAAAGCTGGGCAAGAGTTATCTTCGTAGCGAATTGCGGTGACCGTATGTTTGCAAAGAAGTCGGCTTACGGGCAGATCGAGCGGGATATCAACCAGCACATCGACAATTTGATCTCTTCCATCAAACAGCCATCGGTCTCCCCGCAGAATGTCGGAGTTCGAGACGCTGCTGTGCTGCTGATGAAGAAGCTGGACCGCATCGGGTTCAAGTCTGCGAAGCTCGCAGAAACTTCGGGGAACCCGGTCGTCTACGGCGAGCTCGATGCCGGCGCTGACATGACGGTCCTGGCGTACTCTATGTACGACACGATGCCAGCTGACGAGCCAGGTTGGACCGTGGATCCATTTGCGGGAACCATCAAGGAGGTCAACCCCTTTGGTGCCACACTAGTCGCTAGGGGCGCCTTCAACACGAAGGGACCTCTAATGGCCTTCCTCAACTCGCTTGATTCCATTCTGAAGAGTGGACAAGAGCCCCCTGTGAACGTCATTTTCGCAGCCGAGGGAGAGGAGGAACTCGGCAGCAGGCACCTTCCACAGTTCATCAGGGCCTACGAGAATGAACTCAAGAGGGCTGACGTGCTGTTCTTCCCGTTCGCCAGTCAGAACTCACGGGGCAAGGTCGTCCTCAACCTAGGGGTCAAGGGCATCTCATACTTCGAGCTTGAGATAGATGGCAAGGACTGGGGCAAGGGGCCGACGGAATTCGGGATTCACGGGAGCAACAAGGCTTGGGTGGACAGCCCGGTCTGGCGGATGATCCGCGCTCTATCGACCATGGTGGATGACACGGGGAACAAGGTGCTGATCGAGGACTTCTACGATGACGTTGCGGTGCCATCGAAGGAAGACGAGGCCTTGGTCAAGAAGCTAGACAAAACGTTCGATGAGGAGGAGGCGAAGGAGAGCATAAGGGTCAGACAGTTCATAGACGACCTTCACGGCACTGAGGCATTGCGGAGGTACCTGTTCTCTCCCAGCCTGAATGTGAACGGCATATGGGCAGGCTATACGGGGCCGGGAAGTAAGACTCTCCTGCCGAACAGGATCACGGCCAAGGTGGACATCCGCTTCGTTCCCAACATGAAAGTGGAGAACGGGATTCCAATGGTGAGAAGGCACCTCGACAAGCTGGGCTTCCGGGAGGTGGAGATCAGGTCACTCGAGGGAGGCTACAACTGGGCAAGGATGAGTGTGAATCACCCCTGTACGAGGGCGTTGCTCACGTCAATGGGCGAATTCAGCAGCGACGTGGAGGTCTGGCCCACTCTGGCAGGAAGCGCACCGTTCTCGCTATTCGCCTCGCCTCCGCTGAAGCTGCCGTTCGTCTTTGGAGGAATGGGTCACGGCGAGTTGGCGCACTCTCCGAACGAGTATCTGGTCATCGGTGAGGGAGGGCCGACCGGCGGCCTATTGACCATGGAGAAATCACTTGTGTCGATTCTGGACAACCTCGCACGTGCCAGATCTTAGTTGACACAAAGCACGCTTGGTCTCGGGTTCTCTGACCGACGTCTAGCTGTCTCTCTCAGCATTTCGCTTCTCATCTGGCTCCTGCCGGTGCCTCCTACAAGCCGGACCTCGCCTGCCTTCTCGTTGTTCTTCCGAAGCCATGCGCGCCAGTACACTCGGTTCCTGAGACGCATCGCTGATAATGCCATGTCGAACAACCGGTCGATTTCCGAACACACTTTATAAGCGGCTCACTCGAACCTCGAGACCGATGCGGGTAAGGGACCTAGTCCTCACGTCCATGTGTGGCGCTCTCTATGCTTCCGTCGGCATCCTCACCTATTTTGGAATCTTCGCCCCTGTGTTTGGCGTCGTCAGGTTCTGGCCCGCCGTGTTCGTGCCCGGGGTCTTCGCCGTGGCTTTCGGTCCTGTGGTCGGAGGCTTTGGAGCCGCAATCGGGATCTTCATATCGGACATGATCTCCCATGGCGATGCTCTGCTCAGTCTGACTGTGGGAGTGCCGTCGAACTTGTTGGGTTTCTATGTGCTGGGGTTGTTGGCAAACAAGATTGGGGTCTCTGGGAGAAGGCTGAAGGCGGCTTCGGTTGTTGCTTGGCTCCTGAGTTCCCTCTCATTTGGGTACTTCTACTTCAGCCTACTCGAGCAGCCATTGGACCTAGTCGGTTCCCTTCTGCTGGGGGCAGTCGCGATCGTGATGGCACTGCCTTTGGGATGGGGTCTCGTCAAGGGAGACGATGCAACTCTTAGGTTCTGTCTCGCCTCCGCCGTGGGCCTCGGTTTGGGCAGCGTGTGGATAGGGGTGGGAGTATGGGCCTACAGTTACCTCTTTGCACTGCCGCCCGCCGTGATGGCAGGGCAGTCCTCTCTGCCGGCCTTGGCTGCAGTTCTGCTCACCTTCTGGACCTATTGCACTGAGATACCATTCTTGGTAGTCTTGGTGCCCCCGATCTACGAGGCCCTGAAGAGGGCAGTGCCTTCGGTGGGTGGGACCAGAGGATGATAGTCGGGGTCGACGTGGGAGGCTCCACGACCAAAGCGGTCCTGTTCAGAGAAGGAGAGGTGGCTGGGTCCGCTATGTCGCGATCCGTCGGAGACCCGGTCACAGCCGTCTCAGGGGTTCTTGGCAAGCTCCTGTCGGACTCGGCGATAGATCTGGCCGACATAGACTACTTGGCTGTGTCAGGGGGAAGAAGCTGGCAGTTGCCTGCCTCTCTGCTCAACCTCGAGGTCAGGAAGATCGACGAGATACAGTCGATAGGCGTGGGTGGGCTCAAGTTGGCTGGCGCGGAAGAGGGTCTCGTCGTCAGCATGGGGACAGGAACAGCGATCGTCTGGGCCAGAGAGCGCGGAAGGAAGGTCACTCACGTCGGGGGGACCGGTGTAGGGGGCGGGACAATCGTCGGACTGGGGCAGAGGCTCCTAGAGATATCCGACGCGCCGACTCTGAACGACATGGCAAAGCGCGGAGACGCGAGGCGCATTGACCTGACAGTGGGGGACATCGTAGGCGGGGTGATAGGAACTCTAGACGCGAACATGACCGCCTCCAACTTCGGGAAGCTATCGGTCGACCGATCTCCTGAGGACATCGCAGCAGGCATCCTGAACATGGTAAGCGAAGTCGTGGGCGAGCTTGCTCACCTCTCTGCATCGGGCGTCGGCGCAGACCAAATCATCCTCGTTGGGTTCCTGACGAGACTTGACTTCGTCTCGGGGAGAGTCCAAGCGACGCTGCGAACTTTCGGCAGAGAGGCCATAATTCCAAGGCTGCCGGAGTTCAACGTGGCAGTCGGAGCGGCAACCAAGGCATCTTGGGGGACGTGAGTCGACAGCCCCGAACGGAGGACAAGCCACTCAAGTGCATCATGTCAACTCTCAGAGGGGCGGGGATTCTGGATCTGCCTTGAGCATCTGACGGAGAGGGCGCAGATTGCTAGGGAATTCACGCGTTGCAGAGCTCGCATTGGGGCGTCCACCGACCAAGGTTAATTAGAGACCACTCCGGTCCGGAACTATGAGTCAGGTTTACTTCGCCTCCGCCCAACCCAAGACCCTGGAGAGGTCCTCAAGCCTACCGTTCAAGTTCCTTGAGGCGGTGCGGAAGGCGGGCATCTCCGACGTGATTGCCAAGGGGGATCTGGTGGCGATCAAGATGCATTTCGGCATGGTAGGAGGGTTTAGGGCGATCAGGCCACAGTTCGTTCGGAATCTGGTCGGCTTGGTGAAGGAGGTAGGGGGCAAGCCGTTCATCGTCGACACGTGGGGCATAGGCCATGTGGATCACGCGGTAGCGAACGGTCTTACGTATGAGACAGTTGGCGCCCCCTTCTTGCCTACGAGCGGGATCAAGGAGAACGATCTGAGGAAGGTGAAGTTGGATGACGGGCTCGTCTTCAAGGAAGCCGAGGTGGCGGGGAACGTCTACGACGCGGACGCGTTCGTCAATTTCTCACACTCAAAGGGGCACGACAGCAGCTCGTACGCAGGTGCCTTGAAGAACGTGGCCATAGGCTGCTGTTCCAAGTCCATGAGGAGGGCCATCCACGGCATGGAGTCCCAAGAGGGCGGGGTTCAGAAGTTCCAGTGGGGCATGGCAGACATAGCTGCAGCCGTGCTGAGGAAGTTCGGCAAGAAGCAGTTGCAT
>Ga0172363_10000709_pt1 | contig 25920 bp, 21 predicted proteins | sample LakKivs2_kivu2a2_FD_114541 | JGI IMG/M metagenome (GOLD analysis project Ga0172363, IMG submission 114541) | Sediment microbial communities from Lake Kivu, Rwanda - Sediment s2_kivu2a2 | ecosystem: Environmental > Aquatic > Freshwater > Lake > Sediment | place: Rwanda: Western Province, Lake... | reverse complement strand
TTTTTTCTCCGAAATTAACAGGAGCAGACCATTTGCCGTCAGCGTAAAGTGAGTAATACAAGTCATAACCACCATACCCGCCCTCCCTGTCCGATGTAAAGACAAGAAGATTTTTAACTATGAAAGGGCATTTGTCGTTCTTATCACCCGACAAGATTGTTTCTTTTGAAATAACAAGAGTATCCGGAGTGCTGAGATAGGTATGCAGCGCTGATGGTATCATAGCTGCATAATAGATATCGAATTGATTGTTCTCCCTGTTGCTGCAGAAGTAGATTCTTGAACCGTCCTCGTTAATAGTAGGATAAGCATCATCCGATCCGGAATTTAAAGATTGAGCCACAACCGGACCTTCAAGTTTTTCATTTGCATCATACAGATTGTCTGTTGTGGAATTGTAAACAAATTTAATATCAAGGTCTCCCTTTTCATCATTCGCGTAGAAGAAATAATCCCATCCCCGTTTATCAGAATGAGTATACGGTCCGTATTCGTTAAAATCAGTCTTGATGAACGCGCATACCTTCATTTCATAAGATGGCCATAGGTTTGCTGCGGGATATGATACGTTAAGGATATTATCTTTTTTCGGATGAAAGGTTATCTCAATAGCCCTGTAAACAATATCAAAATTATCACCATAAGTCGTACTGTTTGAAGAAAAATATAATCCTCTTCCCTCAAAGCGATATGGCAGAGCTGAATTATAATCATCGCGGGTCGAATTAATACCTTCCATATTTGCCGGATAATCGGTTATTATGGTTTCGAACTCAAACTCATAATCATTGTCATAAAGCCACCACCAGCATCCGGGAAGGATGAGAAGAATGGCAGGAAGGAGGATTTTTATGATTTTCATTATTATCTGAAATTAAGTTTATGATGAAGTAAGAATGACGAGCAATAGAACAGCGAAGTCAGAACATATAATAAATTCTGCATTCTGCATTCGTTTGTTCTTCGTTCTTACTTCTATCCCTCTGTTATCTGACAATTTCATCAATTTTTATCTTCTGAAATACAAGGTCAGCCTGGCTGCTTTCATACAGGATGCCTATATGCTCATTATCAACCCCGGTAAGGCATGAATAGCCGCTGCCTGTTCCCTCATCGAGCAGAAGCCGGTATTTCCCGGGCCACGTTTCCCCGTTGTCAGAACTTGCCTTTAAGGTAATATGATTACGGCCTGTTTTTGATGACGGATTTGAAAAGAACAGAATTGTTTTCTTTCTGCCATTTTCAGTATAAACATGTCTGAAGAGCGAACCCATACATACAGGTTCAATAAGAGCATTACGGGAGGTATGGTGCTCGGTCCAGGTCTCTCCCATGTCCCTGGTCACTGCAATAGCCCTTCCATTATCAGGACCTTGGTTATTGCGGTTCCTGTTGTTTCGCATGTTGAGCATAAGAGAACCGTCATCGAGCTGAACCACAGCACATTCTGTAGTATTCGTGTATGCCGGGCTGCTGGTATGCCATGTCAGACCGCCATCCATACTGTAGCTTATGTTTGAAAATGGATTCCCGTTCCTGTCTCTTCCCTGTGTAGGAAAGACCAGGGTGCCTTCATCCATCGTGATGCCGTTGCCGGGGGCGGGAGCCCACAACCACCACTCTTTTTTTTTGCACATTGATGTAAGATTTACAGGCGACCCCCACGTTTTCCCGTCATCAGTGCTTTCAGCCAGGAGAAACTGTGAAGTCTGTTTTACGTCAAATCCTGGCTGAGATCCCATGTTTCTCCATTGATGATTCCATGCCCTGCTTGTATCAGTAAGGTTTTCGATCCATTTTCCTTTGTCGTCAAGGACACCGTGCATCCAGAGACCGGCAACAAAAATATTGCCCGTATTTCTGTCAGCAAGAAGGGAGGCATCACTCACACCATTGAATTTCTGAGGTAGTCCCCCCCATTCTCCCATATCAAGGGCAATAACCATCGGTTCCCAGGTTGATCCTCCGTCCGTGCTCCGGCTTATGCCTATATCAATATCTCCCTGAAGGTCCCTGCGGCTTTCACGCCTGACATCATATACGGCAAGAAGTGTTCCACGGTTAGTGGTGACAAGCCCGGGTATTCGATACGAATGGACATTGTCGTCGTTATGTTTCCTGACAGCAACTCCTATCCTGAGTTGCTTAGGTGAATCCGGCGGATCTGCAGGATATCGTCCCTGATCTGTAATTATAGTTTCGCAGCAGCCGCCAATACGGTTAAGAATGCCGGCATCGTCATTTAACCTGTATGATATACGGAAGTGGTTCTCCCTGCCTGTGATCTTAAAAGAAGCTTTCAGGCGAATAACGGGCGATATATCTTCAGTTTCAGCTGCCAGAACTGATTTTTCATTTATATCTGATTCAACGATACCTGTATAATAGACTGACACAGATCTGATATCTGACAAATCAGTTGTGCCGCCGGTATTTATCCGGAATTCCTTTATAATCCTTACAGCAGATGTATCATTACCTAGGATCTTAAGTTCAATGACATTATTATAATCTTTCAGTTTCAGCACAGGGTATTCATGCTGTTCCTGAACAATCCGGAAATCTTCATCCGTGGTTGTACATGCATAAAACAGAGATATAAGAGAGAATACTATTACCAGTCTGGTATTCATTGTATAAAGTTAGAAAAATACAAGATAGAGGTAATTCTAAAAATTATTTTATTGTTTTTTGATAATTAATAAACCAGAACAATGACACGTCTGCATAGGAGTAATTCTCTGTTTTGAAGAGTTTTGTATTGAAGAATTTTTTATCTGCCATCATGCTTATTTCCTCTTCGCTTTTCCAGAAACCGGTATTGTATGCTGTTGCCAGGAATTTTATTCCTGAAGTCTCATCTTCCCTTTTGATCCTGAATTTCTTTTCGCAGATTTTCATGAAGGCGATTATATATTTGAATTCCCTTTCGGGATCTTCAAGATCAGAAATCACAGCAGCCCTGAACTGGTAATCATTCGGGAATCTATCCCGTGTTTTGAATAACCTTCCGATACGGATATTCTGGCTTTCTTCAATGATCCTTTCAGCAAAAGACGGCTTGATCTGGAAAACTCCAACTGAAAAATCGGCATAATCTTCACCCAGGTTTCTGTACAATGTTTTCAGAAGTGTTATTTCCATTTTATCGCGCAGGGCAGAATAGCGGACCAGTTCGGGAAATATCACGGCGATAGTTTCAGCATACGGGATACCGTGTTTGCTTAAAGCAGGTTTTATCCAGGAATTGTTTTCTTCGACAAAGTCAATGGCCTTCTGCCAGTCAGTGCCAAAGATTACAGAGTAATCCGGCTGCTGCGACTGTACAGTCCCTGCTGAATAGGATATCAAAGTCAGAAATACCGCGGCTATTCCTGTCTTTTTAAGCGGCACTTTATTATGAAATAATTAACAGATACTCTTAAAATGCTATTTTACATTGCATTATGGCATTTTTCTTCGGGGAATAATACATATATGCCAGATAGACTGATCCTCCTGACCTGATCAGTTGAGGATTGAACAGGTCTGTCAGCGGAGTGCTGCTATTGCTTAAAAAAATTGTACCATATTGCGTTACAGCATATTTTGAATTATCGGAGCTAACGAATATTTCTGATGCTCCGGCATGTTCCTGTTTGAGTGTTATTACGTTTTTCCCCTGCAGATCAAGTACTTTATCATAGGCTGACACCAGAATGTCATCGTATTTCATATTGCCCTTGAGTGATCCACCGGTCATCGGGCTGAATGTAGCATCGGGGATATTCGTTACCAGCTTTGCAGTCATTGACTCCGGACCACCGCCCTGCATCATCTTCTGCTGCATTTGCTGGGCGTACTGCATGGCAAGCTGCATTTTCTCCTGGTCAGTTTTTGCATTTGCCATGGCAGCATCCATTTTTTTGCCTTCATTTTCAGTCACCACAATGTTTTCAACAACCAGGGCGGCAAATTTGTCCTTTGATTTTGTAACCGTAAAGCTGGCTATTTCTGCATAAGGTCCGTATGATTTTCCGCTAAAAGTGATCATGTATTTATTACCAGACTTGCTGATATAGTTCCGGTAACGCTTCAACATCGTTTCTGAGCTGGTATCATCAGGATCATAATTCTCAAATCCTGCAATCCTTGCGTCTCCTGCAGGGATCGGCCCCGTCATCACGCCACCTTTTAAAATAAAATATTCACCGGATATACGATTCTGCATCAGCAATGAACCATCATCCATGGATGTGATTGTAAGCTCTTTGTAATCAAGCTTGTATTTACCGCTCAGGTCAGCAACCAGTTCTGCGTCGGAGCATGCGCTTGAAGGCTCGGGATCCTGGCTCTGGGATGTTTTGCCTGATGTCCCGAGAAGTTCATCCTTCATTGCATTCGTCACTTTTTTAAAAAGAGTCTGGGCTCCTGCTGGAATAGTGAATATCAGTGATAATACCAATACGAATATTAATGATCTTTTCATTTTATTTAGAATTAGTTTTGTGCAAAAATACCTGTTTTTTTTGAAGCGGCTGCATCAGCCCGTTTGTCTGGCCCTGAATATTTCGAGATTCTTTCTGAAATTCTCTGAATCGTAATTTGGATCATATTCCGGATTACTGACCATTTCGCCGGTCTGATGATTTATGAAGCCTTTGACAAACCTGTTGGGAAGAAGGTAAACCTGGTCTGAATTCTCATTTTTAACAGGCGGCTTTTCTGTCAGGACATTCTCAACCGCGACACCCCTGAGCCTGTTCTTTTCGATTTCCGCCGAATAATACCCGGTAATTTTGTTTCCGAGACATAAAATTATCAGGTAATCTCCGAAAGACTTTCTGCTGTTATGTTTCATCAGCAGATCCAGCCTGTCGCCTGTAACCGACAGAGCTGTCTTATAGAATGAATCAACAAAAAGAAAACCGTTTTTCAGAATATTCCTGGCGACATCTTCCTCCCTTGTGTAATGAATGAATATTTTTGTGTCCTTTTCATTTTCAAGAAGAAAATTCAGTGGCTGTTCCTCAAAAAGCCTGTCGTTGAACAATTCCCTGTAATGATGTACTTTCCTGATCTCATTCAGGAAGCTCATCATCTCCTCGGTGCTCCAGCTCTTTTCTGCCCCGTAAAGACGCCTGACAGTTGAATCGATAAAGAGATTTTTCTTTGACAGCTGTAAATGCAGGTAAACAATATATGCCAGCAGGGCAATGATTATTACGAAAAATAACAGGTAAATTTCCATATCCGGTTGAAAATAAATTCACCCGCGGCGCAATTACAATATCAGTAATTACATCCAGGAGGTGAAGAAGTTTACCTTGATTCTATTAAATGCAATTTAGCAATAATTAAAATTAAATCTGTTAATCCTCCCTAGTTTCTTTGATTTTAGCACGAAAACCAGGGAGATTACACATCGGTTTGTAAGGTCCCATTTATCTTTCATATTATTGTAAAAAATATTGATATTCTACAATACATTAATAAAAACTGTTATTTTTGCAAAATTTTATTTTAACAGGGGCACTATTTATAATAAATTGAAAACGTCCAAACTAAAGTACGGCAGGATTGCCATTAAAATTGGCAGCAATGTGATTACCAGAAGCGACGGTTCCCTGAATACCGGAAGGATGCTGCGGCTGGTTGAAGATATATCCATTCTCTCCAAACAGGGTACAGAGGTTATACTTATTTCTTCGGGTGCAGTTGCTGCCGGCAGGAGCGATGTTAAGCCGTCAGGGAAAACAAACATTATCTCTGCCAGACAGATCTGGGCAGCAATAGGACAGGTGAAGCTGATGTCAAGCTACCAGTTCTTTTTCGGTAAATACGGCATTCAGGCAGGCCAGCTTCTGGCAACCAAGGAGAGCTTCAGGGACAGGCTTCATTACCTGAATCTGAAAAATTGCATTAGCTCCATGCTTGAGAACAAAGTTCTTCCTATAGTCAACGAAAATGATACCATATCTATAAATGAACTTATGTTCACTGACAATGATGAACTGTCAGGATATATTTCCTCAATGATGGACTGTGAAGCTCTTATTATACTTTCAAATGTGGATGGCATATACAAGGGAATACCAGGAAGCGGCAAGTCTGAGCTCATAAGGGAGATAGATGAGAATTCAGGCGATATCTGCCATTACATTTCGCAGTCAAAATCAGGATTCGGGAAGGGAGGGATGCTTACAAAATGCTCTATCGCCCGTGAAATATCATCAGAGGGAATTGATGTCTATATCGCCAATGGCATGAGGGATTCAGTGATTACGGATATAATAAGGGAGAAGGATGTTCCCTGTTCCCGTTTTACAGCTTCACCCAGAAAACGTAACGGTGTTAAAAAGTGGCTCTGCCATTCAGACACTTTCGCAAGAGGTATTGTCTGTGTTAACAGCGGAGCAAGAGTAGCATTGCTCAGTGAAAGGGCAACGAGCCTCCTGATGATTGGTGTAAACAGGATAGAGGGCTCTTTCAGAAAAGGCGACATTATAAGGATTCTCGATGAGCAGGGAAAACAGATCGGCCTGGGTAAATCCCAGTACGATTCAAAAAAGGCCGAACAATTCATAGGTGTGAAGAAAAAAAAGCCGATAATTCATTATGATTATATGCTGATTAATGAAAAAAATGGGTAGCCCTGGTCGGACAGGAAATACGAAATGCAAATGGACTGCACGCAGATATTCATAGAAGTTAAGAAAGCCAGCCGTGAATTGACAGATCTCAGCGAGGAGCATGTTAACAGGATTCTTGCTGACCTGGCTGATGAAACCGTTACAAATATCCCGGCAATAATTTCAGAAAATGAGAAGGATCTTAACCGGATGGATAAGAATGATCCGCGATACGACAGGCTCCGGCTCACTGAATCCCGGGTAAAGAACATTGCCTCTAATGTCCGCAATCTGGCCGGCCTGTCTTCACCAGCCGGGAAACTGATTTCGGAATATAAGAAATCCAACGGGCTTGTTATTTCGCGCATCAGTGTTCCTTTCGGTGTAATAGGGATCATTTATGAAGCAAGACCGGATGTGACATTCGACGTATTCTCATTATGCCTCAAATCACGGAACGCGTGCATCCTGAAAGGAGGAAGCGATGCAATAAACTCCAATACTGCAATAGTGAGAGTTATCATAGAGGTTCTGAAAAGAAACGGGATAAACCGGGATATTCTGGCTATGCTTCCCGCCGGCAGGGAGGAGACAACACAATTACTCGATGCCCGGGGCTATGTCGACCTCATCATTCCCCGCGGCAGCCAGCAGCTTATTGACTATGTCCGTGCAAATGCCACAATACCTGTCATCGAAACCGGTGCAGGGATTTGTCATACCTACTTTGATGAATCCGGTGATGCTGAAAAAGGCAGGGCAGTGATCCATAATGCAAAAACGCGACGGGTGAGCGTGTGCAATGCACTCGATTGTCTTATTATACACGAAAACAGGCTTGATATCCTTTACTTTCTTGTTGAATCATGTGCAGATCAGGGAGTGATGATTTATGCAGACACTAAGGCATACAATGCTCTCAGCGGCAGATATCCAGGCAGCCTTTTAAAGGTGGCAGCACCGGGATCTTTCGGAACTGAGTTTCTTTCATATAAGATGGCTGTTAAAACTGTCCGCTCATTCACTGAAGCTCTTGATCATATTGCTGAATATGGTTCCAAGCACAGTGAAGCAATAATCTCCGAAAGCGAGAATGCAATTAATGCGTTTTTCAAATATGTCGACGCTGCTGCGGTATATTCCAATGCATCGACAGCCTTTACTGACGGTGCCGAATTCGGCCTTGGAGCTGAGACAGGCATCTCGACTCAAAAGCTTCATGCCCGGGGACCTATGGCCCTGGAAGCTCTCAATACCTATAAATGGATTATAAGGGGTAATGGACAGATCAGGCCGTAATTTTATAATATGACGAAGAAATGAATCCTGAAATTCAAAGGATCAGAAATTATTATGACACACTGCCGGGGAAATTAGTCCGTATAAAAGATGTATTAAAAAGACCTCTTACTCTCAGTGAGAAGATATTGTACTGTAATGCCGGCAGCAGCAACGGGCTTGTAAAACATGTGAGAGGGATTGATTATGCCTCGTTTTGTCCCGGCAGGGTGGCTATGCAGGACGCCACTGCACAGATGGCTCTCCTGCAGTTTATAATGGCAGGAAAGAACAGATCCGCAGTCCCGGCCTCAGTTCATTGCGATCATCTTGTGGTTGCACGGCGCGATGCAGAAAGTGATCTGAAGATCGCTCTCAAATCGAACAAAGAGGTTTATGACTTTCTGGAAGCAGTTTGCAATAAATATGAGATTGATTACTGGAAACCCGGTGCAGGAATAATTCACCAGATAATCTTTGAGAATTATGCTTATCCGGGAGGATTGATGATCGGGACAGATTCACATACTCCCACGGCAGGGGGGCTGTGCATGATGGGTATAGGTGTAGGAGGATCAGATGCAGTAGATGTGATGGCCGGAATGGACTGGGAACTGAAATTCCCGAAGATCACCGGTATAAAGCTGACAGGAAAGCTCAGCGGATGGGTTTCAGCAAAAGATGTGATACTGAAAATAACCGGCATGCTCTCCGTGAGGGGAGGAACCGGGACAATACTGGAATATTTCGGCGAAGGTGCAGAATCACTTTCTGCAACAGGCAAGGCAACAATCTGCAACATGGGAGCCGAAACAGGTGCAACCTGTTCAATCTTCGCTTTCGATAAATCAATGGCTGATTACCTCACAGCGACAGGGAGAAAAGAAATTGCAGAGACGGCAGCAGGCATAAGCGACTGCCTTAAAGCTGATCCGGAAATATATTCCGACCCCCGGAGTTATTATGATAATTTTCTCGAAATAAACCTGTCTGACCTGGAACCTTATATTAATGGTCCTTTCACTCCCGACCTGGCTACCCCGATATCATTGATGAAAGCAGAAGCAGTTAAAAATGGCTGGCCCGGGGATATATCATCCGGTCTTGTAGGTTCATGTACAAATTCATCCTTCGAAGATATTTCAAGAGCTGCGTCTGTTGCCAGATATGCAATAAGGGAGAAGCTTAGTGCAAAGGCTGAATTTAAAATAACTCCTGGCTCTGAACTGGTAAGGAACATTGCAGAAAAAGATGGTTACCTGGATCTTTTCAGGAAACTTGGCGGCGTGGTTTTTGCCAATGCATGCGGTCCGTGCATAGGGCAGTGGGACAGGAAAGGTTCAGACAAACATCCCGTCAATTCAATAATCCATTCTTTCAACCGGAATTTCTCAAAAAGGACCGATGGCAATCCAAATACTTTTGCTTTTGTCGCATCACCGGAAATTGTGACAGCGCTGACTATCGCCGGGAAACTGACTTTCAATCCAATGACAGATTCACTGTTGAATTCTGACGGAAGGCTCGTCAGGCTGGCGGAACCCAGGGGATTAAACCTTCCCCCCGGAGGTTTTAAAATACCGGTTAAAAAACCGGCCAGGAAATCAAAACGAAAGACTTCGGAAGAGATCTTTATAAACCCGGATTCGAAAAGGCTTCAGATGCTTGAACCATTCAGGGAGTGGGACGGCAGGGATTTTCTCGACATGCCTCTCCTGATAAAGGTGAAAGGGAAATGCACCACTGATCATATTTCAATGGCCGGAAAATGGCTGCAATTCCGGGGACACCTTGAAAACATTTCATGGAACTATATGACAGGAGCAGTCAATTATTTTAACGGGAAGACTGACTGTGTCCTTAATCAGCTTACAGGCAAATATGATTCGGTACCCAAAGTTGCAGTCTCTTACAAAAAGAAGAATACAGGATCGGTTGTCATAGGTGAAGAGAACTTCGGTGAGGGATCGTCACGCGAGCATGCGGCCATGGAGCCGCGCTTCCTGAATGTGAAGGCAGTCATTGTAAAATCTTTTGCAAGGATCCATGAAACAAACCTTAAGAAACAGGGTGTACTGACTCTTACTTTTACCGATAAGAGCGATTTTGACAAGATAAGGGAGGATGACAGGATCGATATCACCGGTCTCAGGGAATTTTCTCCGGGCAGAACTCTTACAGTCCAGCTTAATCATTCGGATGGAACTAGGCAGAAGTTGCAGGTCTGCCATTCCTATAATGAATCGCAGATCGGATGGTTCAGATCAGGCAGTGCATTGAATCTTATCAGAAAGAAAGACAAATGAAACCGGAAAAAATAATATTGAAAAACGGCAGGCTTCAGGTTCCTGACAATCCGGTAATACCTTTTATCGAAGGTGACGGAGCAGGCCCGGATATCTGGAGGGCGTCTGTGAGGATATTTGATGCCGCAGTGCAAAAAGCTTTCTCAGGAAAAAGAAAGATCGCCTGGAAAGAGGTCCTTGCAGGCGAAAAATCATTCAATGCAACCGGAAACTGGCTTCCTGCTGAAACTCTTGAAATCTTCAGGAATTATCTTGTGGGTATAAAGGGACCGCTTACAACCCCGGTCGGAGAAGGCATGAGGTCTCTCAATGTGACATTGAGGCAGGAACTTGACCTGTACACATGTTACAGGCCTGTCAGGTATTTCAGTGGCGTGCCCAGTCCGGTAAAAGAACCGGGACTTGTTGATATGCATATTTTCAGGGAAAACACTGAAGATATTTATGCCGGTATTGAATATATGCATGGAGATCCCGCCACCGAAAAGCTGAAGAAATTCCTGATCGATGAAATGGGTGTAAGGAAAATACGTTTCCCCGGTACATCCTCGATTGGCATTAAGCCGGTTTCGGTTGAAGGTACGGAAAGACTTGTCCGGCAGGCAATCAGATTTGCTATTGACAGGAAACTGCCTTCGGTAACCCTGGTACATAAAGGGAATATTATGAAATTCACCGAAGGAGCATTTATGAAATGGGGCTATGCACTGGCAGAAAGAGAATTCGGCAGCGATGTGTTCACCTGGCAGCAGTACAGGAAAACAGCAGGAAAATCGGGGCAGGACAAAGCTGATGAGGAAATAAGCAAAGCTGAAAAGGAAGGAAAAGTTATCATCAGGGATGTTATTGCTGATGCTTTCCTTCAGCAGATACTCACCCGTCCTTCAGAATACTCGGTAATAGCCACGCTTAACCTTAACGGTGATTATATTTCCGATGCCCTGGCAGCCATTGTCGGGGGTATTGGCATTGCCCCTGGAGCAAACATAAATTTCGATACAGGGCATGCAATTTTTGAAGCCACTCACGGGACCGCTCCCAGGTATGCCGGACAGGATAAGGTCAATCCGGGTTCTGTCGTGCTCTCTGGAGCGCTTATGCTTGAGTATATCGGCTGGAAGGAAGCTGCAGGGTTAATTTACATGGCACTTGAAAAAACGATCCTTGAGAAAAAAGTCACTTACGATTTTCACAGGCTGATGGAAAATGCAACGCTTTGCAGAACATCGGAATTTGGAGATGCAGTTATTTCAAATATGTAATAGTATCAGTATCGTAAAATTAAAGCAATGGGAGACGAGAATTTTTTCACGGGACTCGATGAAATGGTAAGGGAATCGTGCGTTATCGATAATACTCTTTTTGAAAAATACGATGTAAAAAGAGGCCTTCGCAACAACGACCGGACAGGTGTGCTGGTAGGTCTTACCAATATCGGGGATGTTGTCGGCTATGAGAAGGAAAACGGAAAAGTAATAGCAGTTCCGGGAAGGCTTCTATACAGGGGCATTGATATTGAAGATATTGCTCATGGCTTCCAGAAGGAGAAAAGACATGGTTTCGACGAAACAGTTTACCTGCTTCTTACAGGGCATCTGCCAAAGAAAACCGACCTGGATGAGTTTTCCGCACATCTTGCTTCGCTGAGGGAGCTGCCGGACCATTTCATAAAAGACATGATACTTTCCATGAAGGGAAGAGACGTTCTTAATATGCTTGCAAGATCAGTCCTCGGCCTTTATACTCTGGACGAAAAGGCCGATGATATATCACTTGATAATATGGTGAAGCAGTCACTTAACCTGATAGCAAAATTCCCAAGCATAATAGCATATTCTTACCAGGCTATGAGGCATGTCTACCAGCGGAAAACACTGTCAATCCGGCATCCACATCCTGAACTGACCACAGCTCAGAACTTTCTGCATCTCATCAAAGGCGAAGGTTTCTATTCCCAGCTTCAGGCAGATCTTATAGACCTGTCGCTGGTCCTTCATGCCGAGCATGGTGGTGGAAACAATTCAACATTCACGATGAGGGTTACAAGCTCAACGGAAACAGATATTTATTCGGCTGTTACTTCAGCAATCGGCTCCCTGAAAGGACCTTTGCATGGCGGCGCCAACCTGAAAGTACTCGACATGATGGAAGATATAAAGGCAAATGTGAAAAACTGGAAAGATGAAGCCGAAGTTGAAAGCTACCTGCTGAAAATACTAAAGAAGGAAACTTACGACAGGACAGGTATCATCTACGGCATAGGACACGCTGTCTACACGATTTCTGATCCGAGGGCAATTCTGCTCAAGGAAAAGGCCAGGGAGCTTGCAGCTGAATCAGACAAGACGGATGAATTTGAGCTTTATTCAATGGTGGAAAGGCTGACACCGGAGGTTTTCAGAAAATTCAAGGGAGAACAGTCAGCCAAGGTTGTGTGTATAAATGTGGATTTCTATTCCGGGTTTGTCTATTCATGTATCGGGATTCCTAAGGAGCTTTATACGCCGCTTTTCGCTATGGCAAGAATAGCAGGATGGTGTGCTCACAGGATCGAGGAGCTTTCATTTTCTGCAAAGCGGATTATCAGGCCGGCATTCAGGAATGTCTGGGGCCGGAAGGAATATATTCCTATGGAGATGAGGGCGGCTTCTTCGATTCAGCGATCCCCTGTCTGAAAAGCAGCACTGAGGCAATACCTGAAGCCAGGATTACCGCTGTCTTCCAGTCAACGCTTTTAATGAAGAAGAACACAGCTATGATAAGAAAGACCAGCCCGAGACCATAATAGATCAGTGATTTAGTCTTCATGGCAATATGTGTATGAAGGTTTAATAATTTTCTTCCCGGATCTGCATGAATGATTTGGGATGCAGGCATGCCGGACAAGTTTCAAGAGCCTTAGCCGATTCATAAACATATCCGCAGTTTATGCATTTCCACCAGACCTTGCCGCTTTTCATGAAAACCTTGTCTTCAGATACATTCTGCAGAAGCTTCAGATACCTGCGTTCATGCTCGGCTTCAACTTTAGCGATCATTTTGTAAGCTGTTGCTATTTCAGGAAATCCTTCTGCTTTGGCCACTTCAGCAAAATGAGGATAAAGATCTGCCCACTCCTCGTGTTCTCCTTCAGCAGCTGCTTTCAGGTTTTCCTTTGTTGTTCCGATCTTACCGGCAGGATAAGAGGCGGTGATCTCTGTCATTCCGCCTTCGAGGAATTTGAAGAATCTCTTTGCATGTTCTTTTTCCTGGAGAGCCGTTTCCTGGAAGATATTTGCAATTTGCTCGAATCCTTCTTTTCTTGCAACGCTTGCAAAAAATTCATACCGGTTGCGGGCCTGAGATTCGCCTGCAAATGATTTCAGAAGGTTCTGTTCCGTCTGGGTGCCTTTCAGTGATTTTGACATAATTTTCATTTATTAGGTTCGACTTATATTGCATTAATAATCAATAGTTCCACGCGCATCAGGTTTATACCCGGAAGTGTCAGGCTATAGAATGCAAAGTACTAATTTTTTAATTAGACGGCACCTTTAATTTCCGAATCTTGGATTTACAACATTATTGTATATAGATCCGAAAGTATAGCTTATGCCAAAATATGCATAGTAGGAGAATTTTGTTTCCGTTATTTTCCTTCTCAGCAGGATATCTGTATCTGAGACACCCCCTTTCGGAAGGGAAAGCTGATCATTGACAATCGATGCATCTCCCATAAAAGTCAGTTGTAACCCTTTAACAATTCTGAGCGACAGATACAAATCAGCGCTGAAATTATTTTTGGACCAGTCGTGGAAATAATTTTTCCACATGAGTGTAAAATCTGCCGAGCCCCATTTCTGGACTATTTCAAACGATGCTGATAATGAGTGGGAAGCCAGGTTCTCTTTAACTTTATTATATATCGTAGTGTCGGAATAATCATAATAACTGTATCCCGCCTTGTATAAAATCCTGAGCTGGCGTCTCGTTGATTCAGAGTAAGGAAAAATATCATATTCTATTGCAGGCATAAGGTTGTACTGAAGGTCATAGCTGCCGTAACTTGAAGCACTGATATTGGTAGTAATTCCTGCTGACCAGTGATCATTGATGGATTTAACATACACGACTGATGAGCTCTTGGAAATTGTATTGCTTCTTTCAATAGTGCTGTCATTCAGTTCAAATTTCTGTTGATTCCAGCTGTAATTAAGGCTTGTCAGCAGTTTAGAACCCTCAGTTATCCTGTTTATTGATGCACTGACATACGCGTTCGTATATTTATATCTCCTCTGTCCGTTCAGATTACCGGAAATGCTTGTTCTGAATACCCAGCTGTTCCATTTGTCTGATTCAATGGTTTCCTTTACGGGCTGCGTAAACCTGATATCAAAATAGTTTGCCAGCGGTGTTTTTAGCACATACCTCATCAGACCCATTTTCAGGGCCTGGACTGTTTTTGTCCTGTATTCATCTTCAGTTTCATCCATTGCCTCGATTACTTTCAGGGTATCATTAAGGCCCGCGCAACGGTTCTGACCAACAAGAAAATATGTATATGACCAGCCTCCTGAACCGGTTCTTTCATATGTTGAAATAATATAGACATCAGCTTCCTTAATGTCTCTGACATAATTGACAAAAGTTATTTCTTTTCTGATGAAGTTGCTGGCTGACATAAATACATTCAGGGCGTCTTTCCGGATTGTATCGGAAGAAACAGCAGTATCCTGTGACCAGGTGAAAACCGTAAGAAAAATAAATACAATGAATAAGAGTGTTCTTTTCATAGGTTAGAGGTTAACTGATTTCTAAAAAAACAATTAAGTATGTAATTTACAACGAAATATTGTAACGATAAGTATAGTTATTGAGAAATTTGTTAAACAATAACAAATCGGTTCAGACAACTGGAGATTCCTCATTACGTCTCCTTCGTCGGCTTCATCCCGAGTCCCGATCCCGTTCTGATCCCGAGTACTCGGGCAAGGATTGTGACGGGACGAGGGATCTCCTGAATTCCCTCTAATTCATCATGATCGTCATCCCGCCGCCCCCTGTGCTGCCAAAGCGGGGATTGACAACATTATTGTAGATTGAACCGAATGTGTATGTAAACCCGAAGCTGGTGAAGTATTCATACTGTGTGGCAAGTTCTTTTCTCTGAAGCAGTATCTGGTCTACAGGGATATCTTCCTTGACAAGTCCCAGCTGGTCGTGGATCATTGATGCCATTCCACCTATATTTATTGAAAGGCCCTTCGCGATGCGCAGTTCAAGAATACCCTCCAGGGAAATCTTATTCTTCGACCAGTCATGAAGATAATTACTGTATTCAAGACTTAAATCTATATTGCCCCATTTCTGAACAACCTCGTATGAAGCGCTTAATGAGTGCTGCCATAGTCTCTCCCTGATTTTATCATAAATAGTGGAATCCATATAAGATACATACGTGTATCCTGCTTTATAAAGCAGTCTTAGCTGACGCCGGGTTGACTGGGAATATGGGAAAATGTCATATTCTATTGCCGGCATTATTGAATATGTGAATAGTTCATTGTTATAGGATGATGAGCCGGTAATTAAATTTCCTCCCGCGGACCAGTGATCTGTTATACTTTTAACAATAAGGGCGTTTATTGATTTGGATGTATTAGATCCGGTAATTGTGGTTGTATCATCAATTATATATTTATCCTCACTGTTGTTTAACCTTGCATTGATATTCATTTTCCAGTTCTCGGTTATCCTGCTTGCAGAAAGATTTCCTGAAAGATATCTCGATTTATAGGTCTTCTGTCCCTGGAGAAAACCGTTAAGAGATGTTCTGAAAACCCAGCTGTCCCATTTGTCAGTGGAGACAGTTTCCGACAACGGTTCAGTGAAGGTTATTTTCATGTACTTCGACAGAGGGGTTTTCGCGACATATCTCATTAGTCCCATTTTGAGCGTGCTTACCTCTTTCTGACGGATCTCCTCCATGGTCTCATCAGGCGATGTCACAAATTTTAAGGTATCTGCCATCCCTGCATTTTCATTCTGCCCGACAATAAAGTATGTATATTCTTTTCCTCCTGAACCGGTTCTCTGATTTGAAGAAATAATATAAACTCCGGCGTCTTTGATATCCCTTACATAATTTATATACGGGATCTCTTTCCTTATATAATCAGTAGATTCCATAAAGACATTCAGGGCGTCTTTCCTGAGAGTATCCGTTTTAGATACTGATTCCTGGGAGAATAGAGGGACTGCACAAAAGAGAGATAATACAATTAGGATTGTTCTTTTCATGGCATTTATGGTTAGTTCAAAAACGATAACGAAATTAGGCAATGCTTCAGACCTGCAATCTGCTAATCCAGGGTTTAACAAATTATTAACGTATTGATTGATCCCCGGTGATTGATCAGGATGCAAAAAGAAAGAGGATGTCATGCAGGACACCCTCAATCTGAAAATATAGGAATGAAAAACCAGGAAGCTATCTGTTGTCTCTGCTCCGATGGCCTATAAAATCGAGGCCGTCTTCTTTCATAAGCCAGAAACTCCTCTGAGAATCTCCGATGAAATCATCATCATCACGAAAATGGAAAAGCTCTTCTGTAGTCCTGTCCATATTTATAACTGTATTTTCAGGCACTCTGACTGTTACTCCAACATAGTCAAACGACCATTTCCTTCCTTTTGGGATGGTAAAATACTCATCCAGGACAAGTGTGTCACCCGAAACGAAATAATTGTATAACAGTTCTTCAGCATGTTCTCTGGCGTCAAATCTGCTGCGGCCGGCAGAGCGTTTCCTGATCTCCACACTGGCACTCTTACCTTCACTGCTTTCTATATCAAGGCTTGTCCGGATATAGACCTCCTGTTTCTCTTCGGAAATAAAAATATCATATTCCTCATCGGGGATGGATATTTCCTTATCTGTATCCAGACCTGAAACCTTTTTACCTGCAACAATATAAAGCGTGTCCGGAACATTCTTGAAATATTCTTCAGACATAACTTTCTCTGTTTCAGCATACCCGATACCTTCATTAAAGAGTATTATTGAGAGGGCTGCAGCGCACATTACCCAGAGGACCAGTCCACCCAGCCAGATAAAGCCGTCTCTTGCCCTGAACCAGAAGATCAGTCTTATACCTCCGTAGATGATAGCCAGAAGGGGCAGGGATACAACTGCGATGATCAGTCCCTTTATCCAGGGAGCAGCTGCAGGAGAAACAATATAGTTAATGAAATCGGGAATATAAGCCAGGTTGAATCCGGCTGCATCGGTGGCAAATGATCCCGGATATTTAAAAACGAAGATCATTATGAATGAAAGAAGTGCCAGGAATCCAGTCACCACCAGGCAGGTTCCGAAAACTATCAGAAATATTCGTACAACAATAAAACAGACCTTCCCCAGAGCGCGGAAAACTTCGTTGAAGGCATTTCCAATCTTTGAAGAGGTCTGGCTGCCACGGCCTTGTACATCTTCTTTACTGCCAGGCCGGTAAAATGTGCTGCCGTACAGTTCTTTCAGCTTAGCCTCCGAATCTGCTGAGGGCAATGCAATCCACAGGGCGAGGTAGACAAAAAATCCGAACCCGAAGAAGAGAGCAAATATTATGAACATCAGGCGGATCCATACGGGATCTGTGTTCAGATAAGTCCCTATTCCCCCGCAAACACCTCCTATAATGGAATCCTGGGGATTCCGATACATTTTTCTGCTCCTTGTTTCAGATGTGAAAGATGAAGTTCCGCTTTCATTTTCGCCCTGGCCGAAGTCTTCCGGCTTGCCGATGATTGATATCATGGCTTCAACATTTTCTTTTGTAATAACGCCAGCAATACCTTTCTGTGAAAGGAATATCTCCGCGATCCGCGATTCGATATCCTCTATAGTTTCATTGCCTCCCGGGACATTCCTGAACCTGCTGTTAATACTGCTCAGGTAGTCACGAAGTATTCTGTAGGCTTCCTCGTCGATCTGAAATAATGTTCCGCCGAGATTAATATTTATTGTCTTGTCCATTGTGATTTCACGTTTATCGGTTAATAATATTTTATCTCGAACGGATCAGGTTTACTGATTCTACCAGCTCATCCCATGATTTGTCGAGGTCGTCAAGATATGCACGTCCTTCCGGAGTGAGTTCATAATATTTACGGGGCGGTCCCTGTTGGGATTCCTCCCAACGGTAGCTGAGCAGTCCGGCATTTTTCTGCCGTGTAAGGAGCGGGTAAAGGGTGCCTTCAACCACTATTACCTTTGCCTCCTTCAGTTCCTTAATGATATCACTGGCGTAACAGGAGCTCCTTGAGAGGATCGAAAGAATGCAATACTCCAGGATTCCCTTTCGCATCTGTGCTTTTGTGTTTTCAAGATCCATGATTCTGATTTTAAATTTTACATTTCGTGATCTGCCTTCCTGGTCTGCATCTTACAGTTTCATATTTTTCCTGACATTTTCGAATTCCTTCCTGACCGATTCCTTAATGTTATGGATGTTAACCGGTTCTCCTTTCATTTCGATCTTCTGGGCAGTAGTTCTGGCTTCAGGAAGAACTATATAAAGGATAAGGTAAATAAGTACCCCGAGGCCACCCATCATGGCCAGGATGAAGAAAATGATCCTTACAATCCACGGTTCGATGTTCCAGTATGCTCCCATTCCCGCGCATACTCCTCCGATGATCCGGTGGTCCGGATCGCGGTACATCCTGTGATAACCCCGGGTTGAAAATTTTTCCCCGGCTGACGGGCCTCCGTTTTCTGATATATCTTCCGGGGTGCCGAGAACAGATATCACCTGGTTAACATCATTCAGGTTAATTACCTGCTTGTAAGTGGTGATCTTGGTGCGGAATAATTCCGCCATCCTGGCCTCTATATCCGACAGGATCTCTGCTGAACTTTCTTCACCGGCAAAGTGAAGTTCCAGGTTTTTAAGGTATCTTTTCAGTTCGGAATAGGCATCTTCATCGATGTTGAAAGAATAACCTCCGAGATTAATGCTGACTGTTATTTTCATTCTTCTTTAAATTATATACTACTATCCATTACAAGTAACATAACAATACAAAGATATATATAAAAGATAATACCATGCAATACATAGTAGTATAAAAATAAGAGTATTTGTGTAATAATATTATAAGGCACAGTAAATGAGAACGATATAATGATATAGAATGTTTAACGTAAAACACAGAAAGTTAGACAAATCTGTTGCTGGCTCTGATAGGACCAGATACGGATAACTTTCTACACCAGCATGGAGTAAGTTTATAGCACTAAGGTTAACACGAAGGCGCTCAAAGGACTTATTCAACAACTCCGGTATGATAAAAGTATAATCTCATTTTTGGGATTGGAGCGACTATTACTTATCGATTCTTTATCTATCGAGCCAGTTTCTGAATTCTGAGGTCCTGGTGGTACTGACGAGCATCTCTTCTTCAGAGGGAGGATCAGTAATAATTCTGATACGGCTTTTAGAAAGGATATCTATTTTAAGGATATTCCTGTAAGAAACGATAAATTGCCTGCTGATCCTGAAAAAGAGACCAGGGTCAATAATCTCTGCTATATTATCAAGCGATGATTCAAGAGGGTAGTGATGATTATCCCTGGTGCATAGAAATGTGTTCTTGTCTTTTGAATAGAAATATGCAATTTCCGGTGTTTCAATTACTCTGATCCGGCTGGCAACTGTCACAACAAACCGCTTTTTATATTTCTCTTTCCTTTTTTCAATGGTTTCAATAAGATTGTCAAGATCCGGTCCGATGTTTCCGCTGTATTTCCTGTATTTCTCAAGGCTTCTGGCAAGTTTACCCTCATCGACAGGTTTAAGCAGATAGTCAATGCTGTTTGTCTCAAATGCCCTCACGGCATACTCATCATACGCTGTTGTAAAAATCACATAAGAATCGACCTTTACTTTCCTGAAAATATCAAAGCTCAGACCGTCGCCCAGCTGTATATCCAGGATAAGCAGATCCGGCTGTTTATGGTTATTCAGCCATTTTACGGCAGATTCAACTGTGTCTGTTACTGCTGCTATCTCTATGTCTTCATCAAGGTTCTTAAGAAGCCTGATAAGTCTTGTTGCAGCAGGTTCTTCGTCCTCAACTATAAGCGTATAAATCATAATTCCACCTGCAGTAGGGGTAAAGTAACTTTATAAAACTGGTCAGTTTCAGTGATATCAATATTTCTTGTTGTGAAGAACTTATAACGGCCTGTCAGGTTTTTCAGTCCCTGGCCTGATGACTGGACCCCGGTTTTTCTCTGAAGGTTGTTTGTCACAGTAATTGATTCCTTGTCAGCAACGACAGCTATTTTCAGATGTTTATCCCTGGAAATAATATTATGTTTCAGGCAGTTTTCCACCAGCATTTGAAGGGCTAACGGAGGAACAGCGTAGTGATAATATTTTTCATCCACATCCACCCTTATATCCAGAGTACCGGGGAATCTCATCTGCTGGAGACTTATATATTTTTCAAGGATGGATATCTCATCGCGCAGCAGCACCAGTTCCTTTTCCCCGCTCTTAAGCATATAGCGGAGCAGATCGGACAGGTTCCGGATATATCCGACGGCAGCTTTATTCTCTTCCACCATCGTTGTAAGGCTGTTGAGGCTGTTGAAGAGGAAATGAGGATTTATCTGTGCCCTGAGCGCTTCATAGCGGGCTTCAATATTGTCTTTTTCAAGCTTTACCGATTTGGAGAAATTCAGTTTCCATTGCTGGTAGAAGAAGACCGATTCATGTATTGCCGTTATAAAGTAGGTAATCAGAAGTGTTGTGAATATTTCGATGCTGATATTCTCGACCTTGGGCAGGTTCCAGAATTTGTTTTCCAGCAGGAACAGCAATCCGCTGAATGAAATGGTATAAATCAGAATCAGTACGATTTCCAGGAGCAGATGTCTGACTGGAGACTGTTCCCATGGGAACCTGTTCCAGAGAAAAATAACTATTGTCATGCATCCGAGCCAGATCCCGGCAGTCATCACTATCCCATGAAGTAACAGCTGAAAGGTTGTACCTGCATCCTTCACACCATAACTGATCAGGAATATTCCCCCCGTTACTATCCCCACAAGCGGGATTAGGAGAAAGAGATATTTACTGAAATAACTGGTTTTCATATTCATAGTCATACAAATCTAATTAATTTTTCAGAACTGTATGCGGTATAGAAACATTGGCATAAATCCCTGCTGATAGACGTAATAAAGTTCATCCTTATTGCCATCATATCCTTCCATGAAAATACTTCTGTATCCTGTTATATTCTGCAGGTCGATACCCCATTCGTGATTGAATTTATTACGGTTTATCTTTATGCCAATGCGAAGGTCGGTTCTGAAATAATCGTTATATTTTTCATTATATGCCCTGCTGTAATCCCTTACATCCATATGTTGTTCACGTGTAGCTTGCAGGTCAATCGGGATATACCTTTTGCCTCCGGCCCAGACAGTTTTAAGGTCTGCTGTCAGCATTGTCCTTTCACCAAGCTTGTGCTCGTATCCTGCCAGAAGGTTAAAAACATAATTGCCATTGAAAGCAGTATTTCTCCATTTTCCATCCCAGCCGGTATATTTTGAATTGAAAAGCGACGATGTGAAAAGAATGTACCATCCTTTGTCAAGGAACTTTTCAATTGTTATTTCGACGCCGTAATTCTTCCCGGCGCCGTTGTTGACGAGGCTGTCTGCAAGTGCAGTGCCAAACTGATCTCCTGAATTAATAAGTGAGAATTCCGGGAACGATTCTTTTACTGGAATTTTATAAAGGTGCTGATAATAGCTTTCGGCTTTAATCCTGAAGTTTTTGTTGAACTGATGCTGGTATCCTGTAACCAAATGAGCGCTTCTCGAAAAGCCCAGGTTCCCATTGGTCTTGGAATAGGACGTTGATTCGGGATCATATTCCCGGAAAAAGTAGACTCCCTTTGGCTGAAGCTGGCTATGAAGACCGAACCCGGCATTCAGCGATCCTTTTTCTGATGTTTTGAAGCTGAGGCCCAGGCGCGGTTCTGCAGCGAGTTCACGGTTCATCCCTGAATACTGAAGATGCAAACCAATATAGGACGTGAGCCGCTCTCCGGATTTATGCTGCCATTGCGCATAAACCCTGTAAAGCATCATCTTACCGTCAATATCGGTATAGGTAATGAAGCGGTTATAATCCTCATCAAAGATGCTGTCAGCATAAATTATGCTGTAATTATCGATTATCAATCCTGCACTGGCATTATCGGTAGCTGAGAATTTCTTTCTCAGCTGGGTGGAGAATGAGAGTTTATTCTCCCTTTCATCCTGTCGGACGAATGGGATAAACTCATTTCCTTTTATTGAATCGAGTAATGTCTTAGAACCGGAATGCTGCCACGAGAGTGTCGATCTGATTCGTGTCTTATCGTTGAAGTAATATGTATGAGACAATCCAACAACTCCCAGTTCTGATCCGAAGTCAGTAGCCTGTCCCATTGCATTATACATGTTTTCAGTTGTGTCGGTCAGGTCTCTTCCGAGCCCAATAAAGCTTTTGCCCAGCAATCCGAATAACTTAAACCTGCCTGCCTTAGTACCCGGAACATCCAGCAGGAAGGTCAGATCATGATACTCAGGTACGGCAGTGCCTGTTCCCATATTCAATCCTATTTTGCTCATAAGTTCCATTGTTGAATACCGGAAATTGGCAATATATGAGGCATTCTGACCATTCGCAAGTTTCATTAAAGGGCCTTCTGCACCAAGCTCGAATCCGTTGAATCCGACCTGCCCTGTAAACTCATATTCACTGGCATTACCTGATTTCAGATTTATATCAAAGGCGCCGGCAAGCGCGTTCCCGTATTCTGCAGGGAATGCTCCGGTAAGAAAATCCGAGTTGTTCAGAAGGTTATTGTTAACCATACTTACGGGTCCTCCGGTTGTACCCTGTGCACCGAAATGATTGGGATTGGGTATCTCAATACCTTCAAGTCTCCATAAAACACCGGACGGGGAGTTGCCTCTTATAATAATATCATTCCTGGAATCATTCTGTGTCATTACTCCTGCATAGTTTGCCACCATTCTTGCAGGATCTCCCAGGCTTCCTGCAAACCTTTCAGTTTCTTCCACTGAGAATGTTCTTGAACTTATCATCGCCATTTCATTCTGAGCAGTTGTTTTTCTGGGGGAGGCTTTTATAATTATTTCTTTCATACCTGTCAGCTTTTCTTCAAGCCTTATATCGAGAGTGAGCTCTTTGCCGCTGGCGATCAGAAGATTATTGATCATTTTTGTCTCATAGCCCAGGTAACTTACTTCAAGTGATTGTCTTCCGACAGGCACCTGCCTGAGCTCGAATTGACCGTTTACATTGGTTGCTGTTCCGATTAACGGATTGGATGCCACTACTATAAGATATGCTCCGATAAGCGGAGAACCGGTTACTGCATCAGTAACACTTCCGCGGATCGTCTGGGTCAGTTCATCATTTGCACGTATTCCGCTTATTGCGAAGAATACAACCGAAATAATAATTAACAGCTTTTTCATTTTTTAATCTTTTCCGGCAAAGCTACAGCCGGGAAATAAGGTGGTGAAAAGTATTATGATGAGTGAAGAAATAAGCCTGACGAATGAGAATTCTCAGCGATGAGTTACTTACCGAAATCTTGTATATATTTATTCTCTCAATGATAACGATATGGCTAAGGTTTATAAATGGGGAATTCTTGCGCCCGGAAAGATGTCGGCCAAATTCACGAAGGGAATTAAAATCCTTGAAAATGCTGAATTATACGCTGTGGGATCGCGCGACATACATAGAGCAAAACAATTTGCCCGGGAATACGGATTCAAAAAGTATTACGGCAGTTATGATGAGCTTGCAAAGGATCCTGAAGTTGAGATTGTTTACATAGCATCGCCTCATTCATATCATCTTGAACATACTCTTTTGTGCCTGCAAAACGGCAAAAATGTAATATGTGAAAAAGCATTTTCCCTCAACTCACACGAAGTTGAAGTGATGATCAGGGAAGCAGGGAGGCAGAATCTCTTTCTCATGGAAGCATTATGGCCTCCTTTTCAACCCTTTTATATCAAAGCCGGGGAGATCCTGGCATCAGGAGTTCTGGGGAAAATAGTCCATCTGCACGGTTATTTCTCCTTTATTCCGCCATTTGATCCTGGCGACCGCAAGTTCAGCCTTGCGCTGGGCGGAGGATCACTGCTGGATATCGGAATATATCCGGTCATAGACGCCCTCACATTTGCCGGCATCCCGGATGAAATAAAAGCCACAGCATCATTTTCCCCGACAGGATCCGAAGAGTCTGTCTGTGCAATTTTCAGTTACAATGACGGCCGTATGGCAACCATATACAGTTCCTTCAGGACCAATATCGGGATAGGATGTGATATCCTCTGCGAAAAGGGGAACCTGATTGTTACAAGAGGGCGGGACATGAACCAGCGGGTAATCCTGAATGTCCACGGACAGGATAGTCAGGAATTTGTTTACAGTCCCCCGGCTATGGGCTATCATTCCGAAGCTGAAGAGATTATGAAATGCCTGGATGAAGGAAGAAAAGAAAGCAGTGTTGTCCCTCTTTCATTCAGCCTCGATCTGATGAGGACACTTGACAGAATAAGAAAGGCAGCAGGAGTAGTTTTCCCGGGAAGAGACTAAGGAAGAATGAAAAACTTTCACAGAGGAAATCCAGAGAACCACAGAGTTCCACGGAGGTAGATCTCTGTGGTTCTCAGTGGAACTCAGTGGAATTCTGTGTAACAAAGAAGAATTAAAACAATACATATCTTCTGATGGCGGAAAGAGATTCCGGATATATATCTGAAGCAGCATTTTACAGGAAGAAACTCTTTCTGAGCATAATAATTCCTTTTATTGTTGTCTTCCTGATGTGGCTGGTAAAAACCATCGAGATTATATTCGAAACTGACTTTTCTTTCCTGGGCATTTATCCGCTTCGTACTGAAGGATTGCCCGGAATAATTCTTTCCCCTTTTATTCATCAGGATATTGAACATCTTTTTGACAATACATTACCACTTTTCCTGCTTTCGGTCGGTTTATTTTATTTCTATTCGGAAGTGGCGGTGAGGGTATTTGCATTTACGTGGCTTCTGACCGGGTTCCTTGTATGGCTTGGAGGCAGGCAGGCCTGGCATATCGGCGCCAGCGGACTGGTTTACGGGGTAGCATCATTTCTCTTTTTCAGCGGGATCATCCGCAGATACTTCAGGCTTGTTGCTCTTTCGCTGCTTGTTGTATTTTTATACGGCGAAATGGTCTGGGGGATTTTCCCGGGGATTTATAAGAATGTATCCTGGGAATCGCACATGCTTGGCGTTTTCGTGGGGGTCGCGCTGGCGATATGGTACAGGAAGGAAGGCCCGCAGAAGCCTGTCTATGAATGGTTGGAGGAAGAGGAAATTGAAGAGGAGAATGGGAGAAAGGAAGATGAGGAGAGATGATTTAAATTAAATGATTGCACGATTGCACGATTGCACGATTGCACGATTGCATGATTGCACGACAATGAGAATATTTAATTATATCTTTAATTACTTTGACCTAGAAAAGAAATAGATAATAAATGGATTTATCCATAATAATAGTATGTTACAGGGGATGGGAGAGACTTTCAAAATGCCTTGATGCCCTGGATTCCTTTACAGGAAGGGATTTCAGCATGGAGGTGATAGT
>Ga0172363_10000708_pt1 | contig 25936 bp, 25 predicted proteins | sample LakKivs2_kivu2a2_FD_114541 | JGI IMG/M metagenome (GOLD analysis project Ga0172363, IMG submission 114541) | Sediment microbial communities from Lake Kivu, Rwanda - Sediment s2_kivu2a2 | ecosystem: Environmental > Aquatic > Freshwater > Lake > Sediment | place: Rwanda: Western Province, Lake... | reverse complement strand
CTCATGGCTGTTTATGATGTTCTGGCGAACGAGAAAGAAAGGGTTGTCAGTCTGGGTCTGGCTGGCTTAACTGAAAAGAGCAGTTGTTTAGCTGGCTGGGTCCCGGCATCTGAAGCTGAGAATTTTTCGAGAAAGGTAAATCAGTTCTCCGAGCACATTTATCTTAATCTCAGAGACCCGCTGGCAGAGGAAGTTGAGGAGGCTCCAGTCATTCTTGAAAATCCAGAAGTCATAAGACCTTTTGAGATTATCACCGGTCTTTACGGATTGCCCGGGCCAAAGGCTATCGAGCCGACGTTCTTTTTGGCGCCATTTTTCTTTATTTTTGTCGGCCTGTGCGTCAGCGAAGCTGGCTATGGATCGGTAGTGGCTCTTATGAGCTGGCTTTATCTTAAACTGGCGAAGCCAAAGGGAGACACAAAACTTTTTCTTCAATTACTTTTTTATCTGGGTGTCTCTAACATCATTCTCGGAACTCTGGTTGGAGGCTGGTTTGGTTATCCGATAAGGCCTTTGCTTGTCCTTGACCCCCTGAAAGACCCGATTCCTTTTATGATTCTGGCTCTGGCTCTCGGTTTTATTCAGGTGCTGCTGTCAACTTTTCTGAGCCTGCTCAGAGAATACAGAGCAGGAAACAGAGTCAAAGCTATTGCCGTCAAAGGCGGCTGGCTGCTGCTTCTACCATCACTTGTGGCTTACCTTGTTTTGAAACAATCAGTTTTCGGAATCCTGGCTCTTATCGGTGCAGCAGGGGTGGTCTTTTTTACTTCTTCTTCGCGCCGTCCACTGTCGCGATTTTTCAGCGGTCTTTATGCGCTATACGGAATTTCCGGCTATCTTGCTGATACTCTATCCTATTCCCGAATTCTGGCCCTCGGGCTATCAACCAGTGTCATTGCCATGGTCGTCAACTCTCTGGTCCAGATTGCCTGGAAAATTCCTTTTGTTGGCTGGCTGCTGGCGGTTTTGATCTTTATCGGCGGCCATCTTTTTAACCTGGGCATAAGCTTTCTTGGTGCTTTTGTCCATTCTATGAGGCTTCAATTCGTTGAGTTTTTCACCCGTTTTTATCAGGCTGGGGGCAAGCCTTTCAAGCCTTTTAGATTACAGAATAAATACGTCGAGTTTATCAGATGATAAACATAAAGATTTTGGACTCCATCAGGAGGTAGACAATGACCTTAGGATTATCGCTGGCCATTCTGGGAGGCGCTCTGGCTGTTTTCCTGGCCGGAATTGGCTCAGCCATCGGGGTTGGCCTGGCCGGGCAGGCAGCGTCTGGAGTTATGAGTGAAGACCCAACTAAATTTGGCTCGACCCTGCTTCTTTCGGCCCTGCCCGGCACTCAGGGTATTTACGGTTTCTTGAGCGGTTTCCTGGTGATCTTGAAGCTGGGGCTTATCTCAGGACAGGTAGTTCAGCCCACAGTTCAGCAGGGGCTTCAGATTATGTTTGCCTGTTTTCCGGTTGCCTTTGCTGGACTGATTTCAGCTATTCATCAGGGCAAGGTTTGTGCCGCAGGAATCTATATGGTCGCCAAACAACCAAAAGAAATGACCAAGCCCATGGTTCTGGCTGCTCTGGTTGAGACCTATGCCGTTCTTGGACTTCTGGCCACGGTTCTTCTTCTGAATGGCATCAAGCTCTAATTCATAGCTGAGGATAAGATGAGTCTGGAAAAAATTCTGGAGAAGATTGAACAGGAAACTCAGCAGGAAGTCAAGGCTATTCTGGAAGAAGCCCGAAAAAAAGCTGAGATCATTAAGAAAGATGCTGAACAGAAAGCTCGCCAGCAGGGTGAGGCCATCCTGAAACAGGCCGAAGTTGAAGCCCGGCTTGAAGCCAGCCGGATTCTGACTCAGGCTCAATTACAGAAAAGGATGGACCTGCTGAGGACGAAGCGAGAACTGATCGACCGTGTTCTAAGAGCGGCACTCAGCAAGCAAAAACTGAAAAAGGTCGGGCTTAAAAAAGAGATTGTCTCTCGCCACGGGGTCAGAAAAGAGGCTTTATCTTACGAGCGGATTCTGGCCGAGCTCGGCCATGAGGTTGAAAATAACATCCTGGAGTGGTTGAAAATCTAAAATGCCTGCAAAGTTTTCTGCCTTAGATTACGCTTTTGCCGTAGGCCGCATCCGGGCCATGGAAAACTATCTGGTGCCTTATGCTGTTTTTCGCGAAGCGGCTGAGGCCGAAAATCTGGAAAAAGCCATAGAGTTGATTTCAGATGCGGGAAAATTCGGCGAAGAGTTTCTTAACATCGAGAACACTGAGCAGCTGGAAAAATTCTTGATGAAAGAAAGTATCTGGCTGGATTTTACTCTGGAAGAACTTTTTCTTGAGAGAGACCTCTACCATGTTTATCATGCTGCTGAAAACATAAAAGAAATTGTTGTCAATCTCGATAGAATCAGCAATCCATTCGTTCGCCATTATTTCTGCCAGCGGATTGACCTTTCCAATCTGAAGCTTTTCCTGCGCTGCCGTTACCTCGAATGGCCGGTCAGCCAGTTTGAGGAAAGGTTTATCCCGGGAGGAAGGCTGGAGAAAAAGCTATTTGTGGAAAACTTTGACCTGGAGCTCGAAGATTTTACTCATCTCATCCGCTCGACTCCCTATCTGGAAGCCTGGAAGCGGGGAGTTGAATTTCTGGTCTCCAGAGAAAGTTTTATAGTTTTCGAGCGAGAAATTGATAATCTTTTAATGGACTACCTGAAAAGAGCCAGGTGGATTGTTTTTGGACCGGAACCTCTTTTCGCTTATGGCCAGGCCAGGAAGCAGGAATTGAGGCTGGTCAGGATGGTGCTGGCTGGAAAGCTTCTTGAAATTCCGTCCTGGATTTTAAAAGAAAGGATGAGTCAGACCTATGTCTGAAAAGAGCCGGATAGCCATTATCGGGGATAAAGACCTCTGCTCTCCTCTTCGAGCTCTGGGCCTGGCTGTTTTTTCTCCGGCAAGCGAGGAAGAAGCCAGATTGATGCTGGCACAGGTAGTTGACGAGAAAGTTGCACTGTGTTTGATTCACGAAAAATGGCTCGAACCGCTGAAAACGGAGATAGCTGAACTCGGCCGGAAGTTTACTCCGGTTTGCGTTGGTTTTTCTGATTATCGGGCGATTTCAGAATCAGTAGAAAAATTGATGAGAAACCTGTCGGTCAAGGCCACAGGTTCGGAATCGCTTTTCACCGGAGGAAGGAATAACCATGAAACAGGGTAAGATTATTCGGGTAGCCGGCCCCCTGGTTGTGGCCTCGGAGTGCCTGGGGGCGAAAATGTATGATATGGTCAGAGCCGGCAAGTTAGGTCTGATAGGTGAAATCATCGAACTCAACAACGACCAGGCTTATGTCCAGGTGTATGAAGACACGACCGGGGTTGGACCTGGCGAGCCGGTGTTTCTGACAGGAAAACCGCTCTCGGTTGAGCTCGGCCCGGGTCTTCTGGGTTCAATCTATGATGGAATCCAGCGACCGCTCAGCATCATCAGGGTTCAACACGGCGATTTTGTTTCCAGGGGAATCGAGCTGCCAGCTCTGAGCCGCGAGAAGCGCTGGAGATTTTTTGCGACAGTGAAAAAAGGCCAGCTCGTTCTGGCGGGGGATATCATCGGTTATGTTCAGGAAACACCGCTCATCCAGCACCGAATCCTGGTCCCCGAAAACAGCGCCGGAGAAATTGTTGAAATCAAGCAGGGTGAATTCCTGGTGACTGATGCGGTCTGCCGGGTAAAAAAGGATTCAGGGGAGATAAGGGAGCTCAACCTGTTTCAGGTCTGGCCTGTTCGACAGCAGCGTCCGGTTAAAGAACGGACGCTGCCGGTTGAGCCCCTGGCTACCGGTCAAAGAATCCTGGACACTCTTTTCCCTTTAGCTAAGGGTGGGACGGCTTGTGTCCCCGGGCCTTTTGGCAGCGGCAAGACTGTTGTTCAGCATCAATTAGCTAAATGGTCGGATGCGCAGATAATCGTCTATGTGGCTTGCGGTGAGCGGGGCAATGAAGTGGCGGACCTTTTGTTGAGCTTTCCGGAGCTTAAAGACCCGAACACCGGACGACCGCTTCTGGAAAGAACGATAATCATCGCCAACACTTCCAATATGCCGGTGGCCGCGCGCGAAGCTTCAATCTATACCGGGATGACCATCGCTGAGTATTTTCGCGACATGGGTTATTCCGTGGCCCTGATGGCTGATTCTACCTCTCGCTGGGCCGAAGCTTTGCGCGAAATCTCAGGTCGAATGGAAGAAATGCCCGGTGATGAAGGTTATCCGGCTTATTTAGCCAGCCGCTTAGCCGAATTCTATGAAAGGGCTGGAAAAGTTGTCTGCACTGGTTCGGATAACCGCACAGGCGCCCTGAGCGTAATCGGCGCGGTCAGCCCTCCTGGCGGCGACCTGTCAGACCCCGTGGTTCAGGCTACACTGAAGGTGGTTAAAGTCTTCTGGGCGCTCGATGACCGCTTGGCCAATATGCGACATTTCCCGGCCATCAACTGGCTCCAGAGCTATTCTCTTTATCGTGATGCCCTGAAAAAATATCTGACAGAAAAAGTGGCTGAAGATTTCATTGAACTCAGCCAGGAAGCAATGAAGTTACTGGAGCTTGAAGCTGAACTTCAAGAAATTGCCCGGCTGGTTGGCTTGGAATCGCTTTCGCTCAAAGAAAGATTGATTCTGGAGACGGCCAGGTCGATTCGGGAAGACTTTCTTCACCAGAATGCCTATCATCCCCAGGATACTTACACTTCTTTGACCAAGCAATTCTTGATGCTCAGGAATATTATTTATTTTCATCATAAGGCTGACCAGGCTCTGGACGAAGGAAAAGAATTGAGCGCCATAGTTTCACTTGGAGTCCGTGACCGAATCTCCAAAATGAAATATCTGCCGGAAGACGAAGAAGCTCTGCTTCAGGTGGAAAAAGAAATTGAGGCTTCGTTTAAGATACTCAACAAAGCTGAAGGCGGGAACCATGCATAAAGAATATTTAACTGTTTCCAACATTGTCGGGCCTCTGGTAATTGTTGAACGCATTGCTGAGGTCAAATACAACGAGCTGGTGGAGATCGAAGATTCTCGTGGTATTATCCGCCGCGGAACAGTGCTTGAAGTTTCTACCGACCAGGCTGTGGTCCAGGTGTTTGAAGGCACGGTCGGTCTGGACATTGACCAGTCGAGGGTGCGTTTTCTCGGTCGGTCTCAGCAGCTTCCTGTTTCTGAAGAGATCATAGGCCGGGTTTTTGACGGCTCTGGAAAACCAAGAGACAACGGCCCGCAGATTATTGCCAGGAAGATGCTTGACATCCACGGCAGCCCGATAAATCCGGAGGCCCGAGACTATCCTTCTGAATTCATCCAGACTGGAATTTCTTCCATAGACGGGATGAATCCTCTGGTCCGCGGACAGAAGCTCCCCATTTTTTCTGGAAGCGGTCTGCCGCATCCGAGGATTGCCGCCCAGATTGCCCGGCAGGCAAAAGTTCTGGGCAAAGAAGAGAAGTTTGCTGTGGTCTTTGGCGCCATGGGAATTACTTTTGAAGAGGCCAACTTTTTTATCGAAGACTTCCGCAACACCGGAGCTCTGGAAAGAGCCGTGCTTTTCTTGAACCTGGCTAACGAGCCAGCCATTGAAAGAATTGCCACCCCGCGTTTAGCCCTGACCTGCGCTGAGTATTTAGCGTTTACTCTTGATATGCATGTTCTGGTTATTCTGGTGGATATGACTTTCTATGCCGAAGCCTTGCGTGAGATCTCTGCGGCTCGAAAAGAGATTCCTGGCCGCCGCGGTTATCCGGGCTATCTTTATACTGACCTGGCTACGATGTATGAACGGGCAGGACGCATTAAAGGCAAGAAAGGTTCAATCACCATGATTCCCATCCTGACCATGCCAGAAGATGACAAGACCCATCCCATCCCTGACCTCACCGGTTACATTACAGAAGGGCAGATTATTCTCAGCCGCGAGCTTCATCGCAAGGGTATTTATCCGCCGATAGATGTCCTGCCGAGCCTTTCGCGATTAAAAGATAAAGGAATAGGTGCAGAAAAAACAAGAGAAGATCACGCTGACGTTCTCAACCAGCTTTTTGCCTGTTATGCGCGCGGTAAGGAAGCCCGCGAACTGGCTTTGATTCTGGGAGAAGCTGCCCTGACCGATCTTGACCGCCTGTATCTCAAATTTGCGGATAAGTTTGAGAGTGAATTCGTCCGGCAGAGAGAATTTGAGTCCCGCGCGATTGAAGAAACAATAGACATCGGCTGGAAGTTGGTGCGTCTTATTCCCAAAAAAGAGCTCAAGCGGATCAGGCCAGAGTTTCTGGAAAAATACTACTGACGTATTTTGTCTTAGCTGAGGTTGACGATGAAGTTAAAAGTAAATCCCAACCGGATGGAACTTATGAGGCTAAGACGCCGGCTGGTTCTGGCTGAAAGAGGGCATAAGCTGCTCAAAGAGAAACTCGAAGAACTGATGCGGCAGTTTCTGGAAGCGGCCCGGAAGCTGAACCTTCTTCACAAAAAAATTGACAGCGAATTTGAACTTATAACCAGAGGTCTGGCCACAGTGAGGATTTCTAATTCCCCGTCTGAGATTGAAGAAAGTATTCCCGAAGGAAATCTTTTTATTGAAGTGGAAAAAGGCCGGCTGCTCAATCTGACCGCTCCAGAATTCAGTTTAAAAGAAATGACGCTTGCTTCTTATGATTTGCTAATTACAGAAAGCGAACTGGATGTGGTTAGCAAACATTTTCGGAATGTTTTGCCGGAACTCCTGGAATTTGCCAGTCTCTGGAAAAAACTTGAGCTTATGGCCAATGAAATCGAAGTTACCAGAAGAAGAGTTAATGCCCTTGAATACATTTTGATACCCAGTCTGAAAGAAACTATCCAGGCGATCGCTTCACGTTTGGAAGAAATCGAACGATCCTACCAGGTTCAATTAATGCGAGTGAAGGAAATAATTCGCCACCACTAATAGTGCCCGTCCAAAATAAAATACAAAAAAAAGTATAAAAAAATAATAAAACTATTGACAAGAATAAAAAAAGCTGTATATATAAATTGAAAATGAAAATAATTATTGAGACTGAAAGCAGCGATTTCGAAAAAAATATTTTGGGGGAATGGCTTTAAAAAGTTTTACGAACGAAGAGAAATGAAAATGAAAATCGCATTGCTTTTCAGCTCAAAAGAGGGAATGAGAGAATCGCTTCTTCGGTTTCCTTACGAAGAAAAAATTGAAGAGGGGGAAGAACCTCCACCTGATTTGCTGGCTGAATGCGATGGGGAAGAGACAATCAGAGCCATCCAGCAGGCACTCGAAAAACATCACCGGGTAATCCCGATTGAATCTGATGAGCAGGCCTATTTAAGGTTGCAGGAAGAAAAGCCTGACTTAGTCTTTAACGTTGCGGAAAGGTTGTTCGGCCCGAATCGTGAATCGCACATCCCGACCATCTGTGAAGTTCTGAACATTCCTTACACCGGCTCTGACCCGCTGACTCTGGGAATTTGTCTGGTTAAATCCAGAGCCAAAGAAATTCTCACTTATCATCGAATTGCCAACCCGAAGTTCTGGGTGATAGAAGCCGGGCAAGGAATTCCTGCCGATGTGGTTTTCCCCGTTATCGTCAAGCCTCTTTATGAGGGCTCGAGCAAAGGAGTAAGAAATAGCTCGGTAGTGAGCAATCTGGATGAGTTGAAAGTAAGAATAGCCGAGATAAGAAAACTCTACGGGCAGCCAGCCATCGTGGAGAAATTTTTGAGCGGCCGGGAATTCACGGTTGGGGTGCTTGGCAATTATCCGGACGTGGAGATTCTGCCCATCGTTGAAATTGACCACAGCCAGCTGCCGGCTGGAGCCAGGCCGGTATATTCTTATGAAGCTAAGTGGGTCTGGGACACCCCTGATAAGCCCCTGGAGATTTTTAAATGTCCGGCTGAGATTTCTCCAGGGCTCAAAAGGAGAATTGAGAATGTTGTCCGCCAGACGTGCCGCGTGCTTCGAATCAAAGATTGGGCCAGGGTTGACGTCCGGCTCGATGAAAATGGCAAGCCAAATGTTTTAGAAATAAATCCGCTGCCCGGAATTCTCCCTAACCCTGAGGATAATTCCTGTCTGCCAAAAGCGGCCCGGGCTGCAGGTTATACTTATGACCAGCTGATTAATCGGGTGGTGCTTGAAGCCTGCAAAAGGTATGGAATCCATTTTGATGCGAAGGAAGAGCAGTTGCTTTCCAGTAGTTTCTCCGAAAAAGTCGGAGGAGTAGATGTCAACTGATCGGCTGAAAGTTGGGGTCGCTTTTAACACCTACGAGCCATTCATCTACCGCAAAGAGAAAGCTTCTGAGGAGTCGATAGGCAGAGTGGCTGAGGTTGTCTGTGAAGCTCTTAATAATGATGGCCTGCAAGCAACGGTCATTCCTTTACAGAGAAGTATGATTAATTTCCTGCGCCGGTTGAAGGAACTTAACGTCGAAGTCATAGTAAATCTATGCGAAGGATTCTTTGGCAAGCCTCAGTGGGAATCAAATGTGGCCGCTGTGATGGAAGTCTTGCATATACCCTTCACTGGTAACAGCTCCAGAACACTTGCCCTATGTCAGGATAAACATCAGGCCAAAGCTATTCTTGCCTCCTTTAATTTGCCCGTGGCCCCGAGTCAGATGATAACTTCAGCTGACGAAATGGTTGATCTCAGGTTTCCGCTTATAGTCAAACCAAATGCTGAAGATGCCAGCGTGGGTGTCTATCCTGAATCAGTAGTCTATGACCAGGAATCTCTGGCCGCCCAGGTCAAAAGAGTGATCGAAACCTATGACCAGCCGGCACTGGTTGAGGAATACATTGACGGACGCGAGTTTAATGTTTCGGTCCTGGATAACGGAGACATTCAACCTTTGCCTGTTTCAGAGATAGATTTTTCAGGAATGCCTGAAGGCTATCCTCGAATCTGCAGCTATGAAGCCAAGTGGTATCCAGACCATATACTCTTCCAGACCACTCCACCCATCTGCCCGGCACCGATCGACGGTGAACTCAAGCAGAGACTTCAGGATCTGGCGCTGGCAGCTTTCAGGGTCATGGGCTGTCGTGATTATGCCCGGGTGGACCTGCGGATGAACAACCAGGGAGAGGTTTTCATCCTGGAGGTAAATCCGAACCCGGACATCAGTCTTGATGCCGGATACTTTCGGGCTTTGAAGGCGGCTGGCATCAGCTATGCTGAATTCTGGAAGATGATGATCAGTAATGCCTTAAAAAGGAAAGAGTCAGATGGTTCGACCAATGGCAAGCGCTGACCTTCAGCCCGTACTCAGCCTCATCCGGACCACAGGTTTGTTCACCCCGGATGAGATCAGGGTGGCCGAAGAACTGATTGATGTCTACCTGAATGACTCAAAGCAGCGTGAGTATTTTGTTGCAGTCATCGAGAATGATTCTGGCCGGATAGTCGGTTATATGACCTATGGCCCCACTCCGCTCACCGAAGGCACCTGGGACCTTTACTGGATTGCTGTTTCGCCCCAAGAACAAAAAAAGGGTTACGGCCAGAAACTGGTTCTCTGGCTGGAAGCGGAGGTCCGTCGCCAGCTCGGCCGCTTGATTCTGATTGAAACTTCTTCTCAGCCCAAATATCAACCAACGAGAAAATTTTATGAAAAATTGGGATATACCGAGATTGCCCGGGTTCCCGATTTTTATCGTCCCGGGGACGACCGGGTAATTTTCGGCAAATACTTTGGCCAAAAGGAGTGAAAAAAGGAGAAAATGGACGACTGGCAACGAATCTTGCGCAGGAGTTTGAGAACGCCAGAAGAGATTAGCGAACGGTTTGGACTTGACCCGGAAGAAGTCAGGAAAATAAGCCGGGCGTTCAAGATCCAGATTACACCTTATTATGCTGGTCTGATCAGAAGGAAGGGCGACCCGATTTACAAACAGGTTGTGCCTGACATCGCTGAACTGGCAGAAAATTCTGGCGAAGTTGATCCGCTCGAAGAGGACCTCGATTCTCCGGTGCCCAGCATCGTGCACCGTTACCCTGACCGGGTTCTTTTTCTGGTGTCTCACAGCTGCGCTTCTTATTGCCGTTTCTGCACCAGAAAAAGGAAAGTTGGCGATGTCACCAAAATGCACCCACGCTACATAGAAGACGGGGTCGATTACATCAAGGCTCATCCTGAAGTCCACGATGTCATTATTTCCGGAGGCGACCCCTTGATTCTGAGTGATGAAAAGCTCGAAGACATTTTGAGCAAGCTCCGGGCCATTGCTCATGTTGAGATCTTAAGAATTGGCACCAGGGTCCCGTGCTATCTGCCGCAGAGAATCAACGAAAAATTGGTCAACATGCTTAAAAGATATCATCCGCTCTATATGAACGTTCACTTCAACCATCCTGATGAAATTACCCCTGAATCATCGCGGGCGCTGAACCTGCTGGCTGATGCTGGAATTCCGCTCGGCAACCAGACGGTATTGCTCAAAGGTATCAATGATGATGTCCCAACTATGAGAACGCTGATGCAGAAATTGCTGATGGTCAGAGTTCGGCCTTACTATATCTATCAGGCTGATTATGTTAAGGGCACAGATCATTTCCGGACCACAGTGGAGAAAGGGCTGGAAATCTATCAGGGCCTAAGAGGCTGGATTTCAGGACTGGCCGTTCCCCAGTATGTTATAGATGCTCCCGGAGGTGGGGGAAAGATCCCGCTGATTCCAGAGTACGTTCAGTCGATTTCTGATGAAAAAGTAATCATGCGGAATTATGCTGGAGAGATTTATGTCTATCCTCAGGTGAAAACCCCGAAAAGAAGGAAAGCTCGGCCCCAGCCGCCCTGCTACACACTGGACGGGCAGCGAGTCTAATAAACTGCCTTATTCAAGTATTCTGCCAGTCCGGGGCTCTGAACAAGGGACAGGGCTTCCTCGTTAGTCACTCCTTTTTTCTGGCGTAATGATTCCAGGATTCTGATTATGGAAAGGGCCACCTCGGCTGTCTGGCCGGCGACTTCCTGTTTTTCCTTAAGGAAGGCAATGGAGTCGAAAAGGACAGCGTTAGCTTCACCATAAGTGATGAGCGGCCTGAGGCCGTACTTTTTTATCCACTCAGGTCTTCTCAGGCAATCGTTGACATGCGATTGAATAAGATAAGTTGCCCGGCCGATGAGCTTCAGATTGCTGGGGCTGACATTGGTCATGGTGTTGCCGATTACGCGACCAAGCGCAGTCATGACTGCGGTCGAGTGAGCATTAAGAATCATCTTAAGAGCGATATTCTGGTTTATCAGGAAAGGGTCATTTTCACACTCGATGCTCAGCCAGACCTGAATCAACCTTCTGTCAACGTGCCTGGCTTTATCCCCGTAGAAACTCAAGACTTTTTTCTCCGCCTCAGCTGTTTTTTTCTCCGTCAGGTCGTTAATGCTGAGTATGACCACACTGCCTCCTTGATTGAGAAAGAGGTTGATGAATTGACTCAAGGCAGAATTCCGGTCGAATAAATGATTTTCTTCAGGGCTCAAACAAGCCACCACTCCCAGGTCGCCAGTCCGGGGGCCCCTTTTTTTGAGATTAAATTCAGCGAAAGAAAAGTCGTAAAATCCTTGCTGATTGTTGCCGGCTCGTTTCAAGCTTTCCAGAGCGGCTCGTTGAAGGTAAGGGTCGTCAACTTTTTCTTCAAACTCTGGCCGGTAAAATTCTTCGTCTAAGCCGCGGAAAGGCCTTCCAAGAAAACTCTGCCAGGCCCGGAATTTATCCTTGGCTGGCGTCCAGACCTGAATCCAGCACTTCCGGTCAGGCTCTTCAACCGTGTCCAGAGGGAAGAGTCTGAAAGTCGGGCTTCTTTCAGTGCTGTCAATAAAAACCGTGATCAAAGCTTTTTTGGCAAAATAAGTTGAAAAATGTCCGCTGACATAAGTTTGCGCCTCAAGCTCTGTCCAGCGAGCAATGTGCTGGACAGCATTTTTGATTTTTGCCAGGAGTACGCTAAAGGTTCTCAGGTTTTCCTGAATCTCGTACTTACGAACAAAGCCAGTTCTTTGAAGTTCTTTGGGCGAAAGAAAATCCTTCAGGAGGTCATAAACAGCTGCCTGAAGGGCAACGCCGATAACATAAGTTTCAACAGTCGTGGCTTGCATCCTGGTTGAGCCGGTGATGGCCATCGGGCCGGTGGTCAGGTTGACCTTGTTTATTCCCGGTTCATCAATCACAGACCGGCTGCGGTCAAAAGGTCGAAGCCGGTCATCAGGGTTATTATAGACAAAATATAATTTTTTCCGGCTGCTGGCCGGATCATAATCCGGGGCGTCCTTCCACTGGTCTAAAGCAGCCAGGATGGTGCCGATGACTGAAGAGGTCTCTCCTCCTTCAGTCACGCAGATTACCAGATCGCCTTTTTCTATACCGTGGTCTTTTAGCTGGAGGCGTCCGATAAGCTGCAGGTCTTCAAAACCCTCCAGAGAAGATATAAGGGCCCGGTCGCCCCCCGTCATCTCGCCGATGAGTTTGCCTGCGATGTTCGGCCCAAGATTTTTTTCTACTTTTGGCCATATGGCCTTATCCTGACGAAGAGTATTCCAGAATGGCCGCCAGAAAGTGCTCTCCATCTGTTTGGCCAGCCGACCTGTAGCTCCACAGCCATAGACATAAATCTTTTTTCGAGCCAGGATGGTTTTCTTGATTTCCGAAGATAATTGCTGAAGAATTTCAGGCGAGTTGGCCAGCTGGTCGAGGGTGGAAACGATGTCTTCATCCACGGAGAAAAGCATATGGAGGCCAGCCCGGACATCTGTTTTAATTTTTTCACTGAGATTCCATGTCTTGGGATGACGTTGCTCGGTCAATAGTGTGTGCAGCTGGAACTGAGTCTTGTTCTGGACATAATCCACAGACTCGGGCGACACTTCAATCCCCAGCAGCTGGAGAAGGTTAGAAGTCGTGGTTAAGGGTTGCTCCTGTTGAGCGAAGGACAAGATTGAGAGAATTCCTGCTAAAATAGTAGGATATAAACAGATTCTGAAAATCTTTTTTAAATTATTTGTTTTTTCCTTCATCGGGCTTTCCGTACTGATGAGTATCATCCAGAATGTCGGTTTCCTGCCAGGCTTTTATCCAGTCTTCTACAGAGAAGGTCTGCAGCCCGCCGCTTGAGGTGGAGCAGACGACCCGGTTCAATCCAGAATTAATGATCATTTTCTTGCAGATAAAACAGGGAAAAGCGTCGATGGCGTGTCCGGTCTTAGGGTCGCTTCCGTAGATAAACATATCTCCGCCCAGCAGACTGACCCCGGCCCGGGCAGCGTTGATGATGGCGTTCTGCTCGGCATGGACCGAGCGGCAGAGCTCATACCTCTGGCCGTGCGGAATGTTCAGGCGGTCTCGCAGGCAAAAGCCATGTTCCAGACTGTCTCTGGTCTTGCGCGGAGCCCCAACATAGCCGGTTGAGATGATCTGGTCGTCACGGACGATAATGGCTCCGATTGTGCGGCGGAAGCACGTGCTTCTTCTGGAGACTTCCCGGGCTATCCCCAGATAATATTCATCCTTGGAAATTCTCAAGGCAGTCTTTGACGGAATTTCTCTTTTCTTCTGAGCAGATTTTCTTATTTTCCTGATTTTCTTTTTCATCCGAGGGCCTCCAGTTTTTTCCAGAGCTCTTCCAGGGTGCCATCGTTGATGATGGTTATATCAGCCAGGCGCATGCAGGCTTCGAGCTGTTGACCGCTTACCTGGCCGTGCCTTTCCAGTTCTTCCTTTTGCCTGAATTCTTCAAAGGTGGCGGCCGATTCGTTCCGGCCTCTTTTCCGGACTCTTTCAAACCGGATTTCTGCAGGAGCATCAACGGCAATCAGGACAAAATTACCCAGGCTTCTGAGATACTCGACCTCGTGCTGGTTTCGAATGCTATCGACAACTGTTGAGCCAGAGATTTTCTCGGCCGCTTTTCTGGCCAGCACATCTGGACCGAACTTTTCTCTTAATTCGTTGCCGCAGGCAATAAGATTATCCCGGCTGGCTTCCAAACCCCTTCTTTTCAATTCGTCACGGATGACATCGGAAAGTGAAACATAATCATAGTTCTTGCTCCTGAAATAGGCGGCGACTTCGCCTTTTCCGGCACCGTTGGTTCCAGTAAGTCCTATGAGCCTGATTTTCTTGATACTTATTTTTATAACCATTGTCTAAATACAAAAAAGATAAATCTTAAAGACAAGAATATATCTTAAATGAAGCTAATTTCAATAGCCCGAACCTATCCGGACGGATTTTCCTTATTGTCCGCTTCTTCCTTCTTTTTAGCTCTTTCTTTGTTCTTGCCGACCACAAGAGCAATCAAGATGCTCAGACCGTAAAGAGCAATCATCGGCACAGCCACTATGCTCTGGGTAATCATGTCTGGAGTTGGAGTGATGACCGCAGCAATGATAAAAGCGGCCAGGACGGCATACTGAAAGTTTTTTATCATCCAGCGTGAAGTAATCAATCCTATTTTTGAAAGGAAATAAACGAGGGTTGGCAGTTCGAAGACTAAAGCAATCCCGACCAGAACCTTCAGGGCAAAGCCGAAATACTGGTCAACTGTAATCACCGGCTGAAAATCGCGTCCCAGGGTCAAAAAAAACCGGCAGGCCCAGGGAAAGACGATAAAATAACCGAATAATGCACCCAGCAGAAAAAAGAAGCTGGTAAAGAAAACAAAAGGAATGACATATTTTTTTTCTTTCTGATAGAGCCCGGGTGAAACAAAAAGCCAGAGCTGATAGAAAACGAATGGTGAGGTGAAAAATAAAGCTGCCAGGAAAGAAACCTTGAGGTAAAGCATGAACGGAGCAGTAAGAGTGGTGAAAGCCAGTTTGGTGCCCTCGGGAAGATATTGAGTTACTGGCTGGGCCAAGATGGCATATAACTGCCGGCTGAATAGCCAGGCGGGGACAACAGCCACGATGATGGCGATGAATGAGTAGAACAGGCGTTTTCGCAGGTCTTCGAGATGTTCAAGGAAGGTCATCTCATCTGGTGACTTTCTGGCCTTCCTCGGGTTCATCGGTCTTCAGGTCCTTTTTAATTGAGTCCTGCAAATAGTTCAGGTCATCCTGAACGCTCTTGATTTCAGTCTTAATCTCGCTGGCGTTTATCTCTTCTTCCACCTTGTTTCGCAACTCGTTAGAAGCTTTCTTGAACTCGCGCAGCGCTTTGCCCACGGATTTTCCCACCTCGGGCAGCTTTTTCGGTCCGAAAACGAGCAGGGCAATGATAAAAATAACAATCAGCTCAGGAATACCAATGCTGCCAAACATGACCTTCTCAGGTTAACTATAGCTTTTAAACAGGGGTGAGTCAAGCCAAATCCTGCTTTACATTAAAATATCTGTCTGGTAATATTTAGTATTCAGGAGACCTGTTTATAAGTAAAATTATGATCCGCCATTCAAAAAAAATAATCTTAATCATCTTGATCCTCACCGTACTTTTCCTCGTATGTTCTTCGCACGTGGCCATGGACCCGTGGGAACAGGGATTGAACAAGGTCTTAACATTGAGCGACCTGGTCCAGAAAAATTATTTCGAGCAAAAAGATTCGCAGAAGCTGATTTTTGCTGCCATTCGTGGCTTGCTTGACACGCTCGACCCTCATTCTTATTTCCTTGACCCAGACACTTCTATGCGATTTACCGAAGATTACACCGGTAGATACTATGGTCTGGGTATTCAGATCCAGAAGCAGGAAGACCGACTGGTGGTTATTGCGCCGATTGAGGGTACCCCGGCCTGGCGGCTTGGTATTCAGCCAGGCGATGTTATCACCCAAATTGACGGAGAAAGCACCAAGCCTTTGAGCAGCTTTGAAGCCATGCAGAAATTGCGCGGAGAGAAAGGAACAAAGGTTACTATCACTATCCTTCGCGAAGGTCTGGATAAACCCTTCGACCTGACGATAACCAGGGAAGAAGTACCGCTTAAGAGCGTTCCTTATGCCTTTATGCTCGATGAGAAACAGAAAATTGGTTACATTTTTGTGCGTTCTTTTGGCCGGAATACAGTTGACGAGCTCGAAGAAAAACTGAACGAGCTGTCAGCAAGGGGCATGAAAAGTCTGGTCCTTGACCTGAGGGGAAACAGCGGGGGTCCGGTTTATCAGGCAGTGGAAATGGCTGATGAGTTCTTGCCAGAAGGAGCGTTGATTGTTTCGACCCAGGGAAGGAATCCCCTTTATAATCGCGATTTTAAAGCCAGCAAGAACAATCAATATGAAAACTTGCCGCTGGTGATTCTGATCAATCAGGGGACAGCCAGTGCTTCAGAAATCGTTAGCGGGGCGGTGATGGATAACGACCGCGGATTAATCGTGGGCGAAGATTCCTGGGGCAAAGGCCTGGTGCAGACTGTATTTCCTTTGTCTTCCGATATGGCCGTGGCTATCACCACGGCTAAATACCTGACTCCCAGCGGCCGGTTGATTCAGAGGGATTTTTCACACCTTGAAGAATATCTACTGGCAAAAAGAGCCCCGGAAGAGCAAAGAGATGTTAAGTATACTCTAAACGGACGGAAAGTCCTGGGCCAGGGCGGGATAAGTCCAGATTATGAGGTTAAGTTTGTTTACAAACCGATTACCGTGGAGTTGATGTTTAAGGGAGCGTTTTTCAGTTATGGCCGGAAGTTCAGCCAGCACCAGACGGGTCTTTCTAAGGATTTTGCCTTTCCCCAGGAAATAAAAGCGAGCGGCGAGGTGCCTGCGGCCAGGAGAGTCTTAGATGAAAATCTTGAAGTTGGGCCAGACGTTATTAAAGATTTTCAAGAATATCTGAACTCTTTAAATATTAAATACGATGCAGCCAGGTTTAAAGAGGCTGAATCAGAGATAAAGAATGAACTCAAGCGGGAGCTGGTTTCGGCAGTCATCGGTCTCGAAGAAGGTATAAAGGTTTTCAGGAAAAACGACCCCGTGGTGCTCAAAGCGATCGAAGTGATGCCTGAGGCCGCGGCCTTTATCCGTGGTAAACAAGCCAGGTAGTGGTGATTCATTCCTGGCGATATCCGATTTAAGGAGCAGGTAATGAAATTAGCCTTAGCTTCAGACCACGCTGGATACGATTTGAAAAAATCGGTCGCAGACTATCTCCGGTCTGCGGGTGTAAAGTTTGTTGATTTTGGCTGTGGACCCGGAGAAAACGTAGATTATGTTGACTACGGAGTTGAGGCTGTGCGCAGCGTGGTCAAAGGAGAGTGCGACCGGGCGATTCTTTTTTGCGGAACCGGCCTGGGAATGGCTGTTGTGGCCAATAAATTCCCCGGAATCATAGCCACTCCTTGCTGGGATGAGTTTACTACGGCGGTCAGCCGGACGCATAACAATTCCAATTGTCTGGCCTTGGGCGGACGAGTTATGACCGCGGAGAAAGCTATTTCTCTGGTCAAAATCTGGCTGGAAAAAGAATTCGAGGGCGGGCGTCACGAACGTCGGATTAATAAAATTACCAGGCTTGAAGAAGAAAACTTTAAGAAATTATGAAGCCGCGACCTGGTTGAAATGAAGAAGTAATGATGAACAGAGCTGAATTTGACGTTTGAGGAGGGAAACCATGTCTATGCTGGCCGATAAGATTAATTCCTGGTGTGAAAAGATTGAAAGAAACAACATCTGGCGTCAAAAGGAATGTTTCAACCTCATTCCCTCTGAAAACACTTCTTCTCTCCTGGTCAAGTTAGCTGAGATTTCTGACCCTGCCGGTCGTTATGCAGAACACCGGACGATGAAAGGCAGGGAAGTCTATTTTTATCAGGGGACGGATTTTATCCGGGACGTGGAAATTGAAACCGCAAAGGAACTCTGTCGGTACTTTGGCTGTTCTGATGTGGAGCTCAGACCGATCAGCGGTCAGATGGCCAATGAGGTGGTTTTCAAGGGCCTGGTTAAGTTTGTCAACCGAACTCGAGCCTTGGGGCAACCTTTTCGGCGGCTCAGACTGGTTATGAATAACGACTTGAACAAAGGCGGTCATTTGAGTTCTCAACCGATGGGAGCTCTGTTCAACCTGGTAGAAGAAGACCCGGCCACGGGAAAAGAAAATGTAATTAATATCCCGGTGCGAAAAGACAACCCTTATAAAGCAGACCTGGACCGCCTGGCTCAGCTGCTTGAAGAGCACCGGCCTGAACTCGTGGTTTTCGGCAAGAGTATGTTTGTCTATCCGGAGCCGGTCAAGTTTGTGTATGACCTGGTCAGGGATTGGCCTGAACGCCCGATCTTGATGTATGATATGGCCCATGTACTGGGCCTTTATGGGGCTTTCCAGACTCCTTTTGAAGAAGGAGCGGACCTGGTTACCGGAAGTACCCATAAAACTTTTTTCGGTACCCAGAGAGGAGTTGTTGCTGGAAACTTCCCTGAAGGCAGTCTACTCAGACCGCTCTGGACCGATATTCAGGGCAGGGCTTTTCCCGGGTCAACCTCCAATCATCATCTGGGTACTTTGCTCGGACTGCTTCTCTCTTCTTATGAGATGAATGAATTCAAAGAAGAGTATCAGAAACAGGTTAGGCAAAATGCTAAAGCTTTTGCCCGATATCTCAAACAGGCCGGGATTCCTGTTGAGGGAGATGAAGCCGATGGCTTTACAGAAACCCATCAGGTGTTAATCCGCGTCAAGAAATTTGCTCCCGGTCAGGATATTGCCCGCCGCCTGGAAGATAATAATATACTGACCAACTATCAAGCTCTGCCGGATGACACCACTTTCCTGGAATCCTCGGGTATCAGGATGGGCGTTCAGGAAATGACCAGGTTCGGGATGAAAGAAAAAGATTTCGAGGTTCTGGCCGGACTGATGGCTGAAGTGATCATCAGAAATAAAAATGTGAGTGCAGAAGTCAAGAGCTACCGCCAGAATTTCCTGGAAATGCATTATTGCCTGCCCGAAAAACAGGCCACTGAGCTGGCGTCCGGGTTATTGCTAAGTATCCTGCCTTCAAAAACAATTGGACTGATCATGGCCGAAAACCTGGCCAAAGAAGCCAGAAAACTCGCGGGCTAATAAAAGAGGAGGGCAGATGAAAATTTTAGTTGTCGGTTCAGGTGGCCGGGAACATGCCCTGGCCTGGAAAATCGGGCAGAGTCCGCACTGTAAGAAACTTTACTGTGCCCCCGGCAACGGCGGCATGGCTCAAATTGCTGAAGTAGTGCCGATAGAGGACACCAACATATCTATGCTGGCCAGGTTTGCTGAAGAGAAGAAAATCAACCTGACTGTGGTCGGGCCTGAAGGTCCCCTGGCCATGGGGATAGTGGACGAATTTGAAAAGAGGGGACTCAAGATTTATGGGCCTAACAAGAAAGCAGCCGAAATCGAAAAGAGCAAGGTTTTTGCCAAAGAATTCATGCAAAGGCATCGTATCCCCACTGGCCGGTTCTGGGTGGCTGATAACCCTGATCAGGCAATTAAGATTCTTAATTCAGGCGAGTTTGAATATCCATTAGTTATAAAGGCTGATGGGCTGGCTGCCGGCAAAGGTGTTTCTGTTTGTGCTAACGTCAAGAGGGCTGAGGATACCATTATGGAGGTTATGGTCAAGAAGAAATTTGGTCCTGCTGGCGAAAGAGTGGTCATAGAGGAATTTCTTAAAGGGCGAGAGATCTCTTTTATTGTGATGACAGACGGGGCCAGGGTTCAGCCTCTGGTGACAACTATGGACCATAAAGCAGCTTATGATGGCGAAAAAGGCCCTAATACTGGCGGCATGGGCGCTATTTCTCCATCACCCCATGTCACTGAGAGGCTTTTCAGCCAGATAATGGATGATATAATCTTCCCCACGGTCACCAGGCTTCTGGAAGAAGGACGCCGGTTTAAAGGCACTCTTTATGCCGGCCTGATGATTACCAGTGATGGTCCTAAAGTTCTGGAGTACAATTGCCGGTTTGGGGACCCTGAGACTCAGGCTCAGATTCTGCGGCTTGAAGGCGACCTGGTAGAAATGATGATGTCGGTCATAAATGAGGACCTCTTGAAAAACGAAATCAAATGGAGTTCTAAATGTTCAGGCTGCGTCGTCCTGGCCTCCGGCGGGTATCCCCTGAAATATGAAAAAGGAAAACTGATTGCCGGCCTGGAAGAAATGACTAAGGTTCCGGGGATTGTCGTCTTTCATGCTGGAACAAGTTACGTTGACGGTCAGTTTTTCACCAACGGCGGCCGGGTGTTGAATGTTTGTGGCTCTGACGTCACATTAACCCAGACTATGAAGAAAATCTATGAACACATTCCCAAAATCTATTTTGAGGGAGTCTTTTACAGAAAAGATATTGGAGCTGTGAGGGAGGGGAAATGAGAGTAACGGTTTTTTTGGGCAGCGAGTCTGATTTTGAAATCGTCAAAGAGGGGCTGGAGATTCTCAAGGAGTTCAATGTGCCTTTCAATCTGGAAGTCAGCTCAGCTCATCGTTCTCCGGAAAGAACTGTCAGCCTGATAAAAGAAGCTGAAAAGCAGGGGACCAAGGTATTTATAGCTGTGGCCGGCAAAGCTGCTCATCTCCCTGGAGTGGTGGCCTCGCACACAGTGCTTCCGGTAATTGGCGTGCCGGTTGAAAATCAGGAGTTGGCCGGGCTTGACGCACTGCTGTCAATAGTTCAAATGCCAAAGGGAATTCCAGTGGCCACAGTGGCTCTGGGAAAGACGGGCGGAGCCAATGCTGCTCTCCTGGCGATTTCTATCATCTCGGTAAACGATGCGGAACTTAAGAATAAACTTGAGACTTACAGGAAGAAAATGGCCGAAAAAGTTGAAGAAAGCTCCAGGAGGCTTAAAGAGAAACTATGACCTCGGTTTTCATTCATAACTTCGGCTGCCGGGTCAATCAGGCTGAAGCTTTTGAGTGGTCAGACCGTTTGCATGAGCTGGGTATTTCCGTAGAGAAAGATTGGAGAAAGACCGATGTGGTCATTGTTAACTCCTGTGCTTTGACCATGCGGGCCGAAGCTGATGTCCGTCAATTCGTGCGGCGGGTGCAGCGCGAATCCCCGCAATCCAGGCTGGTCATAACTGGATGTCTGGCAGAGAAAAACTCCGAAGATTTCAAAAGTTATTCTAAGGTTTCTCTTGTCGTTCCCAATATGTCTAAAAAGCACCTGCTGGAAGAACTTGTTAAGATCACCGGGAAAAAAGGCACGACCTCAGAAAAAAAACTGTACAGGTCTCGAGCCCTGGTCAAGGTTCAGGATGGTTGCGATTCACACTGCACTTTCTGCATTATTCCTTACCTTCGGGGGAAGAGCCTCAGTGTCTCCAAAGATGAAGTTCTGGAGAAAGTCAGAAAAGCGGTCGACCAGGGTTATGATGAGGTCGTTCTGACCGGAATCCACCTTGGCGCTTATGGCCGGGACCTTAGCCCGAGGTCATCTTTATTGGAATTACTCAAGACCTTGACTCAGATTACCGGGCTCAAGCTTCTCAGGCTGAGTTCGCTTGACCCGAGGCTGGTCAGTTCAGACCTGATGGAATTTCTTATATCAGAAGAAAAAATCTGCCCTCACTTTCATCTTTCTCTTCAGCATGCTTCAAAAGAGGTGCTGAAAAAGATGGGAAGAAATAGCTCTGCAGAAGACTACCTGCGGATCATTGATTTATTAAAGGCTGGCCGGCCAGAATCCAGTGTCGGAGCGGATATCATCACTGGCTTTCCGGGAGAGGAAGAAAGTGATCATGAATTCCTGAAAAATTTTTTGGCTTCCTCAGGCCTGACTTATTTTCATGTATTTCCTTTTTCTCCCAGAGAAGGCACCCCGGCTGCGCACTGGCTGCAGGTGGATGAAAGAACAAAAAAGAAAAGGTCTGAAGAATTGCGTGAGCTTTCCAGAGCAAAAAATCTGGTTTTTAAGAAAGGTTTCGAGGGCAGGGTCTTGCCCGCGATAGCAGTCAAGAAGAAGGGAAGCCAGGTAGAAGTCCTGTCTTCAAATTACATCAGGGTAGTCCTGGATGGAGTCACAGATGTTCAGCTTCGGCAGCTGATAAGAATCAGAATTAGAGAAGCTACGCCCTCTGCAGTGAGAGGTGAGGTCGTTTAAATGGCCGGGATCAAGATTCTCCCTCCTGAAGTCGCCCAAAAAATAGCGGCTGGAGAAGTGGTGGAAAGGCCGGTTTCGGTGGTGAAAGAGCTGGTGGAGAATTCTCTCGATGCGGGAGCTAAGGAAGTAAAGATCGAGCTTGTGGAGGGCGGCAAAAAGCTCGTCCGGATTCAGGACAACGGTTGTGGTATGAGCCAGGAAGACTTAGCTCTGTGTTTCAGGCGCCATGCCACGAGCAAGATTGAAAAAGAAGAAGACCTGGAGAAAATAGCCACTCTGGGTTTTCGGGGCGAGGCCTTAGCCAGTATTTCGGCTGTTTCTAAGTTGACTCTTAAGACCTTCAACGGCTCAGGTGAAAGAGGCTATCAGGTGGAAAGAGAAGGGGAAAGGCTTGTTCGTTTTTTAGAAATTGCCTTCCCGCGAGGGACGCTGGTTGAAGTTCGGGAGCTTTTTTTCAACCTGCCTGCCCGGAGGAAGTTTCTAAGGTCAGAAAGGTCAGAGTTAAGCCTTGAGGTTAATTACATGACGCAGGTGGCGCTGGCTTTTCCCGAAGTTAGGTTCAGCCTGAGCCACAACGGCCGCGAGCTTATCAACTGCCCCGGGGTTTTATCGCTTGAAGAGAGGGTTTATCAGCTTTACGGGAGAAAGCTGCTCGATAGACTGATGTCAGTTGAATATGAGGAATCGGACTTAAGGGCACATGGGCTGAGTTCACGACCGTTTTCCGGCCGATATGACAGGCAGCACCAGTTATTTTACGTTAACCGAAGACCGGTTAAGGATAGAGTGCTGGCCGCGGCCTTGAGTCAGGCCTATGTGGGGCTGATGGAAAAGCAAAAGTGCCCGGAATGTTTCCTTTTTCTCGAAATTCCTTTTGACCAGGTGGACGTCAACGTCCATCCAGCAAAAGCTGAAATCAGGTTTCGAGAATCGCAGAACATTTATCGGTTAGTTCTAAGAGCAGTGGAAATCGCAGCCCGGCAGGAAAGTCTGGCGAAGCCGATTATCGTAGAAAGTGAAGAAGAAAAAGGAGACCAGAAAGAGGCGGATGCTAGAGACTTAATCGAAGAACCAGGCCAGATTGCCCTGAACCTTTCCGAAGTCGGATCGGTCATTGGACAGCTGAGCATGGAAGTAGAAGAGCCGAGAATAAAAAGCATATCCGAAAAATCTGTGCCAAGACAGAAGTCATATCAGATTCTTGGCCAATATCTGAATTCTTACATTGTTGTCGCTTCTGAGGAAGGACTTTTTATCGTTGACCAGCACAATGCTCATGAAAGAGTCCTGTATGAGAAGTTCAGGCAGATGGATGAAAAGTATGGCTGGGCTTCCAGACAGATGCTTTTTCCCTCTGTGCTCGAGTTTTCTCCGGGCCAGCGGCTTTGCCTTGAAGAACTGCAGGATGAACTGGAACGAGTTGGGTTCAGAGTAGAACCCATGGGCGGAAACAGTTTTGCCTTGAAGGAATTTCCTGATGTTTTTCAGGAGAAAGAGGCTTCGGAAATCCTGATTTCTTTACTCGAAGAAACGGGAAGCGAAAAATTTAAGGATCAGAGAAGCCGGATGTTAGCCACCATGGCCTGCCAGGCTGCGATTAAAGCCGGCCAGGTCTTAACGAAACACGAGATGGAGTTTTTGACGGGTGAATTACTCCAGACCGATCAGCCCGGAGTTTGTCCCCACGGCCGACCAGTGATGATCAGACTGGACAGGTCAAGAATAGAGAGAACTCTTGGCCGCCAGCCCGAATAGCCTGTCTTAAATTGACAATATCGGGCTCTTTCTGTTAACATTTTAGGTCAAAAGTGCTGGTTATATTTTCTCTGTTCTTTGGTAGTTAAGCTGGAAACGGGGAGTGGCGCAGCCTGGTTAGCGCGCCTGCCTTGGGAGCAGGAGGTCGTCGGTTCAAATCCGATCTCCCCGATTTTATGACCTGAGATTTGGGCGCCTGTAGCTCAGTAGGATAGAGCAGCTGCCTTCTAAGCAGCGGGTCGGGGGTTCGAATCCCTCCAGGCGCGTTTCGCATTCTTGCAGGAAGAGGCAGGAACAGGCAGGAGCCCTTAGCGGGGAGGCTAATCTCTTCCCATTTGATACCTTTCTCTTATTAAATCCACACAGACCTCGACTGCCTCGCCGTCGAAAGCTATACCCTTGCTGGCCGAAATTTCCTGAATCACTTCATGTGGCGTATGAGCTGAACGATAAGGACGATGGGAAAGCATGGCTTCTACCACGTCAGCCACAGCCAGAATTCTGGCCATGGGGTGAATCTGGCCATCCTTTAATCCACGGGGATAGCCAGAGCCGTCGATTCTTTCATGATGCTGGTAAACTATCTCAGCCACTGGCCAGGGAAAATCGATTGTTTTCAGGATTTCATATCCGACTCTGGGGTGGTCCTTTATCAAATCGAATTCGTGAGGGCTGAGTCGGCCGGGCTTGTTCAGGATCTCAGCCGGGACCGAGATTTTGCCCAGGTCATGAACCAGAGCCGCCAGCCTGATTTCATCTATCTGGTCTTCTGGCAGAAGGAGTCTGGTAGCAATCGAGCGAGCCAGATCAGAAACTCTTTTTTGATGCCCGGCAGTATAAGGGTCTCTTGATTCAATGGTCAGAGAAATGGCCTGAATAGTGGCTGACATAGCTTGTCTTAATTTTTCAAGGGTCTGATTTAATTCCTCTTCAGCTTTTTTTCTGGAAGTAATATCCCTGAGAATAATCAGTGTCTGGTCGCCATTTGCTTCCAAGGAAGAGGTGCTGGCTTCAACGTGTCTCAGTTCTCCTTTTTTGGTAATCAGCCTGAATTCGACCAGACCCGACGCTGAGTCCAGGGTGGGTTTAGAGATGAACGATTTTTTTGAAGAAAAAAGGTAACGGTCGTCAGGATGGACCAGTTGAAGGAAATTAAAGGCAGAAGAAAATATTTCCTTTTCGGTATAGCCAGTTAATCTTTCAAAGGCAGGGTTAATAAATTCGAAGCCGCGGGATGAAATTACATAAATGCTGTCCTTCGTATTCTCTATTATTGCCTTGAGAACTTCTCTCCCGTTATTCTTTATCTCATCTGCAGTCATCTACCTAAGCCACGCTTCCTGTCTTTTAGTCGGTGGTGTTTTCGGAAAGTTGAAAAAATCGAAAAAGCTTGAAAATTCAGGGCTTTTGGGTTAAAAAATAAGCTTTCGGGAGCACAATAATGGTGAGGATAAAAGGTGAGGGTTTATCTTGCAGAGAGCCCGGATTAATACAAAAATTGGAAACGTTGGCGATTACCCGGAAAGGTGAGACAAAAAATGTTAATTTCACCCCCGGAATAGTCTGAATCGAGGATTGACTGTTTATGGGATCAGGACGAAACTTTGGACATGTTGAGTGCGGGTAAAGGTCTCTTTTAACAGATTTTGTCCTCGATGATAGAAAGGTAAAACGAGATGGCTTCAAAGCTCGGTGAGATTCTTTTAAGGGAAAAAATAATTGAGGGAGATCAGCTGAAACAGGCCCTCGATTATCAAAAAAGGAACAATCTTCCTATCAGTTCTGCCCTCATTGCTATGGGTTCTGTTACCGAAGAAGAAATTGCCCAGGCTTTGAGCCGCCAGCTTGGTTATCCCTATATTGACCTGGACCAGTTCGAAGTCTTTCCTGAAGTTATCAGCCTTATCCCCGCTGATGTAGCTAAGAAATATATGGTCATGCCCATTCATAAAATCAAATCTTTCCTGACGCTGGCCATGGTCGACCCGACGGACTTGGAAGTCATAGAAGATATCAGGTTCAGGACAGGATTAAGCATTCAGCCAGTTATTTCCACTGAAACCGGCGTCATGAATGCCATCAACAAGTATTATGGCGTAAGTGATGCTCTTAAGGT
>Ga0172363_10000707_pt1 | contig 25944 bp, 30 predicted proteins | sample LakKivs2_kivu2a2_FD_114541 | JGI IMG/M metagenome (GOLD analysis project Ga0172363, IMG submission 114541) | Sediment microbial communities from Lake Kivu, Rwanda - Sediment s2_kivu2a2 | ecosystem: Environmental > Aquatic > Freshwater > Lake > Sediment | place: Rwanda: Western Province, Lake... | reverse complement strand
GTACCCGCCCGCGGCCTGCACCGCCTTGCCCACGTTCTCCTTGACGTAGTTCTTCACATCCTGTTCAAGGATGCGGCCGTGGCGGCCAGTGCCCTTGACCAAGGCCAGGTCGACGCCCAGCTCGCGCCCGAGCCGGCGAATCGACGGGCTGGCGTGCGCCTTGGTCTTCGTCACCGTGAGCGGCGGCGGCGGCGCGGTCGCGGCCAACTCGTCGGGCGCCGGGGTCTTGCCCGAGGCTGGCTTGCGCGGTTGGGTGGCGACCTCGGGCGCGACCTCGACCATAGCCGCCGGCGGCGGGGGGGGCGAAGCGGCAACCGGAGCGGTAGCCGCAGCCGGAGCCGCGGCCGGAGCCGGCTTGGCCTTCGCGCTCGCAACCGCCGGCACCGAGGCCGCTTCGGAGAGCTCGATGAGGGCGATGCGCGAGCCTTTCGAGACCTTGGCCCCGATCGCGACCAGAACTTCTTTGATCGTTCCCGCGTATGGCGACGGCACATCCATCGTCGCCTTGTCGGTCTCGAGGGTGAGCAGCGGCTGGTCCTTGCGCACGCTGTCGCCCGGCTTCATCGCGACCTCGATGACGGCCACGTCGTGAAAATCGCCCAGGTCGGGAATGGTCACTTCGACTTGCTTGGCCACGATTCGATGTCCTCTAGATGGTCACGGGGTGAGGTTTCTCGGGATCTATCGCGTACTTCTCGATGGCGCCGCGGACGTTGCCGGACGGCAGCGTGCCCTCGTCGGCCAGCGCCTTCAAGGCCGCGACCACGATGTAGCGGCGGTCGACCTCGAAGAAGTGGCGAAGCTGTTTGCGCGTGTCGCTGCGGCCAAAACCGTCCGTGCCCAGAACCACGTAGTGTTTGCCCGGCAGGTACGGACGAATCTGGTCGGCATAGAGCCGCATGTAGTCGGTAGCCGCGACGATCGGCCCCGGCTGCCCAACCAGGCAGGCCTCGACGTGACTTCGTCGTCGCGGCGCCTCGGGATGGAGCATGGACCAGCGTTCGGCGGCGATGCCATCGCGGCGCAGCTCGTTCATGCTGGTGGCGCTCCACACGTCCGCGACCACGCCGAAGTCCTCTACCAGCATGTCCGCCGCCGCCAGCACCTCGCGCAGGACGGTACCCGAGCCCAGAAGCTGCACGCGCGGCGCTTTGGCCTCCCCGGCGCCCTCGCGCAAGAGGTACAGCCCCTTCAGGATCCCGGCGGCCGCACCCTCGGGCATGGGCGGGTGGCGGTAGTTCTCGTTCATCATGGTGACGTAGTAGAAGACGTCCTCTTGCTCGCCGACCATGCGGCGCAACCCGTCCTGGATGATGACCGCCATCTCATACGCGAAGGTCGGGTCGTACGACACGCAGTTGGGAATGGACGACGCCGTGATGAGGTTGTGCCCGTCTTGGTGCTGCAAGCCCTCGCCTGACAGCGTGGTCCGTCCGGCGGTGCCACCCATGAGGAAGCCGCGCACGCGCATGTCGCCCGCGGCCCAGGCGAAGTCGCCGATGCGCTGGAAGCCGAACATGGAATAGAAGCAGTAGAAAGGGATCATGTTCACGCCGTGGTTGCTGTACGCGGTTCCCGCGGCGATGAACGAGGCCATCGCGCCCGCCTCGTTGATGCCCTCTTGCAGGATTTGCCCGTCCTTCGCCTCCTTGTACGACATGAGCTGTTCGGCATCGACCGGCTCGTAGAGCTGGCCCACCGACGAGTAGATGCCGATCTGGCGGAACAGGCCCTCCATGCCGAAGGTGCGCGCCTCGTCGGGCACGATGGGCACGACGAGCTTGCCGAGGTTCCGGTCGCGCACGAGCTGGGTCAGGATGCGCACGAACGCCATGGTGGTCGACATCTCGTGCTCGCCCGAACCCTTGAGCTGGGTCTCGAACGCCTCCAGCCCCGGCACCGCGAGCGCCGGGGCCGTGCGCCGGCGCGCCGGCAGGAAACCACCGAGCTCCTTGCGCCGGGCGAGCAGGTACTGGATCTCCTTGCTGCTCTCGGGCGGGCGGTAGAAGGGCGCTTCGCCGATCTTGTCGTCGGCGATGGGGATATTGAAGCGGTCGCGAAAGGCCTTGAGCGCCTCCTCGCCCATCTTCTTCTGCTGGTGGGTCGGGTTCTGCCCCTCCCCCGCCTCGCCCATGCCGTAGCCCTTCACGGTCTTGGCCAGGATGATGGTCGGCTGGCCCTTGTGCTCCATCGCCGCCTTGTACGCGGCGTGGACCTTGTTGGGGTCGTGGCCGCCGCGGTTGAGCCACCAGATCTCCTCGTCGCTCATGTTGGCCACCATGGCGGCCAGCTCGGGATACTTGCCGAAGAAGTGCTCGCGCGTAAACGCGCCGCCCTTGGCCTTGTACGCCTGGTACTCGCCGTCCACGCACTCCATCATGCGCTGGCGCAGAAGCCCCTTGGTGTCGCGCTGGAAAAGCGGGTCCCAGTACGAGCCCCACAGGACCTTGATGACGTTCCAGCCCGCGCCGCGGAAGACCGCCTCCAGCTCCTGCACGATCTTGCCGTTGCCGCGCACCGGACCGTCGAGCCGCTGCAGGTTGCAGTTCACCACGAAGACCAGATTGTCGAGCCGCTCGCGCGCGGGCAGCGAGATGGCGCCTTGCGATTCGGGTTCGTCCATCTCGCCGTCGCCCAGGAAGGCCCACACCTTGCGGCCGCTGGTGTCGAGAATCCCGCGGTGTTCGAGGTAGCGCAGAAAGCGCGCCTGGTAGATGGCCATCATCGAGGTCAGCCCCATCGACACGGTCGAGAACTGCCAGAAATCGGGCATCAAGTAGGGGTGCGGATAGGACGACAGACCCTTGACCTCGACCTCGCGGCGGAAGGCGCGCAGCTCGGCCTCGCCGATGCGCCCCTCCAGGAAGGCGCGGGCGTAGATGCCGGGCGCCGAGTGGCCCTGGAAGTAGACCAGGTCGCCGCCATTCTCCGCCTCGGGCCCGCGAAAGAAGTGGTTGAAGCCCACGTCGTACAGGGTGGCCGCGGAGGCGAAGCTGGCGATGTGGCCGCCCAGCTCGGAAGAACTGCGGTTCGCGTTCACCACCATGGCGAGCGCGTTCCAGCGGATGAGCGAGCGGATGCGGCGCTCGATCCCCGGATCGCCCGGCACGCGCGGCTGCTGGGTCACCGGAATGGTGTTGACGTACGCGGTGGTGGCGTCATAGGGCAAGTGCGCGCCCGAGCGCCGCGCGTGATCGACAAGCTGATCCAGCAAGAAGTGCGCCCGCTCCACGCCTTCGCGCTCGAGAATCGAGGCGAGGGACTCGATCCATTCGCGGGTTTCCTGCGGATCGGTGTCGACAACGGCTTCGGGACGGCCGCTTGGGTTGGCCATGAAGCTTCCTGGTGAGGTTCGATAAGGGAGTATTCCAGAAAAACCGGTGTCGAATTCTAGTACCCGTGTCTTCATGCGCCAGGCAAGACGCCGCGTGCCTTGCGCCCATTATGATGCGCGGCCGCCTCGCCGCGTTTCGCCGTGAAACGCGCGGCCCTCGTCTCGCCGGTCTCAAGTTCGGCGGCGCTTTGCCGAATGACATTGATGCCTTCCGCGCCAGAGGGTGCCGCCTTCATGCCAGAGGAAAACCATTCGCGCCGTGGACTCCTCCAGCTCCAGATGATGGGGTTGGAAGCGCGCTGGGATCTGCCTTGGCGCGCCTGGGGGCTGGTCGGGATGGTGTTGCTGCTCTCGGCTTGTACGGACCCGCTGGTGGGCAGGGAATGCGCGCAAGGGTTCGAGCCGTGCGGGAATCGCTGTGCTCCGATGGGGACATGCGAGTCATCCGACGGGGGCGTCGATGTCGAGGGCTCCGACGACGCCGGTACCGGCGTCGACGCCGAGGAGCTTGAGGCGGCTGCGAGCGAAGATGCTCTCGATGCGGAGGAATCCGTCGTCGACGCGGAAGCGCCATCCCTCGACGCGGAAGAGCCGATGGACACCGGGTTGGATGCCGAGGAAGCCGCGCCCGTCCTCGATGCCGGCCGCGACAAATCGGTCGCGAAGCCCGACGCCAAGGCCGACGCGAAGCCCGATGTTCGAGACTCCGGCTCGCCGGACCTCGACACCGCGCGCGACCTCGCGCCCCAACCCGACCTGCGCGACGCTGCGCCGGATAAGGCCCCCGATGCCCCGCTGCCGGGCGGGGATGTGCCCCTCATGGGCGGAGACGCCCTCGACGTGCCGCTCGCAAACGATACGGGCCCGGTCTTGATGGAAGACGCGGCTTGGCTCGACGGGCCGTGTGTGGGGTGTGGCGACGGAGGCGACGCCAAGGACGCCGCGCCGGACGCACCGCCCGACGCGCATGGCCCGGAGCCAGGTCCCGAGGCGGGCCCCGAAACGGGCGATACGCGCGACAGTCCCAGCGTGGACACGCGAGACGCGAGCAGCGACCCGGCGCTCGACTGCCCCGACGCCCTGTCCGCGTGCAGCGGCCAATGCGTGGACTACAGCAGCGATCCGCAGAACTGCGGCAAGTGTGGAACCGTCTGTGCCACCGGGATCTGCCGAAGCGGCGTCTGCCTGGTGTGCAAGTCCCACGAAACCCTGTGCACGGATCGGTGCCTGAACCTGCACGCCGACAGGGAGAACTGCGGCGGATGCGGCACCGCGTGCCTCGAAGGCTTGTGCAGCGACGGCGAATGCGAGGCGGCCGACCTGGGGCACGTCGTCGTCATCGGCCACGATTTCACGAGTCGCCGACTCCAGATGGACTACATCCTCGGCAACGCCGTCTTCCTGTTGCCAGGGGACCCGGTTCGCCTGCTCGCCTTCGAAGGCGAGGCCGACCCCGCGGCTGTCGCCCTCGCCAACTCCGGAATCGCGGCGCGAGCGACCGCCAAGGGCCGGACCTTTGAGCGCACCGTGACCACGGCCAGCCAGTTGCCCACGGCACTCGAAACCAGCGACGTCCTGCTCATCCACGGCCAAACCAACGCCAGCAACGCGACCTTGACAGATCTCGCCCAGGACTGGAGTGCCGCCCTGACGGCCTTCGTCGGTTCGGGCGGCACCGTCATCCTGCTCGACGGCGTGTACGCCGGCAACTCGGGCACCTACCAGATCCTCGTCGAAGCGGATCTCTTCGGCGCCACCGCCCGCACCAGCGCCACCAACGCCGTATGCAAGATCGCCTCGCCTGGCCACGTCCTGATCTCCGAGCTTGCCCAGGACTACATCTGCGTCGCCAACAGCGTGCGCTTCACCACCAGCGATGAAGTCTCGGTGGTCGAGACCGCGGACGAAAGCGTGGTCGTGTACAAGACCTTCTGAGAAAGGGGCTCGTCGGTCTCGGCCACGGCCCATGTTGGTCGACACTCAAGGCGCAATTGGCGAATCCGGAATCGCCTCGACCGTCGCGACTTCCGTGAGCCACGCTGGCGGGACGCCTGACCACGAAGAACCGCGTGGCGGCACCAGGGGCTCGATTTCCGAACGCCGCAGGACGGCCTGGGCCTTGGGCGAGAGCAGGAAGCGCACGAAGCGCTCGGCCTGCGCCGCCTGGTGGGACCGTTTCGAGATGCTCAGGCCGAAGGCGATGGGGCGACCTTCGATGGTGACGTTCTTGCCGCGGTAGTCGGGGACGGTGACCCGTACGGCCTTGTAGTCGTTCTCCAGCGCGGGCTGTCCGAGGCTCATGGCATCGCCGAGCCTGATGTGGGGCAGGTGGTGATCGACGGCGTGACATCGGTACACGAAGGCATAGTCCACCGCGCGCGACTGCAGGAGCCCCAGCACCGAGAGCGCGTCGGGTCGCTGGTACTTGGCCGAGGACTTCGCGGCCAGGCGCGCGGCCAAGCCGTCCGGTCGGTCGGGCGCATGCCGCTCGGCCAGCTCCCAAGCCATCCGGGTGTAGTAGCCGCACGGATCGATGGCCGGGTCGGGGTGGCTCACGAGCACGTCTGGCCGCAACAGAATCTCGGCCCAGTTCTCGGCGGTGATCTCGTCCGCGTAGCGGCTCGCCTGGGTGCGAGCGATCACGATCTCGGTGGTCGCAAACTTGACGGCCCAGTCGGCGTCGGCCGGCCGTAGACCAACCTCGATCAAGCGGTAGTCGGCCAGGACCACCACGTCGGCGGGATGGAGCAAGTGCATGCGCAGCAACATGACGCTGCCCTCGAAGGTCACCCTGAGATCGACGTCCGGGTTCTCTCGCTCGAAGCTCTCCTCGATCTGGGTGATTGCCGTTGCCAGCGCGTCCGCCACGAACACGCGCACAACCTGGCGGCTGCCGTGACAACCGCGTGTCGAGGCGTATGCCAGCCCGACGAGCGCGAGCGCGGGCCCCGCGATCCAGAGCAAACGCCGCGCTCCTCCCGTCATGGCGCCTCCCGCGTCCACGGCCGCCGGTCCTCAGCCCGCGTCTCGACGACGAGCAGGTGCTCCAGGGGAAGCTCGACCGTCACCAACGAACCAGGTTCGTACGGCACGCTGTCTTGGCAATCGCCGAGCGCGACCTGGAGCTGCGCATCTGGACAAGCGACACAAGCCACCTCGAGAAGCCTGCGCCCAGACCGTGGCAGGCACCGCACGACCTTGGCGCACACTCGATTCCGCCCGCCTCCCTCCACGCCCTTTGTGCCCACGTCGACGCGGACGTGGTGCGCCCGTATCCCCAGCCACAACGTCTTGTCCGCGCCCACGGCCGCGTGCTCCGGTGCCTCGATCTCCGTTCCGAGGGCTCGGTACGCGGACCTTCCCGGTGCGCGGCTTGGGCCGAGCAGGCGGGCAGGCAGGAGGTTCTCAACCAGCAAGAGTCGGGCCACCTCGACCGAGGCGGGTCGTCGATAGACCTCCTGGGGCGTGCCCACCTGGAGGATTCGTCCGCCGAGGAGCACGGCCATCCGATCCCCGAACGCGAAGGCCTCGTCGTGATCGTGCGTGACCAGCACGGTGGTGAGGCGCATCCGCCGTCGCAATTCGTCGAGCTGGCAATAGAGGTCGGCCCGCAGCGCCAGGTCGAGAGAGTTGAACGGTTCGTCGAGGAACAAGGCCCGCGGCGCGGCGACAATGGCTCGGGCCAGAGCCACCCGTTGTTTCTCGCCCCCGCTGAGCTGCGCCACCGACCGACGCCCCAGCAGGTGCTCGATGCCCAGCCAACCTGCTGCTTCGCGCACGGCGCGGTCGACCTCTTGCGGGGATGCGCGGCGCTGCCGAGCAAAGGCGATGTTGTCGCGCACGCCCAGGTGGGGAAAGAGCGCGAGATCCTGTGGCACGTACCCGAAGCCACGCTGCTCGGGTGGCAGACGCGTGACCTCCTGTCCGTCGATCAGAACCTGTCCCCCTGCGGGCAGGTGGATACCCAGAATCGATTCGACCAGCATGGTCTTGCCCGCGCCCGAGGGACCGACGATCACCAGGCACTCGCCGGCGCCGACCTCGAGGTCGAGCCCGTCGATGGAGAAGGCGCCGCGGCGCAGGGCAAGTCCGCGAATCTCGATCATGTGGACCTCGGTCGCAGGACGAGGTGGACCGCCAGGTAGCCGAGCAGGCTGACCACCGTGAGCAGAATGCTCAGGGCGACAGCGCGATCCAGGCTCACGGTCGCGAGGCTCAAGTAGATGCTGACCGGCATGGTCTCGGTCTTCCCCCGGACGGCGCCGGCGATGGTCGAGGTGGCGCCGAAGTCGCCGATGGCGCGCGCCCAGCCGAGCACGAAGGCGGCCAGGATGCCATTGCGCGCGAGCGGCAGCGAGACCCGCCGGAAGGCCTGAAAGTGCGTGCAGCCAAGCAAGCGCGCCACGTGCTCAAGGCGCGGGCTCTGCGAGGAGAAGGTCGCGCGCAGGACCAGCACCTCGAGGGCGAACGCGACGAAGAACTGCGCCAGGATCATGCCGGGGATCTCGAAGACGAAACGCACGACGTGTTCGTCCACCCACTGACCGGGACCACTGCGAAACATGAGGATGAGCGCCACCCCGAGGGCCATGGGCGACATGATGGCGGGCACGACCATGAGGCACTCGATGGCCGCGCGCCCCGGGAACTCCCAGCGCGCCAGGGCGTAGCCGGTCGGTAGCGCCATCGCGAGGGCGAGCAAGGATGCCACCGTGGTGGTGAGAAGACTCAGGCGAATGGACTGCTGCACGTCGCTCTGGCCGAGCACGGCGAAGGGCGCAAATGGCCCCGTGTACGCGAGCTGCGCGGCCAGGAGAAAAGCCATGAGCGACACGCTGCCACCCACGGCCAGAAGCAACGCGCCCTCGAACCAGTTGCGCACCGGTCACCATCCCGGCGGCAGCTTCCACTCGCCGCCCACCGCGGTGTCGGGCAGCGCGAGCTTGCGCGCCTCCTCGGCCGACGCGAAATAGCGCCACTTGCGGAACAGGGCCTGGCCCTGGTCGCCGACCAGGAAGTCCACGAATTGCCGGGCGAGTCGCCGCTCTTTGCTGAATACCGACACGGCGGCCGGGATATACCCGATGCGCGCCACCTGCTCCGGCGCCAGCAGCACGCTCTTGATCTTGTCCGGCTGCCAGTGCTCGAACACCTCCCAGCCCAGCACGGCGTCCACCGTCCCCAGGGCGACGAGCTGCGCGGTCTTCTCGCACGATTCGGCGTGAGTCACGATGTTGGGCCGCACGCGCTCGGCCAGACCGGCCCGTTCGAGGATCTCGACCGCGTAGAGGCCGACGCAGACGGCGTCTGGGCGCGCGATGCCGACCCGGATTCCCGGCCGCGCCAGATCCTCGAGTGAACGGATGTCTTTGGAATTGCCAGCCGGCACGTTGATGGACGGGACCAGGTAGGTGAGCCACTTCTCGGTCTCCGGCAGCACCAGCCGCTCGCGCTTCGCCAGCTCCATGTAGTCGGAGGAGCCCGGCACGTAGAGATCGCCCCGGCGGGCGAGCTTGAGCTCCGAGAGCATCTTCCCCGAGCCGCCGAAGTGCAGCAGCACCTTGATCCCCGTCTGTTTCTCGAAGAGCGTGGCCGCCTCTTCGAGGACAGGCTTGGTCGCCGAGCCGACGAAGACCTCGAGGGATCGCTGGCGCTTCGAACAACCGACGAGGAGGGCTGCGCACGCCAGAAGGAGCATCGAGGACAAACGCAAAGCGCTCTTGCCGCCCATGGGGCGGTCTCCGGGCGCCTCGGGCGTGCATTCGGTGCAGCCACGTGGCTGCGCGGCGGGGAGCAGCGGCGAATTGCGGGGATTGCAGCGCGATTGCATGGGGGGAGACTACATCAAGGCGCAAACGCCGGACAAGGCGATACCGCGACAGACGTCTACTTATTTTGGCAAGCGTAAATAATGCTTGACACGCCCACTCGGCGGTCCTAGTTTCCCTCCGCAATGAAGGCGCTTCCGTCACCAACACTCGCGCTGCTTGTGGTCCTGGTTGGCGGGCTCGTGGCGTGCGAAGACCCCCATCCGACCCTCCTCTTCGACGTCATCACGACGGACGTGGGACGTGACCTCACGGGCAGTGAGGTGACTGAGAAAACGGCGCTGCACGCTGGTGACGCTGCTGCCGCTGACCTCGAGAAAGACAGCATCAACGTCGCGATCCCTGCCGACTTCGCCGGAGTTGCCGTGGTTGACGCTGGAAGCGGCAACGACGCACAGACAGCCGATGCTGGTGAAGCAACCAAGGACGCCGGCGATACCGCGCTCGCGGCGGGCGACAGCTCCATGGCGGGAGGTGGAGCATGAACGGTGGTGTCCGCACTTCCGGCCTTGGGCCATGCACGAGACGCCGTGCCTCGCTCGTGATGGCGCTTGTCGCTGCTTTCGCGAGGCCGGCGCACGCCGAGCCCGAGTCGACTTCCGCGCCCGCGATGTCGGCACCGCCTCCGTCGGATACTTCGGGAGGCCTGGACGCGGCGGCGGGGCCCCCATCGACAGGGAGTCTCCCGGCAACCCCGGAGGCTCCCCGCGCCTCCCGTGGTGAAGCAGCTCGCGTGCCGGTCTTGCCCGGGGAGCTCGCGAAGCCGGAGGGCGTAGCCGGGGGCTCGGGGAATGCGGCCATGCCGAAGCAGGAGCGGTCCGTCGTCGAGGTCGATGACAAGGGGTTCATGCTCGCGTCGGCGGACAGGTCGTTTCTCCTCAAGCTTCGCGGCCTGCTGCAGGTGGACGGAAGGTTCTTCACTGGCAACGATGCCCTGGCGGCGGCCGACACGTTCCTGGTGCGGAAGCTCAGAATCTCGCTGGATGGAACGCTCTTCTCCTTCGTGGATATCAAGATGGTCCCCGAGTTGGCCGGCACCGCCCAGGTCCTCGACGGCTACGCCGACCTTCACCCATGGCCTTGGCTGCGGCTCAGGGTCGGCAAGTACAAACCACCGATCGGGATGGAGCGTTTGCAGAGCGACGCCGACCGGTCGTTCCTGGAGCAGTCACTGGTGCAGAACCTAAGCGCCCAGCGCGATATCGGCCTTTCGGTGTGGGGCGAGGTCGGCGGCGGGGTCTTTCACTACACCATCGGTGTCTTCAACGGTGCGCCGGACAACAGCGGCAGCGACGTGGATTCAAGCCATGCCAAGAACATTCAGGGCCGAGTGCTCCTTCGTCCTTTCCGCGCCGCGGCCGAGAAGACCTTCGGCAACCTGGGCATGGGCTTCTCGGCGGGCACCGGAAACCGCAAAGGACGCTTGCCGACCGCGACGGCGGCCGCGGCGACTGGGCTGCCCGTGTTTCGAACGTCAGGTCAGAACGCGTTCTTCCAGTACCACGCGCCTAGCACTGATACGACGGGGATCGCCACGACGTTCACGCACGGGCGGAGCACTCGCTTGAATCCTCAGCTGTACTACTTCCGCGGTCCCTTCGGACTCGCGGGAGAGTATCTCTGGCTTAGCCAGGGGGTTCAGCGAGGCGGCAGTACGACGCAGCTGCGACATCAAGCCGCCTCGGCAACGTTCAGCTTCGTGGTCAAGGGTACCCAAAGCTACGAGGGGCCGACGCCGGGCTCTGGCTTCGATCTCGCCAAAGGCACCGTCGGCGCGTTCGAGGTAGCCGCGAGATGGAGCGGGATCTGGTTGGACGGCGCCACCTTCGGAGATCCGAACGTCCCCGACAGCGTGCCGTACGCCAACCCCGCAGCCAGTGCCAAGTCGGCCCAGAGTTACGGAGGCGTTGTGAGCTGGATTCCGAGGCGCACCTTCCGCATCTCGGCGAGCTTCGAGAGGACGCACTTCAAGGGCGGTGCGGGCACCACCGCCACCCCTACCGATCGTCCGGCGGAAAACGTGATCATCGCGCGCACACAAGCGAATTTCTGATCGGTTGGGCAGCAGGCCGAGGCGCACACGAGGGCGAATACTGGACGTATGCAACCGAGGAGCAACATTGCACGCGAAGAAGACTCCCGGCTTTCGACGGGAGCCAAACTACTCGGCGGCTTGTCCAGCTCGGGTGCGGAGTCGCGCAGCCCGGTTCTTCACTCGCCGTTTGGCGACGCATCCGCCGCGGGCAACTCGAAGTCGCCGGGGAGCAGCCGCTCGAGCACGATGGCCGCGACGATGAACACGGGCAGCGTAATGACCGTCCGCGTGAGTGAGAAGCTCCAGCCGAGGAAGGCGACCTCGAAGTCATCGTCTGCCAAATCCGACCGTGCGTCGTGGGGGACCTCCCTGGCCGTGTGGTAAGATGAGACTCTAGCGGCGAACAGGGCATGCTACGTCGGGGCGGCAGACTCAGACCGCGAAGCCCTCGCGCACAGCCGCGCGCGCGAGCTGCACGTCGAAGGTGTGCAAGCGCCGGCCCATCGGGCGCCCGTCTGCCCACTGCAACGCCGCCGCGAGCTGGAGTGCATCTGCCGCACGCAGCGGGTGCAGGCGAAGCAGCCGGCGCGCTTGCAGGATCACCGTGTCAACCTGGACCACGCGATGACAGGTCCCGTAGAGTTCGTCCACGCGCTTCTCCGCGCGCTCCGCCTCGACCTCGCTGATCCCGCCATCGCGAACCAGACGGCACAAGGCTGAAGTCAACTCGACGGGCGTCAGTATCCACAACACCACCTCAGGATCTTCAGCCAACCAGCGGCTTGCCTGTGAGGAACACTCCTCCTCGACGATCAAGGGCACGACGGCAGACGTGTCCCAGAAGCGCACGAAGCTACCGGCTTTCTTGCCGCTCGGCGAGCACAGCGGCCAAGAGGCTTGCCTTGGGCTTGGGACGGCGAGCGAGCCACCCTTTGCGAAGGCGGCCGGTCCCACGCCGGATGACTCCACGCCGTTCGAGATCCTCAAGCCAGTGCCGATCCTCACCGGCGTCCGCAGGAATGTCGCCCGCAGGATCGATCCTGGCGATCACCCGGTTGCGGTCACAGACGAGCACCGACTGGCCGGCTCGGACCTGGCGCAGGTGATGGCTGAGCCGATTCTTGAGATCGGAGATCTTCACAAGCGACATGGCTCTAGTCTAGCCATGGAATCTGGCTATGACAAGGCCAGATTCGTGGATGAGCGCAGGAATCTCTGGGGAGGACTCCCGTCCGATGGCATCGTGCGCCGCCAAGCCATGTTCGCCCTCTTCATCAACCTTCTCGCCAGCCTTCGCTCCGCCTTCCGAGCCCGTGCCGAACTGGTACTCGAAAACCTCGCCCTCCGCCAGCAACTCGCCACCCTTCGCCGGTCTTCACCGCGGCCTCGCCATCGCCTGACCGACCGCACTTTGTGGCTTGGCCTGTCTCAGATCCGGTCGCGCTGGTCCGATGCCCTCGTCATCGTCAAGCCCGACACCGTGGTCGGTTGGCATCGGGCAGGATTCCGCCTCTTCTGTCGCTGGGAATCCCGCTCTTGCACGCCAGCCGAGGACGCCATTTCTCCGGAGGTCAAGAACCTCATCCGACGGATGGCCAAAGCCAACGTGACCTGGGGTGCGCCCAGAATCCACGGCGAGCTACTCAAGCTCGGCTTCCAGATCAGCGAGCGCAGCGTCTCCCGCTTCATGCCCAAGAAGCCACGCAAGCCTCCGTCGCAGACCTGGCGTTCCTTCCTGGACAACCATCTCGGCTCCCTTGCGTCCGTCGATTTCTTCACCGTTGTCGCTGTGCAAGGACGCACCCGAGGGACGCGCCACGCACGGGCCTCAGATGGGCGGCATCGTGGAGCTGCCCGAAGTCGGTGGGCTGCACCACCGCTACGAGCGTCGAGCAGACCGACTGTCGACCCACCCTGGCCGCCGCCGCGTGAACGTGGACGCCCGGGGTCTGCCCGAGACATGCTGGCGCCTGGATTCCGCCACCAATCGAGAGTTCTGGAAGCCGCGCTTCGCCACGTGCACGCTGCTTCACAGCCAGCCCACGGCCTCCTCGCTGGCTTCTACGGCCCGCGGATGCCGAGCTGGCGAGGGACCGGGGTCTGATCACGACCGGAAGCAGGCGGTGGGCAGCCTGGCGGACGGGGCAGAGATCTGCCCAGTGCCGGCCGGTGGCATCAACCTCGCTGCATGAGCGCCCCGATTTGGGCACTGGGCACGCCCGGGCCGACGCGTTGCGCGACCAAGCCACCGTCTTGACTCCTGTCCGTCTCCGGCAGGCACTGGGTTGCCGTTGATCCTTCGCGGGTCCTGGGAGTCGTTCCGCTTCCTTCAAGGGAACTCTGGCTGAGTTGACCTCTTCTTCGCAACCGAATCCAGTCGCACCAACCCCGGCCCGAGCAGCCGGATCCGGAGGCAGCTAAGGAAAAAGCCACTCGAAGCAAACTCATCTTGACTCGGCGGGCCGCTTTATCGATGGCACCGAGCGCGGACCGAGCACGGGCGGAGCACGGGCGCGCACACGAAGCCGGTCAGCATTTGGACGGGAGAGGTGGTATCTTCTTCCTCGATGGGCAAAGACGGCGTCAGCGACCCGACCGAGGTCGCTTCCGCGTTGGTCGACGAGAGCTTGATCGACGCGATGCTGACGCTCAGCCCCGAGGAGCGCCTGCGCCAAAACGATCGCATGGTGCGCACGGTTCTCTTGCTTCGGCAGGGCTGGGAAGCGCTGAACGCCACGAAGAAGGCTGCTCAGGATGACCGAGAGCCCTGAGCTTACGACCCTGCTTGAGCGTCTGCTGGCAACGGACGTCGAGTTCGTGCTAGTGGGGGGCCTCGCCGCGGTGGTGCAGGGCGCGCCCATCACGACCTTCGACGTGGACATCGTCCACCGCCGGACCGAGGAAAACGTCGACCGCTTGCTGGCCCTTCTCGCGGAGGTCGCGGCTCGATACCGCAATCGTCCCGGGCCAGCCCTTCCGCCCAGTCGGAAGGCGTTGCTTGGTCCTGGGCACTCGCTCTTCGTGACGGATCTTGGTCCACTCGACGCCCTCGGTGCCATCGAGGGCGGCGCGGACTACGACCAACTGCTGCCGATGTCGCTGGTCGTTCCGCTCGCCGGCCGATCGTTGCGCGTGTTGTCGCTGGCAACCATCGTGGCTTTCAAGAGGATGTCGACCGATCCCAAAGACAAGCTGCGACTCCCGGTCCTTGAAGGCGTGTTGCGCCGCAATCCCAAGTGAAGCCGCCGCCCAGGCGGGTGCCCCAGGCGTGCCCCAGGCGGGTGCCGGAGGTTTCTGCCGCGCGGGGAGCACGGGCACCGAGCACGGCGGAGCCTACAGTTGACCGGCGCGCAAAGAGAGTGGTATTGGCTCCGCATGAACGTCGATGCCATGCGAGCCTTGTCTTGGACGCTGGCGTTCCTTGCGGCCTCGGTTGGCAGTTGCGGCACGACGGCCACTGTCGAAACGGCGATCGGCAAGAGCTTCGAAGGTGAAATTGTTGGCGGCGACCAGCGGGAAGTCATCATCGAGTTCGCCAGCGGACGCCGGAGGGCAATCGACCGCCAGGATATCACGGACGTCGACCATCCTGGCAACGTGGCGGCCACCATCGGTACCATCCTCACTGCATACGGAGGCCTCAACATCATGCTCGGCGCCTCCAGGTGCAACTCCAAAGAGCCTGCCTTCTGCGCGGGCCTCTTCGCTCCGGCGGTCGTGGGTCTTGCCTTGGCCGTCTATGGCTTCGCCGTCTACGGCGGCTCGGTATGGGCCATGAGCCAACCCGAACCGGACTACCTGGGCTTCGCTATCCGCCGGCAAGGAGAACGAACGGAAGCACCGAAATAGGCGAAGGCACGCGGGTTGAGCTTGAGCGCAACCTCACGCTCCTCGCCGGCGGCAAGGTCGACGCGCGCAAACGCGCGCAGCTCCTGCTCGGGGCGTGCGATCGTCGTGGCCGGCCTGCATACGTAGAGCTGCACCACCTCGGCCGCGCGCCGGCTGCCCGTGTTCTTCACCTTCAGGTGGGCCACGATTCCTTCCTCTGGCTGCCACGCGGACAGGGACAGATCGCGATAGGCGAACGTGCTGTACGAAAGGCCAAAGCCGAAGGGGAACAGCGGATCGAGGTTGAGGGCGGCGATGGCGCGCAGCTGGCGGAGAACCATGTCGTCGAGGGTCGCCATGGAGATCTCCTGCTTGGCCAGCGCATCAAGGGTGGCAGCCGCCTTGAACCACTCGGCCTTGGGCATCTCCAGGTCGAGGCCGGCGCGCATGGACGGGGCCGTGCTGTGGTTGGCGGCCCAATCGGACATGACCAGGCCGCGGAAGCCCCAGTCGCGCTTGAGGGTCTCGGCAAGCAGCCAGGGATTTTCGCACGCGTAGATGCCGCCAATCTTGTTGTACGCGCACATGACGGCCCACACCGAGGCCTGCTTCACCGCTGCCTCGAAGGCGGGCAAGTAGATCTCGTGCAGGGCGCGCGGGTCGACCTCGACGCTCCCGCGCGTGCGCTCGATTTCCTGGTTGTTGGCGGCGAAATGCTTGATGGTGGCCACCACACCCTGGCTTTGCACGCCTCGGACGTAGGCCACCGCCATGCGACTCGCCAGCTCCGGATCCTCGCTGAAGTACTCGAAGTTGCGGCCGTTAAGCGGCGTGCGCACGATGTTCACCGCCGGGCCGAGAATGACGTTCTTGCCGTGCGCCTTGGTCTCGCGTGCGATGGCGGCGCCCACGCGCTCGGCGAGCGCGGGATCGAAGGTCGCCGCGAGCAAGGCGGCGGCGGGGAACGCGGTGGCCTTGCCGTAGCGCACGCCGAGCGGGCCGTCGGTCATGCGCAACGACGGGATGTGCAAGCGCGGAACCCCGACCGTGTCGAAGCCGGTGCCGGACACCAGCGCGATCTTCTCGTCCAAGGTCAGGGCGGACAGCCACGCCTCGGCCTGGCTATCCTCGCGGGCCTGGCAACCGGGCGAGGCCGGCGCCGCTGGTGCTGAGCATGGGGACGTAGGTGGAGGGGTGGACATGCTGGTGTTTTGGCTCATCGGCGCACAGGCGGCGGGCAAAGCCAGCGTGGCGCAGGCGGCGACAGAGAGGTTCCAGAGCAGGAAGGTGGTCTTTGGCATGATTGGGTCTCCTGGGCAGACTAAGGACCGTCCTGCTCCTGGCCTTCTTCGTGCAGCTCGCGCCGGCAGAGCCGCGGGCGGGCTTCGGCGCGGGAGCACGCCGGGCCGGGGAGAAGCTCGCTTCACCGCCGCAACCGTTCGAGAAGCTCAAACATGGACGCGAGGTGATCGGGGCCCCCCGCGGCGGCGTCCCGGTCGATCTGGAGGGCCTGGAAACCGGCGTTCCGCGCGCCCTGGAGGTCCATCTCAGGGCTGTCGCCGATGTGCAGGATGCGGCCGGCGGGCAGGGCGAGCTTGCGGACAGCCTCGTCGAAGATGGCGCGGTCGGGCTTGCGGTGGCCGACTTCGCACGACACGACGAGCGCTTCGAAACGGGAATCGAGGCCGAGCCGCCGGAGCAAGCCGCGCAAGCGCTCGTCCCAGTTGGAGATGACCGCGAGCCGGAAGCCGGCGGCGGCGAGCCCGTCCAGGACGGGCGGTACGTCGTCGTAAGGGCGCCAGACGTCCGGCTCGGCGAAGCGCTGGTAGAGCGCCGGGAAGAAGCTCTGGCTGGGCGGAATCGGCGCCAGTCCCGCGAAGGCCTCGTCGACCACCTGCTCCCAGCCCGCGCGGGTCTCGGCCAGGTGCTGCTTTTTGGCCCACACCAGCCGGAAACGCCCCGCCAGGACCTCGGGGGCGAGGTTGGGCAGGCCGTGGCGAGCGGCGACTTCGGCGTAGACGTGGCCGACGGACGGCCATGGCCGGATCAGGGTTCCGCCCACGTCGAAGGCGACGGCCTCGATCCGGGCAAGGGGTGCGGACGCGGGTTGCACGCGCGCATGATAGCCGTACGCGGGGCCAAAGTGCGAGCCCGTGGCCATCGCCACGGATGGCGGGCCCAAGATCGTCGGCGAACTTGTGGTCCAGGATTCCGGTTTCAACCTTCATGCGAGAATCCGCGCCGGTGCCGTCGACGACGACGCCCGCGCGCCCTCTGCGCTACGTTTCACGCCCACGCTTCGCTGCTTGGCCGGGAACACCTCACCCGCTTGCCTGCCAACCGGCCTCTCGCCGGCTTGGGCGCCGCCCTACCATCGCGAGGCGACCCGCCCGGCGCCGACACGCCAGCCAGAGCTTTGCATCGACGCATTCTGCCCGAACCCGCCCTTGCGTGACGCAGGTCTCTGGCACCCCCACTGCGGGCACCCCCACTGCGGGCACCCCCACTGCGGGCACCCCCACTGCAACACCGCGTGATGATGCCGGCCAGGAATGGGATGCCGAGGTAGATGAAGACGCTCTTGGCGATCTCGGAAGTACAGCTTCTGTCCGGCGTTGAACTTGCCGGCGGGCAGGCTTCCCCTTGAATCCGAGATAGCCGCCCAGATGCCGAAGCCACTGCCAGTCCCCGGGGCGCAAGCGGGCGTGGTGCACCCAGAGGGCGAAGACGATCACCAACCCCACGGCGAACACGAGCCCGGCCCCCAGGTGCATCATGCGCCCCGTCTCGCCAAGCGGACTCGACTTGCCGAGGAGAAAGGCGGAGCCCGTGGCCGCCAGAAAGAGAAACGCCAGCAGGCCAAGGAGGTACTGGTTCAGGCCCGCCTTGGCCGGCTCCTCGAAGCCGACCCAGACACTGTGCATCCGGTTCGCGGGATAGAGGCCGACGTCGCCGCTATGCTGGCGAGCGCGGAAGCCTGGTGGACCCGAAGGACTACCAGAGGCGGCGGCTGGTCGAGTGGCTCAGCACGGAGATCACCCGCGCGACCGGTCGCCGCTACGGCATCAAGCTCGACACGCTGGACGACGAGAGCCTCCGCGAGCTCGAGCGCCTCCTCCGCGACCTCGACCACGAGAAGCAGATGGCCGTGCAGCAGGCGCGGCTGCAGCCCTGGCGGCGCTGACGCGTCGGCTGCCGGCCAAGGGGCGACACTGCCGCCCCGTCTTCGTCACGCGGACCTCAGCGCGGCGGTCGGATCGAGCCGAACCGCCCGGCGTGCCGGATAGGCTCCGAAGATCACACCGACCACCGTCGAGACACCAAGTGCCAGCAGCACGCTTCCGGTTGAGATGACGTACGGCCAATTCCCGAGTCGTGATGCCACGAACCCCGCCGCGACACCCAACCCGAGGCCCACGAAGCCGCCCAGCACGCTGATGATGAGGGCCTCCAGCACGAACTGGAGGAGCACATCCCTCGTGGTGGCGCCCACGGCCCGCCGCAGACCGATCTCTTTCGTCCTCTCCCTGATCGCGATGAGCATCACGGCGAGGATGCCGACGCCCCCGATGAGCAGGGCCACCGCCGACACCGCGGCGATCAGCCCCGTGAAGCTTCGCGCAGCCTCCATCTCCGCTCCGAGAGCCTGGGCCTGATCCCGCAACGTGAAGTCTTCGTCTTTGCCAAGCCTGATGCGGTGGCGCTGTCGCAGCACCTCACGGACCTCCTCGATCGCTCGAGCGGTCTGTCCGGGGGCGGCCTGGACGTAGATGTTGTTCACGTGGTCGAGGTTGAACAGCCGGCGCAGCCCCGTCGACACCGGCACCAGCACGACGTCGTCCTGGTCCTGGCCGAGGGAGTCCAGGCCACGAGCCTCGAGCACGCCAATCACCTCGAACGGGATCTTGTTGATCCTGACGGTTTCGCCGAGCGGCGAGGTGTCGCCGAACACATTGGCCACGGCCGAGGGGCCGAGCACCGCCACGCGGAGGGCGCCGCGCAACTCCTCCTCCTCCTCGAAGCCACGGCCGGTCCGCACGCGGGCGTTCTTTGCCGACAGGTACGCCGGCGTCGTGCCCACGATGTTCGTTTGCGACGACAGCTCCCGCCACTTGACCGGGAGCTTCTGCGCCTGCACCGGCGCGACCAGGCGCACGTGCGGGAGCCCATCACCGAGCGCCTCGGCATCCTGGACAGTCAGCGTCGTTACGTTGCCGGTCTGTCGCGGTCGGCCGGCGACGACCACCACCTTGCCGGCGGTCACGACGACCAGATCCGTGCCCATCGATCGGAAGTGATCGAGGACGGCCTGCTCGGCGCCCTGGCCGACGGACACCATGGCGACCAACACCGCGACCCCCACCGTCACCCCGAGCCCGGCGAGGGTCGACCTCTTGCGCTGGCGCCACGCCGACACCGCGGCGTTGCGTACGGCCTTGCGAAGCTTCATCGCCTCCCGTGCCTACGGACGCAGCGCATTGACCACGTCCGTCGATGCCGCGCGGCGAGCCGGAAGCAGGGACGCGACGACGCCCACCAAGATGGTGACCACGAGGCCGGCGGCGAACGCCAGCCAGCTCAGAGCTACCGGCATCTCGGTGGCGGAGCGGAGCACGATGACCGCGCCCGTACCGAGGGCGATTCCGATCAGGCCGCCGAGGATGGTGACGACCACGCCCTCGATAAGGAATTGGGTGTAGTTCACGAAGGTGAGGAAGTTCTCGACCGGGCGGTCGGGCCAGACGTCAGTCTGGTAGGTCAGGTACTTGCCAACCCACAGGTCGGTCACGAGCCAAGCGGTGTCGAGCTTGCACATGGCCGCATCCCAGGCGAAGCGACCGGTGTTGCCCCAGTTGCCGGGGCCGAACACCCGCTGGTCGCCGTAGGCGATCTGCTGTCTCCCGATGCGGAAGCCGAACGGGCTGTCGCCGATCTTCAACCACTCGGCGTAAAGCTGCCGGATGTCGAGCGTGTCCTCGATCGGGCTGCTCGTCGGGAAGTCCGCCCGTCCGAGCTTGGTCAAGAAAGGATGTGCATCCTGAAGCTGAAGGAAGAGGCGCGGCCGATCCCAGAATCGCGCGGAGAGGTCGAGCCGTATGCGCTCGAGCAGGAGCTGATCGTGGCCGCCGGGTTCGTAGCCCTTGATGGAGAGGCCGTCATCGTATTCGTAGCGAAGCCGCGCCTGCCCGTCGAGATCGAAGGTCACCGGGCCTGCCCTCATGTCCTTCACGTGCGACCAGAAGTCGTCCTGGCTATTCGGCTTCGCGGTTTCCTCGCCCGCACGCGCCACCGAGAGCCCTGCCACCATGAGTAGGCCGACGAGACAGGCAGCGAGCCTGGGACTCCTGGCATCACGGCGGCGCGACCGGCTCATGGCAGTCCCCAGACCATCTTCGTCGCGATGCCTAGCAGCACCACACCGATGAGCAGCTTGACCTGCCGGCCCTTGAGCTTGTCGGTCATGAGCCACGAACCGAGGACCTCGCGGGCAACTCGAAGTCGCGGGGGAGCATCCGTTCGAGCACGATGGCCGCGACGATGAACACGGGCAGCGTGATGAGTGTTCGCGAGAGCGAGAAGCTCCAGCCGAGGAAGGCGACCTCGAAGGTCAGCATAGGAATCTTCATGGTCGAGAACGCGCCGAGGTAGATGAAGACGTTCCTCGGGGCGCAGCCCTTGCGCCACAGGCCGACAGCCACGGGAAACGCGCCGTAGAGAGGACCGGCCTGCAGCGTCGCCAACAGGACCATCCATGGAATTGCCGCCACACCCGAGTGCCGGCCGACATGCTGCTCAACCACCGCTCGCGGCACCCAGACCTCGAACAGCCCGACCAGGACGAACATCGGCGGCAGAACGAGCGCCATCTCGACCAGGAGATCGCGCAGGCTCTCCCCGGCGCGCAGCCCGAACGCTGGTCCACCGCCGAAGCGGCCATGGACCCATAGGCCGGCGACGACCAGGACGGCGAGCCAGGGCCAGAGCTTGCCGGTCAGGGCCAGGGGCTTGCCTCGCTCCTTCACGGCAGCACCCAGGCCATGCCGACCGCCACGAGCAGGGCCCCGAAAAGAGCGAGGGCGTTGCGGAGCAGGGAGACTCGCCAGCCGAAGAACCTGGCCTCCACCGGAAGGGTCAAGACTCCCACCATCATGAGCGACGTGATGAAGGCGGCAAGCACGGGCGTTGAGGCGCCGTTCTGTCGGAGCAGACCGGCCAGAGGGTACGCGATGAAGCCCGGCATCAGCGCGACACTGCCGACCCCAAGGGCGGTCAGGAACGGCAGCGGACCCGAACCCGCGAGAATCTGCTGGAGCATCGACGGCGTGACCGCCGCCAGCACGAGGCTCACAATGGCGAGCACGCCCACCAGCAGCGGGAGAACGCCCCAGAACATCCTGAGCCCCTTGAGCAGGGATGCTCTCGTCTTTCCGCGGTCGGCGACGAAGGACGCAACAAGCGCCACTCCGGTGATGGTCCACAACGCGGTCACGGTCGGGATGTCCCTCCGCTGCCATCGGAAACGGCGCCCCGCCGGCAGAGGACCGCGAGCACCAGCGAGGGCTCGTGGGCCTCCATGCTGCGCGTGGTGGCGCCGCCCGGGATGAACACCGCGCCAGGGGGAACCACGAGTGCATCCTCGCCGTCGGAGCGGAACGTGACCCGCCCGCTGAGCACGGCGAAAACTACGTCCTCCTGCATCTGGCACGGCGGGATGCGAGCGCCGGCGGCGAGATCGATGCGTCGGATCTTCATCTGGTCGTGCTCGAGCAGCACGGACGCTCCGAAGCCCTCGGCCCTTGCCGGCACGCCGCCGAGATCGAGTTGCACGAGGCTCACGGCACGGACATCTTCGATGCCAGGGCAGCGATGATCTGCTGCTCGGTCACCTCGCCTTGGAGCAATTCAAGAACCATGTCCTTGCCGTCGACGAAGTAGAGCGCGGGCAAGGCCATCATGGGCTTCTGCTGGCGGTAAGGCGCGACCTTGTCACCCTGCGTGTCGATCTGCAACCGCTCGACTGGCAGCTTCGCCGGTGTCCCCAGCGCCTTCTGGAGCGCCGCCCAGCCGGCGTCGACGGCCTTGCGGGTGCAGTCGCATGCGTTCTGCTTGCCGACGAAGACGATCTTCGTCACCTTCGTCGCGGCGGGCGTTGCGGCCGCCTGGGCTTGGGCCGCGCTCGCTCGTCCCGGTGGCGCTTTCGAGGGGGTGTTGCAGCCGGCCGTCGTGAACGACAGGGCCAAGCCAAGTAGCAGCGTTGTCAGATTCGTCATCATTGCAGACCTCGGTAAGCGAAGTAGACCCCGACGAGCACGATCGCCGCCCCAGCGCCTCGGCGCAGGAGCTCCAGCACGCAGGTCGCCTTCTTGTTTTCCAGAAGCTGTCTCGCGGCGCCCATCGACGTCCCGGCGATTAGGATGAGGACGCTGTGCCCGAGGGCGTAGACCAGAAGCAGCGTGCCGCCCCACGGGACCGACGAGCCCGAGCCCGCGAGATACGTAAGGAGCACGACCAGAATCGGAGCGGCACAGGGGGCCGAAACGACGCCGAACAGCAGCCCCAGAATGAAGGCGCCGAGCAGCCCCCGGGTCTTCGGTTGCAGCTTGCCGCCGAGGGACGGGATGGGGATGGTCAAAACGCCCATCAGGTGCAGGCCCATCAGCGCGCATACGGCGGCGACGATCCAGTTCCAGGTCGTCGAGACGTCGCCGTACATCTTCCCGGCGAGCGCGGCGATCATCCCGAGCACGGTGAAGGTCACCGCGAGCCCGAGGATGAAGACGAGCGAGAAGAGGAAGGCTCTCAACACTCCGGGTTTGTCCTCCTTGCGGCCGGCGACGAAGCTCATCATCAAGGGGATCATCGCCAGCACGCAGGGGTTCGAGGCGGTGAGGATGCCGCCCACGAACACCGCGACCAGCGCCAGCCACGGGTTGGTGTGGATGTACTGGTTGGCGTTGGCTACGAAGCTGTCGAGCATGCGGCTCCTTTCAGCCGGTCCATCGCGAGGGCGTGCGCTCGCCCGAGCTCCGCTTCATCCGGGAGTACTCCGTGTTTCTTCGCGAAGCCGTGCTCCGTGAGGTTCAAGTAGACGTGCGGCTTTGCCTCCACATGATCGAGGGTCTTGAGCGCGCAGCGATGCTCACAGCCGTCGAGGACCACCAGGCGCTCGCAGTCCTTGGCCGGCACGACAAAGCCGCTCAGGTGCGCGCCAACCCCCGCGAGGCATGACATCGTTCCGATGCCCTCACAGGCGAGGCGCAGCGCCAGGCTGTTCGTGAGCTGGCCGACGTTCGACGAGCCCGAGCAGGCGAAGATGAGCGTCGGGACCCCGGTCGCGCAGCAGCAGTCTCGCCCGTCGCTCATGGGCTTGCCTTCGCCGCGGCCGTCGTAATCCAGGTGACGATCTCGGCAGCGGGCGGGATGCGGCCGCTCGCCTTGACCTCTTCGTCGATGACCAACGCCGGCGTCATCATCACGCCGTACTTCATGATGTCGTCGATCCTCTCGACCTTCTCGAGTTCGGCAGCGACGCCCGAGGAGGTAATTGCCTTCTCGGCCTCGGCGTAGAGCTTCTTGCACCTCGGGCACCCTGTGCCCAGCACCTTGATCTTCATGTCTTTTCTCCTTCGTCGGGCCCGCCACCGGCGGTGCCGTCTAGCTACTCGTCCTTCTTCTTCTGGCGCCGGACCAAGCGGTCGAGCGCCACGATCACCGCGAGAGCGACCGCAAGCCAAGGCAGCGCGTCGCCGAGCTGCTGCTGGCAGGGACACGGCGTTGCGGGCTGCTGTTGGCTCGCGGTTTCCACGGACTACTTCTTCTCCGCCCCGAGCCAGGCAAGCGCCTCGGCGGCGGTGTCGTTGACCGTTGCCATCTTCATGAGGCGCGAAACCATGATCGCCTCCGCGATCTCGAGGTCGCTCGCGCCGGCCTGCTTGGCCAGCTTCGTCCACATCAGCGTGCAGGTGGACGACTGAAGCGCCGCCGCCACGCCAATGCCGACCAGCAGCTTGTACTTCTGGGGAACCGCCTGAAGCTGCGGGTTCTCCATGACGGCGGCCTTGTGGTCCATGTAGGTCTTCGCCCCTTCGGGCGAGATCTTCCGCAGAATGTCCATCGGGGTGCCAACGGTCGTACAGCTCATGCTTGCTCCTTCTCTCTCCAGTCCTTCAGATCACCGGGTAGGCGCGCGACAACCTCCGCGCCTGCTCCTCGGCCAGCCGCAGCATCTTGCAGCCGCCTTCCGCGAACTCGCAGTGGCCGCAGGCGAGGCAGGCCAGCTCCCCCTTCACTCCGGGACCGAGCGTGTCGAGCCCGGGCACGAGCCGGACGCCAGGCAGCGTGTCGCGCACGCACTTGAGTCCCGCGCCGCAGGAGAGTACGACGATCTGGTAGTCATGTCCGGCTCCGACGAGTGGCTTGAGCCGCTCGGGTACTGCCTTCGGATCGCACAGGCCTTCCTCGACCGCGTCCACGAGCCCGGTAGTCTCACGCAGCATCAGGCCCGACGCGCGCAGGCGGTCGCGCAGCTCACGCGCTTCCTGGGCGCCGCCCGTCTTGCTGGTCTTGGCGCACTTGTCGCAACCAAGCACGACGATCGGCAGGTCGCCGCGCTTCGAGACAAGACCGTGCAGCTCTTCGTAGCTCTTGCTGATGGTGATGACTGACATGAACGACTCCTCTCTAGAACAACGCGCCGTACACCATGCCGGCGATGGTCGACAGGCCAATCACCAGACCGACGAACACGACGGTCTTCTTGGTGCCCAGCACACCACGGATGACGAGCATGTTGGGCAGGGACAGCGCCGGGCCGGCGAGGAGGAGCGCGAGCGCCGGCCCCTTCCCCATGCCCGACTTGATCAGCCCCTCGAGGATCGGCACCTCGGTGAGCGTGGCGAAGTACATGAACGCGCCGACGAACGAGGCAAAGAAGTTGGCGAGGATCGAGTTGCCACCCACGGCCTGCTCGATCCAGGAGTTCGGGATGATGCCGCGCTCGGAGCCCCCGGGGCCGCCGAGGAGGAAGCCCGCGACCAGGACGCCGCCGAGGAGGAGCGGCAAGATCTGCTTGGCGAAGGTCCAGCTCGAGTCGACCCACATCGAGAGCTCGTCCTTCTTGAACCAAAGGGCGATGCTTCCGACGAGGGCCACTCCGAACACGCCCGTGACGATCCACTTCGCCGAGTGGATGGCAACCCACACGCCGGCGTCGCCGTCCGTGGGCTTGCCCCAGTTGGCGAAAACCAGGATTCCGACCATCGCGGCGAAGTAGAGACCGTCCTGCCAGAGGGCGCGGCCCTTGACGTCATCGGGGATGACCACGCCGCCCGCTTCCTGCCTGGCTGCTTCCTCCTTGCGGAAGATGAGGTGCATCAAGAGGCCGATGACCACGGCGAACGAGATGGCGCCCACCGCTCGGGCGATGCCCAGCTCGGGCCCGAGCACGCGCGCGGTGAGGGTGATGGCCAGGACGTTGATCGCGGGGCCCGAGTAGAGGAACGCGGTTGCTGGCCCGAGCCCGGCCCCGCGCTTGTGGATGCTGGCAAACAGGGGAAGAACCGTGCAGGAGCAGACCGCCAGGATGGTCCCCGACACCGCCGCCACGGGGTAGGCGACAACCTTCTTGGCCTTGGGCCCTAGGTACTTCATCACCGCGCCTTGGCTCACGAAGACGCTGATGGCGCCGGCGATGAAGAACGCGGGCACGAGGCAGAGCAGGACGTGCTCCCGGGCGTACCACTTCACCAACGAGAGGCTCTCGTGGATGGCGCCAAAGAAGCGGTCGCTTCCAATCGGCAGGAACCAGCAGGCCGCGAACACGGCCAAGATCAGCACCAGCTTCGTGCGTTCCTTCATCCTGGGTCTCCAGGCCAAGCGTGGCGACTTGGCCACATTGGCAACATTCGCTCAAAAAAAAG
>Ga0172363_10000706_pt1 | contig 25966 bp, 23 predicted proteins | sample LakKivs2_kivu2a2_FD_114541 | JGI IMG/M metagenome (GOLD analysis project Ga0172363, IMG submission 114541) | Sediment microbial communities from Lake Kivu, Rwanda - Sediment s2_kivu2a2 | ecosystem: Environmental > Aquatic > Freshwater > Lake > Sediment | place: Rwanda: Western Province, Lake... | reverse complement strand
TCGATGCGCAACACGCCCATGTTGGCACCCCGACGGGTGCCACCTTGCTTGACTGCTTCGGTCGCCTGGTTGAACACGCGCATGAACGAGACCGGACCGCTCGACACCCCTTGGGTCGAGCGCACGGAGTCACCGGCCGGCCGGAGACGCGAGAAGGAGAAGCCCGTGCCGCCGCCGGATTTGTGGATGAGGGCGGTGTGCTTGATGGAATCGAAGATGCTCTCCATCGAATCCTCGATGGGCAGGACGAAACAGGCCGAGAGCTGCGAGAGCTCGCGGCCGGCGTTCATCAAGGTGGGGGAGTTGGGCATGAACTCCAGAGAGGTCATCATGTCGTAAAACTTGCGCTCGAGCGCCGCCACCTCGTCCTCGGATTTGTTGAAGACCCTGTCGGCGCTGGCGATAGTCTTGGCCACGCGGCTGAAGAGTTCCTGGGGGGTCTCGATCACCTTGCCGGCGACGTCCTTCTTGAGGTAGCGTTTTTCGAGGACCCTGAGGGAATTATCAGAGAGTTTCAACCCCATGGTGCGGCTCCTTTCTGCGCGCGCGGGATGACATCTGCGGGAAATTTATCTTGAGCAAAAAATTTGATTCGGAAGGTCGTCTTCAAAAGACCTGCGCCCCCGGACGCGTTAAAAGCATACCTCCCGCCGCGGGCCTTGTCAATAAAAAATACCATATGTTGTTGTTTTTCCGGATGCGAAATACTATATTTTGTTTTTGTTGCGGGGCGTCCCTGTGCCGCGGCACGGGGACGCCGCGTCGGTGAGAAATTACCCCTTGCAGGGTTTGGATCCGTGGTTGGCCCTCTTGGAGCGCCACCGAAGCTTGCCCAATCTCTTGCGTCTGCCCTTGCCCAAAGTCCACCTCGCTTGTCGGTGCGTCTGTGTTTTCGATGCGTCCCCTATTTTACCCCCGATCGATCATTTGTCAAATTATTCCACCGCCACGGTCGCGGAGGCGCTTACGACAGCGCACTCCTTTTCGACAAAACCGTACACGCGGTAGACGCCTTTCTTCTGCGGCATGCGGATGCGCGCCGTCAGCCCCTGGGCCTCCACCTCGGCCGGGACCCACTCATTGACGTAGTACTCGAGGATACCCTCCTTGGCCGTGCTCAGGCGGTAGGACGTGGCGACATCCGGCACGGCGTCGTCGGCAGGACAGACCTTGACGTCGATCCACGCGCCCGGAGCAACGCCCCGGTACCTGTCAAGGGTAAGCTTGCGCAAACGGAGGAAGGCGCACGGTGGTTTCTGGCCCGTGTAAAGCTGATACATCACCCAATAGGACGGCCTCTTCTTTTGCCCCTCGTTCAGATTCCACCACGTCATGCTCTCCTGCGTCGTCTCCCCCAGGTGGAAGGCGACGCCGCCGAGGTTGTAGCCGCCGAACTCCCAGATCTGCTCGGTCAAGGAGCGGTAGAGCATGGCCTTCTGGTAATCCTGCGGCTCCGAGGCCCTGCGGTTGACGTCGCAGGGCCGGTCGTGATGCGTGTACGGCCCGTACTCCGTGACGAGGTACGGTTTGTCAAAGCCGGCGTCCTGCCAGCCGCTGTGGAGGCTGCGAACGCTGCTATACTCATTGGCGCCGATGACGTCCAGCGACGGCACGTCCCGCGCCAGATAGGTGAAGTCCATCTTGCTCGCGGAGGCGTACACGACCGGATGATTGGGATCCACGCGGTGGATCACCTGGACCATCTCCTCCATAAAGGCGCAAAGCTCCCGGCGCTCCACCTCGTCCTTCGTGAAGTAGATCGTCTCGTTGCCCAGCCCCCACATCAGGACCGCGGGGTGGTTGCGGAAGCGCGTGACGTAGCTCAAGATCTCCCGGCGCTTGGCCCACACGTACTCTTTGTCGTCGCGGTAGCTGAACTTACCGTCCTGCGTCGCGTGGTTGAGCCATATGCCAGCAATGACCTTGAGGCCCAGTTCGGCCGCGCGGTCGAGATACTCCTGGGTGCCCTGGTCCGTGCCCCAGGTGCGCACGACGTTCGCGCCCATCTCCTTGGCCATCTTGAGGTAGTCCTCGCCGTTCTTGCCGCGGTGGATGCCGCAGCCCACCCCCTTGATCTCGAAGGGCTTGCCGTCCACCTCAAGGGACCACGATCCTTTTTCGCCCCTGATGACCACGCCGGCAGCCGCCTGCCCCGCCATCAGCGACATGATGATGAAACAGAATATAATCCTTCTCATATACCTATATATTATACGATAATCCCCAAACGCACAAGCGGAGCAAGAAATTGAGATTTTTTGACTGAGACTTTTTGACCAGGTCTTTGAGTCTCACTATTTGAGACTGAATGACCTGGTCTTTTAGTCTCACTATTTGAGACTGTTTGGCCTGGTCTTTTTGTCTCATTTTGACGGAGGGGCGCGGGGGTGTTATGATACAAATTAATGAACAAACACCTATCCCTTCGTCCAGCAAGCTGGACTCAGGGATAATGTGCGGGAAGGCAGACGAGGGCACATTATGCTCATGCGGGCGCTGCGGGCAGCGGTCTTCATCAAGGGGTTGAGCGCGGTCATCGCGCAGACGCTCCTTTTCCGGGAGCTCTTGATCGTCTTCGGCGGCAACGAGCTGACCGTAAGCCTCATGATGTGCATCTGGCTCTTGTCGAGCGCGACCGGCAGCGTCTTCTTCGTGCGCCTCTTCGACGGCGTGCGGCCAGCCCAGCGCGCCTACACACTGTGCCTTTTTCTCTTCATCCTCTGGCTGCCGACGGCCCTCCTCGTGGCGCGCCTGGCGCATCCGTTCTTGGGCCTGGGCTTCGGTGAGGTCCTGTCGCTGGGACACATCGCGCTCTTGTGCGTCGCCGTCCTCTCGCTCCTGGCGCTCGCCGACGGCGCGATGTTCACGCTCGCCTACCGCGGGATCGGCTCGGTGAGCCTGACCTATTTCTTCGAGTGCCTCGGCGCGCTCACAGGCGGCGTCCTCTTCACCTTCGTCCTGCTGCGCTTCTTCTCTTCGGTGACCATCGCCCTCCTCGTCTGCCTGGCCGACACGGCCGCCTTTGCATTCCTGGCCTGGACGCAGCGCCGCCGGCCCCTGCGCCTGGCGGCCGTCCTCCTGTGCGCCGCCGCCCTGACGGGCCTGAACTTCGCTGCGCGCCTGCAGCAGGAAAGTGTGGCCCGACAGTGGCCTTACGGCCGCGTCATCGTTTCGGAAAACTCCCTCTACGGCAACATCGCCATCACCAAACAGGCCGAGCAGTTCAATGTCTTTTATGACGGCCTGCCGATCCTGTCCCTGCCACAGCCAGACACGGCGATGGTCGAGGACTTCATCCACCTGCCGCTCCTGGCCCAGCCGTCGAGCAAGCGCGTCCTCTTCATCGGCCACGCCGCCGGCGGGTTCCTGAACGAGCTCCTGAAATATCCGCTTGAGAGGGTCGTCGCCATCGAACCCGATCCCCTGCTCATCCAACTCCTGTGCCGCCTGCCCGAACCCTTCCTCCAAAAGGAACTGCGCGACCCGCGCGTGACGGTCGTGGCCGTGGACCCCCGGCGGGCGCTCGCCGTCATGCACGGCCGCTTTGACGCGGCGTTCGTCCACGCGGGACTGCCCACATCGCTGGCGGCCAACCGCATGCACACGCAGGACTTCTTCGCTTCCCTCGAGCGCCGCCTTGAGCCCGAGGGCTTCCTCGCCGTCAGCACGTGGGGCTCGCTCGCTTTTCTGAGTGGGCCGCTGCGCCGCGTCAACGCCAATCTCATGGCACCGCTGCAGAGCGTCTTTCGCCACGTCGTGGCCATCCCCGGCGACGGCGCCACGATCCTCATCGCCTCCCAACACCCCGTGCTGCTCGACGCGCGCCTGATGGCCGGCGCCCAGAAGCGGCTCGCCGTCACGGCCAACCTCATCAACCCGGCATATCTCGAGAACCGGCTCAACAAGAACGACCGGCAGTGGTTCGAGGCCACGGTGAGCGACACCCTCAAGGCCACGGCGCCCAACACGGACCTGCGGCCTACCGCCCTCTACGACGCCCTCGCTCTCACCTACGCCCAGTTCTCCAAAAAACTGCCGGTGGTCTTCGGAGGGTTCCGCCGGATCAAGGCCCGACACGTGGCGGCCCTCCTCTTCCTCTATCTCTGCATCGCCCGGTCGCTGGGCCGCAGCCGACGCCGGCAGGCCAGCGTCCTGAAGCTCACGGTCCTCACCTCGGGCTTCTATGCGATGTCGGCGCAGATGACGGTGCTCCTGCTCTTCCAGAGCTTCCTGGGTATCCTCTACGCCTGGCTGGGGCTCCTGACCGCCGCCTTCATGGCCGGCGCCGCGACAGGCGCCCTCTCCCACCAGAGGCTGGCCCGGCGCCTCCCGTCCCTCGGGACGCTGATAAGCATCGAGCTTCTGGTCCCCGCCCTCGTGACGGTGACCGCCTTCTTCATCATCGGGATCTTCTCATCGCATGCCGACGCCGGCGCGGGAAGCCGCGGACTTTTTGTCTTGGCGGGGTTCCTGGCGGGATATCTGGTGGGGGTGGAGTTGCCGCTCGTGCACGATGTGTATCGCCGCCGGCTCGGCGCAGCGGCTACGCCGGACGCGGCGCTTGCCGGACACCTCTATGGGCTGGATTTGACGGGCGCGTGTGCGGGGGTATTCGTGACGCCGCTCCTGCTCATCCCCTCCTGCGGCATCCCGACGACGCTCACCCTTCTTCTCGTCCTAAAGATCATTCAGGCCCTCGCCCTCCAGCCGCTCACGGCCCACCGACACCCCAGCCGCCCCCGCCGCTAATCCTGCAAAAAGGCAGGAGTCTCTCTCACGGCGTCCTTGGCATCCAGGACACCGCCCGAAACGATGATCTTCATCGCCTCGTCGACGCCGATGTCGAGGAAGATGACCTCCTCGCGCGGCACGAGGATGAGGAAACCCGTCAGGGGGCTGGGGACCGTCGGCACAAAAACGTTGATGAGCGCGCGGCGGGACCGCTCGCTCATGTGGGGGTCGGCCTCTTTCGTCGCAAAACCGATGCTGTAGACCCCTTTGCGGGGATACTCGATGAGCACGACCTTGCGCGGCTGGCCGGCGGTCATCGAGGGGCTGAAGAGGAAACGGGTCACCTGTTGGGCCGCCGTGTAGATCTGGCCGGCCACCGGGAACCGCTTCCAGAGGCGCTCGAAGTAAGCGACGAGACCGCGACCGATGAAGTTGGTCGCAAAGAACCCCGTTATGAAGACGACGATGAGGAATAAAAGGATCCCTAAGCCCGGCACGCGAAAACCAAAGTAGTCCACCGCCCAATCGTTGATGTAACGACCGAGGATGTTGTCGAAAAAGGCGAAGAGCGACACGAAGAGGTAGACGGAAACAAGCAGGGGCACCACGATCAGCAGCCCGGTCAGAAAATAGTGTCTCTTCTTTTTTTCGCGGCCCATCTCTCTGCCCCCCTAGCGGTGAAGCGCGTAATACGGCACGAACGTCAGGACCGCCCATGTGATCGCCGTCGTCGCAAGCCCGACGGCGAGCCCCACGCCGATCCACTGGCCGAAACGGATGCGCACGTTCTTCTCTTTCTCCAGGATCCCGATGGCGACGATGTTGGCGGTGGAGCCGATCTGGGTGATGTTCCCGCCCAGGCACCCGCCCAAAAGCAGGCTCCACCACAGCGTCTGGTGTCCCATGCCGAAATCAAAGAAACTCTTGATGACGGGGATGAAGGTCACGACGATAATCACGTTGTCCAGGATGCTGGAGCTCAGACTGCTGACCCACAGGACCATCCCCGTCAGGAGGGTCGGGTTGTGACGCGCCACAGCCAGGAACTTGGCCGCCATGATGTCCGTGGCGCCGGTGTACTTGAGCGTGCCGGCCTGGGCGAAGAGGAACATGAAGAAAAGGAGCGTCCACCACTCGATGCCGTGCTCCACGTACGCGCGGGCCTTGCGCCACTTCCATGCCATGATGATGCCGGCCGTGATGAGCGGCATGATCAAGAGGATTGTGTTGCGCTCCAGGCCCATCAGCACCTCCAGACGGTGATGGAACCCGATGGCCACGATCATCGCCCCGAAGATCCCCATGCTGATGCGCAGCTGCCGGTCCATCGGCACGGCGATCAGGCGCAGCAGGATCTCGTCCGCCTGCCGGTCGCGCAGGCGCCGGCTCATCTGGCCGATCGGCCGACGGAAAAACCAACACACGATCCCCGTCATCGCCACCAGCGAGATGCCGGCGAGCGGCAGCGCCTTGAAGAGAAAATCCTCGAAGCTCAGCCCCGCCTTGGTCGCGATGACGATCCCGATGGGGTTGCCCAGGACCGTCGCGGCCGAGCCGATGTTCGTCGCCACGATCGAGATGATGACGAACGGGACCGGCTCCACATCGTAGTAGTCGCAGATCTCGAGGATCGCCGCCACCATGAAGATGATGGAGGTGACCTCGTCGACGACGCACGCCAGGACCATCGAGATGCCGATGATGAGAAAGGTGAACTTGTGACCGGTCAACCGACGCACCCGCAGGATCCGCGCGACGATCCAGGCGAAGAAACCGGAGTCCTTGAGCAGCTGCACGACGATCATCATCGCGGCCAGGAAGAGCACGACCTCGAGCGTCGTCTGACGAAGGAAGGTCTCCAGGTCAGTCGCCTTTGTCAGCAGGAGCAGGGAACTGCCCAGAAACGCAAAGCTCAGGCGGAAATCCCAGAAAAAGAGCGTGCCCAGGATGGAGACGCAGAAGATGCCCACCGACAGGGCCTGATGGAAATTGAGGCCGCCGTTGCGGGCCGCCAAGCCCGCGGCCAGCGCCCCCAACAGCAACGTCGCCAGTTTGAAAAAATTCTTTTTCATGGCGCCCTACTTCCCCAGCAGGTTGCCCAGGACGTCCGAGCGGGCCGCGATGCCGACGATCTTGTTGGCCGCGTCGACGACCGGCACGCGGCGCACGTTCTGCGTCAGCATGATGTGCGCCACCTCGCAGACCGACGTCTCGGGACCGACCTTGATGACGTCCCGCCGCATGACGTCAACCACCTTAAGCTGCCCCACCTTGGCGACCTTGTTCTTGATCGTCTGCGGGTTGTTCTGGTAAATGAAGCGGCCGACATTGACAACGTAGCTGGGCAGGACGACTTTGAGGATGTCCTTTTCCGTGAACATCCCCACGAGCCTCTGCGAGGCGTCCACGACGGGCAGCCCGCTGATCTTCTGCGCCAGTAAAAGACGCACGGCCTCCAAAGCGGACGTCTCGGGCGTCAGAGTACGGACGTCTCTCGTCATCAAATCGCCGATCTTCATCCTCCCTCCCTTGTTGAGACTAGCGGCTCAGGACGGCCGCGAGAAAGGCCTTGACGACGTCCAGGCCCACGAACGGCCAAACCCCCAACACCATAACCTGCTTGAGGCCCCACCCATATCCCAGGGAGAGCCACAACCCGCCGCACGCGTAGATGACGCCGATGCCGGCAAGCATAATAAGGTAGTTGCGCCAAAAGGCCGGACGCGGCGCGGCGCGGCGCAAGGCCCCCACGCATACCGCGGCGGCAAGAAAACCCAAAAGATACCCGCCCGTCGGGCCGGCCAGATAGGCGATGCCGGCCGTGTTGCCGGCAAAGAGCGGCACGCCCAGGAGGCCGTAGGCCAGGTAGAGCCCGACGCCCAGACCGCCGTAGACCGGCCCGAGAAAGGCGCCGGCCAAAAGCACGACAAACGTCTGAAGTGTCAACGGCACGGGCGTGAAGAAGAGCGGGACCTTCACGAGCGACGCCAGGGCCAACAACACCGAAAAAGTAACAACCGCCATGAATCTCTTCGCCAGCGACGTCCCCGGCGTCACGACGAACGAATGCACAAACGTGGTCATAAGACTCCTCTCTGTGTTGCGTTCGGTTGCCTCTTTATTCCTTGGCGACCGCAATCATGACGAGGCCGACGAGGACCAGCGCCGGCCCCAGGACCCCGAGCGCGACCTCCTTGAGCTCCGGCAGAAACGCGATGCTGCTCATGACACCCAGGGCGACGACGCCCAGGCCGATCAATATCTTCAACACCGTTCTTGCCTTATTGGAAGCGGCCATATCAGACTTCTCCTTTCGGACGGGCCTTCCAACGCTTGTGGATCCATCCCCACTCGTGAGGATACCGGCGGATATACCCTTCGATAACGCCCGTCAATTCCTGAACGACGGCAAGAACCGCCTCGTCCCTGCCGTGCGCCACGTCGATCCCGCGGGGCGGCAGGATCTCGATGTGGTGGCGCGGTCCCTCGATACGACGGATGAACATCGGGACCAGGGGTGCGCCCGTGCGCAGGGAGAAGATGATGGGCCCCGTCGCGGTGGCGGCCTTGACCCCGAAAAAATCAACGAAGATGCCTCCCGTCCCGAAATTCTGGTCGAGCTGGACGAAGAGGATCTCGTTCTGGCGCAGGACCCGCAGGCTCTGGTTCACGCACTCCTGACGCGGTTGCGTGTAGACCGAGCCGACGTTCATCGCGCGGCGCTTCTCTTCAAAGAGCCGATCCAGGTTCTCGTCGCGCATATGCCGCAGGATCGAATGGATCCGGTAGCCCTCCTGGGCCAGCCGCGACAAAAGCAGCGGGAAGCTGCCGAAGTGCGCGCTCACGGCCACGACCCCCCGGCCGGCCGCCAGGGCCTTGTCCAGATTCTCCAGGCCTCCGATCGAGACGAACCGGCGGATGCGCTCCGGGTGCTTCATGAACATAAAGAACTCGACGGCCGTGCCGGCCATGGAATAAAAACACTCCCGGGCGATCGCCCGTATCTCCTGCGGCGTCTTCTGGTCGCCGAAGGCCATAGCGAGACTCTCCAGGGCGATGGCCCGGTGCCGGCGCGCCAGCCGATAGCCAAAAAAAGCCATCGCGCGCGCAAAGCCGTATAAGAAAGACAGCGGCACGACACGGGCCGCCGCGTCACACAGACCAATCGCACAACGCCCCATGCCGTAGCTCAGCTTGCGCACGAGCTCTTTCTTATTCATACCGGCCTTGAGGTTGTCATCCCGTGACGCAGGCTCAACGTTTGTATCCAATCTTACGCAAGAAATCCTTGCGCCACTGGATGTCGGCGCCCTCTTCAATACCTTTAGGCGCCGCACCGTCGATCACGCCGAGGATCCCCCGCCCCGTGGCCGTCTCGCCGACAACGACCTCCACCGCATTGGCCGTGGCGCAGAAGATATGGCAGACCTCGGGGACGGCCTTGACCGCGTTCAAGATGTTGACCGGGAAGGCGCCGTCGAGCGCGATATAGAAGGTGTGGCCGGCGCCGACAGCCATCGCCTGCTGTGCCGCCAGCTTCTTCAGGCCTTCGTCGGTCCCTTCGCAACGCACCTTGCAGGCGCCCGACGCCTCGCAAAAGGCGATGCCGCACCTGATCCCGGGCACCGCCGTCACGCACGCCTCGTAGAGGTCCTCGATGGTCTTGATGAAGTGCGCCTGGCCGACGACGATATTGACGTTCTCGGGCTTCTGAATCCTGACGATCTCAACCTTAGGGGCCATTCCTTCCTCCCGACATCCGTCGCAACCGCCTTGCGGTTAGAGGGCAACGTCCTTCCCCATTCCCTCAAGTTTCTTTCTCGACTTCTCGATCAGACGGTCGGCCGAGCGGGTGTAGCGGAGGCCCGTCTTCTTTTCGGCCTGGATGACGTCCCTGAAGGCAGCCATCGCCGTCTTGTAGTCCTTGCGGCCGTACGCTGTGACGCCTTCCAGAAAGCGATCCTTGATCTGGCGGCGCTCCTCGTTCAGCTTGTTGCGCGCCGTGCGCTTGTCCAAGAGGCGGACCTCCTCCTGCTCACGCCGCGTCTGGGCCGCGGCGACCTTCTCCTCTTTCGCCGTGCGGTGCGTCTGCCTGCGGGCCAGCTTCTCATCTTTGGCCCGCTGCTTTTCCTCCCGACGACGCTGTGCCTCGGCGCGCTTCTCTTCTTTGAGACGCAGTTTCTCCTGGCGGCGTTCTTCCTTCGCCAGCCGCTTCGCCTCGCGGCGACGCGCGGCCTGCGCACGCTTCTCCGCTTTTATGCGCAATTTCTCCTGGCGCCGCTCTTCCTTGAGCTGTAGTTTCTCTTCGCCCTTTCTCTCGCGGCCTCCGGCAGGGCCCTCGGAATCGTCCAGCGCCGCTGTCCCGGCGGACGCGGACTCCTCGGGGGAAGTCACAGCGGCCTTCTTCTTTTCGGAGCGGGCGCTACGGTCCTCCTTCTTCTCTTCGAGGCGCCTCTGACGCTCCTCAAGTTTCTTCTCCCGCGCTATCTTGCGGGCGAGCAGAATCTCGCAGCGCTCCCTGTAATACGAGGCAAAGTCATCGATGGGTTTCAAGGACAGGATCTTGTTGAAGACCTCGATCGCCTCCTCATACTTCTGCGTGCGGTACAGCCGCCGGCCCTCGTCATAGAGTTTCTGTATCTCGGCGTTCTCGCTTGCCCGCGCCTGGGCCGGCCGGTAGGTCTTCTGCATCTCGCGGACCTGGGCCAGGTAGGCGCGGGCCTCCTCGTGCTGCGGCTCCAACTCCAGCGTCTTCTCGAACTCCTGGATCGCCTTGTCGTAGAGGCCGCGCTTGAAGTACTTGACCCCGTTCTGGTAGTGGACCTCCACGGCCACGGGGTCCGCCGCCCACAGCGTCCCCTGTGCGCCGAGAAACAGACACACGACCAAACCCACGCATAGCATCTTCATCTTCATGTCAGACTCCCCGTTTCTTTAAGCGGATAGGACCGCGTTAAGGCAGAAATGTCCGGCACCACGCCACGACCTTCTCGGCCCTGTCGGCCAGGAAGAGCGCCTCGGAGCGCCTGATCGGCCGCCCCTCGTCCTGCACAAGGACCTGGACGCTCAGGATGTCCCACATGTACTGCCAGTGTTCGTCCGCGTCGGCGCGCCGGACCTTATCTTTCAAGAGGCGCATCAGGTTGCCGCGCACCGGGTACGTGCTCCTGACGCCGCAATGATAGATGAGGACGGCGTCGCAATACGTGGTGGCGGCGCTGATGGCGTTCAAGCCCGCCGAATGCCAACGACAGGCCCTCAGCGCTTCCTGCATCCGCGTGTAATACTGCTGCGCCCGGTTGACGAAGACCGGGAACTCCGTCAGGTCCGCCGGCACGCCGGGCTCCTTGGACTCCAGGCGCTCGCGCATCGCGCGCCACTTCTCTGCCTGCTTGCTGATGCGCTCGGCCTTCTGGCTGAGGCGCTTCTCGGCCAGGTAGTCCTCTTTCTCCTCGTCGAGGAGCACCTCCTGGCGCTCGAGCAACTTCTCTTTCTTGCGGATCATCTCGTCGCGCTGGAGGCGCCGCTCGGCGCGCGTCTCATAAAAAGACATCTGCTCTTTCTGCTCTTCGATGTCGTCCTTCATGTAGGCGACGGACCGCTCCATGACCTTAGTCTCGTCGACCGTGTAGGGCTCCGCGGCCGTCTCGATGACAGTCTCCACCTTCTCGCCGAGGGCCTCCTCGCAGAGCTGCACGTAATAAGCGGCGAACCGGTCGTCGGGGTTCTTGACGAGGATCGCCTTGAAGGCCTCGGCCGCGCGGCGGTAGTCCCCCTTCTCGTAGAAGGACTTGCCCACGAAATACAGGTCCGCATCGGCGTCGCGCACCTCCTGCTCGCCGATGCCGAGGACCTCGGACCGGTGCACCTCCAGTATCTGCATCGTCTTCTCGAGGTAACGCTGGACAAACTTATATTTGGGGTCGATCTCCGAAACCGTCCGGAACTCCGTGAGGGCCATGTCATAGCGGCCCGCCTCAAAATAAACGATGCCCCGGTAGTAATGCAGGGCCAGGGCGCGCCGTTCGTCGCCCACCTCGGCGCGGACCGACGCCTGCCCTAGCAAGGCGGCGCAGACGACGATCGCCACTCCGATCCGAAGACGCCGGTTCATGCCCTTTCCCTTTTTTTGCGACGGATGCCCCGCATCAATCCCAACAGGTTCACCAAGAGGATGCACCCCATGACCCGTTCGCCGAAATACGTGTAGGCCGCGCCCCGGCCCGTCTTGTACACGGCGCCGGCCAGCGTCTCCGTCACGAAGGTCGGCTTGCCCGCGGCGTCCTCGGCGCGCGCGACCCGCCGGCCGGCGTCGTCGATGATGCAGGAGATGCCGGTGTTGGCGGCCCGAACCACGTAAACGCGGTTCTCCACCGCGCGAAAGACCGACGCCTGGTAATGCTGGTACGGGCTTGCCGTGTCCTTGAACCAGGCGTCGTTGGTCATGTTGATGAGAAAATCCGCGCCCCGTCCCACGAACGCCCGCGCCAGGTCCGGAAAGATGTCCTCAAAACAGATGAGGACGGACGCCCGGATCAAGGGACAGCGTTCGCCCTTCAGGGAAAAAACCGTGTGCCTCCCGCCCCGCGTGAAATCCTCGATAGGCACGACATTCGCCAGAAACGGCAGTTGCCGGCGACCGGGCAGGTACTCCCCAAAAGGCACCAGATGCAGTTTATCATAAAGGCCGGCAAGCCTTCCAGAAGGAAGATACAGGAGCGCGCTGTTGAAGTAATCAATGTCCTGAAGCCGAATGGCGCCGACGAGGAGCGGCCGGCCAATCTCGCGGGCGAGGCAGCCGAGCGGCTCGTCGTTAACCCCCACCTCAAGGTAGTCCGGGAATGAGGTCTCGGGCCAGATGATGACGTCCGGGTCGTCGCGGAGCCCGACGATCTGCGTCAGCAGGACGTACTTGTTGAATATGTTCTGCGAAAAGCGGGGGACCCACTTGATCTCCTGGGCGATGTTCCCCTGGATAATGGAGACTTTGAGCGGCGCCGAGAGGCGCGGGTCCTCATAGAGGCGGTCCGCCCCGTAACCCAGCCACGCCCCGATGACGGCGAGGAGCACGGCGCCGCGTCCGAGGACGGTCGGCCGCCGGCCCAAACCGGCCGCCGTCAGCGCCTCGATCACTTCGAGCAAAGCGGCGTTGACGAAGACGAGGAGGAACGAGACGCCATACGCGCCGATGGTGTCTGCGATCTGGATCGCCCAAAGGTTCCCGCTCTGCGTGTACGCCAAAAGCGCCCACGGGAAACCCGTCATCGCGTGGCTGCGCAGATACTCGAGGCAGACCCAAAACGCCGCCGTCCAGACGCAACGGCCCAACCATCCGAGGCGTTCGGCCGCAAAAGAGTAAGCCAGCCCGAAGAGGCCGAGGTAGAGGCCGCAATAGAGCGACAGGAGGACGGCACCGGCGAGGGTGACGTGGACGACCCAGTAGAGCGTCAGCCCGAAAAAAACGAAGCCCGCGACGAACCCCGTCAAGAAGGCCGGCCGCGGCTTCTGCCCGGCCACAGCCGCCAGGAGCGGCACGAGGCCGAACCACGCGCACACCCAGACGTCGAAGGTCGGATAGGCCAGGCGCAGCAGCGCCGCGCTCACCGTCGCGAACAGGAAGGGGTGTCTCAAGATAAGCCTTAGCCGTTTGAACATAGGCCGGTGGAACCCTGCCGCGGGCATGCCCGCGGCACCTTTCTTTTCACCCAAAGAGGGCGACATCCTAAAGCGACCGAGAGGAACCAAAGGATCAACGCCCTCAACGCTGGAACAGCAACTTGAATCTCCTCAGCTGGTAGCCCAGGAGCAGCCCCACACCCTCGATATAAAGATAAAGGTTCAGGATCAGAATGATGTTGCACTTGACGAAAAGGTTCAAAATGCACCGCGGCCTGAGATAGAACTCCCGGAAGGCCCGCTTGCGCAGCCGGACCAGCTCCTTTGGCGAAATCGTGCTCATCTGGGCGACGACGGGCACCTTGGAATTGAGCATAATCGTGAAACCCTCCCAGGCGACGCTCTCTTTATCGAAAAAGCCCATGCCCAACGCCTCATGGAACAGCTGCGAACCCGGTATCGGGTGCGCGATGCTGAAGTACGCGAAATCCGGATCCAGCTTTTTGGCAAAGGCGATGGTCCGGCGGACCCGCTCGACGGTGTCACCGGGCATGCCGAAGAGGAAAGTGCAATTGACAAAGCCGATGATCTCCTTGGCGAGGGCGACCCCCTTTTCGATCTGCTCCAGCGTGATGTCCTTCTGCATCACATCAAGCATCTCCTGCACACCGGACTCCACACCGATCAGGACGCCGCGGCAGCCTGCCCGGCGCATGGCTTGGAAAAGCGGACGCGAGGCAGACGTCACCTTGGAGTTACAATTCCAGATGAGCTTCAAACCGCGCCGCACCATCAGGTCGCACACCGCGATGGCTCTCTCCGGGTCGATGGTGAAGTCGTCGTCCAGAAACCGAAGCTCGCCTATGCCGTAATGCTGCGCCAAAAATTCCAGCTCGCTCACCACGCTCTCCGGGGACCGGAACCGGACCTGCTGCCCGAACATCTGACTGCAAAAGAGACAACGATAGGAACACCCCCTGAGCGTCGAGATCGTCGCGAACCTCATCGTCGTAAAACGCCGCGTGGGGTTGGAGCGGTACCGATCGAGACGCAACAGGTGATACGCCGGGAAGGGCAGCGTGTCCAGGTCTTTGATAAAAGGCCGCGGGCCGTTGTCGACGATCCCACCGCCTTCGTCCTTGAACATCAACCCCTTGATGCCGTCGGGCCGCTGCCTTCGCGCCAGGGCGCCCGCCAGCTCCGTCATCGTCTCCTCGCCCTCCCCGACACAGACGAAATCCACGTCGCGGTGGGCGAGGGTCTCGCGGGGAAGATGAGTTGGGTGAGGACCACCGAAGACAGTCCGAATGGTCGGATCGATCCCTTTGATGATCCCCGCCCAGGCCAGACAGCTCTCTATGGCGTAGGTATAGGTAAAAAATCCAACCAGGTCCGGGCGGTACTCTTCGATCTCGGCCCTGAACTGCGGGGAGGTCATGATGGCGTCGTCGAATATCTTCACGTCATGCCCCTGCCTCAACAGGAAGCTCGCAATGTACCCTAGGCCGATGGGCGCAACGATCCCATACCGCCGAAACACCTCCTGCATATCGGGGTATCTCTGGACCATGCACAGAACGATCTTCATCACGTTTCTATCGCTATCTGCCACAGCACTTCTTGTACTTCTTGCCGCTGCCGCACGGGCACGGGTCGTTGCGGCCAACCTTGGGACCCTCGTGGCGCATGGGCGCGGGCCGGGGCGCCTCTTCTTCCGTGTCGGGGGCGCCTTCCCGGGGTTCCATGCCGTCTGCGGCGGCTGCCTGTTGCAGACGCTGGCGCCTCATCGCGGCCTCGCTGGACAATCCGGAAAACTCCTTGTGGTCGGCGTGCTGCGGCACCGAACCGAAGACGCTTTTCACCGGCCCCTTTTCGACGATCTGGACGCGGAAGAGGAGCTCGACCGTCTCCTCGTTGATGCGCGTCATCATGCCCGCGAACATGTCGTAGGCCTCGCGTTGGTACTCGATCAAGGGGTCGCGGCCGCCGTAGGCGCGCAGGCGAACCCCTTCGCGCAGGCTGTCCATCGCGTAAAGGTGGTCCTTCCACCGGCTGTCGATGACGTGCAGCATCACCAGGCGCTCGAGGTGGCGGGCGTGCTCGCTGCCAAGGGACGCCTCTTTGGCCTCGTAAAAGGCCCGGGCATCGTTCTCGAGCGTTGTGCGCACCTCGTCACCATTCATCTTGTCGAGTCTCTCTTTATCAAAAGGAAAGTGGGGACCCAGACGTTGCTTGACCCAGCCCTCCAGTCCCAACCAGTTCCACTCCTCGGGCGAAAGCGAGGAAGGGCAATATCGGGTCACGACCTCGGCCACGACCTCCGCAAAGATCTCGAAGAGATACCCTTTCAGGTCCTCGCCCTCCAGGATCATGCGCCGCTGGGCGTAGATGATCTCGCGCTGCTTGTTCATCACGTCGTCGTATTCCAAGAGGTGCTTGCGGATCTCAAAGTTGTACTCCTCGACGCGGCGCTGCGCCCGCTCGATCTGGCCGCTGATCCACGGGTGCTCGATGACCATGTCGTCCTCGAAGCCGAAGCGGTCCATCATCGTCACCATGCGCTCGGAGCCGAAGAGCCGCATGAGGTCGTCGGACAAAGAGACGTAGAACCGCGAGCTGCCCGGGTCGCCCTGGCGGCCGCTGCGTCCCCTCAGCTGGTTGTCGATGCGCCGCGCCTCGTGCCGCTCGGTGCCGATGACGTGCAGGCCGCCGGCGGCCACGACCTTCTCGTGCTCCTCTTGGGCCTCCTGCTTCAACTGCACGATGACCTTATCGTATTCTGCCTTGTATTCAGGAGTGGGCGGGTCGAGCTTCTGGGCCGCCAAAAGCTGCCTGGCCATGTACTCGGGGTTGCCGCCCAGGACGATGTCCGTGCCGCGGCCCGCCATGTTGGTGGCGATGGTCACGGCCTTGTAGCGGCCGGCCTGGGCCACGATGTGCGCCTCCATCTCGTGGTACTTGGCGTTCAGGACGTTGTGGGGCAGGCCCTCGCGCTTGAGCATCTCCGAGAGCATCTCGGACTTCTCGATCGAGATCGTCCCCACGAGCACGGGGCGGCCCTGGGCGTGGCTCTCCTTGATGTCGTTGACGACGGCCCGGAACTTGCCGTCGACGCTCTTGAAGACGCAGTCGGCGTGGTTGGTGCGCCGCAGCGGTCGGTTCGTCGGGATGACGACGACGTCGAGCTTGTAGATCTGCTTGAACTCGTTGGCCTCGGTGAAGGCCGTGCCCGTCATGCCGGCGAGCTTTTCGTAGAGGCGGAAGTAGTTCTGCAGCGTCACCGTCGCGAGCGTCTGGTTCTCGCGCTCGATGCGCAGCCGCTCCTTGGCCTCGACCGCCTGGTGCATGCCGTCGGACCAGCGCCGACCCGGCATGAGCCGGCCCGTGAACTCGTCGACGATGACGACCTTGCCGTCCTTGACGACGTAGTCGACGTCGCGCTCGAAGAGGTCGTGCGCCCTGATGGCCTGGGTGACGTGGTGGGCCCACTCGCCGCAGAGATCGTCGTAGAGGCTGGCGACACCCAGGAGCCTCTCGCATTTTACGATGCCCGCCTCCGTCAGGTTGACGGTGTGATTCTTCTCGTCGACCACGGCGTCGTAGCCCTCGGCGAGGTCGACGCCCTTGTACTTGGCCTCGATCTCGTCCTTCTCGAGGATGATGCGGCGCTTCAATTGCGGGACGATGCGGTTGATGGCGTAATACCTCTCCACCGAGTCGTCGGTGGGGCCGGAGATGATCAAGGGCGTGCGCGCCTCGTCGATGAGGATGGAGTCGACCTCGTCGACGATGGCGTAGTGGAGCGCGCGCTGGACGCACTCCCTCTTGTCCACGACCATGTTGTCGCGCAGGTAGTCAAAGCCGAACTCGTTGTTCGTCCCGTAGGTGATGTCGCAACGGTAGGCGACCTGCTTGTCCTCGTGCATCATGTCGTGCTGGATGACGCCGACGGACAGGCCCAGGAACTCGTAGATGGGCCCCATCCACTCGCGGTCGCGGCGCGCCAGATAGTCGTTGACGGTGACGACGTGCACGCCGTGGCCCAGGAGGGCGTTTAAGTACACCGGCAGGGTCGCCACGAGCGTCTTGCCCTCGCCCGTCGCCATCTCGGCGATGCCGCCCCGGTGCAGGACGACGCCGCCGATGAGCTGGACGTCAAAAGGCCGCAGGCCGATGGTGCGTCGGGAGGCCTCGCGCACCACGGCGAAGACCTCCACGAGCAGGTCGTCCAGGACCTTCTGGCGCAGCTTCTTGCGCGTCTCGTCGTCGGCCTCCTCATATCCCTCGGCGGCGAACGCCTCCTGGATGCGCGCCTTGAACGCCGCGGTCTTGGCCGCAAACGCGCCGTCCGGCAGCGCCTGCATCTCGGGTTCCAAGGCGTTGATCGCCGCCACCAGCGGCCGCATCGAGCGCAGGACCCGTTCATTCTGGGTCCCCGTCAGCTTGTTGACGATAAAATTAAGCATGACTATTCTTCACGCCTTCCGGGGCCGGCGGGTCCTGTCCGGGGCGTCCCCCACCCACTTTCCCGAACAACTCGGAAACAGTTTCCAAGCCAAGCCGGAAACAGTTTCCAAGCCATCCAAGCCACCAAGCCATTATGCCTTCAGGCGGCTGCGGCGCAGGTACGCCTCGATGAACGCGTCGAGCTTTCCGTCGAGCACGCCGGCCGCGTCCCCGGTCTCGTGCTGCGTGCGATGGTCCTTGACCATGTTGTAGGGGTGCAGGACGTAGGAGCGGATCTGTGAACCCCACTCGATCTTCTGCTTGTGGCCGTGCGCGGCGGCCTTCTTCTCTTCTTTTTCGCGGCGCCGCTTCTCGTAAAGGCGCGACTTCAGGATGTTCATCGCCACTTGCTTATTCTGGTGCTGGGAGCGCTCGTTCTGGCACTGAGCGACGAGGCCCGTCGGGATGTGCGTGATGCGCACCGCCGAGTCCGTGGTGTTGACGTGCTGGCCGCCCCGGCCGCCGGCACGGTAGACGTCGATCTTGATATCCTCGGGCTTGATCTCGACGTCGATGTCCTCCTCCAGCTGCGGGATCACGTCCACCGAAGCGAAGGAGGTATGGCGCCGCTTGTTGGCGTCAAAGGGGGAGATGCGCACGAGGCGGTGGACGCCCACCTCGGCGCGCAGGTAGCCGTAGGCGTAGGGGCCTTTGACCAGCGCCGTGACGTTCTTGGTGCCCGCCTCTTCCCCGGGGAGAATGTCGGTGATCGTCACGTCGTATTCGTGGGCCTGGGCCCAGCGCGCGTACATGCGCAAGAGCATCGACACCCAGTCGCAGGACTCGGTGCCCCCCGCGCCGGCGTTAATGCTCAGGATGGCGTCGTTGCGGTCGAACTCACCCGAAAAGAGCGCGTAGAATTCAAGGTGGTCGAGCTCCTGGCGCAGCCTCTCGAGGTCGTCGTTGAGCTGCCCTAAAAAAGAAGGATCTTCGCCCTCCGAGAGGCCGAAGAACTCCTCAATCTCCGCGATGCGGCCGTCCTGCTTGTGCCATGGCTCCGCGACGGACTTGAGCGCCTTCAGCGTCCGCACGACCTTATGGGCCGACGCCGGGTCGGACCAGAAGTCCGGGGCGCCCATCCGCTGCTGGAGGCTTGCGATCTCCCTATCCTTGGCGTCGACGTCAAAGATACCCCCTGAGCCGCCCCAGCGTCTCCTTGACGACCTTAATCTTCTGCGTGATCTCGTCTCGCATAGGTCCAGCCGTTTCTCTACGATGGGGCCGCCGTCGGGGACCCCCTACCCCCCCGCTCCCCCATTGGGAACCCTCCCGCGGTTCCCCCCTGACATGTTTTCAGCGGGGATCCCCCCCGCTACGGGGGTCGTCGGGGGTCCCCGGCGACGGCCCGTGAGCGGTCCGGTCAGGCGTTCCCTAAACACCTATCTCTGCAGGCGGCGGATCCCCTTAATCTCTAGCTCCAGGTCCTCCTTGCTGTCAGCGTACTTGTACGCCTCCTCCGCCGTCACCGTTTTGTCCTTGACGAGCTGCGCCAGGCTCTGTTTGAAACTGCACATCCCGAACAGGTCGCCCTCTTCGAGGAAGTGCGTCACGTCCGCGGCCGCGCCCTCGCGGATCAGGCGGCTCATCGTCGCCGTCAGCGTCATGATCTCGAGGGCCGGGATGCGGCCCGTGACGTCGCAGCGCGGCACCAGGCGGATCGAGATGACCCCTTTGAGGAGAAACGACAGCATCATGCGGATCTCACTGTGCTGGTGCGGCGGGAAGAAGTTGATGAGGCGCTGGACCGTCTGTGCGGCATTGACGGTATGGACCGTGCTCAAGACGAGGATGCCCATCTCCGCCGCCATGAGCGCCGCGTTCATGGTCTCCAGGTCGCGGATCGTGCCGATGAAGATGACGTCCGGGCTCTGAAGCGTCACCTGCTTGAGCGCCACCAGATAAGACTCCACGTCGATGCCGAGCTCCCGCTGGTTGATGACGGACTTCTTGTCGGTGAAGGTGAACTCAATGGGGTCCTCGACGGTCAGGATATGGCGCGAGACGTTCTGGTTCATGTACTCGATCATGCTGGCGATGGTCGTGGACTTGCCGTGGCCCGCCTGGCCCGCGAGGAGGATGAGGCCCCGGCGCTCCTGGGAGAGGCCCTGCAGGACTTTCTCGGGCAGGTTGAGCGACTTGAAGTCCGGGACCTGCTTCTTGATGCGACGCATGACGATCGACGGCACCCCGCGCTGGAAAAAGATGCTCACGCGGAAGCGGTCCAGCCCCTCGATGTCCATGGCAAAGTCCGTGTCCATGTCCCGCTGGAAGGTGGCCTTGTGCTTCTCGTCCATGATCTCCTCCGCGGCCGCCTCCATGTCGCCGACCGTCATGGATGAGAAGTCCGACAGCGGCACCAGTTCGCCGTAGAGCCGCAAGTACGGGACATTGCCCACCTTCAGAAAAAGGTCCGACGCGTCCCGCGCGCTCATCACCCGCAACACATCGTGGATCTTCATGGTCACCTCTCCCGTAAAATTTGAGACTTTTTGACCAGGTCTTTCAGTCTCACTATTTGAGACTTTTTGACCTGGTCTTTCAGTCTCATTTTGACAAAGCGTTCCTGCTCCAGCAGGGCCTTCTTCTTTGCCGCGCCGCCGCTATAACCCCCGAGGGAGCCGTCTGCGGCGATGACGCGGTGACACGGCACGAAGGGCGCGCAAGAATTCTTGTTCAGGACGTTACCCACGGCGCGGGCCGCGCCGGGCCGGCCGATGCGGGCCGCCACCCAGCCATAGCTGCGGGTGGCGCCCAAGGGGATCTCCAAGACCGCCCCGTACACTGCAATCTCGAAGTCTGTCAAGGAGTTAGATTCCTTCAAACGCATGCTTGCCGCGCAAAAGGCGGTGATACTTTACGGCAAAACGGTGCGCCTCATCCCGCACCCGCTGCACGAGGCGCAACAGGGGCGAGCCGCGACGCAGCCGCAAACCCTCATTATTGCTTTTAGTATAAATCAATTCTTCCCTTTTGGCGATAGCAATTATCGGTATGTCGCAGCCCAGCTCTTTCAGGACGCCGGCCGCGGCCTCGAGATGGCCCAGGCCGCCGTCGATGAGGACCAGGTCCGGCAGCCGCGCCCCCTCCTCTTTGAGCCGGCTGTAGCGCCGCCGGACGACCTCGCGCATCATAGCGTAGTCATCGATGCCGCTCACCGTGCGGATGCGGAAGCGGCGGTAGTTGTCCTTGTCAGGCCGGCCATCCATGAACGCGACCATGGACCCCACTGACTCCTTGCCGTGGAGGTTCGAGATGTCGAAGGCCTCGATGCGGCGCGGCAGGCGCTTGAGGCCGAGGGCCTTGAAGTCCTCATCGAGGACAGGCGCCGCGTGCCCCGGCCGGGGCCTCAAGGCGATCAAGAGGCCCAGCGCCTCGAGCTGGTCGCGGATCCGGGCGGCCTCCTCGAAACGCTCGCGGCTGACCAGTTTCTGCATCTGCCGCGAGAGCCCCTCGATCAGCTCCTCGTCGCGCGACGCGAGAAAATCCTCCAGCCGGCGGATGCGCTCGCGGTAGGCCCTCTTCGAGATCCTGCCGACGCACGGCGCGGGGCACAGCCCGATGTGATAGTGCAGGCACGCCTTCTTGGGGAAGCGCCGACAGCTGCAGAACCCGAAGGTCTTGCGCAGGGCCTTGACGGCCTGGCGCAGCAGCGTCGCGTTCGTGTACGGGCCGAAATAATCCATCCCCGTCTCGTTGCGGCGCCGGCGGCCGATCATGACGCGCGGGAAGTCTTCCTGCGTGATCTTGATGTAGGGGAAACTCTTGTCGTCCTTCTGGATGACGTTGAAGAGCGGCTGGTAGAACTTGATGAGCTCGTCCTCGCGCAGGATCGCCTCCTCCTCGCTCGCCAACTCTTCATACGCGATGGCGCGCACGCGGCCCATCATCACCTGCGTCTTGAGCGAGTCGCACCTGCCGGCGAAATACGTGCGCACGCGTTTTTTGAGCGAGGCGGCCTTGCCGATGTAGAGGATGCGGCCGGCCGCGTCCTTCATAAAATAGACGCCGGGGCCGCCGGGAAAGCGCCTTATCTTTTCTTGAAGACCCATCGCAGGAGGTCCTCGACCTCAGCAACACGCAGCGCCCGCAGCCCGGCCGTATAGACCGCCGCCCCCAGAAAGATGGTAAAGACCATCTTGACGAGCGGGCCGCCGAGCGGCGGCGTGGCGTACCAGAATCCGTAGACGACGAAACCCATGATGCCCGCGGCAACGGCTATCGGTGTCCCTGTCTTCGCGACGGCCGCGCCGAGCGAAAAACCGATGCGCCGCCGCATCGCGAGGGTGAGCCAGGCGGCGTTGACCATCGCGCCGAGCGCACTCGAGAAGGCCAACCCCGCCACCTTCCAATGCCACCAGAAAACAAAGACGCCGATCAAAACGACGTTGACGCCGAGCCCCGCGGCCGCGGCCTTAACCGGGGTGCGCGTGTCCTGGAGCGCAAAAGACGCATGCGAAAAGAGGCGCACGGCGGCGTAGGCGAAGAGCCCCACGCCGTAAAAGACCACGGCGGTCGCCGTGATGTCCGTCGAGGCGGCGTCGAACGAACCCCGTTCGAAGACCGCCGTGACGAGCGGCCGCGGCAGGACGAGGAAGGCGACAAAGACGGGCGCGACCCCCAAAAAGACGACGCGCAGGCAAAAGGCCATCACGGCGCGGAAGGCCTCGAAATCTTTTTGCGCGGCGTACACGGAGAGGCTCGGCAGGGCGGCGTTCGACAACGCCACGCCGAAGAGCGCCAGGGGCAGCCGGATCAAGTTGTTGGCGTAATAGATCGCCGCCACGACCCCGTCGCCGACAACCGCCGAGAGGGACGCGACGACCATGTCGATGAAGACGTTGAGCTGGTAGACGCTCGTCCCCAGGACCCGCGGCGCCATGAGGCGGCCGATGAGCCGCACCGCCGGGTCGCTCAAGATGCCCCGCGGAAGACGCGCCACAATCTTCACCCCCTGCCGACCCAGCGACGGCAGCTGGACGAGGATCTGCGCGATGCCCCCCAGGAGCACGACGACCGCCAGAAAGTGGATCCGCCCCTGGTCGACAAAGCCCAGACACCCCAGGCCGGCGATGAGGACGAGGTTGAAGACCACGGACGTCGACGCCGGCGCGGCAAAAGACTTCATGGCGTTGGCCACGGACATGAGAAAGGCGCTGACCGCCACGAGGAGCAGATACGGAAAGAGGATGCGGTTCAGCGTAACGCTCAGGTGGAACTTGGCAGGGTCGTCTAAAAAGCCGGGCGCCACCACGCGGATGATGGAGGACGAGAAAAGGACGCCGGCCGCGACGACCACGATGCACAGCCCGGCCACGAGGAAGAAAACCTTGTGGACGAGGTCCAAAAACTCCCGGCGCGGCCGCGTCTGGAGGACCTCGCAGAAGACCGGCACGAAGGCGGCGTTGCCCGCCCCCTCGCCCATGAGGTCCCGCATCATGTTGGGAATCTTGTAGGCGACGAAAAAGGCCTGCGCCTCCAGGCCCGTCCCGAAGATGCCGGCCAGGATGACGTCGCGGACGAACCCGGTCACGCGCGAGAGCATGGTGAAACCGCTGATCACCGACGCTGATTTGAGGATGGACCTGTGTTCGGACATGCGGGGAATCCTATTGACAACGGTCCGCCTTATGTGCTACACTTCGTCCTCTGAGAAAGGAGTTTTTATGCCGCAGAGAAAAGCAGCCATCAAGAGAATGCGCAGCGACAAGAAACGCAGCCACGCCAACGCGGCCCTCAGGGCCGACCTCAAGAAGGTGCTCAAGGGATACAAGGCCCTTATCGCCGCAGGCAAGACGGACGAGGCGAAGGCGCAGCTCAAGACGGTCTACGCCAAGCTGGACCGGGCCGTGGGCAAAGGTATCCTGCACAAGAACACGGCGGCGCGGCGCAAGTCAAGCCTGGCCCTCATGCTAGGTAAGAAAGCTTGACCACCAACAGCTCCAGCAACATCGGGCCTTGACGGCGGGCCGAGGAGGTCTTGAACCTCCTGTCGGTCGCGACCATCAAGGCCAGCCCTTTGCGATACACCTCTCTCGAGATCCGGCCGCCCCGCCACCCCTTCTCCCACTGCCAGAGCAACGCCCCCATCAGCTTCTCGGGCTTCTGCCGGTCTGCCAGCACGTCGGCGAGCACCTTCAGGGCCTCCTGCGGCCGCCGGCTCAGGATGGCGCGCCCCAAGTCAAAGACATCCGGCGGCACCTTGCTCCTGAAGCGCACGATCTGGGCCCCGTTTCTGTTCAGGGCCGCGACCGCCTTTTCCCCGGCCTCCAGGTCCGGCACATCGATGACGAGGACACAAGAAGACGGCGGCCTTCGGCAGGCTTCGCAGAGGACGTCCAAGACGGATTTATTGAGGCGGTGGGCTGATTTGACGACGACGAGGCGCCGGGAGGCGCCGGCTGTTGGCAGACACGCCAAAGCCTCCTGCAACAGGGCCGGGGTAAGATCCTTGTCGTCCGCGTAAAGGACCGTCGTGTTGAGCTCCCGGAGGGAGACGGGAAAAAGCTTCTCCTCCAGGAGATGAAGTTTCTCGCGCTTGGCGGGTTCTTCGCCCCCGAGGAAGACGGTGACGTGGGACTCTACCATATCTCGACGGTCGTCTCGACGATCCGGCGGGCAAGATCGGCGACCGCGTCCTCCAGCGCCTGCGATTCGCTCTTCACGTAGCTGCCCGTCGTGTAATAGGAAGTGTCGCCGGCGAAGTTGGTCTTGTGCCAGAGGACCCTATCCGTCTTGGCGTCCGTGAGCGTGATGTCGACGAAAAGCGAGATGCGGTACTCCTGCGGCGTGTCGTCGTCGGCGTCACGCAGGCTCTCGCGCCGGTAATGAACCAGGTCGCCGGAGAGGACGATGTCGGCCTCGTCCTCCGGCACGACGCGCAACTCGCCGTCGTAGATGAAACGGTCCACCACGGCGTTCGTGACCTTGTTCTCCAGGAGGGGGAAATACGTCTTGAAGCGGCTGCCGACGCTCTCCTCGGAGGTGGTGTCGACTTTGTTGGCGAAGGGACGCACGTGGATGGTCCGGTAGCCCGTCGCTGAGACGAAGGCCCGCGTCGTGTAGCCGCAGCCCGCCGTCAGGCACAACACCGCTGCCACCCCTAAACCGACAAGGCGTCTCATGGTCTACAGCCCTTCCCTCTCCAGGAGCTGGAGGCGCTCCAGCGCCTTGACGGCCCAGGCGCTCTTCGGAAATTCCTTGATCACGTAGTTGTAGTAGATCTTGGCGCTCTTGGGGGCTTTCTTTCTCTCGTAAAACTGGCCGATGAGGTACTGGGACTCGGCCTCCTTGTCCCGCAGCGCCTCAATGCGCTCGGTGGCTTGCTCCGAGAGGTCCGCGTCCGGGTGCTTTTTGACGAACTCCTTGAACTTTTCCTTGGCCTCCTCGGTCAGCGTCTGGTCGTAGTCGGCGTCGAGCGAGGAGCGGTCGGCGCACAGGGCGATTTGGAACTTGGCCGGCTCGGCCCACTCGCTCTCCGGATAATTGTCGACGACCTTCTGGAACTCTTCGGTCGCATCGTGGAAAAACCCCTTGGCCTTGTTCACCAGGCCGATCTTGTATTGGCTGGCCGCCGCGTACTTGCCATAGGGCGCGTTCTCGACGATCTGCCGGAAGATCTCGACCGCCGCGTTCTCGCCCGTCATGTTGATGCCGACGAAGCTCGTCCGGTAATCCACGAGCTTCTGAGCCACGATATACTCGCGTTCCAAAACGTCCTGGGTGCGCGTGCTGAAGGGGTACTTGGCGATCACCTTCTGGTAGGCCTGGTAGGCCTCGTAGTACTTACCCATTTCCTCCAGGCACAGCCCCACGTAAAACTGGGCCTCCGGCGTCTCCACCGCGTCCGGGTAGTGCTTGATTAGCTTGTTGAACTCCCGCATAGCCGTCTCGTAATCCTCGGAATCATAATAGCTTTTGGCAAAAACGAGCTGCTCCTGGGGGCTTTCCTTCGGGGCATACTTGGGGTTCGTCCACTGCTTGCTCTGGGGGGTCCAGATCCAGAAGGCCAGGGCGCTCTGCGTGAGGGAAAAACAGAGGATGACGCTCAGGGCGAGGCGAATTTTCATGACTTTCAATCTACCACGGCGACGATGTTTTGTCAATTTGATGCGGC
>Ga0172363_10000705_pt1 | contig 25972 bp, 39 predicted proteins | sample LakKivs2_kivu2a2_FD_114541 | JGI IMG/M metagenome (GOLD analysis project Ga0172363, IMG submission 114541) | Sediment microbial communities from Lake Kivu, Rwanda - Sediment s2_kivu2a2 | ecosystem: Environmental > Aquatic > Freshwater > Lake > Sediment | place: Rwanda: Western Province, Lake... | reverse complement strand
TTCTTTTTATTTAAGATACAAAGGTATTAAACTATTAATAATGCCTTATAAGCCAGATCTTGATAAAATTGATACAAATGAAAAATGGAGTAAATTCCAATGCGTTGAAACTTTTCCAGTTATTGCTCACTCAGGAGTTGCTTGTTCAAGTACAACAGGAGCTAATCACCCTGAATTAATACAAAAGGAGGTAAAGTTTTATTTACCTCCTTTGTTCGTTAAGTGGGTTAATGAAAAAAAGATTAGCTATGAAGAATAGGCTTTAATAAACTATAGTTCTTCATCCCAATATTTTATATATTTTATATATTCATTCATAGTTTTATTTAATCATGCCTCTTATTTTTAACACTTCATAGATATTGTCTTCTGATTGTCTATGACTTAAAGCATAATTATAATTTTTAATTACAGATTCGTAAAGACTATCATAAGGGTCATTTTTAACAATATATTCAACCATGTTTTCAAGCAGAGCAAAGCTCTCTTCAAAATTAAAATCTATTATTTCTTTTTTAGGTGCAACTTGAAAAATAGAAGACATATCGTAATTAGTATCCTCTATCTCAGCACCCCAATAAATCGGAATACACCCTGTTAAAAGAGCGTCGTTAAATTTTTCAGAAATAAAACCTTTCTCGAGGCAGTTTTCAATAACAATCGTGTACTTGTATGACATGAAAATCTCAGGACCCCAATAATGATAATTATTATCTACCGGCAAGCCTCCACCCCAAAAATCTATATGCTCATGGTTTTTGTGCTTTTCATAGAATAAATGTCTAAATCTATGCCCCTCGCTACGGTTTTTGTGAGAGAACGGCATTGATATTTTTTTGGGGTGATGTATTATTTCTTTAAAATGATTCCAAATTTTAAACGGGTTTGACTTAGTATGTAACTTGTGATCGTGTTCGTATAGCCAAGTTTGAGTAATACAGTGGGTAGAATAATAAAACTTATCAGGTCTAGTATCAAATAAGTATTGTAACTTTTGTTTATTGTGCGAAATAATTAAATCGAATTTTTCAAAGTCTGTTTGTATATAATCGTATATATCAGTCCAGCGAGGGTTTGTTAGAGGTTCTAACAATACACACACGTTGTAATTACCATCTTTAGGAACTTCTATAATACTGCTCTTAATAAAGTTATCTGTATAAACATTTATTTTTCTTCTAATACCATCTCTTTTCCATTCCAACTTAGAGGAATTAAAAAAAGGAGATAAACATTTTTGGTGCGAAAAATTGGAATCATTTAATGTTACCTCAATCATATTATTATTTACAAAAAAGGCTACAGATTTCTCTGTAGCCATATCTTAATTTTCTGACTTCTTATATGGGTGCGTCTTAAACAAGATGTTGCACAACAACAAAATACTCAAGGCATGCCAGAAATTCAAAAACGGAGCATTGAACATTTCTGGAAATATCCAGTTCCACAATAGCATAATTATAAAAGCCTCTGCTAAGAAAACAATAACTGCAACAGTGAGCGAAATTAAAAGAATCTTCATATTAAATAACCCCTAAACCTTCAAACTTAAACTTGGCATTTAAGGCATATTGATCGAGCTTTGATTTAGAAGAGACATTCATAGCCTCTCGCACCATCTTCATCTTATCCTTTTGATTAATATTGACAGACTTAATCAAGTTAATAAACTCTGCCTTGGCGTTATCGAACGATTCGTTTTGCCAGATCTTCTCTTGAAGAAAGGCATCAGTAATAATAGATGTCATATTAGTTTCTAGTAGTACAATTGTTATTAGTAATAGCGTGATTCAACATTTTAATGAACTCAATACCGATAGACTCTTCTTTAGTAAAAGTAACGTTTTCTCTAGCATCCTCAATGTTCTTTTGAAGAATAGGAGAAGAGCCTCGAGTAACCGTAACACAATTATCTCCCTCAACCTCAACAAGAAAAACGTTAAGCTGCAGGTTAACCTTGCAGAAATACTCATACCACTCTTGCTGTTCGTTGTAAGTAAAAAATTTCATATCTTATTTTCTATAATCAGTATAGGCCAAAAACGTAGGAACCTCAAGCTTAATCTTCAGGAACCTCAGAGAAAACTTCGTCCTGACACTTCTGACACATGCCCGAGATGCGGTACTCGCGCTCGGACAGCTCGTCCTTGAACTTGCCGATGGGACTTCCACAGGTAGGGCATTCGAAGTTGAACATGGAGAGAGAGCGGCTACGGTCAAACAGCCGCTCAGAGATTTTGTCGAGCTCCTTTTCCATTTGCAGCGTTTTCATTGTGTAAAGATTATGGCTGCTGCCTGCAGGAACCTCCAGCAGGAAATCAGATTTTCTCGAGGCGAATGTAAATGTCGAGGTTGCTCTCTGGTGCCTCTTTGTAGGTACCGCAATGCTGTTCTATAAATTCAAAGTCAATACCGTATATCTTTCCATAGTTTCTATGCTTACCATTTCTACAGAAATAAGAGAACGTATCCTCTGTTACAAATATCTGATGAGTGAAGTCTGTAAAGGCGTTCTTAGACATATAATAAGGGCAATATATCTCTACAATGCCACCAGGCTTGAGAATACGATGTACCTCTCTCATGAAAGTTATAACATTCTCTCTCTTTATATGCTCTACAACATGAGAAGCAAATACATTCTCTGCTATATTAGAAGGAATAGGCCACGGAAATTCTTCTAGATTGTAATGGATATCATTCTTACAAATTCCATTGTCTACATTGCACCAACCGTCTCTATACTTATCTCCACAACCCAAATTAATCTTTGTAAAATTCATTATCTTTTAGCTTTCTAATTTCTTGTGGCAGATTAAAAATCATAGCCTCTTCCATTACAGAAGAACTATTAACAACTAGGCTCTTTGCATTAATTGCATCAGCAATTTGCAACAAAATCTTGCGATACTTATAAGCATTGTTAGTCTGAAACATTGCCTCTTCTTCTTGCTCTTCAGCAAAGGCATATAGTTCGTGAATTGTTTTAAGAACCAATAGCTCAATGTGATCGAGCTCTTCTACTGTATATTCATAAGTTTCTTCGAGTTCTTTCTTTAGAGACTCAATAGACTTTAGTGCTTTTTGCCCTGTTTTCGTTTCCACAAATTCGTTAGTTTCCATAAGTAAAAAGGACCATCACAAGTTTCAATTAGTAAACCGCATTTGGTACACCACCAGCATTTGTTCCTGCCTATATCAACGAGAATACCTTCTCCTTTGACGTGCTCACAAACAAATATATCATAGCAATGCCACTTTATCCACTTAAAAAGTCTCTTCATATTCTAAAGGTAATCTATCTTCTCTAGGCTCAATATTAGATATTTCATTACTCTCAGAAATATAACCTATTACATTTATAATTATTTTGTTTGTTATTGAGCCATCTATTGAGCTTACAATAATATAGCTCTCTTCAATTGTACCATCAGCAAAGAAGACTATTTTAGTTGCATCTAAAATAGTTAAGTCATTAGTGAAGCTAGTTAAGTCAACAGATATATTAGTTTGTTTGTAAGCTGCCTCATATTTTTTGTAAATAAGCTGAGTTTTTAGGTTTGCTTTTGCTTCTTCATATAATGTTTTATCTGATAAATTATTAAAGGTTATTATAGCTACAGAGAAAAGAGATACGAAAATAAAAATTGTTAACATCAATTCAATTAACGTAAATGCTTTTTTCATAGGAATATTTATCTTTATCGTTTCTATCCATTTTAAATTGATCAACAATAATTATTGTAATACCTATTTAGCTATAGGTATTACAATAAACTAGCGGCTCTTTTGCAGAAATAGCTATTTCTTGAGCATTCATAAATTTCAGATTGCGCATCAGCATCTCATTATTAAAAAAATTATGAAAATTCCTCAGAGGAAAGTCCACAGAAATTTATAATTCTTTTAGCACACAAATTAATTCCATACCTAGATGTGTCGAGAAACAATGCATTCTTTAATGGTGGTTCAAAACCTGTTACCTGGTTATTATTGGTCCTATCAGAGAAGAGATATATCTCCTTTACGTTGTTATTGTTTTTAAAGGTTTCTCTCATATCTCTATATGGTGAGACTGCTGCAACAATAACGGCCTTCTTAGAGTCTGGTAAATCAAATCGAGCTGCCATTTCTTGAATTAAAAGTATATTTTTCTTTCTCCCCTCTAATGAGTAGTCAAGATTGTTAATTCCTTTGCGAATGTCATCTCCATCGATAACAGCAATACACTTAGAACCCAACAGAGCCTCTACATGCATTGATAATGTACTCTTTCCAGAATTAGGTTGCCCGAAAATCCATATAATCATTTCTTTTCCTTTTTAATTATTTCAGATAGCTTAGTTCTCAATAAACTGTTTAATGAATCTAACAGTATTGAATTTGAATCTGCCCACCAACAAAATAGTTTAATTTTTTTCATACATGCAATACGTTATATAACGCCATTAAAGATTCTTCATATGCGAAGCTGTTTTCATAGTTCTTTTTTAAATCTTCTACAAAATGACCATCAGAACTGTATAATTGAGGATTCATATGCCGACCTTTAATAATTTTTAATTTGCAAATAAAATTACCCATATCAACCTTCTCTAAAGAATCATTGCCTTTTCTACCATAAAGTCTCTTGGTAGGATTAAAAAATCTCAATTGAGACATTAAAACAAAATTAATAGATGGTTGTGTTCTATATTTTAACCAGCACTCAAAAACATCTGGAGATGGTAAGTTATCATCATCTAGAAAATATACCCAACCAATATCATTATAGCTTTTAGAAAGAGTCTCTGTAAAATAATTTCTCTGTTCAAAACCATAAGGGTATGTGGTATCAACAGAATAAATCCTTATTTTATCTTTTATTTTTAAATAGTTTTCATCTTGAGTTATATCAAAAGTTATTTTACTATCCATTATTATATGCCAAATAAAATCACAGTTAGAATACTCACATAAATATTTTAATTGTCTAAAAATAAAATGAGGTCTGAAACCTGGTGTAACTAAATGTAAGGTCATAAGAGTTTATTTTTGCGAAGATCATCTATATCTAGTCGCAATTGTTCGTTCTGAATTTTAAGAAAATCAATTTAATCTACATAACGTTCAACTAGACTGTTAATAGATGTCATCGAATCTATTTGGTGCTTCATCTTGAATATTTGATTCGTTTATCTTTTTTATTTCAATGCCTTGCAGAAGCATTTTAAGTTCATCGTTGCTATTTATAGTATGCATTAAATCTTTAAACTTTGCAACTGAAAGTTCTAGTTGAGCTGCATTTACATTAGCAATAGCCTCACCTTTGTAGAGCCAACAATTATGACTGCTCCAGTAACGTTTATCGTTTTTACCGTTGTAGTTTTCAAATATATCTATACTCTGCAAGGCAGAAGCGAGAGCATTAGTTACAGCCATTAGCTGTTTATAATCTCTCGCCAATTGTTCAACAGTCATGTAATTATTATAATAGCTGATTTTTGAAAATCAACTAATGATCTAGTATTTTATGCAAATCAGTCACATACACAGACATTAATTTTGGTACTATAACTTTCTGCTCCTTGGGCTCTTTATCTCCTGTATATTTAATTAAAATCTTTTCATGTGGTTCAACGTCTAAAGTCTTACTAGAGTCCCCAAATTGTTTTTTAGATGTTATTGGGCTTACTACTAACTTTGTAGTAATATCATAATAGAATTGATTTCTTCTTATTTCTGATTGAGACGAAAGTGCCTCAGCATTAATTAAATCTAAGAAGTCATCATTCTTTATATAATAAACAGGTATTTCTTTTTCATTAGCCTTTATCTCAACTGGCCTTTCTTTTGGCTTTAACTCTTTTACAATATGACCAGCATACTTCATTAAATAATCTATTGCCTTATTTGATAATTGTTGCAAATTATTTGGTGTTGTTGTCATTTCTGCCCAGTTAAATGTATGATATGCTGGAGTAAATTTTGTCTTGGCTACTGGGAGAACTGAGAAAATTATACCTGTACTAGAACGAATTTTATTTTTAACCTCTACATATTGCTGAGCTGGTATGTGATAAAATACATCTCCAATGATATTAGTTTGATTATCTTTTAGCATTGAGGCAGATTCAGTGTTTTGAAAGGGGGCATTGTAAAGAGGTGAATTCTTTATTTTTTCTAAAGCAGAATTGTAATCTTGTAGTTTATAAAAATTATTCTGATATATTGTAGTAGAAGCTTGAGTAGATTTAGAAATATAATATTTAAAATCTACCGTAAGTAATTCTGCATCGCCAACCTTACTGTAGTAAATTTTTTCAATTACCCCAAACAAACCACTTTCACCCCATACAACGAAATAAACATAAGAAGTGTTTTTGTCTTTCAAATATGGGGCAAAGATGTTTTTTACAATTTCATCCATTTTATCCCAGGCCTCTAAAGGTATATCACCCAGTTCACTCTGCTTCTTAATTGCATTAGTTCTTGCGCTAGCATTCTCCCTCTTCAAAGGCGCGATACGACTGGTATTAACTACAATTTCTTCTCCTTTTGTAAAGGCCTTTGACGCATCTGCTTTTGTAATCTTAACAATATAATTAGATGAGGCGTCTTGCTTGAACGGGATATGAACAATAATACCTTCAGCTCTAGATTGTAAAAAAATTACTCTATCAGTTACTTTATAATTTGGATTTATGTCATCTATATACTTTGCAGTTTTTCTAACAATTTTACCTATTTCATAAGGAGAACTTGCGGTATACGATGCATTATCAATTATTTTAATATTATAAAACTCTTCAGTATTTTTAAAATAAGAACTAATTACCTGACCAGATACAGATTTTTTAACATCTAAATAGACCATATCGCCAGATTTATACTTTGAGAATTTTACATTAAAATTAGGATTCTTAACCTCAGCTTCTGGTGATTTATTAGGAGTGTTACTATTTATAACAGCGTTTAAGGACTCCATATCTTTTTTGCTGATATTCATTAAATCTTTATCCATTGCTACATAAGTATTCGAAGAATCTCCTCCTTTATTATAAATGTAAATTTTATTTTTAAGCATGTCAACCAAGTAAGGGTTTGTTTCAGGAGTAATAGCTAATAAAGAAACTATAACACCAATGTTAGAATTAGGATCTGATTTTTTATACTCTACATACACCTTTAAGAAATCATCAAAATAAGCCTTGTTCTGTCGGAAAGTATACGGAACAGTAGGTTTGTTCTTAGGAGATGGAGCTGTTTTATATTCTTGAGGTGTGTTTTTATTTAATTCTTGTTTTTTAGATACATTAACAGCTGCTACAGCTGCTTCTGCATTATCAATATCTTTTTTATCAAGACCTTTTATATCACCTACATTTTTAACTACATATGATTTATCTCCTGTTTGATAATCATATGTAGTTAAATCACTTAATTTACTAGCTTTAGTCTGGTGAGTAATAGCATATAATTGTACTATAGGTATATTATTATTAGTAGGACCAACATATTTTACATAACATTTATTTTCTGCATCATAATAAAGTGCTCCTTCTTTAAAATATGGTATAATTTTAAAACCTTGAAACGGAACAGGAGCTATTGGAAATCCAAAAATTGTATTTGTTTTTTTAGTTTCTGTCTTTACTCTATACTCAACAGGAGCTCCTTGATTAAAGGCATTTAAATACTCTCCTCCAACAGACTTAGCAGACTGCTGCATTACAGCCTCTGGAGCAGGAGTCTTATTCTTCATGTAGTTAACAGGAGACAAGGCCATAGCCTGCAAGGCTAATCTCTTCATATCACCACTACACTTTTCAATTAGCTTGTTCATGGACTTAGCGTCGCGCTTCAGATCCAATGCCTTGCCCATCCAACTAAAGTCTTCTGTACCTTTCTCGTCTTTAATGTAGAAATCCTTTACCTTGTTGAGAGCCGCACCTGTGTTATGCTCAAGGTCGTATGCATGATCAATAGCTACAGATACCTGATCCTTAGACTTTGAATCTACTAGTAATCTGTATCCTGCGCAAATAGCAGCCCAGTTCTTACCACCGTAACTAGCAGACCATGACATGTTATTAAAGGCATATTCACACATCTGAACAAACTCATATGGAGTAGAATTTGTGTCTTTAATAGCCTTTTTAGCTGCTTGATAGGATCTCTTGTAACCTTCAGATTTTGGAATAGCGCTTTTTGGTTCTCTTAATCTCTTTAACTCAAACTCAATTGGAAGTGCCTTATCCATCAAGGTATAATTGCGAAAATAATCTCTGAATACTTTGGATGTTGCTAATGGGGTTTCATCATAATTTTGCGGCTTATCTTTGATATGTTTTATCTCAGCACAGATAGATACAAATAAACCTTTTATGAGCTTCTCTTTTAACACAGGAAGGAGGACATCTTGAGCATACTCAATGTCCTCCTTGACTCTATCAGATTTACCGAGAAAACCACCCTGGAATCCAAGGTCTCCAAAGGTTACAGTCTTGGCCTTCTCAGGTGATAGATTTATGGTAGAGATGAAGCTCAAGACATAAAAGTCATAGAGCATCTTCTCAGGATTACCGCTACCAATCTTGTAATTTATTGCTGCTTCAGTTAAGAAATTACTCAGTGTCATCACTGATATTTATTAACTTCTCCTACTTTTCACTAAGAAGCCATTTGTTACTAATAGCCTTGAAGCTAAACTCCTTGTCGAGACCTCTTACAACAATGCCCTCACACTCAACATTTGTATTGATCATACTATTGGACTCAGCATACAACAGCATATATTCAATGATTTCAGCCTGAGTACCGTTAGGGACATTAAAGAAATAGTCAATAACAGGCACGCTTTCCAATTGAACACTATCCAAAAGATTTACCAAATCACTAAACAGCAAACGCTTTTGATTGTCAATATCATATCCAGTAAAGAACATGAGTCGATGTTCATTGAGCTTGTACCAATTGCCATTGATGCCACTACCAAACAACTCTCCTTGCAAGGCAATGTTGCGATTGAGACTCAAGAGCTTCTCCTTGAGATTGAGCTTACGAGCCATTCGCCAAAGAGAATTACTCTCAGTCTCCTTTAGCTCGTAATTGCGGCTGCAAATACCGAACTCACCATTGTTAATGTAACAGGTGAAGCTAGTACCATCAACTTTCTCAGTAACGTAAACTCGCTCATTAGCCAATGGAATACCAATTTCGCTTTCGAAGTTCTGAATACGAATCTCTTCAGTCTTAGGGACGAAGTTAGGGAACAATCCCTTGATCTCACCAGCCACCTCAGCCGGAATAGGAGGCTCATACTTAACGACGCCAAGCAATTGAGTTAAATCATCTCCTTCATTAGGGGGTACAAGAAAACCAACCGGCAAAGGAGTCAAAAGACCTTGGCTAATCTGACCCTTCAACCTAATAGTCTTGAGTCGAAAGCCTTCTCTGTCATTCATCTTCTTATAAGAAGACTTGCGAAGAAACTCAAGCTGAGGAGTAATTGGGAGAAAGCTATCAATCTCGTAGTAAACAACAAGATCTCCAATGTTGTACTTGTTAATGCTATCAACAACCCACCAACCGTCAACACGGTAAGCGCAGATCTTATCAGCACCTGAGATAGGCTTGATCTCTTGAATACGACGAACACTAGCGAGTTTACGATCCATATTATTCATATTATTCATTTAAGGGTTGAGTTACTGTAATTACACCAATTTTTTGGTCGTTGGCATCAAATACTTCTCTAGAGACGCAGATTGCATCTGTGCCAACGACCTCCATAACCATTTCACAAATATCCCTGGAGAGCTTCGTAACTTCTCCAGACGTATTACATCTGAAGCTTTCTCCTTCAGTACTAAGCTCAACAAGGATTTTAATCATAACATTTAAGGCACAACAGCCAAGCGATTGTCTTCGCTAAGAGTATACACCCTCTGAGGGTAAGAGTCAATAGGAACCTTAAAATACTTCACGGCGCGATTAGCCATACGCTCAATCACCGGCATAACATCACGTGGCACAAACTTGTCAGTACCAGTAATGGCACGATTCTCTGCAATCAACTTGCCGAGATGCTTGTTGAAGCGGTCTCCAGCCTTAAAGTTGGCATAAGACCAGCCAAGACCCACTTTCCCATTATTAAGCTTAGAAGCAACGACATAACCACGAGGGTTACCCTTACGATCACGAACAATGTTAACGAGCTTAGTATTCATTTTTTAGTTTTTGTTTGTTGTTATAGTTACGGAAATTGGACTCAGCAAGTTGGGGGATTTGAACCACCGAGTGTATACCTCGCCCTCGTACCGTTTTCGGGTACTTTACCATGTCTGATCAGGACACTTGCTGAGAAAAATGGTGCGACCGACGGGACTTGAACCCATAACACCCGGCTTAAAAGGCCGATGCTCTACCAATTGAGCTACGATCGCATTAAAGAACACAGGCTGGAGGCACTACAACTCGCACTTAGCCAACACTATCTTTTTCTATGTTGTCGGCACCTGTTGAACGTTACTGCCGTTCTAATTTTCTACAATTATTATGGCGTCATTTTTATTTATGACTTTTTCAGCCTACGACGTGGAACGTAGCCGCATTGCCTCGACCAGACTTAGTCAGCTTATTGCTAGTAATGAGGTTACGCAGCAAATACTGAGCTCGGCAGTAGTCGTTATTGGCAATAGGCATAACCTGCTCAATAGTGAACTCCTTGCCAATCTCAAGGATCTTCTGCATGTCAGCAGCCTTGCGGTCTTTCTTAGGAGCAGCCTTCTTCTGAGCATCATACACCTCAATCTTGGCGTCAAAGTCATAACCTTTATGACCCATGTACAAGCAAACCTGATTGAGCGAGCCAAAGCGGTTCTTAGTAGTACCCAGAATACGAGTACCGTCATCACCTTCTTCATCGATATCGAGAGTGAGGTTAGCGTCAACAGAATGCGGAACCAAAGTAGAACCCTTCATGTTCTTACCATCCTTGGTCATATGCATAATGAAGCCAATAACACACTCCGTAGCCTTAGCCTCAGGCAAGAGCTCCTTGAGGATGTAACGCTCACGCTCAACAGAGCTCATACCATCTTCACCTTGCAAACACTGAAAGCTGTCAACGATGATAAGGTCGAACTCTTGCATGACCTTCTTAATAGGCTTGACGCTAGTCTCGTTACAAATCATAACGTTCTTAACACCAATGCGCTGACAGGTAAAGGCAACCTGCATAATGTTCTCCTCACCGGAGATGTAACCAACCTTGTAACCAGCATTAGCCAAGGCCTCGAGAATCTGCAGCATGAGAGTAGTCTTACCAGTACCAGCAGACGCAGCAAGCGTAAAACTAGAACCAGGCAAGAAACCACCGCTCATAAACTCATCGATCTTGTTAATGCCAGTCTGCAAACGGCGATAAAAGATATCGCTGATCTTGACGTCAGAAACCTTGATGAAGTCGGACTTAGTAATGTTAAGATTCATATGTCGTTCTTAATTGTCCATAGATTATGGCTCCTACTCACAGGAACCTCAAGAACTTTTCGCAGGAACCTCAAACGGCAGCGTAAATGGTTTCTCCATTTTCATTGGTTCCGATGATCTTTACTTTACCCTCTGCAATCAGAGCGTCAAGCTGTTCTTTAATGAAGTCATTCTTTGCCTCTTCAAACAGGAACTCTGCCTCCTCATACGTACACTCAAAAGATTGCTGGATTTTATAGATTGCTTCAGCATATTCCTCTTGCTCGATTTGATAGGCAACCTTATCAGGGTCAAGCTGCATAGAAAAGGTAAGCAATTCGTCGATGCTACCGGAAAAAGGTTGAAGCGTATCAGAGTCTTGATTCATTCAAGATCATGATACGCTCTTTTGAGGATTTCTGCAAGCTATTTCTGCAGATATCTTTTGTAGGAATTTACGGCGTTGATGATATTCTGCTTGCCAATGGGGTTCATGGAGTGAACGTAAAACTTAGGGAACGGCAAATTCTTTTCGTTGCAAAATTCGATGAGCCACTTAGCACAGTCGTAACCGGTTTTTTCCTTGAATCTGCTGTAGTCAATGACTCCATTTCCAGGGCGAGTAGCATGATGATAAGCCTGGTAATGCTCATGTCCTAAGTCATGATCAAAGGCAATTTCTACAGGCAACCCTTTGCTCTCAATGGTTCGCACAAAGTCAGCATAGTTACGAACAATGGTCCAGTTATGGGGTGGTAGCTTCACCCAAGTGACATCTTGAGGAAAGCGTTCATCATCCAAAAAGAGATAATAGCTCATTTCTGTATTATAGAGAATATCTAGGCAGAATCAAGGTTTACTTTTGAATAGTTTGATATAGGTGTCAATATCATATGGATCTTGGTGATACTGTTTAAGAGGAAAATCGATTGAATCTATGAACATATCTTTAGGCATACCGCTAGAAATACCTTCTAATCTTTTATATGTTTTAGTAGCTGCTACTATTTTATATTCAACATAATTTCTTGGAAGAGCTGTTATTTGAACAATATTTGTTTCTTTATTAATAACAAAGTAATTACCAACTTTTAAATATTCATCTCTTTCTCTAGGAGCTGGTTCATCTGCCTTGGCAGCCTTAGAGGCTTCTCTACTCGCAGAAGGTAAGTCTATAAACTCATATGAAGCAAAGACCCTCTCCTTATCTTTGTTTTCTATTAATCTAAAATCACTTGCAATATCAATCGCGGCAGCAATATCTGGTACAGAATTATAAGGCAACTCTGTAGCGTCGTTCGATGCAATAAATTTAATCTTAATATAATTTTCAGGACCATTAACCATTAGAACAATGTATAAATGAAAACTATTGATATTAATTAGAATTGAACCTATACTTAACATATACGGATTTTCAATTTTTGTTGATAATGAAAATGGAACAGTTATTGCTGGATTTTTACCAACGAGACTAGCACCAAAACCTTGCAGCTTAACTACCTTTGATGGAGATATCTTCTCAATATCATTTGCTAAAACCCAGAATAATAAACCTTCAGGCTCAGGGTGTAAGGCATTAATTATTTTAATTTGAATAAAGCCCTTTTCCTTGTTAATTTTTTCTACAGTACCCACTTCGTCATTAGCCTTAATTTTTATTTTATCTCCAATTCTTAGTTCAGATGGAGTAATAGTTACTTTTGATTTATCTGATCCAGCAATCTTTTTATTTTCCTTTGTTGGTATACCAGCCTCTGCAGATACTTTCTTTAATTGCTTGTCCTGTATACCAGCTACCTTTAAGACTTCATGTCCGAGCTTTCTCATGTCACTACTGGCATTACTAGCAATACTATACATATCAGCATCTCTCTTGTTATCCAAGGCTTTCTTAATCCAATCATAACCTCCAACATCAAAGTATGTTACTTTGTTTAATACTGTACCAGTGTTGTGCTCCAAATCAAAGGCATGATCAATAGCAGCAATTAGCTTCTCTGCTGATTCTGACGATGGGCTAGGGGCCTTTGGATTGTAATTGTCAAGAGCCTGTCGCAAATCAATGTAACCTTGAGCGATTTCAGCCCAGACATTGCCACCATATGCTGTAGTCCAATTTAAGTCTTTCAAGGCGTCAGCAGACATTCTTGCAAAGTCAATTACATTACCACCTGTTTCTTTGATAGCCTTCTTTGCTGCCTTATATGCTATTTTGCGTCCTCTAGATTCTATTTCTAATTCAGGTCTCTCTAGATTTCTAGTTGGATGAAAATCCTTGAGCTCATCATCCGACATTAATCTAAGAGTTCTTATATATTTACGAAACGTCTTATTTTTAATATGTTTAAATTTAGACCATTGTTGTTTTCTATCTAATACATGGCGAAGCTCGGAGGAGACGGCAATAAACAAGGCCTGTGATAGCTTAGTACCTAAGAACGGTAATAGCTTTCTCTGAGCATTTTGAATATCTTCATCGAGCTCTTTACCCTCTCTACCAAAGAATTTACCAGAATAACCAACACCTGTTAATCCTACCGCTTTTCTGGTACCTGGATCTAAAATAAGAGAGGAAAGATAACTAAGCAAGTAAAAGTCATACAATAGTACTTTGGGGCTGTTACTTAGCTTATAATCTTTCCAGGACTCAATGAGATAATCTTGAAACTTCACATAGGTATTTATCCTATGTTCGAATAATTTGAATAAGGTTTCTCAGGAAATACCTTAAAATAACACTTTTTACACAATTGACCACATCCTTCTACATAATAATTACGCAAAGAAACATTGGTACTCTTGTTCTCTTCTGATGCTCCTTTGCACATTATACAGGTATCCTTGTAATTTACTGAGAAATCATTGTTCTCTCTAATAATGTTTTGGTTCATATTTGTATTTAATCCCAAAGATGACGATAATATTTAGCAAACAATTCTAGACCTTTTTGACTACGTTCTTCTAGTTCATTGTGTTTTTTCATCCATTCATCAAAAGATTGTTTTTCTTCTGGGGTTTTATCTCTATTTAGATAATCCATGAATTCTTCTGATTTCTTGTGTAAATTTGGAAATGGATTAAACCGTTCATCATCAACAAGGTATTCAAATGTCCAAATAAGTTCATCAATTACAACTTCCCATTGTTCAGGTGTCATATCTGGATGATAAGCGTAACGCTTCATTTTCTTGAAGTGTTTTAGTCTGGGTAGAATAAATGAAGTAAGAGTTTCATGCAAACCCCAACATTCTCTGTCACTTACTCCATATCGAATGCGTTGATAAGTACTAATACACCAGATTCTAAAATCAGAGCATTTGTAAAACAATCGCCATCCATAAGGAATATTATCTAGCAAACAGTCACCTAACTTGCTAGTGCGGTAGTACTCATGATCGTCATCTACAAGTTTTTTAACAGAATTCATATTATAGTTTAAATGCAGCAATGGTATGCTCAAACGGATTGCCTTCAATGTTCTTAACAAGAGCCAACATATCAGCAGCAATTTCTCTAATCTCCTTTTGAGCATCAGGCTTGTTGCGAAGCTCCAAAAAGTGATAAAAACTGCGCCAATTAAAAGAAATGTCTGCTTGGATTTGAGAATTGTAAGTCTTGAAGTAACGAGCAGACTCCTTGGCACGCTTGCGACCAAGAGCAGGTTCAAGATCTTTAACACACTGGTGATATAACTCGTTGCCTAATCGTGTATAATCAGCGAGTATAGTTGTCCAATTTTCACCTTCAAGCCTATTGTTTATAACACCTAAACATGAGATACTTTTCTGCATTGAACATTTAATGTCTCCCCAATCACTAGGAATAAGATACTTGTCTTCTTTTATTTCCTTGTACCGAGCAGACTCTCCGTTAATAGATACACCGATACGATGCTTAAGGAGATGAATGTGACTAGCAATATCAGTATCCACCAAGAAGTGTAGAGTAGACTTTTCAAAAGGAGTGTGGTGACCTGCGTCAGCAAGCATCTTGAGTAATTTAGGAATTCTTTCAATTTTTTCATCTGATAGATTTCGACTAGTAGAGGTCCAGGCAGAACAGGCATGCACCTGATCATTTCCGTAAAACCCAAGCAACTCGACTTTGTTTTTCATAGTTAAATTTTTAATAGATTTTTTTTGTTTATCAACGTTTAAAGCAAAGATTCTAAATTTGTTACACAGCAGATTCCATTAGCCTTTGGAAATGGACTATCATACAAATGAGAAAAACTCTTAAACTCATCCTTGACCCACTTATTATCTGCAGAAACTCTCTTCATTATAAAATATGAAAAATTAGAATTTTTAACATATTCATCCAAAAAGGCATTGTAGTTTAATGGCCAGGTAATAAGATAGTTCTTAGCAGAAGAAACAATTTTGTTCAAGAATACAATAGAGCCCTCATTAGAAGAATTACTGTATTGATCAGCCTTGAAGTGCTGTACAGTAGAAATAGATAGAATGTTCTTGCCGCTATAGTCTATATCAAATACAGCATTAGCCTTAATTACTCCAGGCAAAGAGTCGTGAGAGTCTATTACTTCTCCACAATTAAAACCGTAGTACCCCATAACAGCTCCGACTTCAGTTACCCCATAACCAAAGTTGTTAATAAAAAACTCTCCTAATGGAATTTCTACAGTTCTTTCGTTTAAACCTGCATTATTATAAATGTGGCTGAAATAAGAAAACACACACTCGTTAACTCTAAAATATCTTTGATCAGACATAACACACGCATTCTCTAATGTACAGATTTCGAAGTAATCAAACTTTGTTGTTTTTACTTTCATTTTCAAAGTAATTTCGAATATTTTCTTTCCAAAGAGCATTTAGTTGCTGCAACTCAAATAACAAGGCCTCAAGAAATTCTTCAGATAAAAAACCTGAGCTTTCAACTGGCAAGAAAACATAAAACCCATCTACTTCTTGATAAAATTCTCCAAGTTTTATTCCGTGGTTGGTTTTAACGTTATAAGCAGTTTTTGCGACTTGTTCAAGTTTAAGTTTCATATTACCAATGATGAATGATATTAGCAATAATAAATCCACAAGTAACAAAATTCACTAAGACAATTATAAATCGAAAAACGAAACTTGCAAGAGCATAGTTTACAGGAAGTACAGGCACATCAGGCTTGCACTCATCTGTATAACCAACACGATGATCGATAGTCCTAGCAAGAGTGAGAAACAATTTGTTTTGTATCATAAGAAATGGTGGGCCGTACAGGACTTGAACCTGTAGCATAAGGATTATGAGTCCTCTATTCTAACCAATTGAATTAACGGCCCACTAAAAATTATAGTTTAGGCAATTTATATTCAGGCAATTCACAATCAGTTCGCCAAAAGAAGTCTTCTTCAAAACTGTACCAGAAAGTCTGATCCTGAGCGTCCATGCGAGCCTCAATGACTAGACGTCCTTTGCGTTCATGGGGCTTGCCTCTGAACTCCATATTAGGATATTTCTTGCGAATTTCTTCGCTAACGTGAATATTCATTTTTGATATTCTAAATGATCTTTAAAAATATGCAACTATTTTTTCATATACCAAAAACCATCATCTGAGGACCAAAACACTGTTTGAGTGTCACCAGAGTATTGGTAGACAGCTTTTCTCACACTTTCCAGACCTCCGAAATCATCTCCAAACATAACACCACCTTGTTTAAGCAAAGGCCAATATGCTTTGATATCATTATAAACATCTTCTGTTTCATGAGATCCATCTATGTAAATTAACTCAGCTTCTACGTTAATCTTGTTTAATAATTTTGCTCCGATTGTAGAAACAACTGGCACAGGTATAATAAGATCTTGAAAACCATGATAGACTATATTAGAGAGAAATTGATAATAAACTTGAGGGTAACCATTTTTTAATGCTAAATCGTATTGATCAAAAGATATCGGGTTATACCAAAAATCTAGCGAACCCAACCATGTATCAACACAATAAATCTTACAATTTAATTTTTCCTCTCTTATTACAAAACACATGTTTATAGCTGATAAACCTCTCCAAGTACCAACTTCTATAATTGTACTTGGTCTGATTTCTCTTACTATGTCTTTAATAAATTGCTTGCTCCCATTCCAGCCAGAATCATTTTTATTAAATGGGGGTATAAAATTTTCAAAAATCTTATCGCCTATTTTATTCACAAAAAATATTAATAAGTATAAACATGAATAAGCCACATCTAAATGAACAGATTCAGGATAAAGTCTTTTTCTTTACAGAAAAACTCAACAGTTTAATCTCCAAGCAAGATAATACATATGTACCTAAAACTATAAAACAAATAGATAAATTCGTAAATGAGTTATATTTAGAATTATATGGTTTGGTAGATGTAAAGAAAACTTCTGCTATAGAAGATAAGAAGTGTGGTCACTGCGGATAAATAATGTTATGAACTTTGATAAGAAATTAGATATATTGCTTGAAAAATCTACTAAAGGAGAAACTGAATCCTTACCAGATTTCTTGGAAACAAGAAAAGCGGGAGCAGAGAAGATTGCTAAGAGCGCCAAAGAAAAAGGTGGTCCTTCTCTTTTAACAGCAGCACATTTTAAGGCAAAAAGAGTTCCATACACTCAGGCTATTAAACACGCCAAGGTTCGTGAAAAGGATGAGCCTTTAGAGGGATGCAAAGAAAGAGCAGATGAGTTGGTTAAAATGCTTAAGAACTGGCATAAAATGTCTCAGAACGACTTTCAAAAAATTACTGGAGAGCTAGAGGTGTATGGTGAGTCTTACTTAAAAAGCAAAGAACTTTAATTGTTAGCCTGTTTATTTTTTATTAACAGGGCTAAATACTGTTTATGACCAAGGGGCAGCTTTCTGAGTTGTTTAATAAGTACCTGCTGCGGGATTTTAGAGAGCCAGAATGGAATTATCACGGCAAAAAGGATTATAAGGCTTTTGAGAAGGAATTAATAAACTGTGATGAATATAAATCAATTGATAGATTTAAAGAAGTAACAAGTGAAGTAAAGCTAAAAATTGCTGTAGCAAGTAACAAGAACTTCAAAGATAAATCTCTTCCAATTGTTCTGCCTTCTTTATTAGCGGCTGGTATACATAGAGATTCTATTCATGTATTCATAGGTGGTTATAATGAATACAAATACGAAATTCATAAAGATATACACTTTTACGAGCTAGATCATAACTCTTATGAATACTCTCCTTTAATTGAAATTTGCGAAAAAGAAATGCAGAGCGACTATTGGTTTTTGATTCATGATACCTGCAAGGTAGGCCCAGAGTTTAAAAAGAAGCTTTTTAACATTCCTAAAGCTCTTCCAGATAAGATAGCCATGAAAAAACACCCTTGTATGTCCATTGGTCTGTACAAATATGAATATCTTTTATCCGTTAAAAATAAACTTTTAGCAATTAAAAATAAAGACTATTCAGACAAATCAATGAACAAGTGGAAAGATTGGGGTGTATGGAATGAAGATTATATTTTATTCAAAACAGAACCCGCTCCATTAATTTATCCTTCTAAGATTCAAATAGAGAAAAAAGAAGTAAATAACTGGTACAATACAGGCACAAAGAGAATCGTCGAATATTACCCTGGATTAGATGTTTATAAAAATAAGGCTAATTGGGGACAGACTAACGGAAGAGGTGGTGCTGATATGGTAAGAATACTCTAATGAAAATTGCTATTATAGGAGGAGGATGGGTAGGGTGTCATCTTGCGGCAAAATTATTCCGTGAGCATGATGTATCTATATATGAAAAGAACAATCAATTGTTTCAAGAGACCTCTTTCAAAAACCAAAACCGTCTGCACCTAGGATATCATTACCCTAGAAGTTTTAAAACAAGAGAGTTGTGTTTAAACACTTTTGATAGATTTTTATCTGAATATTCTTTTTTAGTAAAAGATGTACCGAGCAATTGGTATTGTGTTGAAAATAGTAAATCAATACTTGACTATGGTACCTTTTTAAAAATCTTTGAAGAGCAAAATCATTATGAAGTTAACAACATTTTTAAAAATGTAGAGGGAGTGGTTAATACAAATGAAAAGCAAATTGATTTTGAGGCTGCGTATGAATTTTTTAATTATGAATTAGGGGAGCTTCATATTAAAGATAAAATAGATAAAATAAAATTAAAAAACCTTTCTAAAAGATATAATTTAGTTATAAATTGTACAAATAATCATTTACAACATAAAACCAAGGTTAATAGTTTTTTCGAATCTACAGTATCTTATTTGTATAAAAAAATTAATAAAACTCCTTTTGATGCATTAACAATGGTTGATGGAGATTTCTTTAGCATTTACCCATACAAAGATGATTTATACACTGTTACTGATGTTGAGTATACACCTCTGAAAAGATTCAAGAAATGCTCTAAGATTCAAAAATATAATGAGGCAATCTGTAAAACAAATTTATTAAGAAATAATAGCATAAGAATAGAAAAGAAAATTAAAAAATACTATCCAGAATTTTTAAATTGTTTTGAATATAATGGTTATTATTTGTCTACAAAATCAAAAATAATAAGTGGATCAGACCATAGGTACCCAATAATTATACCAGAAAATAATGTAATTCATTGCTTCACAGGAAAGATTCAGGGTATTTATATTATTGAAGATTATATCAATAGCTACATTTCTAATTATTATGACAGCCGAGCAATTAAGTGAACTGTATTTAAAATACCTTCAAAGAGAGCCTACAGGAGCTGATACAAGAGCACATTTAAATAAATCTTACGAGGCTTTTGATAGGGAATTAAGTAACTGTGACGAATATAAAAAAATACAAGGTTTAATTAATAATGCTAGTAACACAGAAAATAAAATTGCTATATTAATATCAGGTCATATTAGAAAGAATACTATATTAGATTCTTTGTTGACTAAATTAAAAAAACATAATTATGATGTGTTTATTCACTCTTGGGATAATTACGGGTTTAAAGGCAAAGAGACAAATTTAGATGATAAGGTTCAAAGAGAACAAATAGTAAAGGAAATAAACAAAATACCAAACGTTAGAAAAATAATTGTTGAGAATAATAAAGCCTACATCAACAGTTTACCTAAACCAGAAAATGCTTACTTCAACTTTTCCTCTCCAGAGCCATTCATAAAATCTCAACTCTATTCCATTTATATAAGTCATGAGTTAATGGAGCAGTATAAAAAAGAAACTGGCATAACATACCGAGCTGTATTTAAGTTTAGGTTTGATACGAATATTGAATCGTTTAATGTCACCCCAACTTTATTAGACGAAATAAATAGCCACGATATTATTTTTACCTCTGATGTTGGAGCTCATGTTCATAAGGATTCAGGTTCCGGAGCAGGTTGTATAACTTGCAACAAAATGTATTATGAGTTTAAGCTCAAAGATGTACATGTATTTGAACACGCCAATATAATCTGTGATTTTTATGCCTATGGAAGCGAAAAGGCTATGAAAACCTATTGCTCTATGCATGAGATTTACGAGTCATACATCAAAAAGTATGAAGAGATAAACTTTAAATCTTTAGAAAAGTTTAAGAGCAGTTTGAAAAAAACAGATGTTGGATATAGTCTAAAACCAAAACCTGGATTGAATGAAGAAGGACATTTAAAATCTTTCTATTATTTCTACTGCTCATACCCTGAACGTATATTAAAAGACTTGCTTAAGGATTACATGCTTCTTAAATCTATAGCAGTAAAGGCTAAACACGTACGATGAATATATTAGTTGGAAATACTGGTTTAATTGGTAAAACTCTAAAGAAAAATATAGAGTTTGATTTTGAGTTCAATTCAAAAAACTTTCACAAATTTGTTGCAGATGTTCCAGATAAAGAATGTAACATCTACTTAGCCTGCTTATCAGCAACTAAATGGCAGGTTAATCAAAATATTCTAAAAGATCTTAACAATATAAACACTATTGTTAATAGTTTAGTGACGAAGAAATATAAAAACATCTATCTAATTTCTACTATTGATGTTTACTGTGATACTCCTCTTAGATCTGATGAACAAATAACTCCTTTAGTAAAACACCTTTCTTACGGTACTAATAGATACTTCTTTGAGAAAATGGTTGAGCAGAATCTAGATTATAAAAAATTGAAAATCTATAGGTTACCAGCCTTGTTTAGCAAAGATATTAAGAAGAACGTTCTATTTGATTTGCTCAATAATAACAACATAGATCAAATCAATATTAATTCTGTTTATCAATGGTATAATTTAGACTTTCTTTATGGTGATATTATTTTTTATGATGAGCATTATAAAGAATCTCTCAGGCACACCTTTAATATGTTTTCACAAGGAGTAGAAACTAGTCGCATAGTAACTGAATTATTTCCAGAGTATTTGGATGTTGTTAGTAAAAAGGCTATCGTATATTACGATTACTGTACTAATCTAGATAAATCTGGTTATTTGTATTCTTCAGAAGAATCGTTTCAACAAATCAAGGAGTATGTAAATGAATATAGGTCTAAGCCAGCTAGCATTTGATTCACCAGAAATATACAGCAAACTTAAAGAGCTTGGTTTTTCATATGTTGAAGGTGTACTTACTAAAATAGCACCGTGGGATTCACTCTCACAAACGAGTTTAAATCAATTTAAATCTGATTTGAATATCAACACATTGGATTGCTATTCTATACAGTCTATCTTCTATAACACCCCTATAACAACCCTATGTGATAAAAAAGTGATGGTACATTTCTGTAATCTTATAGAATATTGTAAAATTCTTGATACTAAGATTATGGTATTGGGTTCTCCTAATCTTCGTAAAATAGAGCCTGATTATATTAATAAGCTTGATAGGATCTTTAGTCAGTTAGATGTATTATTAGAAGATACAGGCATTAAGGTAGTACTAGAACCTAATTGCCACCTTTATAAAGGAGAGTACTTTTATAGCAGTTCAGAGATTAAATGCTTTATTAAGGCTAATAATCTTCAAAATATAAAAACAATGATTGATACCCACAATCTTTTAAATGAGGGTTTGGATCCTATAAAAGAGTTTGAAAGAAATATAAAATTAATTGAACATATACATATTTCTGAAAATGATTTAAAACCTATACATAATATAGAGTTTCATAAATCCTTTGCTCAGGCTCTCAAGAGTAACTGGTATAATAAAGGGGTAACCTACGAGGTTAAAAAAACTAAAAGTATAGACTTGGAGCGATTTGCTTCTATTTATGGAACAAATAATCCTCAATGAGCAAGTAATCTAGCTCAGTATTGTCTAATACATAAAAAGCATCTAAACTCATACTGTAGTTATCTACTTCCAGACTATCTGCAATACTACAGCCGCTATGGCTAAGGACATCACTACAATTGTCTTGATAGTAAGCTTTTCATTAAAATATACAGATGATAAAATAAAGAAACCTACCAACCCTATGCATAGGGAAATAATTCTATTTGGCCATACTTTACCTTCGAAAAACTCTGTGGTGAGTTTGTTTGCATATACAGCCAAATAGGTACTTGGAATACTTAATAGTATTAACCAATGCTGATGCTTGCGATAGAATTCGTGAATAAATTGACCGTATAATTGATGCCAGCCAATTATGTATACAAAGACTGAAAGAATCAGTCCAATTAATAAATTCATTTTTCCTTATCACCTACTTCAAGAAACGGTTGAATTATGTAGTTTTTATTTTTTGTTTTCTTCTTAATCTCGTTGCTGTACTTATCGCGATTCTTACCTTGCTTGTATGACTTACCCATAAACTGTATAATTAAAAGTGGAGCCGGGTGACGGACTTGAACCGACAACCTACAGTTTACAAAACTGTTGCACCGCCATTGTGCTAACCCGGCGTTGTTATTATTTATTCATCCGTTAGTATTTTTCCAATACTCCCCATCACCATAATAAACTAACACCTCTTGATTTGCAAATATATTTTTAGTTGTTTTGAAAACAAAAACATCCTTTTCAAAGTCAATGTACCAAAAGGCATTAGGTTCGTTACTGTGATTAAAAACGCTCCCTTTGCCAAAACACACTACATACTTAGTTGGCTTCTGCATTGGATAACAGAAGCGATGTCTAATGCAGGCATTGTTGTTTTCTTCAGAATTACAAACATCTACATAATGACTCTCTTCAATGATAGTATTAGCTGGAATAAAACTTTCAGTAAAAACTCCATACCCTTGGATAGGAGAACGAGCGACATAAAGATTAGGGTGTTCAAATAGTTTACTCATACCTTTTTATTAAAGTGTTCCCAATCTTTAATAGGAGCCAGCGCTCTACTGGCCCATGCCGACGCCGAGTTGGTGCGCACCGTCTCGTGTTCCCAATCTTTAATAGGAGCCAGCGCTCTACTATCACAATGTGTTGAATGGCCTGGAATAGGATAGGAGACTTCAGCATTATACTTCTCCTTTAGTTCCAAGAACTTAGCATGATCCCAAGTCATTCCAGCCTCAAAGTCACAGAACTTCTTGTGTGTGTCCCAATGCTTCATTAAGGTCTGATATTTAAATGCTACAGTGTTAGTTGTAGATTCAGCAGTTCGCCAAAGATAGTTATAAGTTAAATATAACTTACAAGGCTTACATTCTCGAATATACTTGTCTGGGTGATCATAAAGAGTCCAATACTCAGTATAATCGAGTTCAGCTCCTTCTCTTAGAGCCTTAGACCAAGTTGGCAAATGCAAATAGTCGTCTTCAACAATGTAGATTAGATCTCGTTCACTAAAATTGTTCTTAACATAATTAAGAACATAATTGTAGCTATGAGCGTCACTTCCACCATCAAAGCATTCTAGTTTTTCTATAGTTTCTGGAATGATATATTTTGGTAGCTCTTTTTTGTCTCCATCAAACAAGATGTGAATAGTGTCATAGGTACATAGCCCGTTATGGATAGAATTATAACACTTCTCTTTGTTGAACCAATGCGGCCTGAAGCCGCTATTGTCCATCCATTCAGGTCTCTTTATGTCCCTGTTCGGCTGGCTGCATGTTCTGTAGATTACGTTTATCTTGTACATAAGTTTCCTTGCTATCTTTGAATTGACTCTCTGAGCTAGTATTCCAGTTAATCTCGTCGTAGTTACTCTTGTAGGTCTTACTGAAGCAATTACGAGGTTTATCTCCTTTTCCGTTCATTAAAAGTTTACATCTCCTATGATTTGAGTTGTACGTTGCTGGACAGCCTGTACATAGTTTCCAGCTGCTAGCAAATGATCGTGAGTACCACAATCGAACCAAATAGTACTTTCATCAAGAAAGTCGTAACCCATATCATTTTTCTTGATATAGCTGTTAATAACATCAACAATCTCTAGTTCTCCTCGAGCAGAAGGCTTAACTTTCTTAGCCCTCTTTACAACATATTTGTCGAAGAAGTAAATACCAGGTACAGCATATTCAGAAACAAAATCAACAGGCTTTTCAACAACTTCTACCAGCTCATCATAATCTAGATAGTTATAAGAGTTTTGCTTAAACTTCATTACTCCATAGGCAGAAGGGTTCTTTACCTTTACACCATAAATCATATTTTGGTTTGCTGTGTAAATAATTTGTTTAACACCTTCTCCATGAAAAATATTGTCCCCTAGCATCAAGCATACATTGCTATCACCAATATGGGGTTCTCCGAGAATAAAAGCATGAGCCAACCCCAGAGGAGCTTCTTGGACAATATAAGAGATTTTAGCTTTAGCTTTGATTAGCGATGCCTTAAAGAGAGGTATGTGTATCTCCCTTGATACAATGATCAAAATATCTCTAATGCCAGCTTGTAGCATAAGAGATACTGGATAGTGAATCATGGGCTTGTCATAAACAGGCAACAGCTGTTTAGAAATCCCATACGTAAGGGGGTAAAGCCTTGAGCCATTACCCCCCGCCAAAATAATTCCTTTAGTTTTGATCATTTTCAGTTTCGGAAATTTCATCAACAGCCTCGTTAACACGGCCGAGCTCCACGTGAATGGAACGCATCATCTTCATCTTCTCACCCCAACGCTGCCAGGCAGCGAGGTTAGCGGCCTGCTTTTCGGTGAGAGTCTCGGTGTACTGAGCCTTGAAGTTCTTATTCATTACCCATATAATATAGGCGGTTTCCCCAGGAACTGCAAGGAGGAACCGGAAAATTACTCCTCCCACTTACCAATTGTTTTAAGAAACGCTTTTGCGCGTTGGGATGCGGTGGCGTGTAACGGGTATTTCGTGAGGCAACACAACCATTTTGAGTAATCCCTCATGCGTTCTGCACCTTCAAGCGTGTCAGCTTTTGCATAGAAGAGTTCTTCCGCCTCGTACATCTCATTTAAATCATTACAATAATCTGGAACCGGAGTCCAATTATTTGCAAATTTAGTTGCTCCATATAATTTACGTTCAGGTGCGCCAGAAAAAGATAAAAGCATATCATAATCTTCAAAACCAAAAATATGAGTTGCTATTGCTTTATTGATTTCGTTGTTAGTCATATT
>Ga0172363_10000703_pt1 | contig 25994 bp, 16 predicted proteins | sample LakKivs2_kivu2a2_FD_114541 | JGI IMG/M metagenome (GOLD analysis project Ga0172363, IMG submission 114541) | Sediment microbial communities from Lake Kivu, Rwanda - Sediment s2_kivu2a2 | ecosystem: Environmental > Aquatic > Freshwater > Lake > Sediment | place: Rwanda: Western Province, Lake... | reverse complement strand
GGACCTACGGTTTACGATTACGCTCATATCGGTAATTATCGGGCCTACATTTTCGAGGACTTGCTTAAGAGATTTCTGCTCTTCTATGGCTTCAAAGTGACTCACGTCATGAACATCACCGACATTGACGACAAGACCATCAAAGGAGCCAGTGCTGAGGGAATTTCTCTCAGCGAATATACGCGCAAATACATTCAAGCCTTTTTCGAAGACATTGCCGCTCTGAGGATTCTTCCGGCCAACCGTTACCCCCGGGCGACTGAACATATCCCGGACATGGTCAAAATGGTCAAAGGACTGCTCGAAAAAGGCTATGCTTATGTTAAAGATGGCTCGGTTTATTTCAGCATCGCCAGATTTCCTGACTACGGCCGATTGTCCAAAATTAAATTGGAGGAACTAAAAGCTGGGGGCAGGGTAGAAGCTGACGAGTACGAAAAAGAGAGCCTTCATGACTTCGCTCTCTGGAAAAAGGCTAAGAAAGGCGAACCCTCCTGGGAGACAGAACTCGCTCCAGGAAGGCCGGGCTGGCATATTGAATGTTCTGCCATGAGCACCCGGTACCTGGGACCAACTTTTGACATCCATTGTGGCGGAATTGATAATATCTTTCCTCACCACGAGAATGAAATCGCCCAATCAGAAGCCTATTACGGCCAGAAATTCGTTAACTACTGGCTGCACTGTCATCATCTGGTGGTCGAAGGCGAAAAGATGTCAAAATCAAAGGGTAATGTCTTTACGCTTCGTGACCTTCTGGCACGAGACATTGACCCCCTCGACATCCGCTATTTTCTGCTTTCCACTCATTACCGCAAGATGCTTAACTTCACCTTTAGCGGACTTGAGCAGGTTAAAGCCTCAAGACATCGCATCCTTGATTTTATCTATGAGCTGGAGCACCGGCATTTGCTGCCCGGCTCTGAGCCTGAAGTGGCTAACCTCATCCAGAAAGCTCTCCATGAATTCAAGAAAAGCCTGTCTGATGACCTGAATATCTCAGAAGCTCTGGCCGCTCTTTTCGAGCTTATCCGGGACATAAATTCAAGGCTGGCCAGCGACAATCTGAAGAAAGATGATGCCCAAGAAACTCTGGAAGCTATCTACAAGATAAATACAGTTCTGGATATCTTGCCTGAAAAGAGGGAAGAGAGCCTCTCAGCCGAAATCCTGGCTAAAATTGAGCTCCGGGAGAAGGCCAGGGAAGAAAGGAATTTTGCCCTGGCTGACGCTATCAGAGAACAATTACTTCAGATGGGGATAGTTCTTGAAGATACAAGAGAGGGTGTGCGGTGGAAAAAGATAAAATAAGCTCACTGCCCTTCGGACACTGGGGAGAGGATGTCGCTTCAGAATATCTCAGAAAGAAGGGCTACAAGATTATTGAAAAGCATTTTTACTTTCAACATGGCGAGATTGATATCATCGCCCGCGACGGCAATTATCTGGTTTTTGTCGAAGTCAAGACCAGAAGCTCGGTTGACCACGGGCTGCCAGAAGAGGCCATTACGCCGAAGAAGAGATTCGTCCTCAGAAGAGCCGCTCGGGGCTACCTGTATGTTAATGACTTGAGAAACGTCGACTGCCGGTTTGATGTAGTAACCGTAACGTTTGGTCCGGATGGCTCCCCGTTTGTTGAACACATCGAGAACGCCTTTGAATGATGCGCGGGGATGGTCTTTTCCAAAAAGTAGACTCAGACTGCAGCCAGCTGGGGGAGTTCCTGCACTTTCCTGATAGCAGAACAATCTCCCGTCCCCTCAGCCAGTCTGGAAATCGTCTGATGAAGCAGAGGATGCACGAAATCGGGAGCAATCTCAGCTAAGGGAACCATGACAAAATTGCGTAAACTCATCCGCGGATGCGGAATGATGAGTTTCTGGGTCTGAACCACAGTTTTATCAGCCAGAAGAATATCTATATCAATAATTCTTGGCCCTTTGTCAAAACTCGGTTTGCGTTTCATCCGGCGTTCTATGCCCTTGATCAGGTTAAGAAATGAGATCGGATTGTAAAGCGTTTCCACCTCCAGAACCTGATTGTAAAACCAGGGCTGGTCAGGATATTCAACCGGTTGAGTTTCATATATTGAAGATTGTGAGATAATTGTGACTCCAGATTTTTGAAGAAGACTTCTGGCTTGTGCTAAATGGCGGCCCCGGTTGCCGAGATTACTGCCGAGCGAAATGTAATATCTCATTCTTAGCCATACATATTAGCACTCTCTGACTAAATTTCAATACCTCCAGAAATATTTTATTTTTTTCTATAGCCCTGGCCATAGACGACCATACCTGGTTTGTTTCCAGTGAATTTCCCGGCCTCAATAACTGCCTGACCATTGACCAGCACATAAACCACTCCCTGGCTATACTGATGAGGATTGGTAAAGCTGGCCATATCTTTGACTTCCTTTGGGTCAAAAACGGTTATATCTGCATACGTGCCTTCGCGCAGCAGACCCCGGTTTCTGATCCTCATTGTCTGGGCCGGGAGAGAAGTCATCTTTCTGATGGCATTCTCTATCGAAATCACCGTCCTGTTCCTCACGAATTCGCCCAGAACGCGCGGGAAGGTTCCATAGCTTCGAGGATGAGGACTGCCCTTGCCGATGACCTGAAGCGTCCCATCTGAACCGACCATGACATAAGGCAGTTTCATCAAAGCTTCAACGTCTTTTTCATCCATTTGGAAGAAAATAGCTGAAGCATCGCCTTCCTTAACTATATCTATGATCAAATCTGCCGCGTTCTCAACACTGCCCGGCTTTCCCAGCATTTGCAGAATGTCCTTAAGATTCTTGCCTTCATAATCCGGAAATTTCCGGCTGCGAGCAATATAAATGGTTTCAAGCTTATTTATCCCCCGCTTTGACCTCAGTCGATTGATGATTATTGTCTGTTGAACCCTGCTATAAGTCTCAGAGTTGTTTAGTCTTTCCAGGAATTTTTCCTGGCCACCTTCAAAAACATCCTGCGGAAAACTGCTCGTAAAGCCTGAGCTGGTGGCAGTGTAAGGATACTGGTCCAGAGTAACCTCAACTCCGCGTGCTCTGGCATCTTCTACAGGCCTGGTAATCATTTCCAGCCTGTTCCACACATCTTCATGAGCCAGCTTGATGTGAGAAATTTCAACCGGAATGTGGTTTCTCTCACCGATAGCAATAGCCTCTTCAATGGCCTGAGTTATCCTTTTGCCCTGATTTCTGATATGTGAAGCATAGAAACCACCGTACTCAGCTACGACCGAGCCCAGCCCGACCAGTTCTTCGCTTTTTGAATACGTCCCGGGCAGATAAGCCAGACCAGTGGAAAAGCCCAGGGCTCCGGCTTTCATCTCCTGTCGCAACAGTTCTTTCATCCGGTCCATTTCCTCAGCTGTCGGTTCTCCCATTTTCATGCCCATCACTTTCTCTCTCAGGGTGTTGTGGCCGGCCAAAGAGCCAAAATTACAGGCAATACCCTGCTTCTCAATCTCTTCAAAGAGCTTCGTTAAGGGAAATTCATGGCCGCCGCAATTGCCGCCGATAAGCGTGGTTACTCCCTGGGATATATAATTCTCGCAGCCCGGGACTCTGAGTATCCCCTCATCCGCATGAGAATGAGTATCAATAAACCCCGGAGCTACCACCAGGCCCGAGGCTTCAATAACCTTCCTGGCTTGTCTGGTATCAATTCGGTCTTTAATGGCTGCAATCTTTTTTCCTTTTATCCCAATATCAGCCCGATACCAAGGATTTCCGCTGCCATCAATCACCTGACCGTTGACAATGACCAGGTCGTAAACTTTTTCAGTCTGCGGGCAGCTGATGAAAATTGTTATCAGGCAACTCAAGACTAAACAAAATAACGCAATTCTTTTTTTTATCATTTTGACACCTTTCAGATTATTTTTTTACGGCACCGGGTAAAAGTCAATCTGAAATTTTTGAGTCAGAACATAATATTCGTAAAGGCGATCTATCAGAACATGGGGCATAAACACAAATAAAGAGCTGGTATGGCGAATCCGAAACATTTTTTACTCCTCAGCTTTTTGCCGAAACAATGAGCTTCGAGCGCCTGAAATACGATTTTCCGGGTTGATTCAACTCAATTTTTTTATTAATATAAAAGCTCTTTTTGAGAAAAGTTATGAAAATAAACTGTGATCCTGCGTGCGAGCTGGACAGCAAATTCCTCTCTCATCATCTCATAAATGACTCCTGGAGGCTTTGATGATGAAAATCATTTATCTTGACAACGGAGCCACATCCTTTCCTAAACCCGAGGAAGTTTATAAGTTTATGGATTATTTTTACCGAAATTTCGGCGTCAACCCGGGCCGCTCCGGATACGACCTCTGCCTCGAAGTCGGCGACATGGTAGAAAACACCCGAAAAATGCTGACCGAATTCTTTAACGGCTCCGACCCCAACCGGCTATGTTTCACCCACAATTCGACCGATGCTCTTAACCTGACAATTTTTGGTTTGCTGGAACCCGGAGACCACGCCATCTCTACCACCATAGAACACAATTCAGTCTTAAGGCCCCTGTATCATCTATCATTAAAGGGAGTAGAAGTGGATTATGTCCCCTTTGATAAGAACGGTTTCGTTGACCCGGGAGATATAAAGAAAAAAATAAAAAAGAATACTAAACTGGTTATCGTCAACCATGCCTCAAACGTTATCGGCACTGTCCAGCCGGTTAAAGAAATCGGCCGCATCTGCAAGGAGCACGGCCTGATTTTTGTCATCGACGCTTCTCAATCTGCCGGAAAAATTCCCATAGACATGAAGGAAATGAACATAGACGTTGTGGCTTTTACCGGTCATAAATCCCTGCTTGGGCCAACTGGTATCGGCGGGTTGTGTGTGGCTGAAGGCGTTGAGATCAAAATTACCAGAGCCGGTGGCACCGGTGTGCATTCTGCGCAGAGAACTCATCTTGAAGAATATCCATACCGCCTGGAATACGGCACACACAATGTGGTTGGAATTGCCGGGCTCCACGCTGGAGTTAAGTGGATTCTGGAAAAAGGCCTGGGAAGTTTGCACCATCATGAAATGAAATTGACCCGGATGCTGGTTGATGGAATGAAAGAGATTGAAGGTGTCAGCCTTTATTGTCAGGATGACCTGACCGACCACATCAGTGTGATGGCTTTTAATGTCAACGGCCTGGAAGCCCAGGACGTGGGTATCATGCTTGACGTTGATTACAACATCGCCTGTCGCACGGGTCTGCACTGTGCACCTCTGGTTCACGAGCAGTTGGGCACTGATAAGATCAAGGGCGCAGTCAGGTTTGGCATCGGCCCGTTTAACACAGAAGAACATATCAAAGCCGCCATTGCGGCAGTAAAAGAAATTGCTGAATTTAAAAAAAAGAAGCGATGAAACGGAGAGCTTGTTTCTTTTATAAGCCGTTAAACTTTACTCATAATAGACAATCATCTGATGTCCTGAATGGCTTTAAGAATTCTGAACGAACAATATCAGACACAGCCATCTGGCTTGGGCAATCCAGCCACTTTACAGGCACCCTTGGCCGGGCCCGAAGGAAAAAGTTCGTAGATATGTTTTAAGGAGATTCCGGTCTCATTGACCATCTTCCTGATCATGGGAGCCTGACCCTTCTGAACATAATAGCTCCGGATATAGTTGACAATCTTCCAGTGTTCTTCAGTTAGCTGTTCTATCCCTTCTGCCTGCCTTGCCAGAAATCTGGCTATTTCTTCATCCCATGATTCTGGCCTGGCCAGAAAACCCTCTTCATTAAATTCAAGCTTTTTTCCTTTGAACTCTAATTTCGTCATTATCGATCGCTCCAGGATGACTTTCAGCCAGAATTATAGCCAATTTTCTTCTTACTGGCTATCTCCCGGACCCACAGGCAGCCAGACCGCAAAGGTGGTGCCAAAGCCCGGGGCACTCTTGACCTCAATCTTGCCCTGATGAGAAAGCACGACATGCTTAACAATTGATAAGCCAAGGCCAGTCCCGCCCGTCTTTCTGGAACGAGATTTGTCCACGACATAGAACCGTTCAAAAATTCTGGCCAGATGTTCCTCAGGAATCCCGATGCCCGTATCTGAAACAGACAGCTCGACCCCGTTCTGTTTCTTCTCCAGGCTGATAGTTATTCCACCTTTTTCTGTGTAGCGAATGGCATTATCCAACAGGTTCAGGACCAACTGCTCCATCTGAATCGGGTCGGCATAAATTTCAGGAAGCGGTTTTTCTTCTACTTTAAGCTCCAGGCTTTTTTCTCTGGCCGCTCTGGCATAGACACTCACCACAGCCCGGACAATATCGGTCAGATTGACCTTTTCTTTTTCCAGTCTGAGTCCCTTTTCTTCAAGTTCAGACAATCTTGACAAATCTTCTACCAGTCGCACGAGGCGCTCTGTATTTCTTTGAATGATTCTAAGATGATTCTTGCCATCGCGACTGAGCTTTTCCCTGTTCAAGGTCTCCAGAAAGCCCTTGATTGCGGTCAAAGGCGTTTTCAGCTCATGAGCCAGGTTGGCCACAAATTCTTTCTTTCTTTCAGCCAGCTCCCTGGTCTCGGTGACATCAGAAAATCTCAGCAGATATCTCTTTCTTAACGGCAACCATCTGACCTGACAGGAATAAGTCCGACCTCTTCTCTCTAACTGGCATCGAACAGGCCCTTCGCCGCGTCGGGCCACGTCAAGAAGCTGATTAAGCTCTGGGGACCTCAGCGACTGCCAGTAAAATTCGTTCCCGGAACCAATTTCTGGAAACATCTGGCGGAAGCTCTGGTTAGTCAGAATGATTTTGCCATCAGGGTCAACCACAAGCCAGCCTTCTTCGGTGGAATCGATAAACGTCTGGAATATCTCTTTATCTTCTTTTAAAGACTCGGTCAGCAATTGATCCTTCTCAAAGAGCCGGTTGATATCCTCAGCAAAAGGACCGAGCGCTCTGGTCAGTGATACTCTGAAAGGCAAATCTTTTTTCCCTTCCGCAGCTTTGCTGGCAATCAGAGACAGGTCTTCAAGAGGCTTAAACAGGATTCTGAAAATAAAATAAGTTAATGCCCAGAATGTCAACAGGAACAAAGCCAGACCGAGCAGAAGTCGGTTTCTGGCTTGCTGGTATGAATAAACTGCCAGGTCAAGAAACCGGCTGACCCGGCAAATACCGACCACCCCGGCATTCTTCCTTATGGGCACGGCCACATAAAGCATCTTTTTTCTCAAAGTATCGCTATAACGGATAATCCAGCCAGTGTTTCCGGCCAGGGCCTGGTCAATTTCAGGCCGGTAACGATGGCTCTCCAGCCCTTCAGCTTCCTTTTCTGTGTCAAAAACAACTCTACCCGAAGGTTCGATCAGCGTCACCCTGACTCCTGAGATTCTGGCCTGGGTGCTGATTATCTGGTCGAGATTCCTGTCGTCCATGCGTTCATAAGGCCTAAGCTCAACAGTTATGGCCAGGGCCAGCCCTGTCAATTCCTTAACCTGATTGTTTATTTCAGTTTCTCTTAACTGTCTGATCGTAAACACAGTCAGGACAGCACAAAAAACAAAGAGAATCGTCCAGCAGGCAACGACCAATCTCAGGAAAAGCTTCCTTGTCCTCATTTTTAGAACTCTTAAAAACCTTTTGACAGAGGCCTCTTCCGGTATGATTCAAGATTATAAGAAAATTCAGGCAAAAACAAAAAGATTTTTTCAGGAATTTTTCTGTGTTAAAATTATAAAGCATAAAGAAGGAGGTGGCCGATGGAAAAACTGATAGTCTTTTTCTTGGCTATGTTCCTGGGATTGGCACCCCTTTTGGCCTTTGGCCAGAAGCATGAAGAAGATACGATTTCCACAGCTTCAGGCGATCTTAAAATAACATTTATTGGTCATGCCACCCTGATGTTCACTTTTGGAGAAAAAGTGATTCATGTTGACCCGGTCAGCAGTGAGACAGATTATAATAAATTGCCTCAGGCTGACCTCATCTTGATCACCCATGAACATTTTGACCATTGCGACCCGCAGGCTATAAAGATATTGCGCAAGGATACAACCGCGATCGTTGGCTCCGCTTCCTGCCAGCCCAGAGTTTCTGGCCTAAAGGTAATGAAAAACGGCGACAGTATGAATATAATGGGTTTGCAGATTGAAGCTGTCCCTGCTTATAACATCAAACACAAAAGGCCGGACGGCAATCCTTTCCATCCCAAGGGAGTGGGCAACGGTTATGTGATCACATTTGGCGATAAGAGGGTTTATGTTGCTGGCGATACAGAAAACATCCCCGAGATAAAGAACCTTAAGAACATTCATGTTGCTTTTTTACCAATGAATCTCCCCTACACCATGACTCCTGAAATGGTAGCTGAAGCTTCGAGGTGGTTCAAGCCAGCAATCCTCTATCCTTATCATTACGGCGAGACAGATACTTCAAGGCTGGTTGCCCTGCTCAGAGATACCCCCGAAATTGAAGTCAGAATCAGGAAGATGAGATAAAAGCGTTCCTGGCTCATTTATTCAGGGCAAAATAAGACAGGATTTGAACACAGATAATGGGGGAATATTTGTAATAAATTATAAGGCAGAGATTATCTTGGTTAATCGAACTCGACTCCTCAATAAACCTGATACAGTCTAAATCGTTTGTTTAATAACTTAACTATCTCCATACCCCAGAACGAAAGCGATGATAGCACCAGGACGAGGGCCCAGTCATAAGCGGTCAGATTCTGAGTTTTAAAGATTTTCTGAAAAAAGGAAACATAAACCACAGAAAGCTGGAGAGTCAAGGACACCAGAAAAGCATAGACAAGTTTCAGGTTGGAAAAAACTCCGAGCTCAAATAAAGACTTCATCTGACTGCGGCAGTTAAAGGCATGGAAAAGTTGAGAAATGGACAGGACGATAAAACCCGCTGTTCTGGCTCTTGCTATACCTTCTTTTTCCACGAAGAGAACATAGCTGAAAGCCAGAAGAGCGCATAGAGCAATGAACAGACCCTGAACAGTCATCAACCTGGCCCGGTTTCCTGTGATTATGGGTTCATCAGGTTTTCGCGGTGGCCTGGACATGATGTCCGGGTCAGGCGGGTCAAAACCCAGTCCCAAAGCCGGCAGTCCGTCAGTAACCAGATTAACCCACAGAATCTGAATCGGCAAAAGCGGCACCGGCCAGCCTACCAGCGATGAGATGAACATAACCATAATTTCACCCAGATTACAGGACAGAAGATAATGAACAAACTTCTTGATGTTATCGTAGATAGCCCGGCCTTCTTCCACTGCAGCCACGATTGAAGCAAAGTTATCATCGGTAATAACCATGTCCGAAACTTCCTTGGTCACATCCGTCCCGGTTATACCCATAGCTACGCCGATATCAGCCTCTTTGACTGCTGGAGCGTCATTCACGCCGTCACCGGTCATAGCCACGACTTCACCCTTCTTTCTCCAGGCCCTGACTATCCTGAGCTTGTGTTCAGGGGAAACGCGAGCATAAACCTGAATCTTTTCCACCTGATCTTCAAACCTATCAGGGCTCAAACGGTCCAGCTCTTCACCGCTTAAAGCCACCGCATTCTCATCCAGCATGCCCAGTTCCCTGGCAATGGCCACTGCGGTCACCTTGTGGTCTCCAGTGATCATCACTGGCTTTACGCCTGCTCTCCTGCAGGCAGTCATGGCTTCGATGACTTCCTCGCGGGGCGGGTCAATCATAGCCAACAGGCCAACAAAAACCAGCTCCCTTTCGAGAGTGAAAGCCTCCAGCCTGTCAGGCAAGCCAGAAAACTTCCTGTAAGCACATCCCAGAACTCTTAGAGCCTTGCTGGCTAATGAATCGTTGGTTTGAAGAATATTTTCTACGTCCTCAGCTGTAATGGCTCTCTCCTGACCGAGCTCGTAGATAAAAGAACAATTCTTCAAAAGAACATCGGGCGCACCCTTGATATAAGCAATAAAATCTCCTTCTCTTTCTCTGAGCATGGTCATCATCTTCCGCTCAGAGTCAAAAGGTATTTCTTCAACCAGAGGTTCCCTTTCTTCCAGAACGGTCTTGTCCACTTCCGCTTTTCTGGCCAGAGAGAGAAGGGCTACCTCAGTCGGGTCGCCAGCGATCAGGAATCGGTCTTTATCCCTGACGAGATTAGAAGAATTACACAGAGTGCCGCAGACGATAGTTTTATAAAGGCCGCTGTATTCTTGCGGATTTATTTTTTTTCCGGCAAGATAAAAATCGCCTTCTGGCTCATAGCCAGCACCGCTGACCGAAAAAACCTTTCCGTCAGCATAGACGGCCTTAACAGTCATCTCGTTCTTGGTCAGAGTTCCGGTTTTATCAGAGCAGATGACAGTGGCTGCTCCCAGAGTTTCGACTGAAGGCAACTTTCTGATCAGGGCATGCCGTTTAACCATGCGTTGAACGCCAAGAGCCAAGGCTATGGTCACCACAGCCGGCAAGCCCTCGGGAATGGCCGCCACAGCCAGGCTGACTGCAGTCAGAAAGACCTGAACCAGTTGTCCGCCCCTCACCCATTCCAGCAGGAAAATTAAACCGACCAGAAAAAAGCATAGATAAACAATCCAGCGACCAAACTGCTCGAGTTTTCTCTGGAGAGGGGTCGTCTCAATGGTTATTTCCTGAATCATTTGGGCAATCTGACCGACCTCGGTCGACATGCCGGTGCTGACCACAATGGTTCTGGCTTTACCTGATGAAACGGAAGTCCCAGCATAGACCATGTTAGCCCGATCAGCTAAGAGAATGTCTTCTTCCTCCAGTTCAATGCTGGTTTTCATAACCGGTGTTGACTCTCCGGTCAGGGCTGCTTCATGAACCGAGAAATTGGGTGTATGGGAGACGATGCGGGCATCAGCAGCTATATGGTCGCCGGCTTCAAGCTCGAGAATATCACCCGGGACTACCTCCCGGGCAGGAATCTGAACAAGCTGCCCGGCTCTTATGACTCTGGCCAGTGGCGCAGCCATTTTCTTGAGGGCAGCGAGAGCTTTTTCTGCCCGGTATTCCTGAATAAATCCCAGAATGGCGTTAAGAATAACGATGCCGATGATGGCCAGGGCATCAACCCATTCACCGAGAAAACCGGAGATAGTAGCAGCTGCTATCAGCACCCATATCAGGAATGATTTGAACTGCTCCAGGAAGACAGTTAAAGGCGAACGGCCGCGAGCTTCCTGAAGCTGATTATATCCGTAATGTTCAAGATTTTTTCTTGCCTGTTCTGCAGTGAGTCCTTTCTTCGGGTCAGAATTAAACCCGGCAGCAATTTGCTCGGGAGATACCATCCAGAATTTCATCGCTGAGTTTTTTTCAGCCATCTAAGTCAATCCCTTTTCTGAACAATCGTCTTTATTCAGTCAAGGATTATATCATTTTTTAGCCTGAAAGTGAGATGGGGCTGAGAGACTCCGGGGTTGATCACTCAGTCAACTTTTTTTCTGCTTGCTTCGGACGCGCTATCTCAATAGATAGAATAGCTTTTAAAGCCCGACTATGCGGGCGTCTTTGGGATATTCCACGGTAAAATCCACGATAAATTCCTGCTTCTTTTTGGGTTCGAGTTTGATTTCCCAGGTTAGAAGTCCTCTTTCATCACGGCTGGCCGGTGCAGGCGCTATCTTTACATCTTTTACCTCAATTCTGGCATTCTGACTGACCGGAACCTGATCCTGAAGTTCAAGCTCGATCTCACGATTCCGCAGATTTTCAACACTGATCTGATAAACAAGCCTGACTTTCTCTGTTTTACCCAGAAAACCGGGTCCGCTTTTTTCTCTCTTCAAAAGCTGGCGCTTGACCTTTATCTGTTTGTCTTCGCCAAAAAACAACTTAACCTTATCGCCATAAGGGACAAAATTCAGACTGGTTGAGCCCGCAAAATCTTCTGCAATGAACAGATCTGCCTTACCAGGTAAAAAAGGATAAGAAAGAGAATTTTTAAAATTGGCCCGAAGGAAGGCCTGTTCCTGGAGCTTGGGCATAGCTAAGCAATCATAGGTCGCCAGAAGCTTCTGCGAATCTATCGGCACACGTCTTTCCGAACCGTCACTCAAAATTGTCCAGGATTTTTTGATTTCAAAATTAACGCTGAACCAGGTTTCCACGATTGAAGCTGGCTCTTCATAAGCCACGGCTTCAAGAGCTCCAGTTTCAAGCATGACTTTTGATTCAGCCTTGTCTCTGGCCATGACCTTCATTGTTTTTGGCTGGGAAATATCCAGATACCAGGGCTGAAGCTCTCCGGGCTGATTTCCGGCTGTGGGCGAACTGGTCGAAAGCACTAAGTTGACTTCTTCCCAGTTTTCGGCTGTTTTCTGAGTGACGTTGGCAGCCACAGTCAGCTGTACCTCACCAGATTCCGGCAAAGCTTTTATAGTATAAACGGGCGCCCAGCGAGCTGGGCTGACCGCATAGCTGAGCTCAACCTCCAGGCGGCCTGCTTGAATAACCTCTATCAGCACATTCACATTCTTTTCTTCCTTAGATCTTGCTGGCATGATTTCTCTTAACTTTTTTTTCAGTGCCTCAAGCCTGGCCTGTTTTTCGGACATAAGCTTGCTATTCTCCAGCCGACCCTTCTGTATAGACTGAAGTTTTGAACCAAGATATTCGATGAACTTATCAACTCCCGCGAGGTTGGGCTGACCAGCCACAAGTTCCTTGGAGACCTGGTTGCTCAGAGCAGCTCCAAAAGAATTCAGAAATTTTTCCTGAGAATCAAGAACTTCCTCCTGACCTTTGAGTCTGGCAATTTCTGTTTCCGCGATTTTCACTTCTTCCTGAAGCTTTTTCACTTCAGGAAGCTGTTCAGCCTCTAAATAATTAGTTTTAACCTCAACTCCGATGATCCTGACCGCAGCAGACCCTCTACCGGTCACCCTGACCGAGCCAGGAATGATGGTTGCTGGAAGGTTGGAGAAAACGAGTGAGCGGGTCCCCGGATTCAGAGTTACTTGACCTTTTCTTATGACTGAAGCTCTGTCAGGATAAACTGTGACCGCGGCAATTTTAGTCTGGACGTACTGCTGGCCAGTTTCTGCGGCCTCGCTGGAAACAAGCAGCAATTTTGCTTCCTCCTGGCCAGAATCAGCCTTGTTCTGAGCCGTCGCATGTATGGGGTCTGTTATGCCCAGGCTAACCGACATCATTAAGAAAAGCATCAATATTATTTTTTTACCTTTGATCTTCATGCCTGTTGAAATCTCCCTTCTTATTAATCATAACGAGGCAATTCCTGTGTTGGGTTTCGCTTCCAGGGAAAGAACGCCTCCTTCCTTAGAAGTCTGATAGCTCTTCCAGAACCAACACAATTATTAAACGCTTTGTTCTTACTGATTCTTAGCCTATCACCCCGTAAGACGTAAAGTCAAACCAGAGCTATGAATGCGGGTTAAATTCGGCCAGAAGCGATTTATTTTCAGAGAGCTCGCAGAAAATCAAAAAAATTGAATGACCTGAAAAATATTATTTTAGTTTTCCAGCTATACCCTCGCCCAGCTCTTTAAGGATTTCGACCACCAGGGAATTCTTCAGGTCAAGGCCCTCAGAGGGCATCCGGGCGATCTCCTGACTGATCGGAATCTTTGTGATCAATTCTGTCCCATGCTCCTTGGCCAGCTTTTCTGTCTCATACTGGCCGAAGAAGTTAGTTTTGTGCCCACAATGCGGGCAAACAAAATAGCTCATGTTTTCGACCAGCCCTAAAATTGGAACCTTCAACCTCTCAGCCATCTGCATTGACCTGGCCACAACCACTGAAACCAGGTCCTGCGGAGTCGTGACAAAGATAAAGCCGCTCAGCGGAAAAGATTGCATAACCGTAATAGCCACATCAGATGTTCCTGGTGGCATATCAATCACCAGATAATCCAGATCGCCCCATAGAACTTCGCCCCAGAACTGCTGGATGGCTTTGCTGAGAAGCGGTCCGCGCCAGATAACGGGCTGTTCTTCATTATCTACTAGAAAGCTGATGGACATAACCTTAAGACCCTGTTCTGTTTCTACAGGACATATAAAATCGCCGCAGACTTTAATTTCGTATTTTGGCAGGTGCATGATGCGGGAAATGCTCGCTCCGGTTATGTCTGCATCAAGTATGCCAACTTTGAAACCTCTCTGCTTCAGAGCCAGTGCTGTGAGATAAGTCACGGTGGACTTCCCCACTCCACCTTTGCCGCTCATAACTCCAAGAACATGCTTTATTACATTGCGGCTTTCTTTGTCTTTGACTTTAACCACCTTACCTCCAGTTTGATTTATACATTAGCAAGCCAAGATTAACATTATAGACCTTCCGGTCAAAATAATCTTCGGTTTCGAAACTCCGGGAATTCAAGATTCGGCTGTTCAAAGAGATCTTCCGGCGCTATAAAAATTAGCACTGTTAATGCCGGACAAAGACAGAACCGTCCTTCTACGGCCTCAGCAGCTCAATTGAGAGGCTGCAGTTTTTGTTGTCTGGCAACTCCTTTTATTTTTTGGGAAACGCTGGCACTGGTGGAAGTTTCTGCTCTTTTGTCTTAAGTTCTTCCAGTATCACTTCAATGGCTTTGTTCAACTGCTCATCAATTCCTTCGTATTCTTTAGCCGGGTCGTTATCAACATAGATATCCGGCTCCACCCCTTCGCCTTCAATTATCCATTTTCCTTCCAGGCCATAGGTGGCAAATTCAGGTTTGTTAAGATAGCCGCCATCAGCCAGCGGCAAACTTCCCCTGATGCCGACCACGCCACCCCAGGTTCTTTTCCCGATAAGTTTCCCCAGGTTGTAACGTTTGAATCGGTACGGGAAAATATCGCCATCAGAAGCAGAAAACTCATCAATCAAACAAACTTTTGGTCCCATTATCAGCCCGCCCGGGTCAGGTCTGGGAACTGAGCCGCGCGCGATTTCCACCATAGCCACTTGCCTGGCCAGACGCTCAATAAGCATCGGAGAGACGCTGCCGCCGCCGTTTCCGCGAACATCAATGATCACCGCCTTCTTATTAATCTGTGGATAGAAATGCTTGACGAACTCATTCAGACCATGAACACCCATGTCCGGAACATGAATGTAGCCAACTTTACCTTGAGTAGCTTTATCCACAATTTCAGCCTTCCTTTTTACCCAGTTGTAATAATAAAGATTGTTCTCGGTCTCAATCGGCACCACAACTATCTCGCGGCTGCCTTTTTCCACAGGCTGAGAGTTGACTTTCAAAGTGACCTGTTTACCGGCAGTATTCAGCAAGAGTTCGTAGATATCATTTACCTTGTTAACTGGTTTTCCATTAACAGCCAGGATGTAATCACCTTCTTTGACCTTCACTCCCACCTCGGTCAGCGGCGAACGTAACTGTCGGTCCCAGTTTTGCCCTTGAAGTATCTTTTTTATCTGATAATAACCACTGTTTTTATCTTTCTCCAGCCTAGCTCCAAGCCGGCCGACGTGGATTCTCTTAACCTCAGGCAGGTCGCCACCACCAACATATGTATGGCCGCAGTTAAGCTCGCCTATCATTTCGCCGATGACATAGGTAAGGTCAGCTCGATGGTTAACAGCCTTAGCCAGAGGCTCATACTGGGTTTTGACTTTTTCCCAGTCCACTCCATGCATGTTAGGCGCATAGAAATAATCCTTCATCTGGCGCCAGCATTCATCGTAAATCTGAGCCCACTCTGACTTTCGGTCAAGCATCATCTCCATATTGGAGAGATTCAGCCTGGTTTCAATTTTAAACGGAGCCACTGGGAGGTCAATGATGGCATAATCCTTTTCCTGGATTAACAGCATCTTTTTCTGGTCTGCGGAAATGACATAGCCAGAAACTGAACCCAGTTCTTTTTCTTCACGCTTGACCAGGTCGTAGAACTTGAGCGTGGATTGACGGTCAGGATAAGACCTCTTCAAATAATACAGCTTGTCGCCAACTGAAGTTAAAGCAAAATAATTGGCCACGTCAATCGGCAACGCCACGATTCGGTCTTTAATCCCGGCAGCATCAACCTTGACCTCAATCTTGTCCGTAGAAGGCTTGGCCTGGGCTGCTGGTTTTTCTTCCTTGGTTTTCTCTGATTTAGGTGGTTCAGAAGTTGCAATCTTAACTTCGTCGCTTCTCGGTTCAAACGGCGATTTTATATCCTGGGTCAGGGTTACCAGGTAAATCCTGGACATCGACAGATAAGCATGATTCCACTCAGTACGGCTGTAAATAGGATTGAAATCCCGGTCGGAGATGAAGAAAAGATATTTGCCATCAGAACTGAAGCAGGGTGAATAAGAAGAGTACCAGTCATCGGTAACTTCTATCGTTTGTTTGTTCGCCAGGCTGTAGAGATAAATCTTATTCAGAGAATTTTCTTCCTGCTGGCAATAGGCAATCCAGTTAGAATCAGGCGACCAGGTGTAATCCTCGATTTCCCAGATTTTGCCCTTAGCCACCTCAACCACCTGTTTTTTATCGATGTCCACATAGTTCAAGCGGAACATCCGGTCTGACCAGAGAAGCTTCTGGCTATCCGGCGACCAGATGATGGCATATTTATAACAATCGGAGTTAAACGTTAGCCGAGTTGGCTCGGCTGAGCCGTCCTGAGGAACAATGTAAATTTCTTCACGTCCGGTTTTATCAGAGATAAAGGCTATGTAGCGGCCATCCGGGGACCAGGCCGCATCCCGCTCGTGAAAACCGGATGTATTAGTCAGATTCCGGGTGTTGCCATCCTTGGCCGGCAAAGTGAAGATTTCTCCGCGAGCTCCAAAAACTGCTCTGGATCCATCGGGAGAGATATCAAAAGTTGTAATCTTGCCAGATACTTTGACCAGCTCCGGACGGGAGCCAGCGTGATCATCGGCGATATAAATTGGAATTTTGCTCACTTTTTCTGTAGCCAGGTCAAGCTTATAAAGGTAACCTCCGTTTTCAAAGACGATCGAATCAGGACCGAGGGACGGGAATTTAATGTCATAATCCTTGAAATCAGTAACCTTCCTGGTGGTTTTTGTCTCAGGTTCGAAAACATAGAGATTGAAACGAGCCTTTTCATCCCGGTCAGAAAGAAAATAAATTTTGTTGCCACCCCACATTGGGATAATATCAGAAGCTGGATTGTTGGTGATGTTCTCTATTCTTTTGGTTTTAAAATCATAAATCCAGACATCATCAGCCATCCCGCCCCGGTATCTTTTCCATGTCCTGAATTCGCGGAAGATCCGGTTATAAACCAGTTTCTGTCCATCAGGCGAAAACGAACAGAAGCCTCCTCGTGGCAGCGGCAGCTCTTCCGGGCTGCCACCGGAGCGAGGAACAAGATAAAGCTGTCCGTTAAAATCATTCCACTCAGCCATCCTCGAGCGGAAGATGACGTTATTGCCATCAGGAGTCCAGCCCATAACGATGTTATTCGGTCCCATCCGGTCAGAAATATCATCTCTGGTCTGAACTGGCGTATATGTCAGCCGAACCGGAATTCCACCTTCAGCCGGGATGAGATAAACTTCGCGGTTGCCATCGTATTCACCGGTAAAAGCGATGAACTTTCCATCAGGCGAAAACCGGGCAAAGGCTTCATAACCCTGATGAGAAGTCAATTTTCGAGCAACTCCTCCTGAGGCCGGAACGGTATAAAGATCCCCGGCATAAGAAAAAACTACTGTGTCCTTATAAATGCTCGGGAACCGCAGAACTCTGGCTTCTTCTGAAGCTGTCAGAACCGTTAATCCCGATAAGAACGTTAACAAGACGACGACAGCCACAAATTCAATAAAAAAATATCTTCTCTCACCAAGAATACTCATGATTTCCTCCTTTCTTGTTTTGAGTCTTTATTTTATAGTTGTTCTCTTGCGGCTTTCAAGAAAATAATAAAGAGAATTGCAAATCATGCTGCGAAATAAAGGCAAATTTCAAAAAGTTTTATGGCATTTTCTAAATATGACCTAATCTTTTTGCCCTCTGATTCTGTTGACTCTAAACCTTTTTTCATTTAATCATATTCAGCAGGCAAGAATGATGATGAATCTAAGCCCGGCTTCTCCCATCGCCCAGGCTCTTATCGCCACCCTTTTTACTTATGCAATGACAGCTGCCGGCGCTGCATCCGTTTTTGTTTTTAGAAGCACAAACCGCAAACTGCTCAATCTTCTTCTTGGTTTTGCCGGAGGAGTGATGATTGCCGCCAGTTTCTGGTCACTCTTGGCTCCAGCTATTGAGATGTCCCGCGCAAAAAGTCTCCCCGTCTGGTTTCCACCGGCAGCAGGTTTTTTCACCGGAGCTGGATTCCTTTTTGTTCTGGATAGAATCCTTCCTCACCTGCATTTATTTCTCCCTCAGGAATTAGCCGAAGGTTTAAAAACCCACTGGCGCAAAACGACTCTTCTGGTTCTGGCTATTACTCTTCATAACATCCCGGAAGGCCTGGCTGTGGGTGTGGCTTTTGGCGCGGCTTCTGTTGGAGCTTCAACCGCCACAATTGGTGGGCCCGTAGCTCTGGCGCTGGGTATTGGACTGCAAAATCTTCCCGAGGGCCTGACTGTTTCCGGTCCCTTGCGAGGAGCCGGATTTTCCAGAACCCGAAGTTTTTTCTTCGGCCAGCTTTCAGGTCTGGTAGAGCCTGTGGCCGGAGTTCTGGGTGCTCTGGCCGTCACCCGGATCCTGTCTATTCTTCCTTACGCCCTGGCTTTCGCTGCTGGTGCCATGATTTTCGTGGTTGTGGAAGAAGTCATACCTGAATCCCAGCAGGGCGGAAATTCTGATCTTTCAACCACCGGACTAATCACAGGCTTCCTGATCATGATGATTCTGGATGTGGCCCTGGGCTAATAAGACCAGAATTAATGCCTCGTTCAAGCACGCAATTCTTTTTCGCCTTCAACACGATTTTTAAAATCGTAACTCCGAAAAAAAATCCTGAGGGCGCTGCAGAGCAATGCTGGAGCAAAGGCAAAGATTAATCATGGTTAGATTTGGAATCATAAGAAAATCTTAAAGATTATTCTTACTTAATTTTCTTTTTCAATTCTTCAACGAAGCTGGTATCAACCTTAAAACCGGCCCGCAACGCTTTCTGACAGAATTCCCAGCTCGACTGATATTGGCCTTTTTTATAATAGATGACAGCCACATTGTTATAGACCAACCCGTTTCTCTTATCTTCAGGATTCAAAGCCAGAGCTTTGAGAAAAAGTTCAAGAGCCCGGTCATGGTTATCAAGAGATAATTCCACTGTGGCTAAATTATAGACTGCATCCCTGTCAAGAGAGTTAATCTCCAGGGATTTCTCCAGAACTTTCCGGGCCTCTTCCATTTTGTTCTGCTGTGCCAGAGCCACTCCCAGGTTGTTATAGGCGAGAGCCAGCCAAGGTTGTTCATCTACAGCCAGCCGTGCTTCTTGCTCGGCTTTTACCCAGTCCTTCTTGCCCAGATAAGCGTAACTCAGGTTGACGCTGACCGCCGGAGCATGGTAGCCTCGCTCGCGAGCTTTGATTAAGTTTTCAACGGCCTCATCCCAGTTTCCAGCCTGAAGGTCGCACAGCCCCAGGCCAGCATAGGCCTCGCCAAAATTTGCGTTCAGCTCTATTGCCTTAATAAAATATCCTCTTGCTTCTTCCCACTGGCCCAGGTCCGACACACTCACCCCAAGATTGTAATAAGCCTTCTCATAATTCGGGTCCAGCTCCAGGGCTTTTTGATATTCAATCGTAGCTTCCCTCAGCCGGCCTTCCTGCCGGAGTATGTTGCCTTTGATGTTATGAGCTGATGTCAGTTCAGGGTCGAGAGTTAGAGCCTTTTCCACATGTTCTTTCGCTTTTCTTAAATCTTTAAGCCTAAGGTAAACTTCGGCCAGGTTGGAGAGAGCCAGAGGAAATTCATCTGAAATGGCCACCGCTTTCAGAAGCTCTTTTTCTGCCTCAGCCGTTCTGCCCTGCCGGAGATAGATCTCGCCCAGATTATTATGGGCCTCTATAAAATCAGGTCTGATGGCCAGGACTCTCTCATAAATTTTCTCAGCCTTTTCCAGGTCATTCAGCCTGGCGTGCGCAATGCCAAGGTTAAAAAGGACTCGAGGATGGTCAGGTTTCTTCTCGAGAATTGCCTGATAAAGAGACACCGCTTTCTCCATTTCTCCTGTTCTTCTCAGGGCAATAGCCTTCATGTTCATAGCTTCTGTATCACCAGGACTGAGCCTGAGAGCTTCCTCGCAGAACTCAATCATTTTTTGATACTGATGTTTTTCAAGTTCAATCTGAGCTAACATTAGAAAACAATCGCTCAGGCAGCGAATGACATTTTCTTTATCGGCCGGGATCCCGGTTGCGATTCTGCCATCAATCAATGGTTCTGCCAGCAACCGGCTGATGCTTCTCAGATTCCTGATTCTGTCTCTTATCTTAAGATATTGACTTTCAAACCTGTCCAGGAGATCCGCTGGAAAGGGAAAATCAAATCGTTTAAAGCTTCTGGTTCTGGCGAGCTGAATGATAGCCCGGTTGTAAGAATCAAAACTATCTCCGTTTCCGGGACAGCTCATTACCGAATTAGAGACCGGAACATGCACCGCGCCAAAGATATGTCCGAATTCGTGTTTCAGCAATCGCCCGAGTTTGACCCCGTCGGTTGTAAAGATAACGACCACAATTCCGGATTTAAACATTGAAAATCCGGTGTATTCGGGCTCAATATTTTTCTGAGCAGTAACCGCTACCAGAATATCGAATTTCCCTCTGCCGGTACTCGCCTCCAGGACTTCAGCAAAATCTTCAACCTGACGGAGCCGGTCATCAGATTTCCAGTCTGACCAGCCGCCAAATCTAAACTTAATCCCGAAAAGGGATTCAAATTCTCTGGAAACATCGCTCAGAGCTGCTTCCACGATTTTCTTGCTTCCCGGGGTCGAAGACAACTCTTCATCCGCCATGAGTTTTAGTCTGATTTCTCTCAGAACCGGTTCATTATCAGGAGCTAAGTCTCTGATCATCTCTGAGGTCTGGAGCGGATTAAGCAAAATCAAGAACAAGAAGGCGTTGATAACAGAGAATCCGAGAATTTTCAGCACAAATTGAACCGCCGCGCTTTTCATCAAGAATGATGATAACTGAGTTTCTTGCTTTTTAAAAGTTAAAAACCATTCTCAGGTTCTGGCCTGCCTTCTCTGCTCGAACAGCGAGTAGATCACAGGGATAACGACCAGAGTGATAAAGCTGGCGCTAGCCAGACCACCGATAACCACTCTGGCCAATGGTGATTGAACTTCACTGCCTTCCCTTAATCCAAGGGCAAGTGGAATCATGGCGAAGATAGTAGTCAGGGCGGTCATCAGAATCGGCCGCAACCTTCTTCTTCCGGCTTCTTTTATCGCTTCCATCAGCTCCATACCATCTCTTCTTCTGAGCAAATTGGTATAGTCAACCAGGAGGATGGCGTTGTTGACCACAATTCCACCAAGCATGATCAAGCCGATATAAGTCTGAACATTTAGAGTGGTTCCGGTCAGAATGAGCATCAGCACCACTCCAACTATGGCCAGGGGCACAGAAAACATGACAATCAAAGGATCGCGCAAAGATTCGTAGAGCATGGCCATGACCATATAGACGAGAAAAAGTGCCAGCAGAATGCTGATGAGCAGTTCCCGGTTTGCTTTTTGCTGTTCTTCATAATCTCCAGTGAAACTTATGACGAAATCTCGAGGCACAGGAATTGTTCTCAAAGCCTTTCGAGCATCGGCAATAACTGAACCCAAATCCCTTCCAGACACCTCACCTGAAACGTTGATTATTCTTTCCCGGTCTCTTCTTTCAAGTTGCATCGGTCCGCGCCTTGGATTTACTTCGATGACGTTTCGTAAGCTGATTTGCTGGCCATCTGAATTGGTCACAGTCAGGTCCAGGAGGTCATTTACATCAAGCCTCTCCGAATCTTTAACCTTAACCAGGATTCTGTACTCCCGGCCAGCCTCTCTAAACTGACTGGCCTGGCTTCCCATGAGAATGGTTTGAATAAAATCAGCAATTTGCCTGACAGAAAGCTTCATATCCGAAGCTTTCTGTCTATCTATGACAAAATGCTGCTCTGGCGTGCCTTCAAGCCTGCTGACTCGGACATCAGTCACCCCTTTGATATCTTCCACCACTCTTTTGACCTGGTCAGCCAGGCCTTGGGCCACTTCCATGTTGTAGCCTCTGATTTCAATCTGAAGCCTCTCTTCACCGCCTCCACCGCGCATGCCAAACATCATCTGGCCGCCTGAAGCCCTGGTCCTGATGATGGCTCCAGGGGTCTGCGACAGCTTACGGGTGAGGTCGGCAGCAATATCCGCACTCGTTCTACTCCTTTGAGACCTTGGTTTGAGCCTGATGGTAATCGAGCCCTGATTGGCTCCTCCACGCCAGCCGCCGCTTCCAGCGCTCTCCTCAAGGCTCTCAAGCTCCGGAACATAAGCCTTAACCAGTTCAGCCACCTGTTTTAATTTCTGGTCCATAACGGAGAGTCTGGTCCCAACCTCCATTTCCACTGTCACCCGGACCTCGCCTTCATCGGTTTGAGGCAAATATTCACGTCCGACAAAGCGCATCAAGAAAACGCTGACCATCAGAAGGGCTCCAGTTATTATCAGCACTTTCCTCCGGTGATGCAGTGAATAATTCAGAATATTCTTGTAAGAATTTTCCAGGTTAGAAAAAATCTTTTTTGCCTTAACCGCCAATTTGGATGGCGGATCCTGCTCACTGGTTGAACTTTCTCTCAAGAACCTGCTGGCCAGCATCGGCACCAGAGTCAGCGCCACTATCAGTGAACAGCTCAGCGAAAAAGTCACGACGTAAGCCAGTTGTTTGAACATAATTCCTGAGGCGCCACGAACAAAAAGCATGGGCATAAAGACGATAACCGTGGTCAGAGTGCTGGCAATGATAGCTGCGGTCACTTCCTTAGCTCCGGCCACTCCAGCCTTTCTAACCGGCATGCCGCCCTCTTTTAGCCGGTAGATGTTTTCCAGAACAACGATCGAGTTGTCCACCATCATCCCGATTCCCAGGGCCAGACCACCGAGGCTCATGACATTAAGAGTAAAGCCGTTAAAATAAATTAAAGTGAAAGTGGCAATGATGGAAATAGGTATGGACGTGGCTATGACCAGGGTGCTTCTGATACTGACCAGAAAGAACAAAAGGACAAGAACGGCCAGCAGCCCGCCATACATGGCTGACGAGGTGACATTGTTGATAGCATTTTTGATAAATTTCGCGCTGTCCCGGATGGTGACGAACTGAAATTGAGGGTAATCTTCTTGAAGTTTTCTGAGTTCTTTCATCACCCCCTCAACAACCCTGACTGTATTCTGCCCCGATTGTTTATAAACAGCCATCCTGACTCCTGGCAGATCGTTAACTCTCGCTATTCTTGTAATGCGACGGTACGTGTCTTCAACACTGGCGATATCTCTTATTCTGACCGCAGCCCCTTCTCTTATGGCTACGATAGTTTCTTTGATCTGGTCGACGTTAGTGTAAATCCCGGGTATGCGAATCACAATTTCATAATTTCCCTTTTCAATTGTCCCGGCCGGCACATCAACATTCTCCTGATAAATCTTGCTGATGATCAAGTCAAGCGGAAGACCAAGGGCCTTGACTTTATCAGGGAAAAGGTTCACTTGAATTTCTCTTTCGAGACCTCCCCAGACATCAACTGAAGCCACACCTGGAACCCGCTCCAGGCGATATGAAATCTGTTCGTCTATAATCTTCCGGACCTGGATCGGGTCCAGCTGGCTCAACAGCCCAACCATCAACACCGGCATTTGCGCCGGGTCAAACTTCCGCAAAGTTGGCCTCTGAACTTCTTCTGGAAAACGGGAAATAATTCGGTCTATTCTTTCTCTGATATCGTTTGCGGCTTCGTCCAGGTCAGTACCCCACGAGAACATCACTCTGACTGAGCTCGTTCCCTGGGAAGAAACTGAAAAAATCTCTTCCACCCCGGGCACTGAACTCAGAGCTTCTTCAATTGGCCTGGTGATAATCTGCTCCATTTCTTCCGGGGCAGTATTTGGATATGAGGTGAAAACATTCAGCGTCGGATAAGTAATATCAGGCATCAAATCTATGGGCAACCGGCTTAAAGAGATAAATCCGAGCACTATGACCACCAGGGCTAACATGACGACGAATATCGGCCGCCTTATCGAGAAATCAGATAGGTTCATGTTGGTCTCCTTTGAGAGTGAGAAGTCCTTATATAACTCTTAAAACCTTCATCTATCTTGAGCCAGAAGGCCTGCCTGCTCTCTGTGTTGAATCAGGTTTCTTTGCGCTTCCACTTTCAGGCAGGATTATGTTCATCTGATCCTGAAGCAGGTGTTGACCGAGAACAACCACATAGCCTGAGATATCTGCTGGTTCAAGCACTTCTGCTCTTTCGCCCTCAACTATTCCAACCTTAACAGGCATGAAAGAGGCCTTTCTGCTTTCCAGGTCAGCCAGAAAGACCCCCTGAAGGTTATTGCGATAAACAAGAGCGCTAAAAGGAACCATCGTTGCATTCTCACGCCGGGCAAATTCAATTTCAACATTGACGAACATTCCCGGCTTGAGAAGACCGTCCTCGTTTGCTATGTCAATTTCCACCCTTGCCTGTCTCGAAGTTTCTTTAAGAAGCGGCGCCACTCTAACCACCTCTCCCTGAAACCTCTTATCAGAAAAAACGCTTGAAGCCACTGATACCTGCTGTCCGGTCTGAATCCGGAAATATTCTTTATCCGTGGCATAAATCACTGCCGTGATGGGCTGGATTTCGACAATGGATATGATCGGGGTGCTGACCGAAAGCAGCGCTGCTTCATCAACAAATCTTTCTCCCACATAGCGAACATTGCCTCCAGACTCCCAGGTAGCAACAATCCGGGTATATGACAGACGGACCCTGGCTGTTTCCAGCGCTGCCTCCTTGTTTGTTACCTGAGCTTCTGCCACTTTGAACTTGGCTTCCTGAGCCTGAAACTGGGCTCTGGTGGTATCGAACTGCGAATCCGAATATATTCCTTTCTGGTGAAGCGTCTCAGCCCGCTCCAGGTCTTTTCTGGCCAGTTCAAGAGCGCTTTTTGCTTCCTCATAATTAGCCCTGGCCACTCTGAGGTCAGCATCAGCCTGAGCTACCTGCTGCTGATACTCTTCGTCATCCAGCTGAGCTACGATCTGGCCCCTGGTCACACGGTCGCCGATATTGACATAAAGCTTCTTTAATCTACCTGAGACCTTTGGTGCGACGACAAACTGGGATTTTGGTATCAGGGTTCCAGAAAATTGACCAATATCCCTGATTAAACCGGTCTCTACGGGCTTAACCTCAACTGCCACCGAAGCCTGACGGAAGCCGCTGTTCCCGGAGCCCCGTACGATAACTTTACCCACCTGCCAGATAACAAGAACACCGATAATCACACCAAGCAAAAGTAATACCTTCTGGACAAGACCCATTTTTTTGATTCGGTCAATTATTTTCATTGTTCTGTTCTTCTCCTCTTAACGATTTATCAACAGCCTCTTTCATTCCATATTGATAACACTGACATTCCGACGCTCGCGGCCAACTCCCATTACCCGGTCCAGGTTGGCCATGGAAATATTGTAGTCGATTGAAGCTTTAAGCTCCATAGTCTGGGCATTAGCCAAATCGCGTTGATATTGCAGCACCAGATAATTAGTGCTTAAACCGACCCTGAACTTCTCCAGTTCTGCATCAAGTTTTTTTTGAGCCAGCTCCCGGGCAGCCCGGTAAGCTTCCGCACGTTTAAAATTAGTCTCAACAGCCCTGACCGCGTTGCTTATTTCCAGGTCAAGCTGCTGCTCCTGACTCTTGAGCCTCAGCCTGGCCTGTCTCAGGTCGAGACTAGCCTGAGCATAGTAGGCTCTTGTGATCACATTCGAGATGGGCATGGTCAGGGTCAAGCCTATCGACCAGTTCTTGTATCTAAATGCAACGGCATCCTTGAGGGCATCGGACTTTTGCCCCGGG
>Ga0172363_10000698_pt1 | contig 26055 bp, 36 predicted proteins | sample LakKivs2_kivu2a2_FD_114541 | JGI IMG/M metagenome (GOLD analysis project Ga0172363, IMG submission 114541) | Sediment microbial communities from Lake Kivu, Rwanda - Sediment s2_kivu2a2 | ecosystem: Environmental > Aquatic > Freshwater > Lake > Sediment | place: Rwanda: Western Province, Lake... | reverse complement strand
AATTTGTACTATTTTTTCTTGTAATTGTTCTTTTGTTTTGTCTCTTGACCATTTTTTCACAAAATTATAAATTACATCTAAAGTCAGATATTGTCCATTGGTTTTGCGTGAAAGAATGTTTTTTAATTCATCTGAAACCTTAACGTAAATCTTTTTTCTGTAATTATTATCCCTTTCATCGAAAAGTCTTAATAGATTTACTTTCTTCTTTATAACTGGGCTTTGTAATACATTCTCCATCTTAACCTAATAAAAATATTACAGAATATTCTATTACATTTTTCGAGAGAGTAAGGTTGCGATGAACATTAACAATTCTATAATTTCAACTCATGTTTAAACTTGTTTTTCTCTGCTTTTTTTATAGGCCAAGCATCTTCAATCAACATATCTGGTACATCTTCGTCCAGAACAGGATAAGCAAGCTTACATTTCTTACAAAGAATAAACATACCCTTTTCTTGGACATCTCCTTTACATTTCGGGCATGCTAGGATTTGCATCAAGTCCTTTGGAACAGACATGTATAGTGTTTTAAATGCGATGATTTAAATTTTTAATGGTTTAATTTTTAAATGAGTTTTATGAAAGAATATGATGTAATTATTTGTGGGGCAGGACCTGCTGGTTTATCGACAGGAATATCAACTCTGTTTTTCAACAAAAAAGCCAAAGTCCTAATCCTTGAAGGCAGAGAAGAAGTAGGAGAAGAAAAATGTGCCGAAGGTCTGTCTAAAGATTGGATCAAACATATTAAAGGGTTAGGAAAATACTTGCTTTCAAACTTACAGTCTAAATGTTTTGAAAATGAAATATTTGGTACTGATATAGTTCTACCTAGCGGAAAGCATATAATAGCACGTGATAAAAAGGCAAACGGTTTTGTTCTGAACAAAGACTATTTCTTGAAAAATCTAGCTACCATCTTCAAAAAAATGGGAGGGCAACTAGAATTGGGAGTTAATGTTGTAGGTCCTGTCGTTAAGAACAATATCGTTTATGGATTAGAAATAGAATCAGAAAAACTGATAAGAGGTAAATGTGTTGTTGATGCTACTGGTTTAACTCAGAACATCTGGAAAAAGACTTTGAACATAAAAGAACCGTTGAATAAAGATGACTTAGAAGTTTGTTTCCAGTACAAAGTTGAAGGATGTAAGATTGATGATCCCAGACTTTTGAAAATATATTTTGGGGAACACATCGCACCTGGAGGATATGGTTGGGTCTTCCCAAAAGGAAAAAATAGAGCTAATGTAGGAATTGGTTGTCAAGGTTCAAGAGTCGAAAATGTTCTATCATTTCAAGAAAGATTCTGGGATATGTTAAACATTGGTGGAAAAATAGTATCAAAAAAGGGGGGAACGGTATCTAGTTTCAATATACCCGAAGAATTTGTTTGGTCTAATCTAGCATGTGTCGGTGAATCGGCCAGGTTTACTAACCCTGTTCATGGCGGAGGCACTGGTCCAGCTATGTTCGGCAGTTATATTCTAGGAATGAATATTGCTAACGCTTTAAAAAACAATGAATCGATTGAAAAGGCTCTTGTAAAATATCAAGATACGATAAAAGAGACTAGAGGCAAAGCGCATGAGTATCATTACAGAGCGAGGAGACTATTCCAATCCTTAAATGATGAAGAGATGGAGATTGTCCTTTCTTCTATGACTCCAGAGGAATGGTTAAGATCTATGAGCTTTACTAGATCAGAGGCTTTAAAAGTAATCGGTCGAATTTATAAACAGAATTTTAGACTTGGACTTAAAGTTACTAAGTATATGCGCTTTGTTTAAAATTTATCTGATTCTGAGTTATTTCTAAACAGGAATAAGTTAATAAATCAAAAACTCAGATATTCTTACCCAATTTTTCTACTGTTTTATGATAAGCTGGCAAGATAGCTTTGTATAGCTCATCCTTTTTCTTTCTGGCATCAGAGATATATGAATCCAACCAATTTTTAAATCTCTTCTCTCCCAAGAATATAGGAACAAAGGTCTCCCTATTTGCGTTATAACATTCTTCATAAGCCTTTCTTTGAACTTCCAAAAGTTCATCTATACTCGGATTTCTATTGCTAATTTTTCTTGATAGGTCGATCCATTTTTGAAAAAGAAATATTTCAGCAGTATTCAGAAAATATAAATAAGGGTCTAATTTTTCATTTCTTACGGAATCTTTAATAATATTCCATCTCAGTATTTCTTTATTTTTTAATGTATCGAGACTTTCAATAGTCTGTTCCTTTGTTTTTCTGTTCTCTATGTACTCTTTCATTAATTCTCTTAAATATGAAGGCACCTGCGAACCATATAAGTAAGTAGTTCTTAACGTCGCTTTATCCCCATTTAAGTGCTTCTTAGCATTTTCATATATGTTTATTGCCATGCTAAGAGAGAGTCCAATCTCTTCCATACTAATAGGCCTTTCCGACAAATCCAATACAGAAGTATCTGCTTCTAATGGTTTCCATCCCTTCCCTAACACTTCTTCTGATGCTTCTTCATAAAAGTCTAGAATAGACTCTAGTCCTTCTATTGCCCTTTGTTTGCTAATTTGAGAATTTACGTATTTTGACATGGCATCCTTCACAAAAATTGGTACATCCCCATCGACATACAAACTTTTAATGATAAACTTGTCTGTATCTATTTTCAAACTATCTATTGCTTCTTCAATCGTTATTTTATCTTTGGTAATTTCTGCCTTTACTATATCCTCGCCGAATTCTTCTTTTAATTCTATTAATGGCTTGGCTGCTCTAGCTTTTGATAAATTTCTTTGACTCTCAATCATATTTTTAACTTTATTTAGACCTCTCGCTCTATACAAGATACGATGCTCGTTTTTCACTTCGTCTTTTTGAGACAATAAACGTTGAAGTAAGGAAGAATATTTTTTCTCAACTTTTCCTAGTCTGTTAGAGGCTTCATCATCTCCATATTTACCGGCTGAATAGTCACGAAGAACCTCAGATGTATCTGCTTGCAGACTCAAAATCTGTATAGTTTCTTTGAATTCTTCACAGTTTAATTCCCCGAGGTCTATCATAAAACCAACATCAGTTATTAATTCACTGCTAATGTGTGCAGCTTCATCAAAATACGAGGAAGCTTCCTTTAAATCACCGTTATACAATTTCTTCAATCCCATTTCAAATGCATGTGCCCTTTTATTGTCTTTGAAAGCAAGTTTCAATTTTTTGAAAAAGCTCATTATTAACCTCTTAGTTGATTATTTGAAAATTATAAAATAGTTAAACTTTTTAATCTATCTGATTCAACTTTTAAGGATTTATTTTCTAAATCATATGACTCTATCAGTACGTATTACACTCCTTTTTTTATTTAGCATCGTTTTACTACAAGTCTTAGATACTCCCAAAGCAATTAATTCTTCTTTCGAAGAAAATATTCCGACTGTTTCTCCTATTTTGATTCTTTCTTGAGTTTTTATAATATCAGTAGATAAAACAGGCGCACCGTTCCGTATTAAATTAATGCTAGAATCTTTAACGTACACTCTTTTAACGTGTCGTATTGCTTCTTCTATTGGAATAAGAATCTTTCTTAAGCCAGACTCATCTCCCGATACCCATCGTTCATATGCTTCTTTAATTTCACTCAAAATGTAACTATCTTTCAAGCTAAAATGTCCAACTTTCGTTCTCCACAACTCTTTCATGTGTGCGCCTGTACCTAGCTTCTTTCCGATGTCTGAGCAGAGTTTTCTGATGTAGGTTCCGGCTTGAACTTTTGTCCTAAACCAAACATTCTTTCCATCTTTTTTCAGGGTTTCGAAATTATAGACTATTCTCTTTCTCGGTTTTCTTGCAACATGTGATTTAACTGGGGGTGTTTGAGTAATCTCGCCGATAAAATGTTTTGAGATAGTTCTTTCTAGAGTTTTTTTATCGACGTCTTTATGCAAGTACATTACTCCTTCGTATTCTTTATCCAATCCCATCAATATTGGCATTGCCTTTGCAGCATTCTCTAATGCTACGACAAGAACTCCAGTCACCCTGAGATTTCCCCGATTTTACACTAGGGTCCCAGCGTGTCCAGCACGATTTAATTTGAAAACATTCTTTATTTCAGTAACAACTTGACGAGAAGTAACACCAGAAGGCTTGTTTACATTGATTACTGATCTTGATATTAACTCTCGAATTGATAATCGCAACTATTAATTCACCTCCAATTCTTTTAAAATAGATAAATCTTCGTCACATAATTTCTTTAACGGGGGTAACCATTTTTCTAGTTGTTTTATTAGATTCAAAAGCGTCTTTCCTTCTTTAGAAATTAAGATTAAGCGTTTATGGTTCTTCATTCTTGCGTTAACAAATTCTTTACACCTAACCAATAGTGTCACTCTTGTAGATTTGTTATGTCTGTTTGAAAGTTTAGCAATACTTAAAAACGGTTGGTTTGGATATTTAGACATAGTTTCCAAATAATTTTTTAGTGCTTTTGTTCGTCTATGATTGAGAAATCCAGAGATTAAATTAAATGCATCTTGCGGTCTTAGCGAGAAAGGAATCGAATTAAATTCTACAAAAGATTTTAAGAATTCATAAATATTTTTCCATTTACTTATCGTGAGCCTATCCTCTTTCTCTTGAAATACGCACTCTGAATTTGATTTCTTGAGTATCATTTTAAAAAGTTCTTTCTCAGATTCGTTAAAAGATATAGTTACTCTATGAATACCTTCTGAGCCGAGTAAAACATTGCCTTCTGCATTTAGTAACCCATCCAAGGCATACACAGCATTAACTCTGCTTAACTTCTGGTTTATATTATTCATTAAGAATGAGAAAATATGTGTAAGTAATGTAGAATTTATTATTCTAATTATTCCCTGTTTTTGAGTGTTGTATTCTGTTCTAGAAATATTAGGATGAAACTGTTCTTCCTCTAAATTTAATATTTTTTTCCAAAAATTCTTAGGGTTTGGATACGCGATATTAACAGTCAATCTGCACCTCCATGAATCTCGGGGTATATTCAGTGACCTATAGAATTCTTCTAATACGAGATCTATTATTCTCCATCTGTGATTTGTAAAAAATAACTTTGTCTTGAAATGTCCATCGCCAAAGATAAGATACATCATTTTTACAAAGTTTGGAGAGATTTTTACGAGTCTTGGCATGATCAATTCTCGATTATACTTTTTCCATAAAATTAATGTACCATTTTGGCCAAGAAAGTGGATATCATGAAATCCTTTTATCTCTGAAAGATCGATAATGTCCTTTCTTTTGAAAGATTTTATCTTACTTTCTCTATTAAGGATTTTAATACTAATCAAATCATGATTTTTCAATTTCATCTTTCTTGTTATAGAAGACGGAACATTTACTTTTCCCCATTTTCCAATCCTGTTAACAAAATTACCATATCTATCGTTTTTTGATATACGAAAATGTACAATATCATTAATGCTAATACCAGACTCTTTCCGTGGCTTGGCTGGGAAAGTAAAAAAAGGTTTCCTGCCTGGGTTAATAATCTTTGTTTTAAAGGATATCATATAATCACTTTGTTATACATATAACATTGCCAATGATAACTTCAGCTTTGCCCCCATTATCTATAATCTCTTTACAAATTCTTTTGAATTCTATTAAGTTCATTTCACTGAAGGATAACGACCAGAAAGATCTTGTCTGCAACTTGGCCCCGATACTCTGCAATTCTCTCCAGACTTTAACTCGAAACCCCGCTTTGCTTCTAGGAATATCGAACGACAAAATTATAATTTTCTTCATGTTATACATATAACATAACTAATTTTTAAGTATTTCTCCATTTTGTTATACATATAACACAAAGATACAAAATTTTTAATAACTCAAACTTGATTATTTAATTATGACTAATGTTTTCATGATACATGGATCATACGGATATCCAGAAGAAAACTGGTTTCCCTGGTTAAAGAAGGAATTAGAGAAACTTGGGCATACAGTATTTGTTCCTAAGTTTCCTACTCCTGAAGGTCAGACTTTGGATAATTGGCTTAATGTTTTTGAAAAATACAAACGTTATTTAGATACGTCATCGATATTTATTGGTCATAGTTGTGGAGTTGCTTTTATTTTAAATATCCTCGAAAGAATGAATCATTCAATTAAAGTAGCATTTCTTGTCGCAGGTTCGGTCGGTTTGTTACATAACGAGTTTGACAAAGTCAGTTCTACATTCACAGATAAACCATTTAATTGGAAAAAAATTAAGAATAATTGTAAAAAATTCTATGTTTTCCATTCTGATAATGATCCTTATGTTCCGTTGAGATATGGTGAGAAAATAGCTGAAAAACTAGGCGTCGAATTAATTTTCATAAAAGGGGCAGGACACATTAATGAGAAGGCAGGATATACAAAATTTGAATTATTACTTGAAAAAATAAAAAAAGAATTGTAGTTATTTATTTCTTCTTTTTTGCTTTCTTTGCAGTCTTCTTTTCTGCTTTTTTTTCGGGCTTCTTTTTTTCTTTCTTCGGTTTTTCAGGCTTTTTCTCAACTTTCTCTTCTTTCGGCTTCTTTCTTCGCAAAGTAGGTATCTTGAACTTTAATGTTATCCCTTTCTTTTCTTTCGGTTTCTCTTCTATCTTTTCAGGTTTTTTCTCTTCCTCTTTCATCGGCTTTTCGGCTTTTTCCTCTTCTTTCGGTTTCTCGACTTTCTTAGGAATCTCTTTAACCTTCTTTTCAACCTCTTTCATGACTTCAGGACTTGGTAATCTTAAACTCAATTTTTTTGTCAAACCAATAGCATCGTATGCTTTGATCACAACATCATCATCAGCTTCAGTATCTATTTTTAAGGCATATGAAGTAGGCTCTAAATGTTCGACGTTACATCTTCTTCTCTTAACTCCTGTCAGTGTTTTCGGACCAGTAACCAAGACAAAAGTATTGTCCATTTTTTTAAGGACCACACAGTATTTACCAGCCTCACGGCCAGCAACCTTCAAACAAACTCTTCCAACTTCGAGTGCTGCCACTCATACCACCTCTTAAATGATTAGATTTACAATGTTAATAGTTGATTGTCAAGATTTAAATCTTTACTGAAGCAACGAAATACTTATATATTACTACTTAGTAACAAACAAAGATGACAGAACAAGAAATTACACCGAAAATCACATTAAAAGATCTGTTATATGCCACTCCTGATTTTACCCCCTACAATTTATTATTTAATAAACCAACGTGTTATGACGTAGCTAAAAGACTTTATTCCATTCTAGAAGAGTTAAACCCAAAAGTCAAAAAAGTTGTAGATAGGGTTATTTTAACTGACAGTTTTAATATAGCCTATGATTTGCTTGGCAGTGATGTTTTTCTGGGTTTAAATAACAAGGGAAAATTGAGCAAAAATGAATTTGCCTATATCTCTACCATAAGAAGAAATATAGAAGATATTAGACGAATTTATAGAGGAGAAAGGGATGATAGGGTAAGTTTGAGAGATGATTTAACTAAAGGCTTTAAAGGAGAAGATGCAAGAATTTCACAATTCAGAATAGGTTTATATGATATGTCTGGAGTTGCACCAAAAGATGTGAATCCAGAAGAAATGAAAGTTCTTGAATATTTGCACGAAAATGAGGTTAATGGCGTTAGATTATTAAATAGAATTGGAGAGCCCATGTCACAAAAAGAAATTCAGAGATTCATCATCGAAAGGATATGCGATAGACCTGATGTTAAAAAAGATGATGTAGAAGTGTTAAAAGAGAATAGCAGATTTGTTTTATATCTTTTAACGGGAAGGGATCCAAACAATTTCAGAGGACTTCCAAAATCTATAGTTACAAGGGGGGGTTTAGACAAATTATTAGAAGACTTTGTACCTTTTTTTGAACTGTTAATATCTGGAGAATCTGCCGAGAAACTTATTCTTTATTTTGGAGAATCAAAACATCTTGTTGAACCATTCAAAAGAAGATGTGCTGAGTATAAAGGTAGAACTTATTATAAAGAACTCATTCCTTGAATGTATCTCTTACAGTTTTTCTCAACAAATCTCTCATACAGCTTGAGCATAAATTACCGCCATAAGGTCTCTCAGGTCTTCTCTTCGTTTTTGCCAATTTTCTTAAATCAACAGAATTAAGCCTAGGAACTCCATGTAAAGGCTTTTTACAGATAGCACATTTAGCAATTTTCGGTTTTCTATCTTCATACCGAACTATCAGCTTGTTGCTAGGAGTTCTTACTTTTTTTCTTCTCAAACTTCTAGACCTGAGTTTGGGTCTTACCATATTGATTCACGCTAATTAAGTTATATAAATTATTAGAAAGGATTTAAATAAACAACATTAGGCCTTATTCTTAGGTTTCTCAACTGCATTTTTCACTAAATATAAAAGTTCGCTTGGCTTCATTATACGAAATATTAGTTCAGATAAAGCCGTTTCTCTAGCAAGTTCTTTATCGAGCAAAACATCCATGTATAAATTCTCTAAATAATCGAACATTTCTCTGATAGTATGTTCTCCTTTTATATATTCATTTACCTTATGTTCGGTCTCTTTTGGAATTTTTGGTAGAAAATCTTCTGGAGAAACTTTTAAATCTCCATGTTCATATCTATATACCCATTTATAAAACCATTCTTTAAACTTTTCTTCGGTAATCCCAAGTTCTCCAAATAATTGATAGAGTTGCCTTTTCTTATTATCCATATTTCATAGAGAAACAATTAATTTTAAATCCTTTTCCGATAAGCAGAATCTAAAAAAATTAAACTTCAAACAATTTTCTTACGATCGTGCTAACGACAAAAGTACAGATAAAATACCACCAAAACCACGAGAGTTTATAACCGCCTATGACAGGGAAAGAACTTGGAACTGTCGCTACCGTCAATCCTTGATAAGTATTGCTTACAAATGGTAGAATCAATAAAACTAAGGCAATAGATATAATCATCGGTTTAAACATGAATTTCATGTATTCAGAATTAGTTTTCATCAACTCCTTCAAATGTTCGTTAACAGCACTAACATTACCACTTTTTTGCGCTTCCAACATCTTCGCCCTGGTTTCATTCATCTTATCCTTCACTTCTTTAGCCTTTCCTGCTCCTAAGAACTTCTTGTTAACTAAGCTTGTTATTATGCTAATGCCAGTTCCGACTAAGAAAATCACAATTATTGGTGTCAAAGGTATCATTCATTCCTCACCCAAAAACTTTCTAATTATTGGATGTGCTCCCTCCAAAGGTTCAGACTTTAATTGTTCATAGAAACTATAAATAATTGTTACTGTAAGCAAAATTCCTGTTCCTGTTCCTATAGCTCCAGTAAAATCAGCGAAAGCTGCTAAGAATCCTATCGCTGCTCCTCCCAGAACGGCTAGAGGTGGGATGTATTTGTTCAGGACTTGTTTAACTATCTGTGGGTTACTTCTATACCCAGGAATCCTCATACCGATAGAAGTGACTTGTTCAGCGACTGATTCAGCATCCATACCAGAAGTACTGACCCAGAACACTGAGAAAATGATAGAACATCCTATCATAAAAGACATATAAATTGCAGCTCTAAGTGCGATTTGGCTCGTCAATAAACCGCTAAATATTTCAGACAGAAGATTCGATGGGGCTGAAAGATAATATATTACACCACTTATCGGTTGGCTACTGCCTCCTTGTGCTTGTTGAACACAACCTAGAAAACTACATCTAATGTTCGGATCTTCGGCTGTGGGTTTAGCCATCATCCCACTCATCAATTGAAAGTTAGCCAGTAAAGCAGCAGTTAATATTACTGGAATGTTGCTCGTATAGAATAGTTTTAATGACCATCTCCTACCGAACCCTCTCATAGCACCAAATTGAAGTGGTATGTCGACAGATACGCCTTGAGCGTAGATAACCATCATGTATACTACAAGAGTTGTCAGTATTGGTAAAAATGCAAAGAATGCCTGTGTGAACATCCTATCTCTGAATAAAAATATTAAGAATGCCCAGAACTTCCCAATCGGTTCAGTTCCTGGTGATGGTAAGATACAACCAGTTAAAGACCCTGACACGCATGGACTGAAAAGCTGTATGAATATTTCTCTTGCTACCCCAGCTGCTATGAATAAACTAATACCAGAACCGATTCCCCATTTGCTGACTATTTCATCTAATAGGATAACAATTAAACCACCAAAAGCTAATTGAATGACGACTATAATGATAGTAAAAATATCAGGATTTTTCGGTGGAACTGCGCCACCTACTACAAAGGCCACTGCCTCGATAAAACATAGAGCAATAGCCGATAATTTTTGAATCGTATCATATTTTTTCTTTTCTTCTGGTTCATTCAAATCCCAATTTATTATTTTTGAACCAACCAAAAGTTGTAGTATAATAGACGAAGTGACCAAAGGTCCAATACCGAGTGTCATCAGAGTTCCGAATGATGATCCTAAAAGCATTTGTAAAGATTTGAATTGTTGCCCTGCTCCTTCAGCAACGCCGTAAACACGACCGAAAAGCTGGGAAGACATAAGGTAAAAAACGACTAAAACTATGCCAGTCCACATTAATTTTTGGTTAATGGAAACTTTGTAGATGGGCTTCTCTACTGTAAAAATATATTTGTTTACTTTTGTGATGTCAAACATCTAACTCACAATAACGGCTTTACCTTTAACATCCTCTAATTTTTTTACTGCATTCTTGGAGAAATATTTTGCTTCTACTATCAATTTGTGTTTTACTTGTCCCGTCCCTAGGAGTTTATCGTAACCCAGTTCAGTCAGATTAATCTTGATACCTTCTTTATCTTGTGTTATTTTTTTACTTTTCAACAATTCCTCAACTGCAGAATCTAGATCTTTTAAGTTGATTGCCTTAACTTTTTTTATGACTTTTATTGGCCTTTTTAAGCCTCTTTTACCAAAATGATCTGGCATGAATTTTATTGCTCTCATCCTCTTGTGCTTATGTAAACCGGCTAACCCTCTACCACCTCTACTCCCTGCTCCTCGATGCTTTTTATGACTACCGAATCCAGTACCTCGTCCCCTTCTTTTTTTTAATTTCTTTTGTTTTCTTACAACCATCAAATCATTCTCTCTAACAATTCATTTATTTTTTCTCCTCTAAAGCCCAAATCGCCTTTTGGATATGGTAACCTAGTAGATTTAAATCCATGCATTGGCGGGTTTAACCTAAAAACGAGTTTTAATTTTATTTGGGTTTTAATTAATGCATCAGATAAGTCATTGAAATTTTTTATTTTCATCTCTTTCAATTTTTCTTGTGAAATTTTGCTTCTTTTTTCCAATAAACTTGATAGAGTTTTTTTATCGATTTTACCCCAAGTTATGCGATCTTTTACCTTTCTTAACATACCGAGATATTCCTTTGTCTCAGGGACGACAACACAACGATTTGGTGAATTAAGATTAAGCATACTCAAAGTATCTTCTACAGGTTTACTCGTTCCGACTGCTCCTCTTATTCTAACGACAGCAAACATACTATCACTATTGTTTGATTTTAACAGTTTATAATTAACTGAGGCTTTTTAAAGATTTCATTGAGGAAGTTATAAATTTAAGTCTATCTGATTTGTGTTCTGTCGTAAGTTTTATTAATGTGTTAATTCTCCTACCACATAACTAATTCCGATAACCATTAGGAACAACCCAGCAAACAACAAAGTTATTCCAAGATAGAATTTAAAAGAACCAGAAGGTATATAAAGAGTCATGAACGCGTTCATCCCCAAAAAAATGAACCCTATACCTACCCATATCAGACTAAAGAATGCTAACAACTTGATTAAACCCACTCTATCACATTAATTATTTTCTCTCCCGATAATAAATGTCTAACTTTTTAATAGTGGTATTTTATAATATTTAATTTCCAAAATAAGAGAGAGTTAACATGCAAGAGATTGAGTTGCCAAGACAGATAATTATTGGTGAAGGAGTCTATTCAAAAATCCCAAACTTACTGAAAAAATTGGACGATTTCGATTCTATACTATTGGTCATGGGAATAAAAACAAGGGATTTAGTGGGTCAAAAAATACTCAGCATTCTGAATAATCATTACAACATAAACTGTATTTATGCTGAAGATTCTGGCGATTCGACGCTTAGAAGAGTAAAGAAACATGCTAACTTAATCAAAGCTGATTTAGTCATGGGAATTGGTGGTGGAAAGAACATAGATTTGGCAAAGGCAGTTGCACATTACATGAAGATTCCATACATTTCTATTCCTACAATTCTTTCACATGATGGAATTGCATCAGATAGGGCTGTCATAGCTAAGGGTAAGAAGAAATACCCAATTCTTGGAAGTCCTCCCATAGCAATAATAGCTGATTTAGATATTCTATCTCAAGCTCCATACAGATACTTTGCTGCGGGTTGTGGGGATGTGATCGCAAAGAAAACGGCAGTCTTGGATTGGCGATTGGCTAGGGATGAGAAAGGCGAGGATTATGATGATTTTGTTGCCAACTTAACCTATTCTGCTGCAGAGACGATAATTAATAACGCCAAGAAGCATGAAAAAAATTATAAAAATTCCGTTAAACTATTACTCGAAAGTCTAATAACATGTGGGGTGGCTATGGCTATCACAAAATCTTCTAGATCATGCTCCGGGTCTGAACACATGTTTTGCCATACCATAGACTTTCTTGCCCCGAAGAATACTGCTTTGCATGGGGAAAAAGTTGCTTTAGGAACTTACATCATGACATACTTACATGGCATCGATCATGAAAAGATTAGAGAAACTTTAGTCTCTTATCATTTGCCGACTGATTTTAGAGGTATCAAAATTTTTCCCAATGTTCTAATTAAAGCCTTATCAACTGCCCATAAAATCAGAAGCGATAGGAGGTATACTATCCTTAAAAACGGTATAAGCAAAAAAGAGGCAGAAACAACTCTGACGAAACTTAAAGTGATATGAATTATTTTTTTCTTTTTCTAATTGATTCAATCCTTTTCCTTAACGCCTTAAATCTATCAAGAATCATGTGAATGATAGGCGTTTTAGCCCACTTCAAATCGAAATGATCATCAACCTCAATCCATGGTTCATCTTCAATGTCCACGTAAGTAATCGGATAGTCTTTTGTCGTCAGGTAATCCAACGCTTCTTGAAAATAGAAGAAAGGTCCTCTGTTTTCTATTATCTCGTTTATCGCGTTTAGGAACGCTTTACCACCATCAACACTAAACTTCATGACTCCTATATCTTCACCATAAGATTCATTTGGGTTTAGTTTCTTGCTGACGCCTTTAATTATCCCGTTTCCGTCAGTCTTAACCTTCATCTCCTCTGTTCCCACAGTCCCTTCCCCATCTACTGCCAATACGATATCTCCAGAGGATTCGATTAATTTGTACAATATAAGAGGTGAGAACAAATCATCTGCATTTATAAGAACAAAATCATCCTCGAGCAATTCATTTGAAGCAAGCTTTACACTAAGAATATTCTCTGTCTTCTCGTACCACTTGTTATAACAGTAATTTACTCTTAGGCCCCATTTCGAACCATCGCCAACATAATTCTTAATCAAACCATGTTTATAACCAGTAACGATAACTACGTCATCAATGCCACATTTTTTAACGTTATCTAAGATATGTCCGAGAATGGGCTTGTCCTCTATTTTGATCAAGGTTTTTGGGATGCGGTCGGTTATTGGCTTTAGCCTTTTTCCCATCCCTGCCGCTAAAATTAAGGCTTTCACGGTTTTTCAACCTAACAAAAGGTTGTGAAACTATAAACTTAAATTTTTATCCTTTGCACAATATAAGTCTTTTTTTGAGTGAATTTTTAAAAAGACACATACTTATACAATTATTCGGTGCATGAATGTCTATTAAAAAGAGTCACATCATCAGGTTGCTCTTCAGATCTAGAAAAGGTTTGATGCAAGTAAAGAAATACAATAAAAAAGCGAAAGAGTTCTGGAAGAAAAAGAATGAACAGTTGGTTAATGAAATAATCGAAATAATCGATTCTAACTCAGATTTAGAGCTGGTCAAGATATCCAAAGATTTTGTTGCAAAGACTGGTTTTACTGAGATGAATTGCAGTGTGAGCGATATTCATGACTTGAAAAATATTATAAAAATTTTTGGAAAAGATGTCGTGATTCCTGATTTCGTTAATTATGGGGCAAGAACTGGTTTTTTAACTGTTGTTATCGCTCCTGCCTTAGCTGCAGCTGAGGCTTTAGGAGATTTAGATGAATCTAACATAGAAAGATGGCTGTATGGGATAGGAATATGTTTGCCCGTAGCCGCAGACATTTGCGATTCTATCTTGGATGAAGAAGTCATGAGACATCCTTTAATTCCTTATAGAGTTTGGATAATATGCCATAAAATAGGAGCTGCCATGATTTTTAGAATTGGGTTAAACCAAATTAAGGAAATCAAGACTGATGATAATAAATTGGATAAAAAAATTATAAACAGGCTTTTCCATGGGATAAAAAAAGTTTGTGAAAAACAGATGATTGACTATAAAGTAAAAGAAGCCAAATATGTTCCAGTTAAAAAATTGGATGAAATTTATGATGGTAAAGTCTGCGAAATCGAAGCCACTGTATTTGGCACGTTGCCTTCAAAAAAGACAGAGATTGTTAAGACTTTCGAAGAAGGGGCACGTTATCTTGCCGGAGAGCTTCAGATTGTTGATGATTTTGAAGATTTGATTGGCGACTCGAATTTGCAGAAATTACCTGAGGTTCCTAAACCATCCTTTTTCTTGACATATTCGGTTGATCTCTGGAAATCTGGTAAAAGAGACGTCAAAACAATTATGAACGAGGCGGCAAAGAAAACCTTGGAAAGAGGGAAAGAATACCATAAATACGTTATTGACGCGTTTAATGGATTACCAAAAAAATTCAAGACCAAACCATTTTTTGAAGTGACGTTATGGTACTATAACAAAGTCTTGAATGAGAGGTTTAAAGAATTTTTGAAAGGAAAAACTTATTCAACTTTAACACCCCAGTTATTAAAGATTCTTAGATCGGCTTGACGAGTTGAAGAAAAGAACGAGGGGATTTTTCACGAGCTGGTTTTTTTGCCTATAAGATCAGAAAATTCAAGAGAGACAACTATTTATAGTTATTATATATACTTATATAATTATGAGACAAATACTACATTACCCAAGGTTAGACACAGTTCTTATGGTAGAGAAAGCAATCAGAGAGTCAAAAGAACACCCGACGAAGATGATACTCTGGAGATCTTTGCCAAAGAGAATGATGTACCAGACACTCCTTTTAATCTTAAATTATCTGGAGGAATCGGGTAAAATCGTTATTAAAGACAAAAGAATAATCTGGATATACGAACCTGACTTATAGAAGTGGTTAGAGAACAGAGAGTTTAACGAAATTCAACATCACAAACTTGTGGAAATACGATTTGCCTAGTGCTTGGAGACTGCTTTACACTGTTAAAGGTAACGAAATAAGAATAGTTTCAATTGTTCTTGAGTGGATGAATCACAAGACTTATGAAAGAAAATTCAAGTATGGATAGTTTGAAGAGCCGGTTTTTATATAATAAAACTCAATATCTAATTATGAAAATTATCTACACAGAACATGCAGAAGATAGAATTTCAGATAGAAAAATTAAGAAAGAATGGATAGAGAATGCTTTGAAGAAACCAGATAAACGAAAGAAAGGTAAAGGGGATAAAAGGATAGTCATTAAAAGTATAAATAGTGAAAAGATTAGTGTAGTATATGCTGTTGAAGATGGGAATTTCATCGTTGTAACGGCCTATTGGGGTGAATGACCATGGAAATAAAAATTGACTTGAAAGCTGATGCTTTGTATATAAAATTTCAAAAAGGTAAGTTTGCCAAGAATAAAGTTATCGATGATGATACTATAGTTGATTTTGACAAGAAAGGAAGATTGCTTGGTATAGAAATGCTAAACATAACCCGGAGAATTCCTTTAAAACAATTGACTGATGTAAGTGTTAAGATACCTGTAATGGAAGATTAAAAATTGGATTTAGTTCTGCGAGTAAATTGAAACGAACGTGAGAAAAAAATTTGCGAGCTGGTTTTTTAATTATTTCTTTCATAATGTTTTAGTGCATCCTTAATATCTGTTATACGTGTTGGATCCCTTGTGAAAATTGATTTTCTTGTAACATGAATCGGACTTCCGCGAGATCCTTCTTGTATATCATACTCAACAAACGCCCAAACATTAGGATAATAAGGATTAACAATACGGAAAAATCCAGACTGATTTTTTCTCCAAGCTGTTGGATCAATTTCTACGGCATAAAGATCGTTGAATAGATAATTTCCAGTAGATACAACTTCTTTTATTAATTCTGTTAAAGAAACGTTTTTATGTACCATAATAATCCAAATTTAAAAATTTATTTATAAAGATTTATATCTTGTAGTCACTAATTAATAATGACAATCTTTGGGATAACTACGGTTTTTCTTCAGAAAAACAAAAAAGCGAGCAAATTTTTTTCGAACTTCCCGAGACCAATTGCATCTAACGGAACCTTTTATGCGAAATTAATAATAACGAAGTTTATTTTAATTTGTGCGTAAGCACCGAGCGTCAGCGAAGCGTATAAAAGGTGTTGTACGCCTCCCAATATAAGAACAAATAGAATATGGACGGAACGAAGTGGAGGTTTGAAGTGCGAGCGGCGGCTTATTTTATGAGAATCAATCAAAACAAATCGAATAAAAGTATAAATAGTTTATTATAATATATTATAATAGGTGAAAATATGGGAGAGGTGTTCAAAGCTAAAGTTAGAAGTGTTGGAACATCTTTGGGCATACTAATACCCAAAAGTATTGCAATGAAAGATGAGATTAGGATAGGTGAAGAGGTAGAAGTTGCTTTGTTAAAAAGAAGGAGATTAGAACTCATAGAAAAAGCCTTTGGTCTAGCTAAAGGCGCTGAATCTTTTAGAAGAGAGCATAGAGATAGGTTTTGATGCTTTTAGATACATACGCGTGGATAGAGTTTTTTATAAAGAGTAGTAAGGGTAAAAAAGTCAAAAGACTCTTAGAAAAGCAGAGATGTTTTACTAGTATTTTGTCCTTTGCTGAGATAACAGAGTGGGCATCAAAACAGAGATTAAACCCGAAAGAATTCTTAAAGATCGTTAGTGAATTATCTGAGATTATCAAATTAGATTTTGAAATAGCTGTATTGGCTGGAAAACTGAACTTTGAAAGAAAAAAGACTGTAAAAAATTGGGGGATGTTGGATTCATTGATACTGGCAACTTCTCTTGTTTATAAACTAAAGGTTGTCACTGGGGATTTACATTTCAAGGATTTACCAAATGCAGAAATACTGTAAAAAGTATTTATAAAGTGCGAGCAGCGATTTTATGTAGAAATTCTGTAACCATAACCTTCTCTTTTACCACGTTTAGAGAACTTTGTATGGGATATTATCTGAATTCTTTTAGCTTTACCTTCTCTATACAATTCATTTAAAATTCTTGGAACCCTATTGGCTTGATAGTACCAAGCCCTAGAACCATGAAGATCGGCCATTAATGATGATACAGAAGAATAAGTAGTGTAAGCATCAGGGGATCTACTGGTAAGTATTTCTAGTGCTTTATAAACAAGTTCTTTAAGCTCTTCTCTTTGTTTTCTTGTCAATCCCATATTTTTTAAAAAGTAACTTAAACATTTAAAACCATTAGCGAGCACTTCAAATGGCGTACAACGTATCCTTTTATACGAAATTAATAATAACGACCGAAGGGAAGTTTATTTTAATTTGTCTCGAAGAGACCAAGCGTCAGCGAAGCGTATAAAAGGTGTTATATTCTCCGAACGAGATAAGTCAAATGACACAATACAACGAGTGAGGACGAGGAGTTCGAAGAACGACGAAGAGTTTCTGTCAAAATTGAAAACTCGGTTCGTCCAGCCGAGCGCCGATTTTTTTGATTATATTTGATAACCGACAATATCTTCTATCGCATGAAGTGTTAATTTCCCTTCAGAAGTTAATCTATAAGGAGATTCAGGAGTTATTTGCGTCTCTTCTTTTAAAATTCGTAAATGATAACTTAAAAGAGCAGAGGTAATTTCTGAAAGTCTATATTTTTCTAGCATCCGATTTAAATTATAATAAACATCAGTAAAAGTTGAACCTTTATCCTCTTTAGATACTGTTTTTAACATCAAAATTCGATTTATGTCAGAAGTAACACGAGGGACTCGGGGAGATATAGGCAAACCTATAGTATCGGATAATTTCCTACCATAAGGTGAAATTCTTAGATATCTACATCGACCTTTTTTATTCAATACAACAAGATTTACAGATTCTAATGATGAAAGATAACCCGAGAATGTACTTTCAGAAACTTCTAAATTATTAAACAAGTCTTTACGTGCAATGCTACCAGATTCTGCTATTGATTCAAACATTTTTGTAACATTTTCATTAACAAGGACTTTGTTTGCTTTAGCAAAATTTTTTAATCTTCTCTTAACAAGTGTTGTTTTGTCCATATTATTCAAAAATTACTAATACAGTGAAAGATTTATCTTTAAGCGAGGCTGGCGAACCGATAACATATAATCGCAGAAATTGAATATAACGGTTATTTTTATGCGACGTTCCTTTTAATGACTGAAAGGAGTATAAAAGGAATGTGTTTTCGAAGAAAACCGAGTCGTAAACGAAGCGCATAAAAATTGTTAGATTCTCTGAGCGAGTTTTCAAATTTAAATGTATGAGCGAAGACGAGGAACGAAGTGACGAAGCGTTGACCGAGGGGCGCCGCCGATAGAATTTAAAACTTTAACATTATCAATTAATCATATGTCTTGGATTGGTGACGAAGTTAAAGATTTATTTAAAAGGAGATGGGAAGAACTTTGGGAATATTTAATTACTACAAAAGACTTTGATGAAAAAATGTCACTTAAAACAAAACACGAAATTATAAAGGCCCGTGGTTTTAGTCCCCATGAGAGATTAAAGGATATAGGAAGAAAATACGGTGTTGAACTGTCTTATGTTTCTCAAGATTATGTTCCTAAATTAGGTGATTTTCTTGTTATAGATACAGTCAAGGGCGTTCCATTCTATAAAATAAGAGGTAAAACAGAAAAGAAACTAGAAAGACAATTTAAAAAGTTAGAAGAAATGGGTTACGAAGTCATAAGTGGTTTTAGTGCTGATATAGAAAATGAAGAGATAAAAAAATCCACATTTACCCTTATTGTTCAAGTATACAAAGGTATATGGATTTGGAAAAAACCAGTAACTAAAATCAAAATAGAAGGTAAATGTTTTGCGTATAGCATGGATTGCCTTGATAAGCCAGAATTAAGAGAAACCATAGACTTATTGGCTACGGAATTGTATGGTTTATATCCTAAATAAATTCATTATATTTCATCCCATAATTTTTGTGATGGATAATGACGCTTTCTGGTTCCCATGAACTGGATGTTTGGCGCCCCGAGGTCAATGGGATCTAACGGAACTTTTTTGACGAAACTCTTTTTATATTCCTTACAGTCATTAAAAAGAGTTTGGGTGGAGGGCAAGGACGCAAAGGACGAAGACCGAAACCGTCAAAAAAGTGTTAGCCGAACCCGACTAAAAGGAGGGCGAGCGAGTTCATACGAGCGAAGGTTACTGGAGACCTTGATTTTGACTTTCGAAGATAGTTGAAATCAAGAAGGAGAAAATTTTCACGAGCCGGAAATTATGATTTCTTACACTTATCGTAGATTCTTTCGAGGCAAAATTCATCTGAATAGATCGATTAAAAGACTTAAATCCTTAATTCTTTCAGTATTATATGGTGAAAAAATGAAAGGAGTTACTGAACAAACAGAAGTATTTGCTTTAACTGGTCCATATGGTAGTGGCCCGTATGCTAGTATAAGTCTAAAAGATGCGAAAAGCGTATGTGGAAAATTGAGTACTTACCTTAAAGAAAATAACGCACGTTTACTTTCTAGTGGTTCTCTAGCAGAATTGGATTCCAATTCACCTACTCATCCTAGTAAAGTAAATGATTGGATGTATGAAGTCGATGGTTGTGCACTATATTTTGAATTATACACACATAACGCTGGTTGGGCAACACCTAAATATGTAACAAGTATGACATTAGCTATAGCTGGAAGAAATAGAGAAAAAATGATTGAAGATTTAAGAAAAGTTATACCGAAAGCATTTAAAAATTAAGTATAAAATTAAAAATTACTGTACTCACTAATTAATAATTATACTGTTGGATAACTACGTGGCGAGTGAAAATTTTCGACTGGTCTCCAGTAATTTTGGCTAACTACTATTAGACGAACTTCTACAGGAAGTCAAGCTTTAAACCATTAAAATGTATAAAAGAAGGTAATTTAGACTTTAAGAATAGTTAATCGGTACCATACCGATCTTTACTATTTACAATTTAATGTATACACAATAGAAATCTTTATATAATTCTTAATGTATATATATTAAATGATAAAAATGGGATATGATTTATCAAGTTTAAAAAAGGAATTAGAATCCAGAGGTGTAAGCACAAGAACTATAAAATCATACCTATATTACAATCAGAAATTCCTTGAATTTGCTGGTAAGATAGCAAAATTTGTAGATAGAAATGACATAAGTTCATTTTTATCTTGCCTAAAACAGAAAGGATTATCTAACAACACATTAGCGCATGTAACAGCAGCATTAAAGTTCTATTATCAAAACATCCTAGGTAGAAAGTTCTTCTTTGGTATAAGATATCCAAAGGGGGAAAGAAAACTGCCTACAGTATTAACAAAAGAAGAAATTAAAAGAATGATAGAAGTAACAAAGAACCCTAAGCATAGATTGTTGATAGAACTCGCATACGGTTCTGGTTTAAGGGTAAGTGAGGTGGTTAAATTAAAATTAAAGGATTTTGACTTCGAGAATAAATCAATTTTTGTCAGACAAGGAAAAGGTAAAAAGGATAGGAAAACGATATTACCAGAAAATTTAATCACAAGAATAAAAGAATATTTTACTGAAAATAACGGTGATAAATTTCTATTTCCTAGTTATAAAAATAGCCATTTGAGCATAAGATCAGTACAGAAGATAGTTAAAACTTCTGCGAAATTAGCAAAGATAGATAAAAATGTCTATGTTCATGCCTTGAGGCATTCCTTTGCCACGCATTTACTAGAGAATGGTTTTGACTTGAAACAGATCTCAGAATTACTTGGACATAAAAGACTTGAAACAACACAAATTTATCTTCACACTTCAGCAGAATATTTAAAGAATATAAAAAGCCCTTTGGATTATTTGTAATTGTTATTAAAATGTATATCTTTCAGGCCCAACTTCACTGAAAATAATAGCAACTTTCGGTTTTTTACCAAAATTCAATTTTTCATCATAGAGATTCTTGTCGATGAACACTCTTTCTTCTTCTCTCTGCTTTCTTATCCTTTCTCTGTCCCCTTCTTTGTATGAACTCTGTATGAAATAAGGCATGTTTCTTGCATTTGCCCTGAGTGCCATAATTATAAGAAATACAAGCTGTCTATCGCTCCAATTGACACTGGACGATCCCTGTTGAACGTAAATTAAGCTTTCATGTTCAACCTTTCTAGGAATTAACATGCTCTCCGGAACTCCTTGACCTTTTGTAAACCTGATGACGGAATTTATGTTTGGCATATTAGAGAAGAATTCTCGGTTTTTTAACGCCCATTCTCTAGAGAAATTTATCAAGATATAAGCAATAAATTCATTCTTAGCTGTTAAATCTTCGAGCATCTTTAAGTGTTTTCTCAGATCTTCTGTATGACCGTCAGGAGCAAAAGAAGAACCAAAATCACCAATAAATTTTAATCTAATATTGTTTTTTTTAACGAAATCTAGCCAATCTGGTACAACCTTAATCAATCCCGAATAGATATTTCCATAATCCTTTCTTGTTTGATGAAATTCCTCAAAAACATTCACATAACATGCTTTTCCACCGACAGCCCTAACTACATTGATAAATCTCATAGAAAAATCACTTCCGTCTGTATAAACTGCGTCACCATCCAGGTTGGAAGCCGTTCTGCTACCATCGGTCATCAAATATATTATAGTTTTCTTCATGTTTTCTACTGGATTGTTGATTTCTAGTTTTTGACATACTTCTTTGAATATGTCTAGAATTTTTTCTTTTGATGGCAATTCGTAAGACAAATAAACCCCATTGAGAATTATTTATAGTACATTTAAATATTTTTGATTAATATCAAATGTGGTTTTAATGAAATTCGGAATATCAACCGTAGTATACGAACCAGAGTTTAGAGAATTAGCTAAGAAATCGAAGAATTTACAAGGGTTATACTTGAAATACATAGATCTAGCAACAAAATTCGCATTAAAACACGGTTTCAAGATAATAGAAGTTTCTGGTTTATTTGATAACCCACACGAAATTTTACCTCCCATAATAAAACAGATAAAAGATAAAATCAAAGTTTTTGATGAAGTTTCTTTTCATACGCCAATAAGGTTTATATCAGTTAAAGATATGAAAGAATGTATAATAATAGGTAAAAAACTCAAGGCAAAGAAAATAGTTATACATCCTGATTTTTTACCTGCACCCCCTGATAGTTTACTACCATCTCAAAGGTTTGTACGGAATAAACCTGAAGAAATAGTAGAGTTAATATCTTTCTGCAAAAAACAAGGTTTAATTCCTTGCCTAGAGAACATGCCGTCAGAGATGCCAAAATACAACAGACCAGAAGAGTTTGATTTTTTCGTTAAGAAAGGCGCATATCTGACAATAGATACAGGACATGCTGCTACTGTTAATGTTGACCCTATTTCTTTTTTAGATAGGTTTGGAAAAAAAGTTAAACACATTCATTTACAAGACGGTTTGGTTGGGATGCCAGACAAACATTATGCTCTTGGTGAAGGAAACGTGGATTACATAAAATTCTTGAATAAACTTGAGGAAATAGAATTCAAGGACTTTGTAATCTTGGAATTATTATCAGAAAGGAATGCTATTAAGAGTTTGAATAGATTGAAAAATTTTATAAAATTTTAGAATTATTTACTAGTCCTATAACCATGTAAATTCTTCAAAGCATCAAAAATAGCACTTATCAAGTTTATCCTGGAGCCAGTGTTTCCCAAAGTATTTCCCCAAACATCACTGATTCCAGCCAAGCTGAGTATCTTTTTTGTTTCATCATCTACAGCTAAACCGATACCTCTTGGAGCCGGCATTAAAGTGACTTTAACTGAGCCAGATTTCCCTTCTGTCTTAAAAGGAATAGAATGGGGTCCTCCACATCCACATTCCCATGAACCACAACCCCTTGGGACTTTTATCAGACTCAATTTAGCTTTTTTTATCGCTTTATCTATCGCCCTTCTACTTTCTTTGGCTCTTCCTTTACCTACCCCAATTATACCATCTTTGTTACCAACGACCACGAATGCCGTGGAAGTATATCTCCGTCCTGATTTATGCATCTTAGCTGAAATTCTTAATGGCGTTCTCTCTATTCCACCACCCTTTCCAGGTCTTCCACCTATAAAAATTAACTCACTCTCTAAATTAGGAATGAGAAAGTCAACAATTTCGTATTCTTTAATTTTAATTCCTTCCTCGAGTATCTTGTTGATATCAGTAACCTTTCCTTTCATTACGTCTTTTCCAAGGTTTGTTCTTGGGGTCCACTTCATTAATGCTTCTTTTTCTTTCTCGGAAACTTTTTCAACTTCTTTTTCTTCTTCTCCCCCCAGAACTTCTTCTGTTACTTCTTCTATCTCTTCTTCCTTTCCTTCGGGTTTAATTTCTTCCTTTTTAACTTCTTCTTTCGGTTTTTCCTCAGGTTTCTTTTCCTCTTTCTCTTCAACTTTCTTCTCAGGTTTAACCTTTTTCTTCTCAACTTTTTCTTCTGTTTTGACCTTTACCTCAGGTTTCTTCTTTTTTTCTTCTTTTTTCTTTGGCATCTAACGAACCTTCCATTATTTTTGATTTGACTTTATCATAAATTTCAGGTAATTTCTCTGGCTCAAACGTTGAAAATTGTTTTTTGTATTTTTTTAAATCTTCTTTCTTTAGCTTTTGAGCATAATCTATTATATGTTTTCCCCTTATTCTATCATCAGATGGGAGTATTTCAGCTGAATGAGGAACAATCAAGCCAGCGTCTAAAGCCCCTTTTAAAACACCAAATAATCTCGATCCTTTTGATTTTCGAACTAATCCTATATCCAAGATTGCAGATTTTATGTTTTTTTTCAAAGCTTTCTTTCCAATCAACAAACCAACAAAGTATGCACTCATTAAATTATTCGTAGGACATGGCCAGCCAAATTTTTTCAGTTCTTGTGTTGTTACATGAACAAGAGTTTGGTCTCCATTCTTGTTGTAATCGATTATTTGAGCGATAATGTGTTTTAATGATTTTCTGACGACTAGTCTATGTTTTTTAGAGGCAAGTAACATCAACCTTTGCCTATAATTTGTTTTACTCTCGGCTCTTCTTCTAAACGGTACTCTATAGCTTGGTCCTATCTTCACTCACAACACCTTTTTGTTTTAAGTACAACTTCAAGTGTGATCTACTTCTGAACATACCAGATTTTATGAGTAAGTAAGTTTTTCTGTATGTTTTTGTATCTAAACTGCCTTTATCTCTCAACTCTTTCAGCATCCTTCTTAAAGGTCTGATAGTGTGCATCCATTTCTTTTTTTTAGTGAGTTTTGCTTGACTCGAGCCTTTCTTGCTCCCAGGCCCTCTTTTCTTCTTTTTTCGATAGAGATCAGGCCTCTTTATCTTACCCATCTTGACTTTGATGTAACCTTTGGAAATCATCTTCTTGATATCCCTTCTAGTAATAGCATTCTTAATATCCTCTAAATGATCGGTATCCATAACTATTCTAGACTGTCCAACTTTTAAGATGTCAGCAGCCAGTTTTTTTTGAAGTAATAGACCACCCATAAAATCACGGATTAAATATTCTAATTTGAAGTTGCTTAGCCCTATCTAATATATTTTTTTTCTTTTTTTGACCTAAGCTACTAGATAATCTTCCACCTTCTTTTTCTTTATCGATTTTTTCTAAATCTCTTAAATTATAAATCATGACTTCTTTTAACCCAGACGGATGTAACCCTCTCAAACTTCTAGGAGAACCATACCCAACGTTCGGCAACGATCCTTTAGATTTCTCTTTAACTTTTAACTTTGAATGAGTTCCTCTGGGCATCCTCCATACTTTCTTAACTTTTTTCAAGTATGTTCCTTGTCTTAAAAACTTTGGTTTCTTTTTCGGGTTCATATTAATCTCCTAAAACTTTATAAATGCCATCCTGGAAGACTCTTCTGTCATATTTACTAATTCGACAAGCTTGTTCTATGTTTGCGCAGGTTTGTCCCACATCTTCTTTATTCGAACCAGTGAGTATAATATCTTGACCTTTAACTTCTATCTTAGTATCGCCAAGTATATTTGCAATCCTAGGCACTTTCTCTCCTAAGAAATTATTTATTAGGAGTTTTTCGCCTTCAATTTTTATCGTGACTGGAAAATGTGAGTAGATGATTTTCATCTTATAAATAAAGCCTTCTGCCACACCTTTTACCATGTTTTTTACGTGCGATATAATGGTTCCTATTATGGCTCTTACTTGTTTCTTGTCGGACTTGGATGTAACAGTTAGTTTATTTTCTTTCTTTTTGATGGTGACATCATAAAAATACTTGAACTGTTTCTGTAAAGTTCCTTTCGGCCCAGTAACTTTTACAGTCTTGTTATCTATATCGACAGTGACATTATCAGGTATAATCAATTCTTTTTCCATTTAAATCACTAGAAAGCGTAGGCCAGCAATTTACCGCCGATATGTTTTTCTTTTGCTTCTTCATGAGTCATGATACCTTTCGTTGTAGACACAATCAATATACCAAAGCCCTTTGCAGGTAAGTATCTTTTTTCCCATTTATCAAATT
>Ga0172363_10000695_pt1 | contig 26112 bp, 23 predicted proteins | sample LakKivs2_kivu2a2_FD_114541 | JGI IMG/M metagenome (GOLD analysis project Ga0172363, IMG submission 114541) | Sediment microbial communities from Lake Kivu, Rwanda - Sediment s2_kivu2a2 | ecosystem: Environmental > Aquatic > Freshwater > Lake > Sediment | place: Rwanda: Western Province, Lake... | reverse complement strand
TTGGAGATGCTGGCAAAGTATTCAATTCTACCAAAAGGGAAAGGATAAAGACTTTTATTGAAACCCTGCAAACCGCAGTGGAGGATATTTAGATTGAAAATCATTAAAGGTTTACGGTCGGCAGAATCGGTATTGTCTAGACAGGTTCCGCTAGAAGAGGTGCCGGACATTGAGCAACGTGAGCAAGCAGTCAGGCAGATTATAGATGAAGTGCGTCATAAGGGGGATGCTGCCCTTTTTGATTATACCCTGAAGTTCGATGGGATAAAACTTAGCTCACTGGAGGTAGCCAAAAAGGAAATAGCCGGCGCTTACCAGAAAGTGGACTCTGGGCTTCTATCAGCACTCAGGCTAGCCGCCGAACGAATACGTGCTTTTCACACGAAGCAAAAGGACAGCATTTGGAGTGGTGTTACCAGCCTGGATTCGGGTCAGTTAATACGCCCGCTGGGGCGTATCGGTGTTTATGCTCCGGGAGGTACTGCCAGTTATCCGTCAACAGTGCTGATGACTGTCGTTCCAGCTAGGGTCGCTGGAGTCAAAGAGATTATTTTGACTACGCCACCAGGACTAAACGGGAGAGTCTCTCCATCTACTTTAGTGGCTGCTGACATTGCTGGGGTTGACCGTATTTTTTCCGCCGGTGGTGCTCAAGCAATCGCCGCCCTAGCCTTTGGCACTAAATCTGTTCCCAAAGTGGATAAGATTTGTGGCCCAGGCAACATTTTTGTGGTTCTAGCTAAAAAAATGGTATACGGAGCAGTTGATATTGATGGGCTCCAGGGACCAAGCGAGGTATTAATTATTGCTGATGAAACAGCTAGCCCTAAATACTGTGCTGCCGACCTTTTAGCTCAGGCCGAGCATGACCCATTAGCCTCGGCTATTTTGATAACCACCTCGCCAAGATTAGCCGACGAAGTTAATCAGGAGGTTAAGCAACAGCTAAAGGATTTGCCCCGGCAGGCTATTGCTACAGAATCTTTAAAAAATAATGGGAAGATAATAGTGGTCAACAATATAGATGAAGCTATAGAATTGGCTAACCTCTATGCTCCTGAGCACCTTTGCCTGATGATTGATAGAGCAAGTTCCTACATTAGCCAGGTGTCTAATGCCGGGTGTATATTTGTCGGTGAAAATTCAGCCGTCGTTTTAGGCGATTATGTAGCTGGGCCAAGCCACGTTTTACCTACCGGCGGGACGGCTCGCTTCAGTTCGCCGCTTAATATAATGGATTTTATTAAGTTTATAAACCTGGTTGATATAGATGAGGCTGGTTTAAACCAGCTGGGTCAAGCCGCAGTGACCTTGGCTAGGGCTGAAGGGCTGGAAGCCCATGCCCGGGCAATGGAGAAAAGGCTAGAGGCATTAGATTAAGGAGGTATTACATTAGTGACTCCTTCTGATGGTATAGAGAGATTTATCCGGCCTGATTTGATTAACTTTGGTGGCTATTCCGCCCGGAAATCCCCGGAGGCGTTAGAGGGGAAGGTTGAAGTTCCGGTAGAAAATATCATCAAGCTGGATGCTAATGAGAATCCCTATGGCTGCTCACCAAGAGTAAACCGGGCCTTGGCTACCTATCCCGATTTAAATATCTATCCTGACAATGGCCAAACTAGACTCAGGAAATTGTTAGCGGGATATACGGGCGTTAGTGCTGAGCATATCGTAGCGGGCAGCGCCAGTAATCAGCTAATCGACCTTGTTTTACGCTTATTCATTAGCCAAGGTGACGAGGTGATAAATTGCGTTCCCACCTTTGGCATATACCGTTTTAGTACGGAGCTATGCGGCGGTACTTTAGTCGAAGTACCCAGGGACGAAAAGTTTGCGGTTAAGGTAAGTGCCATAAAGGCAGCCATAAGCGGCAAAACGAAGATAATATTTCTAGCTAGTCCTAACAACCCGACCGGCACGATTACACCTCGGCAGGATATTATGGAGTTGTTGGATACAGGGTTACCCGTGGTAGTTGACGAGGCTTACTACGAATTTAGTGGTGAAACAGTGGTCCCACTGGTTAGACAGTATGGCAATTTGATGGTGCTGCGGACATTCAGCAAGTGGGCAGGATTGGCTGGTTTGAGAGTTGGTTACGGTCTTTTCCCACTCAAAATAGCTGATTATCTACTGAGAATCAAGATACCATATAATGTGAATGTTGCTGCGCTGGTGGCTGTGGAGGAATCGCTGAAGGATACGGATTATTTGATGGGCAGGGTAAAAGCTATAATTACCGAAAGAGAGAGGCTGTTTGATAAACTGAAGAGGCTAAAATGGTTAAAGCCCTTCCCTTCGCAAGCCAACTTTATTCTGTGTCAAGTTCTGAGTTGTGATGCTAAGAGACTCAGGCGGAAGCTACAAGACAAAGGAATACTGGTTCGTTACTTTGACGAGCCGCGTTTGCAGAATTTCATTCGTATTAGTGTGGGCAAACCGGAGCATACTGACGCCTTAATCAGAGCACTTCAGGAAATAGGAGGGTAGGTAAGTGAGTAGGTTAGCCACTATTAAACGAAAGACCAAAGAAACGAATATCAGTCTGGAGCTTAATATTGACGGCAGTGGTAAGTGTGAAGTGGATACCGGGATTTCAATGTTTGACCATTTGTTAGCTCAGGTAGCTCGCCACGGAGTATTTGACATAAAGTTATCAGCTACCGGAGATGACCAGCACCATCTGGTAGAAGATGTTGCCATTTGTTTGGGTGAAGCCTTGAGTAAAGCCTTGGGGGAGAAACGAGGCATTGTCCGCATGGCCAGCGCTACTGTACCAATGGATGATGCCTTAGCCATGGTAGTGGTAGACCTCAGTGGTAGGGGGTATACCGTTTTGGAGTTGCCCTTTAGTAGAAATGACATGGCAGGCTTTCCCACCGACCTTATCCGTCACTTCCTTGAGTCTTTCGCTACCGAAGCTAAGCTTAATCTCCATGCCAAGGTTATTTATGGGGTTAACGACCACCACAAAGCAGAGGCGCTGTTCAAAGCTTTGGGTAGAGCTCTAGATACCGCAACCAGAATTGACAAGCGGATTTCGAGTGAACTGCCTAGCACTAAGGAATTACTTTAGCTTCTTACCTGTCAACCTTTCGTAAGCCCGTTGATACCTTTGGGTAGTAGCCTCAATGACCTCCGGTGGAAGCATGGGGGCTGGCGGTTCTTTATTCCACCCCGCCTGGGTAAGCCAATCGCGAACTGGTTGCTTATCATAGCTAGGCTGAGATTGCCCGACTTTATATTGGCTGGCATCCCAGAAGCGGCTTGAGTCTGGGGTTAGTAGCTCATCAATAAGGATAAGCCTTTTATTGTCCAGCCCAAACTCCATTTTAGTATCAGCAATGATAATGCCTCTGGCTCTGGCATATTTTTGGGCATAACTATAAATAGCTAGGCTTTTCTCCTTTATCTCCTCGGCTAGTGCTTTACTCACTAATCTCTTCATTTTGTCTGTAGATAGAGGCTGGTCATGTCCAGTTTCTGCCTTGGTGGTTGGCGTGAATAGTGGCTGAGGTAGTTCCTGGCTTTCCTGCAAGCCTTCAGGCAAAAGACAGCCAGAAACTGTGCCCTGCTGCTGGTATTCTGCCCAGGCTGACCCGGAAAGATAGCCACGCACTACACATTCAATAGGGATACGATTGGCTTTCTTAACAATCATCGACCGCCCCGCTAAGTAGGAAGGGTAAGGGAAGCGGCTCTCAGCGGGAAGGTAAGCATCAAGGCAGTGGACATCATAAACGACTTCTATTAGATGGTTGGGCACTAAATTTTTAGTCTTTTCAAACCAGAAGGCTGAAAGCTGATTAAGCACCGAACCCTTGCTGGGTATGCCACTGGGGAGAACCGCATCGAAGGCTGAGATTCGGTCAGTGGCAACGATGAGCAACAGGTCACCCAGGTCATAGGTATCGCGCACCTTTCCACGGATGAACAACGGTAGAGGTAGGTTCGTATTTATCAAGGTTGATGAACTCATATTGCCCTGGGGGTTAGCTCGGAGGGTTTGGTTATACCAGGTCTCTCCTTCCATTGCACCTCAGTTAAGCCCAGCCGCTCAAAAATCTCGTTCACGTAGCGTAAGTAGTATTGCTCATCGAAAAGTGGCTCAAGCTCTTCTTGAGGTAAAGTAGCGATAACCTCAGCATCAGCCTTCAGTAAGCTGAGGAAGTTTCTATTCCCCTTCCATGCCTTCATAGCGTTTCGCTGGACAAGTTCATATGCTTTTTGCCGACCCAGCCCTTTGTCGATAAGAGCTAGCATTACCCGCTGGGAGAAGATTAAGCCCTTGGTAAGTTTTATATTTTGTTTCATTCTTTGGGGATAAATTTGTAATCCTCTCATTATTGAGGTAAAAAGAGCGAGTGAGTAATCCATTATAAGGCAGGAGTCAGGCAGAGTGATGCGCTCAGTGGAGGAGTGGCTGATATCGCGTTCATGCCACAGGGCAATATTTTCCATCGAAGTCAGCGCATAACTCCTTACCAGTCGAGCTAATCCGCAGATTCGTTCGCAAAGCTCTGGGTTCCGCTTATGCGGCATAGCTGAAGAGCCGGTCTGCCCAGCGCTGAATGGTTCCTCTACTTCCCTGGTCTCGGTTCGTTGCAGCCCCCTAATCTCAGTGGCAAACTTCTCTAGCGAACTAGAGATTATAGCTAAAGTGGTAACGAATTGGGCATGGCGGTCACGTTGCAAAATCTGGTTTGATATCGGAGCTGAATCAAGCTTCAATCTAGCACAAGCCTTCTCTTCAACCCTAGGTGACAACGTAGCATAGGTGCCTACTGCTCCTGAAATCTTACCGACAGCGATGGCTCTCTTAGCTTCAGCAAGTCTTACTCTATTACGCTTCATCTCCTCCATCCACAGGGCTAGCTTAAGGCCAAAGGAGGTCGGTTCGGCATGAATACCATGGGTACGACCTATCATAACCGTATATTTATGCTCTATTGCCCTTTGGGCCAATACCGAAATGAGTTCTTTTATGTCTTGATTTAGTATCTCCGTGGCTTCAACTAGTTGCAGGCTGAGGGCAGTGTCTATTACATCAGAAGAGGTAAGACCAAGATGAATAAAACGTGATTCGCTGCCTAAGCTCTCCGATATAGCACCAAGGAAAGCAGTTACATCGTGGTGAGTTTCTTTAAGAATCTCCTCCATGCGCTTAAGGTTAACCCGGGCTAGCTTTATCTTAGGCACTGCCTCTCTGGGGATAACCCCTAACTCAGCCCATGCCTCACAGACGGCAATCTCCACCTCAAGCCATTTAGCAAATTTATTCTCATCTGACCAGACCCGTTTCATCTGGGGTCTGGAGTATCGCTCAATCATTTGTTGTCTCCTTGTAGGTCGCTTCTATATTTTTCATATGTTTCCCTGACTTTATCATGTTTCAGCCCCAGAATTTCAGCGGCTAGATAGGCAGCATTCTTAGCCCCGGCCGTGCCTACGGCCATGCTAGCTACCGGAATACCGGCCGGCATCTGAACGATAGAATAGAGGGCGTCTATACCCTTTAGTTCGCTGGTGGCTAGTGGCACACCAATGACGGGTAGAGTAGTCCAGCTGGCCAGAACTCCAGGCAAATGGGCAGCTCCTCCAGCCGCAGCGATTATGACCTCAATCCCTCGACTCCGGGCAGAAAGTCCATATTGTCTAGCCTTTTCTGGGGTGCGGTGGGCTGATATTACATTGACCTCATAGTCAATACCAAGACCCGTTAGCACATCTAGTGTTGGCTGCATGGCTTCAGCATCTGATTTAGAACCCGTAACGACAGCTACTAATGGCATATTATCGACCTCACCCCCTTTATCTCCCTCTCCTTCAAAGGAGAGGGAGAGATTTATATAAGAGGGGCTTCGCCCCTCTGGAACTCCCCTTATTTCCCTTTTAGCTTACTAACATCGTCGTAGGAGATGCTGAAATTGCGTCCGCAATCTATACACTGTAGTTGATAAAGCTTCCGACTTTTGCTCACCATCTTGGTATTTGTGGAGCTACATTTTGGACACTTTATTAGCAATTGTATGCTCCTTTAAACTACTCACTTACTCTCACTCTATCGTCATTTAATTTCAGCGATGTCCCTTCGGTAGTGGCAGCCCTCAAAGCGAATTCGGGGCAGATTGAGATAGACCTTTTCTCTTGCCTCGGCAATAGTCTTACCTCTAGCCACTACAGTAAGCACTCGCCCTCCGTTAGTTAATACTTCTCTTGGTTCTGAGCCTGTTTTGGTTCCAGCATGGAATACCAAGATATCCTTATCCAAGCTATCCAAGCCGGTAATAGGAAAGCCGGTTTTATATTTACCGGGGTAACCAGCCGACGCTACTACTACCCCAACGCAGGCGTCCTCACTCCATTCTACACCTATCTGGTTAAGGTTACCGTTTATCACTGCCAGTAAAACATCCACTAGGTCTGTTTTGAGCAAAGGCAGGATAACCTGACTTTCCGGGTCACCAAACCGGGCATTAAATTCTAGCACTTTCGGTCCTTCAGTGGTAATCATCAAACCACCATAAAGAACACCTTTATAAGGCCTTTTCTCTCTACGCATAGCTTCTACCGCTGGCTTCATAATGGTTTCCATCACCTTATTAGCTAATGATGGCTTATAAAAGTGCGGTGGGCTATAACTGCCCATACCACCGGTATTAGGCCCGTTATCGCCGTCAAATACCGGTTTATAGTCACGAGCAGCTGCCATAGGGACTATAGTGACGCCGTCGGTAAAAGCAAAAGCGCTCATCTCTCTTCCTGATAGGCACTCTTCAATAACCACTCTATCCCCAGCCGCGCCAAAGGCTTTAACTTCCATGACGGTGGTCAGGGCTTCTAGGGCTTGCGGGATTGAATTGGCTACGGTTACCCCTTTGCCCGCGGCTAGCCCATCAGCTTTAACGACGAGGGGTGGCTGCTGGCGTTGGACATATTTTTTGGCCTGAGTATATGTCGAGAAGCTGACACTGCGAGCGCAGGGAATATTATATTTCTGCATTAGTTCCTTGGCGAATACCTTGCTTGATTCTATCTGTGCCGCTGCCTTGGTTGGACCAAAGATAGGGATGCCTATATCCTGAAAGTGGTCAACGATGCCTTCGGCTAGGGGTGCTTCTGGCCCAACGACAACCAGCTCAACTCTTCTTTCCTGAGCGGCTTTAGCCAGCGATTCTAGGTCAGTAGGGCTAATATCAAGGTTATGGGCAATCCGGGCAGTGCCAGCATTACCCGGAGCAACATAAATTTCTTTAGCCTTGGGGCTCTGGGCTAGCTTCCAGACTAGGGTGTGTTCTCTAGCCCCGCCCCCAACAACCAGTATCTTTATTATCTACCTCACCCCCTGTTCACTAATCAGTTATTACTTGACCTACTAGCTGGGAAGGCATTGAGAAGGGGAAGGAATCACAAATTGTAGCTTTATTATACTTATCCTTTTTATCAGGATTAGGCATAAGTTGTAAAAAGGTGTTTATGATGATTACTATGGGTATTCCAATCAACGCCAACGGAAATCCAAGTACGGGTACTTTCTTATATAGCCAACTTGTACCAAATATGAATCCATAAAAAGGGAGCCAGATTATAGTCATAATGATGACATAGACAAATCCGATTGGTGGTATTCCAAAAATAAGTCCAAGAATTAACGTCGTGACCATTTCTGGGATAAAGAAAATAAATCTTATCGGAGTCAGCAAAAACCTAAGAATTGCATTAGCTATCACTCCCCTATCCCCTCTTACTCCCACTCTATAATTGACATAACTTTAAAAACAATTCTCAAAGCTAAACAGATACGAATTGTTTCCCTTTTAAAATATCATTATTTTGTGCCTGTTCCTCCCTTATTCAATTCATTCTCACTCCCACTCGATAGTTGATGGTGGCTTGGAGGTAATGTCGTAGACAACGCGGTTGACACCGGGGACTTCGTTGACGATGCGGTTGGAGATACGGGCTAAAACATCGTAGGGGAGACGCGCCCAGTCGGCGGTCATGGCATCCTCGCTGGTTACAGCCCGGACGGCAATCAGATAGCCATAGGTTCTATAATCCCCCATCACGCCTACCGATTTAACATCGGTCAGCACGGCAAAGCTTTGCCACAGTTGCCGGTATAGCTTTGCTTTTTTAATCTCGTTCATAACCACCCAATCAGCACCACGCAGTATCTCCAGCTTCTCCTTGGTTACTTCGCCAATAATGCGAATGGCTAAACCTGGTCCGGGGAAGGGTTGCCGCCATACCATTTCTTCGGGCAAACCCAGGGCTGATCCTACTTGACGCACCTCGTCCTTAAACAGGTTCCGTAGCGGTTCAAGCAGATTGAGGGTCATCTTGGCGGGCAATCCGCCAACGTTATGGTGAGTCTTTATCTTGGCTGAGGCTTTACTTCCTGAAGAAGCACTCTCAATGACATCAGGGTAAAGGGTTCCCTGAGCAAGAAAATCAACCTTACCTATTTTATTAGCTTCCTCCTCAAATACTCGGATGAATTCCTCGCCAATAATCTTACGTTTCATCTCCGGGTCGGTTACCCCTTTTAGGCGGTTGAGGAATCTCTCGCTGGCGTCAACATAGATAATATTCATGCCTAAATTAAGCCGGAAGACATTAAAAGTTCTTTCTACTTCTTCACGCCGTAGCAGTCCGTGATTAACGAAGATGCAGGTAAGCTGGTCGCCCACTGCCCGATGGATGAGAGTAGCGACCACTGCTGAATCAACCCCTCCGGAGAGAGCACTGATGACCTTCCCTTTCCCTACTTGTTTTTTGATTCCAGATATGCTCTCGTCTATGAAGTTACCTATCGTCCAGTTTCCCTGGCAGCCACAGATTTTGTAGACGAAATTTTTTAGAATGGTCTTTCCTTCAGGGGTATGAACTACCTCGGGATGGAACTGAAGACCGTATATTCCCTCTTTATTACCCATAACGGCAATGGGTGAATTTTCAGTATAGGCTAAAGCAGTAAAACCAGGCGGCATTTCTTCAATCCGGTCAGCATGGCTCATCCATACCGACGCAGACGCAGGTAAATTGGCGAATAAGGGCGAATCTACATCACTCAGGTGGAGGATGGCGTGACCATACTCGTTTTTTATTCCCGGCGTAACCTTTCCGCCGAGCTGTTCGGTGAGAACTTGCATCCCATAGCAGATACCCAATACGGGTAGGTGGCTCTCATAAATATAAGCCGGAGCCAGAGGAGCACCCGGTTCATAGACACTGGCTGGTCCTCCGGAGAGGATGAATCCCTTTGGGTTCAGCGGAGCTATCTTTTCCCACGGCGTATCATAGGGTACTAGCTCGCAGTACACCTGACACTCGCGGACCCGACGGGCAATGAGCATACTATATTGCGAGCCAAAGTCAATAACAATTACAGCCTCGCGCTCAGCTCCAGATACAGCTTCCTTAGCAGCAACCGGTTGCTCGCCACCTATCTCTTTGGCAATTTCTAGGTAGGTAGAGACCTCAATATCGCCACTGGTAGCTACTCGACGACTCTTATTGGAGGTTTGTTTTAACTTATTTTTGGCCATTGTGCTAAATTAGGCGAGCGAAACGATATCCCTCCCAGATAGCATTTAATACCTTGCGTGGTTCCACGCAGTCACCGATGGCATATATCTCCGGCACTTTATCCTTTAAGGCTTTCTCAAGTCCGCTGTTGGACCTTAAGCCTAAAGCAAGCACTACGGTATCGTTCTCTAGTTTGCTTCTCTTACCATATTTATTAGTAATGACCACGCTATCGTCCATTATCTCGGCAACGCTGGTCTCAGTCAAAATCTTCACATTGTTATCGGCTAGCAGTTTCAGTAGGTGCATATGGTTGGCAAAAGGTATATCACGCGCTATACTATCTAAAATCTCCACGATGGTCAATTTCTTGCCCTTTTGTGCCAAGTGTAGCGCAGTCTCACAACCAACAAGCCCACCACCGATTGTAACTACCGATTCTCCAGCTTCCTTTCTACCCAAAAGCACATCAATAGCAGTAACTACCTTTGCCTTGTCCGCTCCTGGAATCTCAGGAATGATTGGTGTGCTACCAGTGGCAATGAAGACGACGTCTGGCTTCATTTTTTGGATTTGCTCTGGTGTAGCTTCCTTCCCGAGTTCTATGGCTACCCCAAGCTTTTTTATTTGAGTGGAGAGGTAATTTATTAGTATTCTGTAATCCTGCTTAAAATCGGGTATTGAGGCTGGTATCAGGTTTCCCCCCAAGGCATCACCCTTCTCCCTTAATGTAACTTTATGGCCCCTTAGTGCGGCAACCCTAGCTGCCTCCATGCCACTTGGCCCCCCACCAACTACAAGCACTGATTTTTTCTTTTGTGCTAAGCTTATGGTAAGCTCCCTCTCCATTCCTGTTGTTGGATTCACTGCGCAGCTAATATACTTACCTTGCCCTATTCTACCGATACAACCTTCCTGGCATCCAATACACGGGCAGACATCTTCCCTTCTTCCCTCCTTCACCTTATTCGCCCATTCTGGGTCAGCAAGCAAGGCTCTCCCTAATATAATGAAGTCGGCTTTTCCTTCCTGCAATACTCTCTCTGCTAACTCCGGGTATCCCAGTTTTCCTACAGCCATAACCGGGATGTTGACAACCTTCTTTGCCATCTCTGCCAAATCAACCATGCAGCCCGGTGGTTGGGAAGTCGGCGGATGGGGCCAATATGTGGTCTCGTAGCAGCCAGCATCTATATCAAGGGCGGCAACTCCGGCTGCCTCCAGTCGGCGAGCTATCTCAAGCCCTTCCTCAATTTCTCGTCCCCCATCTAAATAATGCGTAAGACCGAACCTATAGATTATGGGGAAGTCGGCTCCAGCGCCCTTCTTTACAGCCTCAATTGCCTCCAGAGGGAATCTAAGTCGGCTCTCCAAGTTTCCACCATATTTGTCAGTTCGCTTATTCCAGAGAGCTGTCTGAAACTGGTCAAAGAGGTATCCCTCATGACCGTGTAGCTCTATAGCATCTATTCCAGCAGTGACTAGCATTTCAGCGGCAAACCCGAAGGCCTGTACCAATCGCTCAACCTCTTCAGTAGTTAACTCCCGGGCTGTGATGCTAGGGTCCCAAAAACAAGGCAAAGCAGATGGTGCTACCAGTTTACTCCGGAATACATTAGTTCGAGCAACACGCCCGAATCCGGCTGTCAACTGGACAGCAACCTTGGTTCCATAGTCATGCGCAGTTTCCGCCAACTGATTAAACCGAGCTATATACATTTTACTATCAGCCATAAGACGGCAGGGCAAAAGTGTGATTGGAGGTTGCTCTATCTTCCGGCTCACAAAAGTAACACTAGTTATTATTAGCCCTGTTCCACCCTTGGCCCGAGCAATATAGTAATCTATAGCCTGTTGCGACAACCTGCCATCCGGTTCCGCAAGTGCATCAAAAAGCATTGGAGCCATTGCAATTCGGTTCTTTATAGAGAGCTTTCCTATTCTACCCGGTTCAAATAATCGCGTTTATCAGCCTCCTTATGTACAATTAACCAGTACCGTTGACCTCTAGCCTTTTATGCCTCCTTTTATTTAGCTCTATTATACACTAATCAACCAAAGAGCGTAATACGATGCTCTATAACCGCTTTGGGTTACTGCTAAATACTGTGATATACTGTCGTCAGGAGAAAAACGTTCTCATTAAATGGCAAAGGTAATATTAGCTAAGCTTTCTCCAAGTATTCAGCAGCAAGTTGAGAGAGGCATTTCTATCCTTAAGCAAGGGGGGGTAGTTGCCTTTCCTACTGATACTGTCTATGGGCTGGGTGCTGGTGCTAACCTGTATCAAGCTATAGAGAGGGTCTATCAGATAAAGAAACGACCAAGAAATATGGCACTTCCCTTGCTTCTAGCTCACACGGTGCAAATAAGTGAAGTTGCTGAATATGTACCGCCAATTGCCTGGCGTTTAGCCCGCAAATTTCTCCCCGGTGCCTTAACAATAGTTTTACATAAGTCCGACTTAGTCCTTGATATTATCACTGGTGGGGGTATAACAGTAGCCGTTCGCATTCCAGCTCATCCTATCCCTATTGCCCTCGCTGATGGTCTGGGAATGCCTATTGTGGGCACAAGCGCTAATCTGAGTGGTAAGCCAAGTGCTTTGACGGCAGACGAAGTCCATTCTCAGTTTGGTGATAAGATAGATTTGGTTATTGATGGTGGCCGGTGCCCGGGCGGTAGAGAATCTACTATAGTGGATGTGACTGGGGAGATGCCTGTAGTTTTACGGGAAGGGGCGATATCAAGAAAGGAAATTGAGCAAATACGCGGCAATATTCGGTTCAAGAGAGGAGATTAGGTAATGCGTATTGCTATTGGCTGTGACCATCGAGGATTAAATCTTAAGCAGTTTATTATAAAGCTAGTTACTGAGGCGAACTATAGCTATGAAGACTTTGGCTGTTATACTCCTGACTCGGTAGATTACCCAGATATTGCCCAAAAAGTAGCTGAAGCAGTAGCCAACGGTTATTTTGAGTTTGGTATTTTGACGTGTGATACCGGTATTGGCATGAGCATTGCTGCCAACAAGATTAAAGGGATAAGAGCCGCCCTTTGTTATAATGCCTTCAATGCTCGCCGGGCTCGTCAGCACAATGATGCCAATATACTGTGTCTTGGGGCAGGCAAGGAACAAAAACAAGAGCCAGCAGTTGAAATCGTCAACGCCTTTCTTACTACCGAGTTTGAGGGGGGAAGGCACCAGCGCCGGGTGGATAAGATAAAGAATATGGAAAGCTAGTCATATGAAACTCGGTTTGACAATAATCGGGCAATGTGTTATGTTTCGTTAGTAAGGCTTAAGGTGGGATTTTAGAGTTTTTACTCCGTCCGCCGCGGCGGACGGTTTTTAATTATTATAAGAGGAAGCAAAGACATGAAAAGTGACATTATTAAAAAAGGTATAGAGCGGGCACCACACCGGTCTTTACTCCACGCCCTAGGCTGGAGGCGAGAGGAGATAGATAAGCCTTTTATCGGCGTTGTCAATAGTTTTACTGAGATTGTCCCAGGGCATATACATTTGCGAGATATCGCCCAGGCGGTTAAGACCGGGGTGCTCAGTGCGGGAGGCGTTCCCTTCGAGTTTAATACTATCGCGGTGTGTGATGGCATCGCTATGAACCACCTTGGTATGAAATATAGCTTGCCTAGCCGTGAGCTAATAGCTGACTCAATTGAAATAATGGCTGAGGCTCATGCCTTTGATGCTTTAGTCTTTATTCCTAATTGTGACAAGATAGTTCCCGGGATGCTTATGGCAGCAGTAAGACTGAACCTGCCATCTATCTTTATTAGTGGCGGACCTATGCTAGCTGGGCACCTAAGCAATAATAGCGAGATTAAGAGGGTTGACTACATCTCTGCCTTTGAAGCAGTAGGTAAGGTCACCAATGGGCAGATGACCGAGGCAGAACTGGAGCAGTTGGTGGAGATTGCCTGTCCTGGGTGTGGTAGCTGTGCTGGGATGTTTACTGCCAATACCATGAATTGTGCCACCGAAGCAATGGGAATGGGATTGCCAGGTAACGGGACTATTCCAGCAGTTGATGCCAGGCGGCGGCGTCTAGCTAAAGAAGCTGGCCAACTGGTTCTGGAGTTATTAACTAAAGATATTCGGCCTCGGGATATTATCACCAAGGATTCTATCCATAATGCTTTTACGGTTGATATGGCATTAGGTGGTAGCACTAACTCTGTCTTGCACCTCAAAGCAATAGCTCATGAGGCCGGGATTGATTTCCCACTGCCACTAATAAATGAGATAAGTGAACACACGCCTACCTTATGCAAGCTGAGCCCAGCTGGTGACCACTATATTGAGGACTTAGACCAGGCTGGAGGCATAACTGCCGTGATGAAGGAGCTACAGGGGCTATTAGGGCTAAGAGCAAAAACAGTGTCGGGGAAAACAGTGGCTCAGGTTATTGCTGACAGTCAATTCGTGGATAGAAAGATTATTCGCTCCACCGACGATGCTTACTTGGCTACAGGAGGTATTGCTATCCTTTTTGGTAATCTAGCTCCAGAAGGAGCGGTAGTAAAAAAGGCAGCCGTAGCTCCTGAGATGCTGGTTCATCAAGGACCAGCCAAGGTATTTAACTCCGAGGAAGAAGCTACTTCAGCTATTATGAGTGGCACTATAAGACCCGGTGAGGTAATAGTCATTCGCTACGAGGGACCTAAAGGGGGACCTGGCATGAGAGAGATGCTGGCTCCCACTGCTTTCTTGAGTGGTAGGGGTATGGATAAGGAGGTTGCTCTTATTACTGACGGACGTTTTTCCGGTGGCAGTCGTGGTACGGCTATCGGTCATATCTCCCCGGAGGCAGCCAGTCAGGGGCCTATTGCTGCTTTGAAGGACGGGGATATAATTAAGATTGATATCCCAAACTATAAGCTTGAAGTAGAGCTCAGTGATAAAGAGATGACTAAGCGTCTAGCTCATCTCGGTGAGTTTGAGCCTAAGGTAAAAACAGGCTATCTTAGATACTATGCAGAGAAGGTAGGTTCAGCCAGTGCAGGAGCAGTATTCAAGCGATAAGGGGTTTTTATTATGAAGATGACAGGTGCCCAGATTATATGTGAAAGTCTGGTAAGAGAAGGGGTAGAAGTTATTTTTGGTTTCCCCGGTGGAGCTATTTTACCACTATGTGATACCTTGCCTCATTATCCTCAGCTTCGTCTTATTCTGGTGCGCCACGAACAGGGTGCGGCTCATGCTGCCGATGGCTACGCCAGGGCCACAGGGAAGGTCGGGGTATGCCTGACGACTTCTGGTCCGGGGGCAACCAACCTAGTAACCGGGATTGCCAATGCTTGTCTTGATTCTGTTCCTCTGGTAGCCATCACCGGACAGGTAGCCAGACCTTTTATTGGCAAGGATGCCTTCCAAGAGGTAGACATCACCGGTATCACTTTACCTATTACCAAGCATAACTACCTTGTTCTTGATGTGGATTCCCTAGCCAACACAGTTAAGGAGGCTTTTCATTTAGCTAAGACGGGGCGCCCCGGCCCGATACTCATTGATATACCGCGAGATGTGCAAATAGACCAGGCAGAGTTTTGCTACCCAAACAAGCTGGATTTACCAGGCTACGAGCCAATACTGCGGGGGCACCCGGCACAAATTAAGAAAGCAGCAAGGCTTATAAATGAGGCTCAGCGCCCCCTTATTATTGCCGGTAGGGGGGTAATTATATCGGGGGCATATGCTGAACTTAAGCAGCTAGCTGAGGCGGCACAAGTCCCCGTGGTTACCACTTTGTTAGGCATTAGTAGCTTCCCTGAGTCCCATGTTCTGAGCTATGGTATGCTGGGGATGCACGGCATGGCTTATGCTAATATGGCAGTTAATGCTGCCGACTTAATTATTGCTATCGGGATGAGATTTGATGATAGGGCTACGGCTAAAGTAAGCGCCTTTGCGCCCCATGCCCACATTATCCACATTGATATAGATCCAGCCGAGATTGGTAAAAATGTGCGTGTAGATGTGCCTATAGTTGGCGATGTAAAGACTGTCCTAAACGTATTAAATAAGCTGATTAACTCCACTGAGCATATTAATTGGGTTCAACAGCTTGATGATTGGCGAAAGGAGCATCCATCCACAATTATTAGGGATAGCGATGGGCTCCTGCCCCAGTTTGTCATTCGCAAAATATATGAGGTAACGCAGGGTGAAGCAGCCATTATTACTGGTGTGGGGCAGAACCAAATGTGGGCAGCTCAACACTACTGGTATAATAAACCAAATAGTCTCATCTCATCAGGCGGATTAGGGGCCATGGGCTTTGAGCTGCCCGCAGCTATGGGGGTCAAGGTAGGTCGCCCTGATGATATCGTTTGGTGTATAGCTGGTGACGGTGGCTTCCAGATGACTATTCAGGAGCTGGCGACCATAGTTCAGGAAAGATTGGCAGTGAAGGTAGCTATTATGAATAACGGCTTTTTGGGAATGGTTAGACAATGGCAAGAACTGTTCTATGGACGGCGATACGTAGCTACACCACTGAGCGGCCCCAACTTTGTCAAGATTGCTGAGGCGTATGGTATTCCGGCGTTAAGGGTTAAACATAATGACGAAGTAGTTTCCGCTATTGAGCAAGCAATGAATTATCAGGGCCCCTTTATAATAGACTTTATGATAGAACCGGAGGAGAATGTTTATCCCATGGTGCCGCCAGGGGCATCGTTAGCTGAAGTTCTTGAAGAACCTAAGAGGGAGGTAGGAGTATGGCCGCGACGAAGCACACCCTAGTTGCCCTGGTACAGGATAAGCCCGGGGTCCTCAACCGTATGGCAAGCCTTTTCCGAAGGCGTGGCTTCAATATCGAGAGTATCGCTGTAGGGCGTAGTGAATTACCTCATTTCTCGCGCATGACCATTGTGATTAATGGGGCAGCTACCCTAGTGGAACAAGTTAGGAAGCAGTTAGATAAGGTTATAGATGTAGTCAAGGTATCTGATATTACTGAGAGTAATATGGTCGCCCGAGAACTAGCCTTGATTAAAGTAAAAGCTACTTCAGCTACCCGAAGCGAGATTATGCAGATTGTGGATATATTCAGAGCTAATATTATAGATGTTGCCTCTGATTCAGTAACAGTCGAGGTTACCGGCGATGAGGAAAAGGTTGATTCCTTATTTAATTTGCTTCGTGGTTTTGGTATTAAGGAAGTCGCCAGAACCGGATGTATCGCTATGACCCGAGGCAGCCAAGGGGCACTGTCGGTAGAAGAGAAATTATCCAAGGCTCATAACAAAAAGCAAAAATAGTTTAAACAAAATTAAGTAAGCTGAAGAGGAAGTAATAATTGGTGGAATACTCTGGTAATAACATGCAGTGTGATGAGATTTCCTTTTCTGGGAGAAATAAGCTCATCCTAATTAGCCCCTCTCCTTACCCATATGGAGAGGGGGCAGACCTGTTTGGTTATTAGAATGTTTTTCTCAGGGAGGAAGTTATGGACAAGGTAATAATATTTGATACGACATTGCGGGATGGGGAACAGGCGGCAGGGGGGTCACTAAATATCCGAGAGAAACTGGAGATAGCCAGGCAACTAGAGAAGCTAGGCGTGGATGTTATTGAGGCTGGCTTTCCAGTAACTTCGCTGGGTGATTTTGAGGCAGTAAGCCTTATTGCTAAAGAGGTTCGCACCCCTATAATTTGTGCTCTAACCCATGCCAACCTCGGTGCTGTAGATAAGAGCTGGGAAGCACTTAAAGGTGCTGAGCACCCGCGAATTCATATAGTTCTGTCGTCTTCAGATATACACCTTTTCTATCAACTCAGGAAAAGCCGTGAGGAAATCCTGCAGATGTCCTGTGATACCGTAGCCCGAGCCAAGAAATACTGTGATGACGTTGAGTTCTCGGCAATGGACGCCAGCCGAACCGAGCCGGAATATATCTATCAGATATTGAAGGCAGTTATTGATGCTGGAGCTACTACGGTAAATATCCCGGATACTGTAGGTTATGCCATGCCTGTTCAATTTGGCAACCTTATTGAAGGAGTTTTTAAGAATGTTCCCAATATCGGTAGGGCTATCGTCAGTGTTCACTGCCATAATGACCTGGGACTGGCAGTGGCTAACAGCCTGGAAGCACTAAAACATGGTGCCAGGCAAGTAGAGTGCACTATTAATGGCATTGGGGAAAGGGCGGGCAATGCCTCGCTTGAGGAGATTGTCATGGCGATTAAGACTCGCCAAGATTTCTTTAACCTCACCACAGATATTAACACTACCGAGATTTACAAGACCAGCCGATTGGTCAGTGAGCTAACGGGTTTTCCAGTTCAGCCCAACAAGGCTATCGTTGGTGCCAACGCCTTCCGCCACTCGTCAGGTCTTCACATAGACGGTATGATCAAGATGCCTCGCACCTTCGAAATAATGGATCCCAAGACTGTGGGCATACCAGCTAGTAGTCTGGTGCTCGGTAAGACTAGCGGGCGGCATGCTTTTAAAGAGCGGCTAGCCGAGTTAGGCTATAGCTTGAGCGAGGAAGACTTCAGCCGTGCCTTCTCAGCATTTAAGGAGCTGGCTGACAAAAAGAAGGAGGTCACTGATAGAGATATTGAGTCTCTTATTGCCCAAGAGCTACGCACTGTGTCTGAAACTTATCACCTTGACCGCATTCAAGTATCTTGTGGAGACAGAGGTATTCCCACCGCCTCAGTTAAGCTTACCACTGCTGATGGTCAGGTTCTAGCCGATGCTGCCCTAGGTACTGGTCCGGTGGATGCTGTCTGTAAGGCTATTAATAGGCTGGTGGGGGTGCCTAATATACTTACTGAATTTAGCGTTAAGTCAGTAACCGAGGGCATTGATGCTATTGGTGAAGTACTGATAAGGATAGAGAGTGAGGGTGTAACCTATACCGGGCGCGGTGCTGATACTGATATTATTGTTGCCAGTGCCAGAGCTTATATGAATGCCCTTAACCGGTTATTAGCCGCTAGAAAAGTAACTGGGTAGAGGCTTTGCTCATCAGGATAACTTTGAAAGGACTCTGCCACTTTAATAGCTATTCTTCCTATTCTTCTTTGAAGGAAGTAGATAAATAATCCCACTCCCGTGTTTCTGACTGGAGGTGCTGACAAGCCTATCACAAGTCTAATTTTTAATTGTTCTAGAGGGAGGAAACAATATTGACTTTAGCCGAGAAGATACTTGCTGCCCATGCCGATAAGAAGAAAGTAAGCCCGGGCGAATTCATAAATGCCAGGGTGGACCTGATTCTGGCCAATGATGTTACTGCTCCTATCACAATAAGAGAGTTCCGCCGGATTGGAGTAGATAGGGTTTTTGACCCTCAGAAGATAGTGATGGTAGCTGACCACTTCGTACCCAATAAAGACATTGCTTCTGCCGAGCAAGCGAAGGTGATGCGAGAGTTTGCTTATGAGCAGGGAGTAATATACTTTGAAGTCGGTCGGATGGGTATTGAGCATGTCCTTTTACCTGAGCAGGGCTTGGTGCTGCCTGGTGATGTGGTTATCGGGGCTGATTCTCATACTTGTACCTATGGTGCTTTAGGCGCTTTTGCCACCGGTATGGGGTCAACTGATATTGCCGCGGCCATGGTCACCGGCGATATCTGGATGAAGGTGCCGCCAACTATTAAACTGGTTTACCATGGGCATTTAGGGGAGTGGGTAGGGGGTAAAGACCTAACCCTTTACACTATCGGCAATATTGGCGTAGATGGTGCTTTGTATTCGGCAATGGAGTTTACCGGTGAGGCAATAGACTCGCTGTCCATTGAGGGACGGCTTACCATGGCTAATATGGCTATCGAGGCCGGAGCTAAAGCTGGCCTTTTCCGGATAGATAATAAAGCACAACTTTACATAAAATCTAGAGCCAAACGGCCCTATGCTGTTTATGAACCAGATAATGATGCCGAATATTCACGGGTCATTGAGTATGATGTTTCGTCTCTTGAACCCCAGGTTGCATTGCCTTATTCACCGGCTAATGCCAAGTCAGTCAGCCAGGTAGGGGATATAGAAATCAATCAAGCCGTGATTGGTAGCTGCACTAACGGACGTCTTGAAGACTTACGGATGGCTGCCCAGATACTGAAGGGGAGAAAAGTGCACCCTAGAGTGCGGTGTATTATTATCCCTGGCTCACAGCAGGTATATCTTGATGCTCTGGATGAAAGACTAATCGAGATATTTATTAAAGCGGGTGCTGCTGTCAGCACACCAACCTGCGGACCTTGCCTCGGTGGTCATATGGGAGTTCTGGCAGCCGGTGAGCGATGCATCTCCACCACTAACCGCAACTTCGTCGGTAGAATGGGTAGCCCTCAGTCAGAGGTCTATCTGGCTAATCCTGCTGTCGCTGCTGCCAGTGCTATCGCCGGCAGAATCGTAAGTCCAGAGGCAATCTAGGCGATCAAGCCACATAAATAGATGTTATGGGGGTAAAGAGGGGCGGAGCCCCTTTAGAAAATCTCTTCCCTCTCCCCAGAGGGGAGAGGGATAAAGGGTGGGGGGCAAAAACAGATTAAGGAGTCTTTATGCTGAAAGATAAAGTTCATAAATACGGGGCTAATGTCGATACTGATGCTATTATACCAGCTCGCTATCTTAACTTGTCAAAGCCGGCAGAGCTGGCCAAGCACTGTATGGAGGATATAGATTCAGAGTTTGTTAGCCGGGTTAAGCCGGGGGATATAATCATGGCGACCACTAATTTTGGCTGCGGCTCATCAAGAGAGCACGCCCCTTTAGCTATCAAGGCATCGGGAATATCCTGTGTCATTGCCCGGAGCTTTGCCCGTATCTTCTTCCGTAATGCCATAAATATTGGGTTGCCCTTGCTTGAATGCGATGATGCCGTGGCTCAAACCGAGGCGGGCGATATTCTTGAGGTTGACCTTGCCTGCGGTAAAATAAAAAATCTGACCAGGGGCATGACCTTTACCGCCAAGCCTTATCCTGATTTTATGGCTGAGCTAATCTCAGCCGGCGGGCTTATTGAATATACTAAGAAGAGAATGGCTAGGAGGAGTTAGAATGCAGTTTAACCTGGTGGCTTTACCCGGCGATGGTATTGGCCCTGAGGTTGTTAGCGAGGGAATCAAGGTCTTACAGGCAGTAGGTAGCCGATTCGGGCATAATTTCAATTTACATCACGGGCTGATTGGTGGAGTGGCTATTGACCAAGAGGGGACTGCTTTATCACCTGATACCCTTAAAGTATGTAGGGGCAGCGATGCGGTATTACTCGGTGCCGTGGGTGGCTCTAAATGGGATGACCCGCTGGCCAAGGTTCGTCCTGAGGATGGACTACTGGCGCTGCGGAAGGGACTGGGACTGTTTGCCAATCTACGCCCGGTTAAGGTTTCTCCTATGCTCGTTGACTCCACCAACCTGAAACCAGAGGTTATTAAAGGGGTAGATTTCATATTTGTTCGCGAGCTTACCGGAGGTCTCTACTTTGGCCGGCCCAAGAGGCGGTGGCAAACTTCCCGGGGTAGACGAGCTGTTGATACGATGGCTTACTCAGAGTCGGAAATTGAGCGTATTGTCAGGGTTGGCCTTGAGCTGGCACGAGGTCGGCACAAGAAGCTAATCTCAGTGGATAAAGCCAATGTGCTTGAGTCGTCCCGATTATGGCGGCAGGTGGCTACTGAGGTAGCTAAGAGATATCCTGATGTGGAGCTGGAGCACATGCTAGTCGATTCCTGTGCTATGAGGCTAATCCAGAATCCGAGATACTTTGATGTTCTGGTTATTGAGAACACATTTGGTGATATTCTTACCGATGAGTCATCAGTACTCGCTGGCTCGATGGGGATGCTGCCCTCAGCCAGTCTGGCTGGAGTACCGCAGGCAGGGGTCAATATATTTGGTATGTATGAGCCCATTCATGGCAGTGCTCCTCGCCGTGCCGGGCTGAATATGGCTAACCCTATTGCTACCATTCTTAGTGTAGCTATGATGCTACACTACTCACTCGGCTTAATAAGGGAGGCACAAACTGTTGAGAGTGCCGTTGATGAAGTTCTACAGGATGGTTATCGCACCTATGATATAATGGGTGAAGGTAAAATAAAGGTGGGGACGAAGGAGATGGGTGATTTAATTGCTAAGAAGATAACCGAGCCCTAATAGTGACACGTGATGAAGGTGAGAGATGAAGAAGCAACAATGGCAGGTATGGTTGACAGGAGTAGACGCCGACCGGGAAGATATAATACATGCTCTTGAAGCAGCTGGGTGTGAGGTAACCTTAGGCCGTTTGTTTACGGATACTTGGCACTATACTGAGGAACAATTAGTGGAGAAAGTCCGGGATATGGATGCTATCATGATATCTACGGGAGACGGGAACATAACCCGTCGGGTTATGGAGGCAGGTAGGAAATTAAAGGTCATCGCCAAGAGGGCTATCGGGGTAAACGATATAGACGTTAGTGCTGCCACCGACTTAGGGATTTTAGTTACCAATACCCCATTAGAGTTACACTACCTATCTGTAGCTGAGTTCACCGTAGGCATGATCCTAGCGCTAGCGAACAACTTTAAGCTTGCTGACCACAATGCTCGCTTGGGTCTATGGCGTAGCGTTTCTAATACACTCCTCCGAAACAAAACTGTGGGTATCGTGGGATTAGGGAGAATTGGCTCCAGAGTAGCTCAGCTTCTTCGCCCCTTCGAGGTTAAATTTCTGGCTTTCGATCCTTATGTGCCTGCTGAAAAGGCCAAGGCACTGGGCGTGGAACTTACTGATCTGGAAGCTCTACTCAAAGAGTCAGACTTTGTAACTCTTCATGCTGTAGAAACTCCAGAAACGAGAGGGCTTATCGGCGAAGCTCAACTCAGGATGATGAAACCCACCGCCTATCTGGTGAATACAGCGCGGGGGGGTCTAATTGATGAAGAGGCACTGGCTAAGAGCCTGAGAGAAGGATGGATCTCCGGCGCCGCCTTAGATGTCTTTGCTCCGGAGATTCCTCAGCCCGGTAATCCTTTGCTTGACGAAAGCATTTACTTTAAGACATTATACTCTCCTCACGCGGCTGCGCTGAATCCGGAGGTCATGTGGCAGCTGCCCATTGTACAGATGGAAAACTGTCTCAGTGCTCTGCGGGGTGATGTTCCCAAGTTCTTAGTGAACCCAGAGGCTATACCAAGATGGCGAGGCCGCCACTCGCTTTGAAGATGGAGGTCTAAAAATTGGCACTTCAACTTTATGATACGACATTACGGGACGGGGTTCAGCAAGAAGGCATTTCCTTCTCTGTAGTCGATAAACTAAAGATTGCCCAGAAGCTTGATGAATTGGGCATCCACTTTATCGAAGGTGGCTGGCCTGGCTCCAACCCCAAGGATGTTGAATTCTTTGAAAAGGCACGGAATCTAACCCTTTCCCATGCTAGGCTGGTTGCCTTTGGCAGCACCAGGCGACCCAGGGTTAAAGCTGAAAATGATGCTAACCTCTTGGCTCTGGCTGATGCCGGGGTAAAGGTGGTTACCATTGTTGGCAAAAGCTCGGAGTTACAGGTTACCCAAGTGCTAGAAACTACCTTAGAGGAAAACCTCAACATGATTGCTGACTCCGTAAGCTATCTTAAGGCTAAAGGACTTACCGTTTTCTTCGATGCTGAGCACTTCTTTGATGGCTTTAAGGCTAACTCCAGCTATGCCTTACATACTCTGGAAGTAGCCACTCAAGCTGGGGCTGATTGCCTAGTGCTCTGTGATACCAACGGCGGCACATTACCTAATGAAATAACAATTGCCATTAAGGCGGTTAAGGAGCTAATTGATATCCCTTTAGGTATTCATGCTCATAATGATGCTGAGTTGGCGGTAGCTAATACCTTGGCAGCGGTAAACGCTGGGGTCAGTCAGGTTCAGGGCACTATCAATGGCTACGGAGAGCGCTGTGGCAACGCCAACCTTTGTTCTATTATCCCCGATTTAAAACTCAAGATGGGTATAGATTGCCTTACTGATGCGCAGCTAGCTAAATTAACCGAGGTATCTCACTATATAAGCGAGATGGCTAATCTTATCCCTGACGCTTTCTTGCCCTACGTTGGTTCCAGTGCTTTTAGTCACAAGGCCGGCCTTCATGTTTCCGGCTTGAGGAGGTGGGCAGATAGTTACCAGCATATAGACCCGACGCAAGTAGGTAATCAGCCGAGAGTACTGGTATCTGAGCTATCAGGAAAGGCGAATATTATACACCGGGCGAAGGAAATAGGTTTCGATTTACCCCCGCGTGGCAAGGAAGCGCAGAAGCTATTGGAGCAGGTGAAATTACTGGAGAGCCGCGGTTTCCAGTATGACCATGCCGAAGCCTCCTTTGAGCTGCTAGTCCAGCGGGCTAGGCCAGACTACCAACCACCCTTTGAGCTGGTTGATTTTATGGTAGTAGTGGAGAAGAGACGACGTCCTCCCACCAAGGAAAATCTGGAGGAAATATTATCTGAGGCCATGGTAAAAGTAAAGGTAGGCACCGAAATCATGCACACGGTGGCTGAGGGTAATGGTCCAGTCAATGCTCTGGACCAGGCATTACGTAAGGCTTTATTACGGTTCTATCCCAGCTTGGCTCAGGTCAAGCTGGTTGACTATAAGGTTCGTATCCTTGAGGAAAGCATCGGCACTGGTTCTCAGGTTCGTGTCCTTATTGAGTCCAGCGATGGGGTTAAAGAATGGCGAACCGTAGGTAGCTCAACCAACATTATAGAGGCCAGCTGGCTCGCTCTAGCCGATAGTTTAGAATACTGGCTGCTGAAACAAAAGGGATGATAAAACACTTCGACCACATAGTACGCTAAATTCGAGCCGTTTGAGCTATTATTTTATTTGGCAGGCATGTATAGTTCTATAATAACATTACCAATCCTACGGGTGTCGAAGTAAGCGAAGCCACCACCACTTTGAAATTTTACCTCAGTGATAACCGGGATGCCTCTTTTAACTAGTTTAGCCGTCTCCTCGTCAAGGTCATCCACAGTGAAGGCGAAGTGGTGAACGCCCTCGCCCTTGCTTTTTAAGAACTCCTTATAGATACGTCCCCCTTCAACGGGCTGAAGCAATTCAAATTGGAGTGAACCTATCTGGACAAACCTTCCTCTAGTCTTGTCTATAGTAGTGGGGGTCTTACCATACACCTTGTAATCAGTAAATGTGCTACTATCTGTTATGAACTCGGGTTGGAAGGTGGCTACGCCTAAGGATTGAAAGTATTCGACTCCCCTGTCTATATCCCGGACTACTATTGCCATATGATGAAATTTCCAGTTTTTTCCCATCGTTATTTCCTTTCTAAATAACTGCTCTTAATATATTTCCCTTGTCGCTTTAATATAGAGAGTTTAATGACATTAAAGCCTTAGCCAATTAGGCTGGTTATTCTATTTGCTTCAGCTCTAAAATACAATTGCCAACTTCACGGGTGTCGAAGCCAGTTTGAGTTTCGCTACTCCAGAGAACCTTGATTCCCTTCTTCGTTAGTTTAGCTGTCTCCTTGGCAATATCATCCACGAAGAAGCAGAGGTGGTGCAAACCTTCACCCTTGTTCTCTAGAAACTCTTTGAAAGTCGATTCTTCTTCAAGAGGTTGAACGAATTCAAGTGGCGTTTCGTTTACATAGACAAACCTTATTTTAATTCGCTTGCCACTAACATGCTCGGGTTTTATTGTAGTAGGTATGCCTAAAGATTGATAGTATTTAACCGCTTTATCTATATCTTTAACTATTATGCACATGTGGTGTAATTCCCAGTTTTTTGCCATTGTTATCTCCTTTCTAAATAACTGTTTTGAAAATTAGTCCCTTTTTACCGCTTTGTCACCCCCTCTCTAGAGCCTAGAGCTCTCAGCTCTTTTTTATCGTGACTTCTCTATAGCTTTCCTCCCCTATAGCTATCCAGCTTTAGTCCAGAAGTCTAGACTCAGGTATTTCCACCCCCCATCAGCTAGTACCACTACAATATTGCCCTCTTCCATTTCGTTGGCAACCTTTAGGGCTTGATAGGCTACGGCTCCAGAGGACAAACCAGCAAAAATACTCCCTTTATCCAGTAGTTGCCTAGTAGCTGCAGCCGCTTGTTGGCTAGTAACAAAAGCCCTCTCGGTAATGAGGCTCGAATCCCAGAAAGGCGGGACCTCTTCTCCGAGGCACTTTAAGCCTTGGATACTATCGCCAGGGGGTGGCTCAACTCCGATTACCTTGATATTAGGATACCTCTCCTTCAGTCGCCGGCTAACCCCAATTATAGTTCCACCAGTGCCAATTCCGGTGATTAGGACATCAATCTTGTCATATGGGAAGTCGTTTATTATCTCGACACCGGTAGTCTCGTAGTGAGCCAGGGGGTTAGCTGGATTGGAGAACTGGTCAGGCATAAAGTATTTTTTGTCTTTAGCCACCAGTTCCCTGGCGGTGTCAATAGCCGCTTTCATCCCGTAAGTCCCCTTGGTAAGAATAAGCTCGGCGTTATAGATTTTGAGCAGTCGCTGTCTCTCCAAACTCATACTATCGGGCATGACGATAGTAACCTTATAACCCTGCTTATGTCCCA
>Ga0172363_10000693_pt1 | contig 26118 bp, 13 predicted proteins | sample LakKivs2_kivu2a2_FD_114541 | JGI IMG/M metagenome (GOLD analysis project Ga0172363, IMG submission 114541) | Sediment microbial communities from Lake Kivu, Rwanda - Sediment s2_kivu2a2 | ecosystem: Environmental > Aquatic > Freshwater > Lake > Sediment | place: Rwanda: Western Province, Lake... | reverse complement strand
GTCAGAATTTAAATCTATCCATTCGCGACCTCGGTTGGATATTGAATTTCAAACGTTTCAGGGTATATCTCAAAGATAAATACGCCATAGCAAAAGCATTTATCTTTATCGGATACGTTCCCACGAATCAAAGCCTTTATACTTCATTGCAGAAAGATGGGTATATACTTATCTTCAAGCCGACACTTCAGTTGCCCGATGGGAAAGTCAAAGGAAATATTGATGCAGAGCTCGTTCTCCACGCGATGATCGAATATCCAAATTATGATAAGGCCCTGATTGTAACCGGGGATGGGGATTTTTATTGTCTGGTTGAATATCTCAAAAAACAGAACAAGCTATTGAAGTTGATCGTCCCTAACCAGAAGAAATATTCATCGCTTCTTAGAAAATTCATGGATGACATCGTTTTTATGAACAATTTAAAGGGGAAACTTGAATACAAAAGATGATAAAAAAAGGAGGCATTACCGAGGGACGGGACCCTTTGGATAACCTCCCATCGTGATTCTTTATTATTATTAGCGCGGGAAGGGCTTGATGTCAAGAAAAAAGTGGCCAAAAGACGAAAAATCACCCCAAGAGGGGATTTTCAAGCACCGGGCAATTGCGCGATAATAGGCACTGGCATTCCCGGGAGGAATAGATAAGTCAGGGAACCATGAAATTCTTCGTTGGCGTCACGGATGCTTACGGCCGCGCATGTGCTATTACGGAGGAGCATTCGCTGCCCGCCCTCGAGGCCGCCCACATTAAACCTTACGGAGATAGCGGCCCACATGAAGTCTATAACGGCCTTTTGCTCCGTAGCGACGTCCACCGACTCTTCGACCGCGGCTATATCACGGTGACCCCGGACTACCGCATCGAAGTCAGCCGCCGCCTCCGTGACGAATTTGAAAACGGCCGCTATTATTATCCTTTCGATGGAAATAAGCTCCACCATTTGCCTCAAGCCAGAAATGATTATCCATCTCAGGAGTTTCTCCTGTGGCATAATGAAAATGTTTTTAGGGACTAAATGAGCATCTTTAAACTCCATGAAGCGGTCATCGATGACTACAGCAAGTATATCCAGAGTTTCTTTTCAATTGCGGATGAGAGGATCAGGAAATTTGTAGAGGAAGCCCTCATCGAGCGCAGGGAGCTTTGGCCGGATGTCCTGATTCAGCTGAATCCTTCCTATCAATATGGGAAGACAGTTGAGCAGCTTGCTATCGAGGGCAAATTGCATCATCTGTGCGGAGAGATTTTCAGGAATAAAGACGGCACGTCGATCAGACTTTTCCGCCATCAACACGAGGCAATCGAAAGGGCTCTCGCACAAAAGCATTTCGTTATCACGAGCGGAACTGGATCAGGGAAAACCCTAACGTATCTTATTCCAATTTTTAACAGTGTTATCACTCAGATTCGGGATGCCGCGAAGGTTAAGGCAATCATAGTCTATCCTATGAATGCCCTCGTTAACTCCCAGTACGAAGCCCTGACAGAGCTTGCGCAACAATTTAAAAAACGGACGGGCCGGGAATGCCCCGTCAGGTTTGAGAAGTATACCGGACAAGAAAATCTCGAGCAGAAGCTTCGAATACAGAACAATCCTCCTCATATCCTTCTCACCAACTATGTAATGGCAGAGCTCATGCTTGTCCGGCCGGAAGAACATAAACTGGTCGATAAAGCTACATCTGCTCTCGAGTTTCTTGTTATTGATGAGGTGCACACCTATAGGGGACGCCAAGGAGCGGACGTAGGCCTCCTTATCAGGCGTCTACGGGAACGCTGCGGAAATCCAAATCTTTTGTGCATTGGAACAAGTGCGACTATGGTGGCCGGCAAGGCGACCTCGAAAAAAGAACGGCAAGATGCGGTTGCTCAGTTTGCCGCCAAGCTATTTGGAATCCAGGTTGAACCTAAGAACGTGGTCGAAGAGACTTTGGACAGGACCACAAGCTCTGCTATCCGTCCGACGCCGGATAACTTGAAGATATCAATTGAAAGCTCACTTCCGCCCGGCAAAGAGGATTTCATATCAAACCCTCTGGCTGTCTGGATTGAAGAGACTTTTGGAATCGAGGTTGAGCCTGACGGGAATCTGCGGAGGAAAACTCCTCTAAGTCTTAAGGAAGGTGCAATAAAACTTAGTGCATTGACTGGTCTTGCCGAGGGAGTATGCAAACAGCGCCTTCAGGACTTCTTCCTACTAGGAATTCGGCTTTCGACAGATGAGGGCTTTCCGCTTTTCGCCTTTAAACTTCACCAGTTTTTTGGGCAAGGCCGGACAGTATATTCAACTCTTGAGCCCTCATCCAATCGCGTCCTGAGTCTTGAAGGACTTTATTACGCTCCAGCGCGAGAATCGAACTCCATCCTTTTTCCTCTTCAATTTTGCCGCGTCTGTGGCCAAGAGTACTATGCCGTTTTGAAGAATGAAGCCCGAAACTCGTTTGCACCCTTTGATCCCGGCCAAGAGATATCTCCTGACGAAGAAATTACTGCCGGCTATCTAATGTTAGCACCAGATGACCAAGCGACAGCCTGGGACCTTGGCCATCTTCCGCCCGAGTGGTTCGATCGGAATGGTAGGATTAAACGCGACTATCGAAAGCACGTGCCTCAGTTGCTTTACGCTCTTCCTGATGGGAGCTTCTCTTCGACCTCGCGACCCGACACATTGCGTGTTTGGTTCCAGCCGAGGCCTTTCCTTCTCTGTCTCAATTGCGGCGAATTTTATTCGCGCAGAGATAAGTTTGAGTACAAAAAGCTCGTTGGCCTTTCCACAGAGGGACGTAGCACCTCGACGACCGTCCTCTCCGTGTCTGCGCTCCAGCACGCCCCCAAGGGCGAAATTGAGGAGGGCGGAAGAAAGGTTCTAAGCTTCACCGATAACAGGCAGGACGCTTCCCTTCAGGCAGGCCATTTCAATGATTTCATTTTAGTATCCCTATTGCGAGCCGGCATACTCGCCGCCATTAGAAAATATAAACGTCTTCAATTCGATACGATCGCCAGGGCAGTCGCTGAATGCCTAGAGCTCACGCTCACCGAAGTAGCCCAGAATAAGAACTTGCGTATGGATACCCAGCAAGGCCGGGAAGTCTGGAGGACCTTCCAAGGCCTAATCGAATACCGCATTTATGAAGACCTCCGCAGAGGATGGCGCGTGATCCAGCCAAACCTGGAGCAATGCGGATTGCTCTGCATCGAATATAAAGGATTATACGAGCTTTGCGGTCAGGACGGCAACTGGTCAGAGGTGAAACCTCTTAAGCTTCTTGGTGCCGAAAAAAGAAAGGAAATTTTAATCACAGTCCTTGACCATTTCCGAAGGAAACTTGCGATTTTTGTGCCCTGTCTTAAGGAAACGACGCAACTCCAGCTTCTCAAGCGGGTTCAGCAGCAGATTAATGATCGCTGGGGATTTGATGAAACAGAAAAATTGAGGCGGGGCACGCGGTTCGTTCTACCCGAATACGAAAGAATCTATGACGAGGATCTGAGCTTATCCGAAACAACTCTCCTCGGCCGATACCTCAGGAAGGCAATCGCGATCAACGGGGAATATTCTGCCTTTATATTTAGCCTTATGAACGTTCTCAGCTCGTTCGGCCTGATAAAAAAGGAAAAAGATAGGCAGTTCGAATATGTCCAACTGGATGCTTCCTGCCTTTCCTGGTGTGAATGCGATCGAGAGAGTCCTCCTCTCGATCCGATTTACTCTGGTCAGGTCAAACACCCCCGATACCAAGAGGCTGCCAAGAAGGCTAACAAATATTTTAGAGATTTTTATTTAGAGGGAGCGCTCTCGCTTAAAAAGCTCGAGGGGCTGCCCCATTCAGCCCAGGTCAGCTACGACGATCGCCAAAAAAGGGAACAGCGCTTCAAGGATGGCGATCTCTCTTGCCTTTTCTGTTCTCCGACAATGGAACTCGGCATAGATATCGCCGACCTTCAGCTCCTTCACCTTCGGAATGTTCCCCCCACACCGGCCAACTATGCCCAAAGAAGTGGACGCGCCGGCCGGTGCGGCGATCCCGCTCTTGTATTGACTTATTGCTCCGCCGGAAGCGGCCACGACCAGTATTTTTTCCGCCATCGAGAAGATATGGTTTCGGGCGTCGTCCGTCCGCCCCGAATAGACCTGAGCAATGAAGACCTTGTCCGGGCGCACGTCCATGCCATTTGGCTTGCCAAGATCAGGCTAAAATTGGAGAGTTCCATATCCGATGTGTTGGAGATGCCTCTCTCCAACTACCCCCTAAAAGACAGCATAAAAGGGCAGATCAACCTTTCGGACGCTCGCCTGGCCGAATGCACTGCTGAAGCTGAAAGCATTATCAAAAGCTCCGCTATCGAAGAATCAAATACCGATTGGTATTCAAGACACTGGCTAAAGAATGTTCTCATAAGAGCGCCTGAGGAATTTGATGCCGCTTTCAACCGCTGGCGAGAACTGTATCGGGCGGCTGATCAGCAGTGGCAAGAAGCCAACGAAAAACTTCGTTATCCTATTCGGGATAGAGATGAACGAAGGAGGGCAGAAGCACAGCGCCGCGAGGCTGAACACCAAAAAAATCTTCTCTGCAATATCGAGACAACACGGGAAGAATCGGATTTTTATCCCTACAGATACCTGGCGAGCGAGGGATTTCTTCCCGGCTATAATTTTCCCCGCCTTCCAGTCCGGGTTTACGTTCCCAGAGAAGATGGCGAATTCATCTCCCGCCCTCGTTTTCTTGCCATCTCCGAATTTGGTCCAAGGAACATCATCTACCATGAGGGCGGAAAATACGAGGCCGGCCGGTTAATTCTTCCCCCCGGAGGACTTGCCTCGCGATGTCTGACGGCAAAAGTATGCACAAACTGCGGATACTTCCAGGGCGGTGCGTCTCACGATCTCTGCCAGAACTGCGCCTGCCGTCTTGATGCTTCGACTAGCAAAATCGTCGGACTTCTCGAAATGCCCAACGTCAAGACCTGGAAAAGAGAGAGGATCTCATGCGACGAAGAGGAACGCCGCCGTCTCGGCTATGAATTGACCTCTCACTTTCGGTTTTCGCCCGGCCCGTCCAGTCAAAAACGGACCGACGAAGCCTCCGTACAAGACGAGTCTTCTTCGCCGCTTCTTCATCTCATCTATGGCCCGGCAGCTGAGTTGTTTCGTATCAACCATGGCTGGCGAAATCGGAGAGAGGGGGGCTTCTTAATCAACCTCAAAACGGGGGAGTGGGTATCTCGCGTTGAAGAAGATGAGCCAGAGCCGACCGTGCCATCTGACCAGATCAGAAGAATTTGTCTCTTTGTTAAGGATTTCCATAATACTTTGCTCATCTATTTGCCATCTGAGCTGGGGCCGCAAGAAGAAGCCTTTCAGGCGACTCTCCAATATTCTCTCCAGCGGGGAATCGAACAGGTCTTTCAAGTGGAGGAATCCGAGATTGCCTCGGAGCGCATCGGTTCTGGCGAACACAGGGCGATTCTTCTCTACGAGGCCTCGGAGGGCGGAGTCGGAGTCCTTAAGAGGTTGATTGCGGAACGCGACATCATCGGGCAGATTGCATCCGCCGCGCTTGAACGCTGCCATTTTGACCTTCAAACCTTTAAAGACAAGAAGCCGGAATGCTCTCATGCCTGTTATGAATGTCTCCTCTCTTACAGCAACCAGCGGGATTATCCGTTACTCAACCGTCATCTCGTCAAGGATTTCCTTATCAAACTCGCCAAAAGCTCAACTCAGCCGGTCAAGAAGGGCCGCGACTATGATGAGCACTATCGCTGGCTCAAGTCCCTCACTGATTCAAGGTCCGAACTCGAGCGGAAATTTATCGCAGTCCTATACAGCACGAAGCGGCGCCTTCCTGACGATGCCCAAAAGGCCTTAAAAGATTATGCTTGCATCCCCGATTTTTTCTGTGATCCCAATTGCTGCGTATTTTGCGATGGCAGCGTCCATGATCAACCCGAGCAAAAAGCAAAAGACATGGAGACCCGAACTGCCCTTAAAGACCTGGGCTACCGCGTCGTTATCATCCGCTTTGATCAAGACATCGAAGAACAGGTGAGGAGATACCCCGATATCTTTGGCGAAGGCAAGGAAATCACATGAGCGATCTAAGTGTGGGCTCCATCGTCCGATGTCGCAATCGAGAATGGATTCTTCTCCCATCCTCAGACGAAAACCTTTACCTCCTGCGGCTCCTCACAGGCAGCGAGAAAGAGATCTGCGGCGTTGATAAACGCCTTGCCGACCTCGGGTTCGATCGCGTCGAACCGGCTGCCTTTCCCCTTCCCAAGCCGGAAGATTCGGGAGATTTCATCGGGACGGAACTCCTTTGGAACGCGGCCCGCCTTTCCCTTCGCGAGGGCGCAGGCCCCTTTCGCTCCCTCGGAAGGATTTCAGTGCGGCCACGCGCGTATCAGTTCGTCCCGCTCCTGATGTCCTTGCGCCTTGACCATATCCGGCTCTTTATCGCCGACGATGTCGGCATCGGAAAAACGATCGAGGCGCTCCTCATAGCCCGAGAGTTGCTCGACCGCGGTGAGATTCGCCGCTTCTGCGTCCTTTGTCCTCCCTACCTTTGTGATCAGTGGCAAACGGAGATTCAAGATAAATTCCATCTCGATGCTGCTGTCATCCGTTCCGGCACCATCAGCCAGCTCGAGCGCCAACTGCCTTCCCAGGATTATAGTGTTTTTAGCTATTTCCCATTCACCGTCGTCAGCATTGACTACGCTAAATCTGATATTCACAGAGCGAACTTCCTGGTTAACTGTCCGGACCTCGTCATCGTCGACGAAGCTCACGGAGCTGCCCAGCCATCCGCCCATCTTAAGGCACAGCAGCAGCGCCACGAGCTTCTCAAGGCCCTTGCCAGTGGACCCAATGCTCAGAATCGTCATCTCATCCTTCTCACAGCGACACCCCACAGCGGCGTCGAAGAATCCTTCCTTTCCCTTCTTGGCCTCCTCCAGGCCGATTTTTCTCGTCTTAACCTCCGCTCCCTATCCGACCAGGACCGCGATGAACTCGCCCGGCATTTTGTGCAGCGCCGCCGCGCCGATGTCGAGCAATGGATTGGCGAAAAGACGCCTTTCCCGTCTCGTGATCCAGACGAAAAAACATACGACCTTTCTCCTGCCTACAAAGCTCTTTTCGACCGGGTTTATGCTTTTAGCTCAGAACTCGTTCGGTCCGGAGAAACTCTTACCGGCTGGAAGAAGCGTATTCGATTCTGGACGGCGCTTGCCCTCCTTCGATGCGTCATGTCGAGTCCTGCCGCGGCCATCACCGCCTTCCTTATGCGAGGAAAACGCCTTGGTATTGAATATGAACCGGAGGATGAGGCCTATTCGCCTTATATCTATGAGGGCTCTGATAAGGAGACGGTTGACGTCCAACCGACCCACATCGTCGAAGAGGGTGAAGAAGACCTGAATGAGGGTGAAAAGCGCCGCCTCCGGGATTTGGCTCGCCTTGCCGAAAATCTGAAAGGAAACGCCGACACAAAGCTCCAAAAATGCATTGAGATTGTTCGCCGCCTCCTATCAGATGGATTCCATCCCATTGTTTGGTGCCGCTACATCGCCACGAGCGATTACGTTGCCCAAGAGCTCACCCGAAACCTCGAAAAGCACTTCCCCGAGCTTCGAGTTATTTCAGTCACAGGCTCACTCTCCGATGAAGAGCGTCAAGAGAAGGTCAAAGAACTGGCCGGCTTCAAACACCGGGTCCTGGTAGCCACCGACTGCCTGAGCGAAGGTATCAACCTTCAGGAGCACTTCACCGCTGTTGTCCATTATGACCTTCCCTGGAACCCCAACCGGCTCGAGCAGCGAGAAGGCCGTGTCGATAGGTTCGGACAGACGGCTCCGACTGTAAAAGCCATCCTCCTCTATGGCCGCGACAACCCCGTCGATGGCGCCGTTTTGGATGTCCTTCTCCGCAAGGCCAAAGAGATACGAACTTCCCTCGGAATCACGGTCCCCGTGCCCATGGATAGCGAAACCGTCATGGAATCTGTCCTCAAGGCCCTATTTTTCAGGGGGCCTCGCGTTGAACAACTTCGCCTTTTCGAAGACACGACGGTCCCCGATTTCCATGCGAAATGGGATGAGGCCAAAGAACGAGAAAAAATCAACCGCACGCGGTTCGCCCAGCGCGCTATTAAGCCGGATGAGGTCAAAAAGGAGCTGGACGAGACCGATGCGGTTCTTGGAGACCCTGCCGCCGTCCAGCGATTTGTTCTTAACGCATGCCAGCGCTTGGGCGTGGAAGTCATTCAAAAAGGCCCTCAGAAATTCTCGCTTGCGGGCCTCGACCGGCTTCCCGAACCCATCAGATTAACAATCCCGGATGGCAATAAACCGTGGCTGGTTGCCTTTGCCTTCCCGGCGCCAGAGAAAACGACCTTCCTGGGGCGAAATCATCCCTTCGTCGCATCTCTTGCCCAATTCTTATTGGAAGAAGCCTTGATCATGGACGGCTCGGCCCGCGCTCCAAGATGCGGCGCAATCCGAACAACCGCTGTGAGCCGCCGGACATTTCTCATGCTCTTACGAATCAGATTCAGCATATCCGAGCCTGACAAAACACCCATGCTTGCTGAAGAGGCGGTCGTCCTGGGATTCAGCGGCCTTCCGCCGCAAGTTATAGAATGGATAAGTGAAAACAATATCTTGACCCTCCTTTCCTCTGCCTCTCCCCAGAGCAACACGAGCGCCGGCGAGAGGAAAGAAGTGCTCGCCGAATTCTTGAGCGCATGGGAATCCGTCAAACGTCAACTCAAGCCCATCCTCGACGGGCGAGCTCAAAAGCTTTCCGAGTCCCATCGCCGTGTCCGTGCCGCTGCCCATCTCAGGCGTCGTGGTCTTTCAGTATCTCCCTATTTCCCTCCTGATCTTTTAGGCGTTCTGGCTCTTTTACCGCTTCCCAAGGGAGTCGTTGGGTGAGAGCCGCTTTTTCAACACTCAAGCTCGAAGGCGGCTTAATCGGCCACGACATCATTGAACGAATTGCCGCAGGCGAAGAGGGCGGTCAAAGACCCACCGATTTCGGGTTCGACTCGCGCAGCCGGCTCAGCGATGAGATCGCCGCCGCCTGGAGCGATGCCCGGGACCTGTGGCATGTTTTCGACCGGCGTCTCGAACGACTCCCCGAAGAAGACCTCGCCACCACGGTCACTCGCGATCAGTGGATAATTCCGCTCTTGAGTTCGCTGGGCTATGAGTTGATTTATCAGCCGCGGGCGGCGGAAATAGACGGCCTCACGTTTTCCATATCTCATAAGGCGGGCAAGGATGACACCGCCCCTCCCGTTCATGTCGTCGGCGCGAGGCAATCTCTCGACCGCAAGCCCGAGTCGGGCCGGCCTCGTCTCGCCCCGCATGCACTTCTTCAGGAATATCTCAATCGCACAGAACAGGTCTGGGGTCTTGTCACGAACGGAAAAATTCTTCGCCTCCTCCGAGATTCCCAGCGGATGCGGAAGCAAGCTTACATCGAATTCGACCTCCAGCAAATGATGGCGGGGGAAAAGTTCGCCGATTTTGCTCTCCTCTATCGTCTGCTTCACAGAACCCGTCTTCCCCGTACCTTTGCCGATGCCCAGGAGTGTCTCCTTGAGAAATATTACCTTTTGACGATCGAACAGGGCGGCCGCGTGCGGGACCGGCTACGCGACGGCGTAGAAGAAGCGCTGAAGATTTTTGCCAACGGCTTCATCAATAACCCTCGAAATATAGACCTTAGGCAAGAGATCTCTGCCGGCAAGCTTGCTCCTCAGGATTTCTATCGGCAGCTTCTCAGGCTCATCTATCGATTTCTCTTCCTCATGGTGGCCGAGGAAAGAAACCTGATTACTGATAATCCCGTATATGCTGAGCACTACAGTATCAACCGTCTCAAGCGTTTGCTCGAGATCCGCTCTTCCTGGACAGCCCACGATGACCTCTGGCTCGGACTCAGGACGACATTTGAGCTTTTCCGGGATGAAAAGTTGGGCCAATATCTGAGTGTTCCTCCTCTGAACGGCGATTTATTCAATGGCGCCGAGATGACATCCTTGGATAATTCTTCCCTTACAAACCGTGAACTTCTTAATGCCCTCTGGCATATCGGGATGTATCGGGAGGATGAGCGATCGCCCTGGCACCGGATAAATTATGCAGCCCTTGATGTTGAAGAACTGGGCAGCGTCTATGAGAGCTTGCTTGAGTTTCATCCTGTTTTTTCCGACAAAGACGGCGAGCTCAGGTTCGATCTGGTCTATGGGACCGAACGAAAATCCACGGGCTCCTACTACACGCCGCCGGAGCTGGTTCAGGAATTGATAAAGAGCGCCCTTGTCCCCGTGATGGAAGAGCGTCTTAAGAGGGCTAAATCGAATGAATACAAAGAGGACGCCCTTCTTTCCATTCGGGTTCTCGATCCCGCCTGCGGTTCCGGGCATTTTCTTCTTGCCGCCGCTCGGCGACTCGGCAAAGAGCTCGCCAAAATTAGGACAGGCGAGGATGAACCGACCCCGGAATCTTTGCGTCTTGCAGTCCGCGATGTCATCACCCATTGCATTTACGGCGTTGACAAAAACCCCCTGGCCGTTGATCTCTGTAAAGTTGCTCTCTGGATAGAAGGGCACACCAAAGATAGGCCGCTGACTTTTCTGGACCATCGCATTCGCTGCGGCGACTCCCTTGTCGGCGTAATGGACTTCAACGTGCTTAAAGGGGGCATCCCGGACGATGCCTTCGCTCCGGTCGAGGGCGATGATAAATCAGTGGCTCGAGCACTAAAAAAACGTAATAAGCAGGAGCGAGAGGGTCAAAGAAACCTTCCTTTCGAAACGGCAAAGGAGCTCAGGGACCTCGGCGATCACCTGCGAATCCTCTCCCAAATCCCTGATGATACCCCTGATAATATCCGCAAGAAAGCTGAAGCTTATAAAAAGATTCACTCCCTGGGGACGAATTGGTGGCGAGATCAGACGGCCTGCAATCTCTGGACGGCGGCGTTTTTTGTCGAGTTAGCGCCCGAAAACGAGAGAGAGAACCGAATCCCAACGCACGAAGTCCTTGTGAGTTATCTTGATTCCGGTGCTGCCGATGCAAGAACGACCGGATATTCCTGGCTACTCGCCCAAAGGCAGGCATTTTTCCACTGGCCTCTCGAGTTCCCCGAAGTCTTTGTCCAGGGCGGGTTTGATATAGTAATCGGCAATCCGCCCTGGGAACGGATTAAGCTCCAAGAAGAAGAATTCTTCGCCACAAGGGACAGCGAGATTGCCCAGGCTCCGAATAAAGCTGCTCGATCCAGGCTTATTAAGGAACTCAAGGAGAAAAATCCCAAACTTTGGCAGGAATATCAAGACGCTCTCCATGGCGCGGACGCTCTGAGCAAATTTCTCAGAGTGAGCGGCCGATTTGCTTTGACTGCACGGGGGGATATCAATACCTATTCCGTGTTCGCCGAGGCCGAGAGCAGTCTAATCAACCCAAATGGTCGAGTGGGAATCGTAGTCCCCACCGGCATCGCCACTGATGACACAAATAAATACTTCTTTGCAAACCTCGTTGAGAAAGAAAAATTGGCAAGCTTGTATGATTTTGAAAATCGGGATGCTCTCTTTCCGGGTGTCCATCGAAGCTATAAATTTTCCCTCTTAACAATCAGCAATAAACCGGTCAAAAAGAGCGATTTTGCCTTTTTCCTGCTTCGCTCCGAACACTTGAACGACGATCGACGCCGATTTACCCTTACTGCGGAGGACTTCAGCCGCCTCAACCCGAATACTCGAACCTGTCCGATTTTCCGCACAAAAATCGACGCCGAGATTACGCGGAAGATTTACGAACGAGTCCCCGTCCTCATCAACGAGCAAACCGGCGAAAATCCGTGGGGCGTAAAGTTTCTGGCGATGTTTCATATGGCCAACGACTCCCATCTTTTCCGCACACAGCAGCAACTCGAGAGCGACGGCTTGAGGCTCTGGGGCAATCGGTATGTCAAAGGCGATGAGGTCTGGCTTCCTCTCTATGAAGCCAAAATGATCTCTTACTATGATCACCGGTCGGGAACCTATGAGGGCGTTGCTTGCCGTTCTAGCGTCCAATTGGCCTCGCCGACAAATGACCAATATAAAAATCCTAAATTTGTTATCCAGCCCTGGTATTGGGTAGCGGAGGACGAAGTCATTTCTCGGCTAGAGCATCGTGGTCGCAATGGAAACTTGATTTCTAAGTGGGAAAGACAATGGTTTATAGCATTTAGAAATATCGCCCGTTCTACTGATGAACGGACGGCGATTTTCAGCATGATACCTCTAGTTGGCGTGGGAAATAGCTCACCTTTGCTTCTGCTTAGCGGAAAAACGAACAGTTTGGTTGGATGCCTCATCGGCAACCTAAGCTCTATCGTTTTTGATTGGGTAGCTCGACAGAAGATCGCTGGGGTAAATATGAACTTCTTTTATATAGAACAATTTCCTATTCTTCCGCCTGGCACTTATAATGAAAAGAATGGTATCTTCTTTTCACCTCGTGTCATCGAGCTTATTTATTCCTCCTGGGATATTAAGCCGTTTGCCGATGACATCTGGCGTGATGCAGATAATGAGATTAAGGCCGCTATCAGCAAGCAATGGGAAGAAAATCGCGCCCAAACAGGCGGGCATTCATGGGATCCACCGGAATGGGCAGAAGTTTCAGAAGACGGTATTCCTTTGCCGCCCTTCAAATGGGACGAAAATCGGCGTGCAATCCTCCGCGCTGAACTCGACGCATATTATGCCAAACTTTATGGCCTCACGCGGGACGAACTGCGTTATATACTCGATCCTCAAGATATCTATGGGCCTGACTTCCCCGGCGAAACCTTCCGTGTTCTTAAAGAAAAAGAGCTCCGAGAATTTAGTGAATACTGGACAAAAAGGTTAGTTCTAGAAGCTTGGGATTCGATTAATAGCAAGGCATAATTGGCACATAAAAGGAGGTAATCATCATGGGTTCAATAATGCTTCCTCCTGAGCTGATTTCTTTGGTTCACTATATAGAACTAAATAAAGTAGGTTGGTGGGAGAAGGCTCTCCAACAGCTTATAATGGGGGCAATTTGGCTATCAGGGAAGAGCCTGACATCCCAAGACATTATTGATTATTATCAAAAACAATTCAGAGTTACTTTAGAACCCGCCAGGGTCAAAAAGCATTTAGATTTATTATGCTCATCAAACATGCTAATTCGAGTGCCCGATGAGCGATATAAGATATCAGAAACGGCTTTAAAAGAGTTTGAAAAGAGACTGAAAGAAGCAGAAGAAGTTGAGTCCAAATCTAAGAATAAATTTTTTGAAATCCTTTCGAAATGCTGTCCCTCATTGGATGCAGAGAGTACGTGGCAAAAAGTTAACAAAGAGCTTGTCATTCCGATAATCCAAATCATGGGGGCGCGAACTTATGAGCTTCTTGCCGGCGTTGAACTTGATTTGGATAGGGATATGACTTTTCATGGCTATATTGAGAAATATCCCCCTGAAATTCGTAAATCTCTTCAAACTGCGATCACCACTTTTTTAGATCCGAAGGATGCGACCGTCCGGGCCTACATCCTAAATCACTTAAATTCATTTTTCTTTCTAGAGGCGGGAAATCTAAAAGAAGACACGTTAAAAACAATTTCGAGGCTAAGTAGCCTGAAACCAACGTTCTTGATTTTTGTTGATACGAACTTTCTATTTTCGATTCTTGAGCTTCATGAAAATCCCTCAAATGAGGCAGCTCTACTGCTTCAGGAGCTTATAAGGCAGCTCTCGGATAAAGTCACAGCGAAATTGTACGTTTTGCCGATAACCGTTTCAGAGGCTAAGCGGGTTTTTATAGCCTACAGTCAGCAAATGAATCAGGTGCGACTTACAACTAGCCTAGCTGAAGCGTCATTAGATATGGGCTTAAAAGGTATAGTCCAAAAATATTTTGAAGAAATCAGAAAGAAAAATATTGCTGTTAGTGCAGACTTATATTTTGGACCATACATTAAGGACCTAATTTCCATTTTAAAAACAAAGAACGTGGAATTATTTAACGAAAAGACAGAAAAATATAAAACGGACCGGAGAGTAATCGATGACATATTAATGCAGATGGAGTTTGAAAAGAAACACCAAGGGCGCGGAGCAAAATCGTATGAACAATGGGAGCATGATATGGTGCTTTGGCACTTTGTCCATGATAAACGACCTTCTCCATTAGAGTCGCCTTTAGACACAAAATATTGGATTGCCACGGTTGACTTTCGATTTCTTGGATTCGATTCCTACAAAAAAAGCACATTGCAGGAGCCCTTTCAAACGTGCCTTCATCCATCCACCCTCGTGCAGATGCTACAGTTCTGGGTTCCAAGAACTGCCCAATTTGAAGAAGCCATGCTTAGCAGTTTGAGGTTACCCTTCCTTATCCAGGAATTTGATCCCAATTCCGAAAGAGTAACGATACGTATTATAGAAGCCCTTGGCAGATATGAAAATATTGGAGATTTGTCCAAAGAAACAATCGCCGCAATACTGATGAATGATGCTTTAAGACAAAAGCTAGCTGCTGAGTCTGATATAACTAAACAAGTCGAATTGGTCAGAGAGGCTTTGATTGAGGAACATCGAAGGATCGAAGGAAAACTGCAGGAAGCAGTTAAAAAGTCTGATCTTCTTGCAAAAGAAATAGATCAAAAAGACGAGATAATAAGAGGGATGGCAGGGAAAATAGACACCCTTAAAGAAAACTTATTAAGTACGGAGCATCAACTTGAAACTGCACAGAGGAGCGAAAAAAAATTAGAAGAAAGGATTAGTCAACTTGAAGCGATAGAGAGCCGACGTATTGAAAAGCAAGAACTGCGGAGTGAAATTGCTAAGTTCGCGGCATTTTGGATTGTAATGCCTGTCATATTTATTGCTTTATTTGGATTTTATCTTTCTCGTTACTTTTTCATGGGCACGCGCCCAGGATTTTGGGGACCAGCAATCGGGATTTGGAGTTTTCTATTGATCATTTGGGTATGGCTAGCTGACAAAAAAGGACAAAAAAAATCAAGAATTAGCGATTGGAGTACATTCAAGATATTCCATAAGACTAAGAATTGGGTCCTGAGACTTTTTGGTTTGCTTCTACTTGGTGTGCTTGGAAATGCGATATGGGATAGTTTTAAAAAAATACTGCCATGAGCAGATTGGGAGAGTGCTAATAGAAGAAAGGTAAAGACGATGCCAATACCTAATTTTCAATCCATAATGCTTCCTTTATTAAAGTATTTCGGCGATGAGAAAGAACATCAACTGCGTGAGACAATTGATACGATGGCAAAGCAATTTGGGCTGACGGCTGAGGAGCGTAGGGAGTTCCTGCCAAGCGGAAGGAAATCGATATTCGACAACCGTGTCGGGTGGGCAAAAACCTATATTAAGAAGGCTGGGCTTATAGAAATAACACGGAGGAGCTATTTCAAAATTACAAAGCGAGGACTCGAGGTCCTTCAAGAAAACCCCAAAGAAATCAATGTTCGCTATCTGAAGCAGTTCCCTGAGTTCCTGGAATTTCTGGCTCCGAAACGGGAAAAGGAAGAACTGAAGGAGGAGGAGGAGGAGGAGGAGGAGGAAGGAATCGAGACGAAAGAGCTGCTGACTCCTGAAGAGCGAATCGAATCAGCCTACCAGAGATTAAGGCAAAATCTTGCGACTGAGCTTATTCAGCAGATCAAGAACTGTTCACCATCTTTTTTTGAAAAATTAGTAATAGACCTTTTGATCAGCATGGGATACGGCGGGACAAGGAAGGATGCCGGCGAAGCTATCGGGCGGAGTGGAGACGAGGGAATTGATGGAATAATCAAGGAGGACCGCCTGGGCCTGGATATCGTGTATATCCAGGCGAAGCGGTGGGAGAATCCCGTCAGTCGGCCGGAAATCCAAAAATTCGCCGGGGCACTAATGGGGCGTAAAGCAAAAAAAGGAATATTTATCACGACTTCGGCATTTACGAAAGATGCGAGAGAGTATGCTTAAAAAATAGAGAGCAAAATCGTCCTCATTGATGGGGAAACACTTGCTCAACTGATGATCGATCATAATATCGGAGTTTCATCTGTCGCATCTTATACGCTTAAGAAAATGGATAATGATTATTTCTCTGAGGAATAGGGATTCGCAGAATCGTTAGGGCAGAGGGCAAATGGAATACCATCATTTTCCGCTGCTCAGCGAATATGATCCTGCCACGTCGAGCGAAGGTGGGCTTGATCCTCTTGGCCTTTATCCGATAGCCGACAGATTAGCAGAAAAGCTCGTCCCCGCCGTGCGCGAAAGGCAGAGGCATCCGCGTTTTCTAACGGCAATGGCTTTGGGCGCAGAGATATGCAAAAACTTTGACAGTGATACCATGGCTGCCGACGGCATTAGTCCACCCCGGCAGGTTTTCGAGTGGTATGTGGTGGAAGGCATGGTAAGGACATCCGAAGATCCTGAAGAAATTCTGGGGGTCCCTGGAACTGACAAAGCGCGTCAAGCCATAAAGGACAATGTCCCGTTATCAGCAAAACGATATCTCAAGACGCCTTCCGTCTTTGGCTTTCACGGCGTTTATCGCGTTCTGGCCGAAAATCTGGACATCGTGCAGGACGAGACTTTAGGTGAAACTGGATATCAATTACTGACGACATGGGAAAAAGAGCAGAAGATTAAGGGATTTATGAGTGAAGAAGCAGGGGAAGGCACGGATTTTCGGAAACAGCTTGTATCGGCAATACAGGACGGGCTGAAGGCAAAGGCGACAGCCCGGTCGGGAGGATGGAGCGGCTGGTCATTTTTCCTAGACCATTTAGCGCCGTTTAAATGCGGCAAAAAGGAAGCTGAAGTCATACGCGATGCTTTATTAAGCCGGAGTTTCGAATTCAGGCGAGAAACCATCCTGTTCTTGGTTACCCCGCCGGGACAGAAAGGATGGTTAACCTCGCGTTTGGAGCGAGAATTTCACCAGGCGTTAAGAAAAAATGCGAGCAATGAGCTGAGTGTTCTTCTCGACGCTATCGATAAATATGAGGAGTTTTCTCGGGTTTTGCAGGACGTTTTCGATGATTGTCTTCAGGAGATGACAAGAAAACGGACGAACATTTCCTTAAAAGAGCTGGCAAGTCCAGAACTTATCAAAAGCGCTCGGAGACAAGTATCGGAGTTATATTCTGAAGTTTGCAGTCGGCTAGAACCTTTAGGAGAAGCCTTCGATTTTGAACAGCGTTTTTCATCGTTAGCCGAGCCTGCTAGCCCTATCGACTGGATGGATAGACTCCTTGAACATCATGTTAAGGTTCAGCGTGCAAAAGCGCCAGCCGGGAAAAATCCATGGTTTGAAAGGGCTGGGGATGATTCGGTCATAATCCGGCCCGGCTACAGAAGGGATAAAGGCGGGCTTCACGATAGAAGCTATCTCCATTTCTATAGGACTAATCCTCTGTGGTCGTTTGTCTGCGACCTAAGACTCGTCGGATCATGATATCAGGAAAAAAGAATCGGACAGGCTTTGGGAAGCTTTTAGAAGCATGGCAGCCTCCGGACGATGCTGGCGATCCGATCGGATGTGTGGCCACTTCATTTACCTTCTCACCGGCTTTTTTCGAGGAGGAGTGTCTGAGCAGGTTTCTTGGCTTAGAGTCTGATCCCAACGAGGATGGGCCCCTTTATCTCATAGAAAGAGAAGAAAAGCTGGCCAGCGTAGTATGCGCTGCGGCTCTTGTCGATCAACATCACTGCCGAGGCAGCCGGAGCTTGCGTTGGGATTTAATGCCGGCTAGGGTCAAGAGGGGGATTCTTCACGCCAAGATTTCGCTTCTTTGCTGGAATCAGCATGTGAGAGCGATCGTGTCCTCGGCCAACCTCACCGAGCAGGGCTATCGTCGCAATCAGGAAGTCTTTGGGGTCGTTGATTTCATGGAAAACGGAGCATTTCCGGCTTCGTTACTCAACGAACTTATTGAATTCTTAAAATATTGTTTTTTCGTGTGCGGGTATCCGGAAGATACTAAAGACCCGGCTATAAAGCGAAGCAAAGCGCTTTTTAACATGGCTTCCCGGATGGCGAGAAATTGGAACCTTCCTGAAAAGCCCCGTCCCGGGAAATCCCCTGGGGTGGATTTCATATTCGTAGGTCCTGGACGCCCCTCTGCATTTGACGGATTGAAGCGGGCCTGGCGAGATGGATCTCCGCCAAACATAGCGATCGTGACGAGTCCTTTCTTCGACGAAAACGAATCCAACAAGCCGGCCTCCGAAATCTGGAACATGGTCAATCGGAGAGGAAGAGCGGAAGTCATCTATCAGCTTTTAGCTGAGGAAATCCCGGGCAAAGAAGAAATTCTCCTGCATGCGCCAGAAACCTTGAAGACAAGCAAGCCGGCAAATCGGCAGATGGCACAGGTGCTTTTTAACCGGATCCAAGAAGTTGAGGCGGAAGATGAAGGAAAGGGATTTATTAGACCCCTCCATCTGAAATCGATCTGGCTCGAAAGCGATCGATATGCCACTTATATGGTGGGATCGAGCAATTTCACGAGTGCCGGGATGGGGTTGGGGACCGTGGCAAATGTTGAAGCAAATGTTGCTTACTCTGTAAATCATGCTCGCGATCGTAAATCCTATCGGATGCTCGAGGCCGGGCATATTCGGGGAGAGGAATTAGGCGATGAAAAGAAATGGAAGTGGATAGGTTCGCGGGCAGGAGCGGAAGATGCTGAAGCGGATGAAGTTGTTCTTCCTGCAGCATTTGAATCAGCCGTTTTCAGCTTGAATAAAGAGCATAACGGAATTGTTGTCGTTAAGATCGTGGGAAATCCCCCTGAAGGTTGGATAATTAGGCATGAGGAGAGGGCGGTATATGATGAGACGCGGTGGGAGGAGGCTGGGAAGCCAGGCTCTATCACAATAGATTGGGCTGAATGGAAGCCCCCGAGCGGTTTTGAGGTTTATTGGCGAGGCGTTCCGAAACCCGCCTGGCTGCCCGTCAATGTGGTCGATATGAACGCTCTGCCGCCACCTGAAGATCTCAAGGATTTACCCTTGGAGGCCTTGATTGATATCTTGACGTCGGCCCGGCCGCTTCATCAGGTTATCCGACGCTGGCTGAAGAAGCGAGAGAGCGGCCTTGGGGATAAAGAACGTGGCCCGCTCATCAATCCGCATGATCGAGTGGATACTTCCTCGTTTCTGCTTCAGAGGACAAGACGAATATCCTTTGCCCTGAACGCATTGCGAGGTCGCTTGGAGCGTCCGGCGTCAACTAAGGAATCCCTGGATTGGCGTCTATGCGGACCCATTGGCGTAACAGCTTTAGCAAAAGCCATAGTGAAGGAAGCCAAGAGTGATCAAGAAAAGGCCTTTATTCTGACGGAGCTGGCACTGGAACTTTCGCGCGTCGAGCCGAGCGAGATCAAGGGTTCACTGCCAAAATCTCGGATTAAAAAAAGAATCGCCGAGGTGATAAACGAGCTGCGGGAGAGCATCCTCCAATATCGGATTGATGACAATGAAAGGCTCAAACAATATATCCAGTCAGTGTTGGATGAGATTTGTCCATGACTACACAATTCCGGTTTTATGAAGCGATAGACCTTTTTGTTAAGGGGCGCATTTCAAGAGAGGATGCAGGGCGGCAGGAACGGACCGCTCGGGAGATATTGAGACGGCTCGAAAGCCAGCCGGGATTGATCTTGGCCGATGAAGTTGGGATGGGAAAGACATTCGTTGCCCTTGCAGTTGCCGTTTCAGTGCAACTCAGTGATAAGAAGCGCAGGCCGGTGGTAATAATGGTGCCTCCGTCGCTGAAAGATAAGTGGCCGCGCGATTTTTCGTTGTTTTTGGAAAAGTGCTTGCCGGCAAAGGCAAGGCGGTCGATTTCATTCGCGCGGGCGGAGAGCGCTGTTGAGTTTCTAAAGCTCCTGGATGATCCGATTGAAAGGCGAAAATCTATCATTTTTCTTACGCATGGGGCTATGCGGAGAGGGCTGGATGATGGCTGGGTAAAGCTGGCTTTAATCTGGAGGGCCCTTTATAAGAGGAAGCACACGAGAAAGAAGAAACTGGCGCTCTATCGTGTTCTGGGGCACTTGTTGTATCTCAGTTGGGCAGAGAAGCGTGATTCTTCCATTTGGGAAGACCTGCTTAGGCGCAGGCCCGAGAACTGGCTCAAGGTATTGAAAAGGCATGGAGTCGATCCTGAAGGTGATAGAAATCCGGATACGGACGATGATCCCGTTCCGGAAGCTGTGATTAAAGCGTTGCCCGGAGTCAACGCAGATGCTGTTTATGCGGCGCTCGACAAAATTCCATACAGGCAGAGCGAGTCATTTGAAAATCGACTAGTTAAAGCCCGCCAGGAGATCAGTAAGGCGGTTAGGGAGCTTTGGAAGTCCTGCATCCAGAGACTTAGGTTTAAATTGCCTTTACTCATATTAGACGAAGCTCATCATTTAAAGAACGAAAAGACGCAGTTAGCTTCCTTGTTCCGGATCGACGATGCCAAAGCTGATATGGAAGAGATCAAGGGGCCTTTAGCGGGCGTTTTTGAGCGAATGCTCTTTCTGACCGCAACTCCATTTCAACTGGGCCATTTTGAGCTCTGCTCAGTTCTGCAAAGGTTTGGAAGCATAGATTGGGATGGGCCTAAAGCGCCCGAGGAAGGCCGCGATGGTTTTCTGAAAAAAATTGAAGCCTTGAGAAACTCATTGGATGAAGCTCAGAGCGCTTCGTTGCGACTTGAATCAGCTTGGGGAAGTTTACAGCCGGAGGATCTTGAAATTGATAAAAGAGTTTATGCGGATGTCGAAGATTGGTGGAAAGCAGCCAAAAGTCCTGGTGAATTATCACCATCTGCGCAGAGGGTCGTGCAGAGATACGAGCAAGTTTACGAGGCGATGAGAAATGCCGAAAAACTCCTCAAGCCCTGGGTCATTCGTCACTTAAAAAAGCGGACTCTACCCGAGTCGTTTGGGGCGTTAGAGCGGAGAAAAGTCTTCAGGGGCAAAGAGATCTTGGACGAAAAGCAGGAATCGGCCACCCAAGGTCTAAACGTGGCCGGTGAATCCCTAGTCCCCTTCTTATTGGCTTGTCGAACAGTCGCTTGCCGGCCCGATAAACGTCCGGTATTTGCCGAAGGGCTGGCCTCCAGTTATGAAGCTTTTCTTTTTACGAGAAGACAGTGCCAAGAACGGACGAAGGACGAGCAATCAGTGGATCCGACGGATATCGATGACGAACCGGTTGAACTGACTGGGCTCCTTGACCGGACAGGACTCTGGTATCTGGATAAACTCGCGCAATTCCTGCCAAGAAGAGATCTCGATTCCTCTCTTTCACATCCGAAGATTAAGGCTACGGTAGAGAGAGTCCTTAGATTATGGAAGAGCGGCGAAAAAGTATTAGTCTTCTGCCATTACATAGCAACGGGAAAGGTTCTTCGGCAGCATGTGTCAAGAGCGATCGAAGAGGAAATCAGAAGGGAGGGAGCCAAAGCTCTAGGATGCCCCCCGTCAGATGTTTTTGAAGAGCTTGAGCGTATTGGGAAGAGGTTTTTTGACGAAGAGTCTCCCTTGCGAAGAGCCTGTGATCAAAAGGTAAAAAGAATTATCTCCCGGTATAAGCCCTTGAAGCCCTATCAAGAAAGCATTATCGACATTGTTCGCCGCTATGTTAGGACGCCCTCATTTTTGGTTCGCTATATGCCGCTGGAAATGAAAAGATTGACGCGGGATTCAATGACGGCGGCATTTTTAAAACGCGACGAGTCGGGACTGACGCTGGAAAGAATTATCGAGGGGTTCTTTGAGTTTTTAGTGGAACATTGTGGACAACAGGAAAGGCTGGATTATCTGGGTGCCTTGGAGAGCGTCAAGCCCGGTGCTTATATGACGATTGAAGTGGAGAAAGAGTTTTGGGATGAGGATCGGTCGGGACAACGAACTGAAAAGGCAATGGCAAATGTTCGGCTCGTAAATGGAGAAACCAAGTCTGAGGAAAGAAAAAATTGGATGCTCACGTTTAACACTCCGTTTTTCCCGGAAATTCTTATTGCCAGTAGCGTTATGGCCGAGGGAGTTGATCTGCATTTGAATTGCCGGCATGTCATTCATCACGATCTTTGTTGGAATCCTAGCACCTTGGAGCAGAGGACGGGTCGGGTGGACAGAATCGGAGCTAAAGCGGAACGATGTGGAAGGCCGATATATATTTATTTGCCCTACATTGCAGAAACTCAGGACGAAAAAATGTATAAAGTCGTTATGGACAGAGAGCGGTGGTTCAAAGTCGTCATGGGAGAGAAATTTAGGGTGGATGCTTGCACGACAGAAAAGATTGCTCAGCGAATCCCTCTGCCGGAAGCACTGGCCGATGAACTGGCATTCAGGTTGGAGGTTGGCAACGAAGCATAGGCAAAAGGAGGTAAATAAGATGGGTTACTCAACGAAGGTAAATTCAATCGTAAAGGATGTGGTTATCCATCGCTATCCTTGTGCCCAAATAAGAAAAAGAGGAGGCGGCCCTGGGAAATACGGCCAGGTTCACTGGGGGGATTTTGATGCGTTGGATGCTGCAGAGGAATATGCCAAGAAATGGGAAATGAAAGGCTATCAGAAGAAATATTGCAGTTTTTGTACTAAAGGCTTAACGATTTAGGCAAAGCAGTGTATCGCTAATTTATATGTTGGGGTAGAGATGCCGAACAACGGCGATAGAAATAAGATGATTCCGATTCATGTCGAGATTTGGATATGTTCACGATTATTGTCTAGAGATAAAGAGAGCTTTACGAAGCGCGAATTGACAGCTTGCATCAAGAAAGAATTTTCAGATATAAGGCCGGGAATATCCACCCATATAAGTAGCGTTTGTGTGGCGAACAAACAGCTGAATCATCCGAATTGCTATAACTATCTTATCTCTTTGGGAAGCGGGGAATATCGGATATTCACGAAGGGTGATTTTATCCACCCAAGCAAGATTGGAGGCAGGATTCGCCCCCAAATAGCAGATATTCCGGAAGGATATAGATATCTGGTCGGTGAGCAGCTGGATGATCAAATGCATGAAGAGGATTATCAGCCATTGGCACCTAAGGATGGGATTATTGAGGGAAGGCATCCAAAAAGGTATTCGATTAGACCGGTTGACTATCATGCCCTCAAAGAAAGTGAAAAAGAGGCCATAGGCAGAACCATGCTTATGATGGCCTATAATCCATCCTGTGCCAGAATATTCTCAAAAAAAGCTAATGCAGAGATAAAGAATCTTATCTATGAAATGTTGGATGAACTGCCAAAGATTACCAATCAAGAAGAATTTAATAGAGCTCACAAAGATGTGGTGAATAGGATTGTCAAAGATATTAAGAATGAAAGGGCAAATAGAAAGAGTGCAGATATTACGTATGGTCAAGCCCAAAAGGGACTCAACGTATTTCTCAAAGTCTATGTTGATTGGGCAAACCTTCCAACCCCCGCTATTGCAAGTGTCTTAAGACCACTTCTCCATTGTCCGTTGGATAGCGTTGTTATGAGGGAAATAAAAAGAATTGAAAATCCGATTTATCGGGACGTGGGGAGGCCTCCTTGTAGCTTGAGAAGCATAACAAGTTATGACCAATATATGAAGTGGCAGTATATAATTGATGAAATAATCAAAAGAGAGAGCTGCGATAAACGAACAATTGTGGATGTTATATGGTATCTGGAAAGTCTAAAGAAGAAGAATGGCTAATTTTGCGTCCAACAGTCGCTAAGGTTATTCTCGGGCCCTTTTTCTGGGTTAGCAAAATAGGCCAGGCCGTCTGGGGCTGATATTTGGAGGGGACGATGAGCTCTGATAATTTCAACCTTAAACGGGTAGGGAAATACTTCATAGAAGTTGGACAAAAGCTGCAGCACAAAACGCTGCGCTTAGATCTAATAGAAGAAGAGGTGTACGGTTGTTATACCCCTCCTTGGTCTACGCATAGGCGAGCAATTATCTTGGTTTAACAATCAATTGGACAATTTAAGCTTTCGAGGGTTGAAATTAGAGTGGGAAGCAAATCAGAATAAAGTTTGTTAGCCGAGAATTTGGTGATTCAGCAAAGGACGGGGTGACAGATGAGGACTTGCGGCAATAATTGTAGGGCGGACTGACCCCCAAAATTCGAACCACCCTGAGTGCTAAAAACTAAGGTGCTATAATAGACATCATCAGCTGGTTGAAAGCCCTTGAGGGAGGTACTGATGATGTCAGAGAAGCATGCCAAGTTAAGGCGCTGGCAAAGGAAGGCCGAAGCTGGGTCAATCTGAATTTTGTGACGCTGGAGGCGCTGGCGCAGGAAATCGCTGGAAAATATCATAGCCGGATCAAAATCATGAGTATGGACGGGTTTTTGAAAAATGCAAAAATATATTGACATTGTGAAAAAGCATTGTAAAATGACAATATAGTTGACGATGAACAGCCAGCCTGAGTTTCCTGCTTATATTCCGCGATTGATATCCTTACCAAGAGGATCGTTCTTTCTTTTTGGGCCGCGCGGAACCGGCAAAAGCACCTGGCTCCGGCACGTCCTCCCCAATGCCCTCTTCCTCGACCTTTTGGACTCGGCGCTCTACCTTGAGCTTGCCCGCAATCCGGGACGTCTGGAGGGTTTGGGCGGCGACCGGCCCGAAGGCGCCTGGATCGTCCTCGACGAAATCCAGAAGATCCCTCAGCTTCTTGACGAAGTCCACCGGCTCATGGAATTGAGGCGATGGCATTTTGCTCTATGCGGCTCATCGGCACGGAAGGTCCGACGTGGAGGAGTTAACCTCCTGGCAGGCCGGGCTCTGACTCTGAACATGGAGGGCTTTTCGGCCTGCGAACTCGGCCGCTCCTTCGACCTTAATTTTGCGATCGACTGGGGGACGCTGCCATTTGTTTTCCGGGAGCCGGGCCAGGCTGCCGATATTCTTTCAGCCTACCTCAATACCTATCTCAAGGAAGAGGTCCGCGAAGAAGGATTGATCAGGCGAGTCCCGCCGTTCGTCCGGTTCTTGGCCGTGGCCGGCCAATTAAACGGGCAGACTGTCAATATCCAGAAGATCGCCCGCGAGTGCGGAGTAGCCCGGAGCACGGCGGAGACCTATTTCGCGATCCTCGAAGACACTCTGCTCGGGCATTTTCTTCCTGCCTGGCGTCCTCGCCTCAAGGTACGCGAGGCCTCGCATCCCAAATTTTATTGGTTCGACCCCGGAGTTGCGCGGGCTGCGGCCGGTTGGCTTCGCGACCCGGTCGACCGTCTCTGGCAAGGAAACGCACTGGAAGCCCTCGTCTTTCATGAGATCCGGGTTTATAACGAAGTCGCGCGAAAGCACCGCCCGGTTGCGTATTACCGAACTCCTGCAGGAGTGGAGGTGGATTTTATTATCGAAGTTTCCAGGCGCAGCGCCGGCAAACCCGCTGAGGTTATCGCTATTGAGGTGAAACGGTCCGAAAGATGGAGTCGGGAATGGGAAGGCCCTCTTCGGTCGCTCGAGAAGTTCCGGGGAATTCGGTTGAAAAAGAGAATCGGCGTTTATACGGGAAAGCGCTCTTATGTTTTTGACGGGGTTGAAGTCCTCCCAGTCGAGGAGTTCTTTATTGCCCTCCATGATGGGCGCATTTTCTAAAATTAGGTGGCCGGGCGTTGATTTAAAATATCAGGAGATATGAGACTTTCTATTATTTCCCTCTCCTGATTCTGTGCTGAGCACCGGTTAGAGAAGAAATACCTCATCGTGCCCTCACACCAGATAGGGCATCAGGTTGGTGAGGCGCTGGCGAAGGAAGGGGGAAGCTGGATTAATCCGCATTTTGTGACGCTGCCGGCGCTGGCGCAGCGGGTTTCCGGGACTTTATGAGCTCGCTCTGAAGAGAATTGACGATTCTCAAATTTCGCTTGATTTTCTCAAAGAATTGAGTAAATCGGTTCGTCGTCGCTCCTTCTCCAGCGCGGATTGACGGAATCGTTGGCCGGCAGATTCGAGATCGTGCGTCTCACGCACTGGAGTTATACTGAAATGAGGGAGGCCTTCGGGTTCGACCTGGATCAATATATCTATTTC